>OJPN01000821.1_pt1 | contig 25227 bp, 27 predicted proteins | sample 1598511 | NCBI WGS metagenome assembly OJPN01 (sample SAMN03922485, study PRJEB24848) | human gut metagenome | isolation source: stool sample | host: Homo sapiens | place: Germany | collected 2011-05
CCGCACGATGGGTGCTGTGAGAGAGGGGCGGGGAAACCCGTCCCCCTACTCGATTATCTGTTGCCTCTCAGAGATGATCGAACCCAATAAGTACGATATCCAGACTGCATCCATCCTTATCGATACCGCCAAGGCCGAGCTGGATAGAAAAATTGCCTCCGAGCTTCCGGAGCAAACCAAGCGGCTAGCCTTCTATCAAGGCTTCTGCGTCGTGGTTTTCGGTGTCCTGTTCTATCTATTCGACAACCATTACTTCCAAGGCTGGAGAATGTGGCTGGCGGTTGTTTCCGGTGCTTTAGGGTTTGCGTCCTTGCTAATGTCGATTATCTTTTCAAGCGGCGCTGCTTATCCTTCCGGAATTTGCAAGGACTACCTGAGATGGCTGAACACTCGGTACCATGATGACGTGCCTGTTTTATCTGTTCAGAAGGATTTACTTCGACAATATCAACGTTCTATTAATGCACTTGATGTGATTCACGAAAGGAGAGGAAAAGCACTTCGGACAATCAATTTCATGTTGATTTTGTCAATTATCTTGGGTTGCTTGGCCCTTTGATTTCTTTAGCGGTTTCATTGTTGTCCACAACGTTTATCGACAAACCGCCAGCCTCTCGGTGGGCTCAAGCACCGAGCCATTTACAACATCCAGCCAGCCTAGCTTTCCAATGGGAAGATGCTCACTCCGCTGGATTTCTAATTCTCCTGACGAGAATGGTGGAGAAAACCGCCTTAACAAACTATCTCCTTGGGGTTGGTTGGGGTTGCGCTCGGCTGAAAGATGTCGGGCGCACCTTTTTTAAGCTATGAAAGAATCTGAACTCAAAATTCTCTACAGGTCGGTCAATGACCTGATCCCTTACGCAAACAATGCCCGGACGCACTCTGAGGAACAGGTGAATCAGATCGCCAGTTCGATCAAGGAATTTGGGTTCAACAATCCTATCCTTGTGGATGAACAAGGCGGAGTGATTGCCGGACATGGACGCTTAAAGGCGGCCAAAAAGCTTGGTCTTAAGGTTGTTCCGACCATTGAGCTAAGCGGATTATCCGATCCGCAAAAGAAGGCTTTCATCCTTGCAGACAATCGAATTGCTCTTAATTCTGGTTGGGATATTGATCTCTTGAGAATTGAGCTGCAGGAATTGCAGGATACAGATTTGGCACCGGTCACTGGGTTCTCCGACGAAGAGTTGAATGCTTTGTTGTGTGGAACTACCGAACCCGCAGAGGAAGAACCGGAAAAGGAAGAGTCTGAGGCGGACAGCTTCAATCTAACGCTCTCAATTCCGATCGAATACAAAGAGCAGGTTCAGGATTTCGTTAAGAGTTTCGGACTTGAGGATTTAATCCAGAAGATCATCGATATGACCAGTTAACTACAGGCAGGTTGAAGGCATGGAAGGAACAGTTCAAAAGAAGCGGACTCGTCCACGCATTCAGATTGACCTAGAGAAGGTTGAACAACTGGCTCAGGTTTGTGACAACGAGGAGGAGATCGCTCTCGCGCTCGGGATCAGTTATCGAACCCTACAGAATCGAAAAAAAGATTTTGCGAATTTTGCGACCGCTATAAAAAAGGGAAAGGCTAAGGCAAACGCCTTTGTTGGCGGAAAGTTGATGGCTCTCATTCGAGAGGGGAATCCGGCAGCGACCATTTTTTACATGAAGAGTCGCTGTGGGTGGAAGGAGACTGACAGGAAGGAGATCACTGGAAAAGACGGTGAACCGGTCAAGGTCGATAAAGTTAACCAGCTGGATCTAAGCAAGCTCACCTTGGAACAGTTAGACGCGCTGGAGGGTATTGTGAATGCGGCTTCCAACGATACAGGAGATCAGACTAGCTAAGGCACGTAAATCGCTCGCTTATTTCACTACGTACACCAAACCTGATTACCTAATGGGATGGGTTCATCGTGAGATATGCACTGCTCTTGATGACTTTTTACAGGCTGTCGCCGATAGGAAATCTCCTCGGTTGATTATTACCATGCCTCCGAGAAGCGGTAAAAGTGAGTTGGTTTCCCGCCGCTTCCCTGCCTATGCCTTCGGGCGTTTTCCCGATCTTCAGATAATCGCTACGTCTTACAGCGCAGATTTATCACAGCGTTTTAATCGTGACGTTCAGCGGATTATCGATGATGAAAAATATCAAGAGATATTCCCCGAAACGACGCTAAATGGCTCGCGAGTCCGTCCGGACTCGCGAGGGTCGTACATTCGGACATCCGATTTATTTGAGATTGTCGGTCATGCTGGCGCCTACCGTTCTTGCGGTGTGGGCGGAGGCATCACCGGTCAAGGCGCAGATTGCTTGCTTATCGACGACCCCGTGAAAGATCGCGCAGAGGCGAATAGTGCCACGGTGCGACAGTCTATTTGGGACTGGTACACATCTACGGCGTATACACGCTTGTCTCCGGGCGGTGGTGTGATCGTCATGGCTACGAGGTGGCACTTAGACGATCTCATTGGGCGCCTCATTGAAAACATGGAGAACGGACAGGGCGATACTTTTACGGTCATTAACTATCCTGCGATTGCTGAGCATGATGAAATCCATAGGCGGAAAGGCGAGGCGCTGCATCCTGAGCGTTATTCGTTAGATCAGCTTAAAAAGATTCAGAAAACTGTCGGATCGAGGGATTGGGCTGCACTGTATCAGCAGCATCCGATCCCGGAGGGAGGCAACATATTCAAAGCCGAATGGTTCAAATACTGGACGGAATCGAGCTTGCCTCCTGAGTTTGATCAGATCGTAACGTCGTGGGACATGACGTTTAAGGATTCGAAGAACTCCGACTATGTGGTAGGACAAGTTTGGGGAAAGAAAGGCGCTAATTTTTATTTGCTTGATCAAGTTAGAGGTCAGTGGGACTTCGTTAAAACACGTGAGATGTTCCTCATTCTTGCGCACAAGTGGCCCAAAGCGTTACGCAAGTTGGTTGAAGACAAAGCGAACGGATCAGCGATTATCTCTGAACTTCAAAAAACCGTCAGCGGCATTGTTCCGGTTACTCCGAAGGAATCTAAGGAGGCCCGTGCGAGCGCGATTACGCCGTTTTTTGAGGCTGGCAATGTTTACTTGCCGGATCCGAAGAAAACGCCATGGATGGGTGCATTTGAAGCTGAATTGCTGAATTTCCCAGCCGGCGCCCACGATGATTGTGTCGACTCCCTAAGTCAATGTCTTAACTATTTCCGCAACGGCTCAGGCGTCATTTTGACTAGAGAGCAGATGCAGCAGGCACGTTTTAGATTTTGAAAATCATGAATCAACTAGACGAAAACAAACGCAGAAAGATCAATCAAAAGATCATCGATGCGGCAGGCTCTCGCTTCGTGCCTCCTAGAACATCGTTCTCTCCGGAAGAGGCTAAAACGCTCTTTTATCCTCCGATAACTTTGAACACCAAAGAGCCGGAGAAAGAAGAGTCTCGTTTTACAAATGATGCCGCGATTGGCTCGAGTTTCAATGCGTACTATGCCTCGTTGACACAGCACGCCTTGGATTTAGGCCAGTTCCCGATGACATCGTTTGTCGGCTATGGCGTCCTTCAGAATATCGCGCAAAACGGCATGATCCGCACCTGCATTCAGACTGTCGCGGATGACATGTGTCGAGAATGGATTCAGGTGGAGGGCGGTGAAGACGAATCGGCGGATAACGTTAAGACGCTCCAAGATCTGCAGGAGAACAAATATCGACTGAGAAGGCTTTTTAATGAAGCCCTGAGCATCGTCGGCTTCATGGGAGGAGCCTTTATCTTTGTTGACACTGGGGTCGAAGGAGAAGCGTTAAAGCTTCCTCTCAACTACTCTGACAAATCAGCAGAACTGGTTGGCGAGGATAAATCGGTCAAATTTATTGTCATTGATCCGGTCAATGTTTCGCCTGGCTTCTACAACGCAAACCAGCCGCTCAAAGATGATTACTTAAAGCCAAAGTCTTGGTTTGTTTTCGGCCAAGAGGTTCACGCTTCCCGCATGATCAGGCTCGTGGACAATGAGCCTCCTTTACTTCTGAGGCCAGCCTATAACTTCCTTGGAATCCCACAAGCTCAGATTCTTTGGGATTATGTTCTGCACTGGAATAAAGCCAGAGAAACAGGCGTCAGCATCCTGGAGAAACTGAACCTCACGGTATTCAAAACGAATTTTGCCGAAGCGCTGCAAACTGGCGGCATCGAGCAGTTAGACGCAAAGATGATGCTGTTAAAGCGTTATCGCTCGAATGAGGCCATTTTCGCTTGTGACTCTTCCGAGGATCTGCAGAACATCACTCTTACTATTTCAGGAGTTGAAGGCATCATACGGCAAGCTCTGGAATTCATTGCGGCCATCAACCGTACGCCTGCGGTCAAGCTCCTCGGAATCTCTCCGAGCGGTTTCAATGCGACCGGTCAGAGCGATATCCGGAACTATTACGACCATATCAAGTCGAAGCAGGAGCTCAATCGAGACGCAATTCAAACCGTCTTGAAGGCTATCCAGTTGGTTGAGTTTGGTCATGTTGATCCGTCCGTTACATTCAAGTTCAACGAACTCGGAGAGGCCGATGCCGCTGCTACAGCAATCACAGCTAAGACAAAGGTCGACATGCTGGCAGTGCTGCAGGATCGAAATGTTCTGAGCGCTGAAGAAGTCCGCGAGTTTGTCCGCCGTGATTCAGATATGGGTCTGGACTTCATTCCGGAAGAATTGCCGGAGGGGATGGAAGGCGAACTCATGACTGATGATCCCAGTCAGCAGAATGAGCTGATGAACAACTTCCTGAAACAGCGATCGGCTGAGAACGTGGCGCCGGCGCCGAAGACTGATGAAGACAAAGCTGGAGAGATTTTCTAATGAAGACTGCTCGTGCCGTTCAGCCGAATCTAGGCAGACAAGCGAAGTTCAAAAGGAAGCTCGACACCTTCTTGAAGTCCTTCAGAAATAGGATTCTCAACGAGATACTTCTTTATCTGTCTGATGCTGGAGGATTGACCGAGGACGCTTCCTTAACGTTCCGTCCGGATGATCCTCTCGATCGCGCACGGCTTCGGAATATCAAGGAACGAATCAACCTCTTGGTTCTTCGTGATCCTGATCGATTCCGTCGCAATGTTGATGACTTCATTGCCCGCAACATGGGCAACTGGATGAAAACCGCAGATCGGGAAACACGTCAGATCGCTGAATGGTACGTGAAGAATCTCGCTACTGATGTCTCAACGGCCCAGAAAGCATCACTGCTGGCTGCAGGAGTTCCGGCTTCGGTTTTTGCCTACGAGATGAGGCAGACGCGAAAGCACTTTTTCATTACGCCACAGGCAGTGAATGAGCTCCCGCGTATGGTCGCCGACACGACAAGCCTCATCAGCAACATCACAACGTCTGAGCTGACAAACATCCGTGCGGCCTTTATGGATGCGTATGAAGGTCGCGGTACCTATTCGCAGATTGTCGAAGCTCTTGGCCGTTCTTCTTCGTTTACAGCTCAACGAGCTCAGCGTGTGGCAATTGACCAAACTCTCAAATTGAATCAGCAGATTCAGCAGGCTAACTGCAAAGGTTTGGGCATTACTCGCGGGGTTTGGATTCACGTCCCCGGCAAGTACACCAGTCGAGAAAGCCACATTGAGATGAACGGCAAAGAGTTTGATCTTTCTAAGGGTCTTTACGACAAGGAAGTCGGGCGGAATGTGATGCCAGGTGAGCTTTACTGGTGCAGATGCCAGTTCAGAAGCATTCTTCCGGATTAAACAATATTCGAGGTTATTACTGTGGGAAATCTAAAACGCACGGTTGCAATTGATTCTGTGAGCGTTCGATCTGTTGATGACAATGGTTTCCTCCATGTCCAAAAATCTCCGCTGACAAGAGTTCAGGTTGCTCCGTATTACGGCCAGGAGATTGCAGGCTGGCGAGAGCTCGGACTTGATCCGGAGAAGATTTATCACGCCTATCGACCGCCCGAAGAACTCAGCTCTCCCGAAACGATTCAATCAATTAACGGTATCCCGATTCATCTTGAGCATCACGATGATCACGGAGCCCCCGAGAACAAACAAACTCGGGTCGGCACTACCGGAACGGACGGAGCTTTTGAGGCTCCGTTTTTAGTTAACTCTCTGCACATTTACGACAAGGACGCACGCAGCAGGATCGAAGACGGTTCAATGCGTGAGTTGAGTCTTGCGTACACGTTCGAGCCCGACTTCTCGCCGGGTGAGACACCTGATGGAGAGAAATACGACTATGTGCAACGCAAGATCAGAGCGAACCATCTTGCGCTTGTTGAAACTGGGCGCGCTGGGCCTGAGGTAAGAGTTCGCGATTCTAATAAGGACTTTCTCAATATGGAAAAAGATGACGCTGTTGAGCAGGCTGAAGTGACGTTAGCAAAGGCGATTATCGATTTGCATTCCGTTGATCCTAACGGAAAAATCGTTGACGGCGCTCAAGATGATGACAAAGACGCGATGATTCAAAAAATCATCGAAGGACTGAAGGCAAAAGGCCTGACGGACGAAGAAGCTGAAAAGCTTAAGACCACTCTGTCTGACCTGGCTTACTCTCAGGCTACAGGAGACGAAGATCCTAAGCCTGATGATCAAAAAAAGGCTCAGGACGACGATCCGGAACTTGATGAAAAGATGAAGGATCCGAACTTCAAGGCTGGTTTTGAAGCTGGCGTTCTCTACGGCGAAAAACGTGAAAAGGACGATCCTAAACGCATCGATTCTGATCACGAACGCGAAGGCGAAGAACGCTATCTCGAAAAAGAAGCGGAAGATGCATTGAAATCCTGTGGTCTTGATGAAGCTTCTGAAGAAGAGAAGAAGGCTTTTGCTGCCGGATTGAATTACGCCCAGAAGAAAGATGAAGGCGCACAAGATGAAGATCCGAAACCTGATGATGGCAAAGAAGAAAAGAGTTCTGCCTCTGACTCCATGAAGATTCTCCGAAACGCCATCTACTCTGAACTGGCCGCAATCGAAGAAGTCAAGCCGGTGTTAGGTGTTATCCGTGCCGGATCCTATGACTCCGCAAGTTCCATCTATGTGGCAGCACTCAAGAAACTCGGTTTGAAAAACATCCCCGCATCCGAAGCTCGTTCTGCGTATCGCGCCTACATGCAGGGTCGAAAGGCCTTAGCTGGTGCGAAAGACTCCGGCGCCAAGGTGACCGAGAAGCCGACTGCCGTCAGCGCAATTTTGAACAATGTTAAATAAATAGGAGATTTTTTGATGCTTCAAAAATCTGTAGGTCTCTATCCTGCTATCGGTATTCCGGGACAGCAGGTTGCATTCAATCAGGCCGTCTACACGCCTCAGAACTACTTGTCTGACGGTACTGTGCAGTGCGGTGGTTTTGCGTTTGCTGTAGCCGCCTCCACAACCGGAACAGCCGTGAAATTCCCAATCGCATCCCTGAAGGGCTCTGCAGGGGCCAAACCGATCGGTTTTGTTGAGCGCACGTTCACAGCGTCCATCGAGCTGGGCACAGATACTCCGGACATTTATCCGAAAGGGGCTGAGCTGACGATTGCCGTTCGAGGTGACTACTACATCGTCGCACCTGCGGCCGCAACTCTCGGTCAAGCTGTTCTCTGTGATCCGACCACTGGCGCCATCACATTTGGTGCTGCCGGTGCCGCAAATGACACCGGTTGGACAGTTCAGACGGCTGGTGCAAAGGGCGACACGATCATCATTTCCAATCACGGCCTCGGTTATCAGCCTGCCGCGAGCGGATCCTAATCTGAGGTAAAAAATGAACGATTTTGAATTAGCAAAGCAAAAAGGCGTGCATGGTGTGGAAGCAAAAGGATTCATGTCCTATTCCACAGACGCCAAAGGTAAGATCAACGTCGACTACGACGCAACGGTTAAGGCAATGGCTCGAGATGCCGCATTGCAGACTCCCGTGTCTGTCGGCGTCCCGTCCGTCTTCACGACATTCATTGACCCGCAGGTCGTCCCCATCCTGTTTGCCGCCCAGAACGCTACAAAGATTTTCGGCGAAGAAAGAAAGGGTGACTGGACAGATAACTTCTTCACCTTCCCGGTCGAAGAGTATGCGGGCAATGTGACTCCTTACTCTGACTTCGCGGAGAACGTCTCTACAGATGTGAACGTGGAGTACCCGACTCGCGAAAACTTCTTGTTCCAAACTGTCATCAAGTATGGTGATCGTGAGGTGGGTCTTGCGGCTAAGGCCAAGTTGAATGTTGTTTCTTCTAAACAACAGGCCTCTGCCTACGTTATGGCGATGGCTCACAACAAGTTTGCGCTTTATGGTGTCGAAGGTAAGAAGGTCTACGGTCTGTTAAATGACCCGAACCTGAACGCTTCGATTTCTCCGATCTCCATCACCACGGGATCTACCGCTAACTCTACGTGGACAGCAAAGTGCGCTGCACAGCCTGAGAAGACTGCCAACATTGTCTATAACGACATTAACAAGCTTTGGGCTGAAATTAGCAAGAATAACGGCGGTTTGGTTGATCAGAACTCCCGCATCATTCTCGCTGTCAGCAACACCAGAGCTCCTTACCTGACCGAGCCGAACTCCTTCGGTCTTACGGCTATGACTATGCTCAAGCAGTCATTCCCCAACATCGAGGTTGTTCAGCTTCCTGAGCTGACTACAACGGCTGGTGAAATGCTGTACATGACTGTTCCTGACCTGTTTGGCATTGAGACTGGTATCTGCGCATTCTCTGAGAAGTATTTCTTGGGTCGTGTGGTTCCGGAAATGTCCAGCTACAAGCAAAAGGTCGTTGGCGGAACTTGGGGCGCTGTTATTCGTCGTCCCAGCCTCGTTGCCACGATGCTCGGCATCTAACCTGAACTAACCAGCTACGGAGGCCCGATCTCTCGGGCCTCTTTCTTAGGAGATTGAAATAATGGCTCGTACCAACACAACTCAGAAAGCAACATCCGGAAAGGTTGTCGCAGACAATTTCAGCAATACCCAGAAGAAGAGCACTGCTAAAACTCAGTCCACGGTGATCATTGCTTGCACTCTGGCACACGGCCTCAAATTTGATGATGTGCCGAATGGCAATGGCGGAACAAAAACGATCGTCTTTCCGGGCGTAAATGATTCGCTTAGAGGAAAACGTGACGGGATCCTGCTGGGCAAGGGAAACTCAGTCGCATTCCAGATTGATAAAGAGGACTGGGAAAACATCAAGAGGATGCACGGACAGGAGGCTGTATTCACAGGCGTGAATGGCGGTATTCCGTGCCTGCTTGAGATGAAATCAGTTCAAGAATTCAGAGGCCGCGAGGACGAATTAAAAGAAGCTTCTCACGGGCTCAATCCGATCGATCCTGAATCGGTCAACGTTGAAGAAGTTAAGAACGAAGAAGGTTAACAAAATGGCTGTCGTCGTCTTTGATCCTGAAAAATTTCGAATCCTTCATCCCGCGTTTTCGGATGAAGTTAAATTCCCGGACGAAACTCTGCAGTTCTACTTTGATTTGGCGGTGGAGTTCGTGGGGAATACGGACGCCGACAGCTTTGCTCCCTACGATCCGGATAACAAGATATATACGAGGGAGCGGCTCCTTGATCTTGTAACCTGCCACCTGCTGACACTCAGCCAGCAGCCGAACGGTCAGGTTGGCAGGATTGCTAGTGCTACGCAGGGAAGTGTGAGTACCAGCTTTGACCTTCTGAAAACGAATACATTTGTCGGCGATTGGTGGGCTCAAACCCAATGCGGCGCCATGTACTGGACGCTGACTGCCAAATACCGAATCGGCGGCAGAGTTTATCCGGGAAATAATTACCATCCTTGGGGATGATGACGATGGGCATCAACATCACATCTAACAATGCGTTCAAAAAGCTGTCAGAGAAGATCAAGGCCGATAGCAATAAAAAGCTAGAGGTCGGAATAATGATTCCGGACATCGCAACCATTGGGATGTATCTGGAATATGGGTGGGTCCAGTCAGTGACGAGCAAGCAAGGACACTACTTGTCGGCTCAGCTTGGACTGCCTCCGAACAGCAAATTCACGACTCTCTACATGCCCCCGCGTCCGTTCATGAGAGCTACCTACGCTCACAAAAGAGCGGAGTGGCAGGAAATATTCCGAAAGTATTTCCTAAAAACTTTCGACATTACATATTCCCTCAAGACAATGGGTCAGGCCGCAGTAGACGATATTGTTCAGACGATTGACAACGCAGGTATCCCTGCAGGATCGTTTCCTAAAAGATCAGCCCTTACGATGGCTCTTTTTGAAGCTACAGGGGAAATCGCTAAGGTTCGCAAAGCAAAGGGTGGTGGAAAACTTGCCAATAACGTAAACACGACTAAACCGCTGACCCTAACAGGCGTTCTTAGAACCTCTATTCAAGCGAAGGTTTCCTAATGTCTCTCAACCTACACGCAATTGTCCGCCAGGCGATTAACGCCAACTATGCTGACGAAAAATTCAAGCTGTATCGATCGGCCGGTCAAAGGAATGTAGGAGGTATTGTCCAAGCGTATTACGCACCGCCTGAAGAGATTCAGGGGAATTTTCAAAGCGAAGGCGATAGCGCTCTTGACCACGCGAATCTAGCGGGACAGAACACCATCATCCGGCGCCTGTACCTCTACGCATCGAGCGACCAGAAGCAGCGGCCTTGGGCAATCTATAGGCCCTTAGCCAGGTCGGGAGATTATGTCGAAGACTCCAAGGGAGGCCAGTGGCTGATCACTGCGGTGATCGAGGATTTTTCGGACGCAGGTTGGGAGGCGGTCCGCTGCACATTCCAAACCACGCCTCAGAAGCTGAACATCGTAGAGGATGAAGATGAAAGCACAAAACCTGACCCCGAACATCCGGGCAGCGATCCAAGAATTTCTTGAGATATTTGCAGTTCCGGAAGTGGCGCCGGAAAACATTTTCTACGGTAACCAGAACAATCTGGCATTGCCTCCTGAGGGAAACGATTACGTCATCTATTCCTACATCTCCAGTGTTCGCCATGGGACGAGCGCTGAGGATTGGACGAAAGACCAAACCGATGACAATGTTTATCTCTCGACTACTACAGAGGTTTTGGTACAGGTCGATTGTTACGCCTCGACCCTAAACGGCTCGGACAGCATGAATGCGATGCTGAGAGCTCAGGCTTTGGAGACTGTATGCAGGTCTCAGGTAGGCGTGCAGTTTTTCGTTGATAGAGGAATCAGCCTGCTTCATGCGGACGATCCGAGAGATACCACCATTGTCGGGGACTCTGACAACTATGTCCGGAGATCCACGCTGATGATTCATCTCAGCATGCAGAGTCAGATCAAAGTTTCCATGAGCTTCTTTAGTGCGGTTGATGTGGACCTGAAAAACGTTGATGTGAGCTACCCGCCGAAGGAAAAAGAATGAACGTGCAACTTGCTTTCAAACTTGGGCGTGCATTCAAGCTAGGAATGATGTACGGCATGGGGAGGAAGTATGCTGATCTTGGTAAAGCAAGGGATGCAGAAAAAGATCCGAAAGAGTGGATTACGTCCCGCGGTACCCATATTCCTGTTGGTAAATCAGGAAAGCTAGAAGGGAAAATAGGGAAAAAGATTGAGAGGCAAGCTGAACAATCTAACCCGGAAAAGAATAGCCAACAGAAGAAACCTAAACAGCCAACGTTTCCAAAGTCAGAGAAAAACCTCTTAGAAGAGCCTCCATCTAAAGACACAACAAGTTATGTGCGAAAGGCTCAAGGTAATTTAAATAAGGCAATCACAAACTATTACGACAATGAATTGCGTGGAGGAACAGTTCCAACAGTAGTTGAGCTAAATGGAAAAGAAACTCCTGCTGTTGTGACCTTTTCTAGCGAGGCAAGAAGCGAATTTAAAAAGTTTCAGCCAAACTTAAAAGACATACTAAACGCCCTTCCTTACGTGCCAGAAGTAATAGAAAGCGGAGACTATCCCGGAAGAAGGGAAGAGCCAAACCACGGTAAACAAGTGGCGTTCCATACCAAGATGAAAACCTTCAACATAAACGGGAAAGAGAAAACAATCTTTGTCGATATTGGAGAAACGAAATATGGAACGTTACATCCCTACAGTGTGAACACTAATGGGGTAGAGAGTTTTGAAAGTAAAAAGAGAAGATTTGAGACTGCAATGAAGAGGAAAAAAGAAAAGGCCGGAGACGCTGCGCTATTACCATCCTCTAAGGATTCCGTGATGATTTTACACGGGTCACAGTCTTTGCTTCGACCTATGAAACGGAGACTACCTCAAGAAGGTGGGATAGTCAAGATGTCAGTCCTAGGAATAAGAATTTTATGAAAAAAATAGCCCCGATCAGTTGGTAGCTGAGCGGGGTTTGAGTTAACTGATTGCAAGGGAATCAGTCAATATGAACATTTTACACGACTTAGCGGAGGCCCTAACCATGGTCACTGCCGTTCCTTTGTATGCAGCTCTTCCCGTTTACCTAATCGGTTACGGACTCGCAGTTTGGGTGATTGCGAAAGCGATTAAGGCTGTAAAGGATATTTTCAAATAAATGAGTTTCTGGTGTGGCTCATAGCCGCTCCATAAAAATTATCGTCGGCGCCTTCTGGCGCTTTTTTATTTTGAGGAAAAATATGTCAATCAATGCTAATCGATTGGTTTCTATCACCCCTCGCATCATTGGAGCTGGGAGCGCCGATCTTGAAACAAACGGTCTACTGCTGACCCAGAACGCTCAGATCCCTGCAGATTCTCCGGCACTGGAATTTGTGACCGCTGCCGCTGTCGGGAATTATTTTGGTGCTGAATCCCCTGAGGCTGACTTTGCTAATCAGTACTTCTCCGGAGTGAACAATCAGCAGAAGGCGATCAATCGTTTGTTTGTGGCACGCAGAATCAATGCAGATGCCGCCGCGTGGATTAAATCAGCTCCGATCACAGCTCAACTTTCTGAACTGACAGCCATTAATACCGGTTCCCTGACGATTTCGGTCAACGGCACAGAAAAAGAGGTCGTGAACCTCGACTTCTCCACGGCCAAGTCTTTCAGTGACGTTGCAACTGAGCTGGCTTCTGCAGTTGGGGCGGTTTCCGGCGCCTTCAACTCTGATCAAAATGCCATCATCCTGACCACCACAGAGACAGGCGATACAGCTTCAATTTCCTTCGCGACAAAAGCAACCACAGGGACTGATGTATCCGCACTACTCGGCTTGGCTGAGGATTCCGGCGCCGTTCTCTCTCAGGGTTCTGATGCTCTGACTCCGGCTCAGAATATGAACCTTGTCACTTCTGTTTCTCGAAACTGGGTCGGATTCACGACTCTTTATGCGACAGAGGTGGCAGAGGCTTCCGCTTTAGCGGCTTGGGCCGACATTGATGATGACTACGTGTACTTTGATTGGTCCACAGACACAAAGATGCTCGATCAATCTACCCAGTCCACGACGAAAGTTGCCAAGTTAGCGGAGAACAACTACAACTGTTTGGCGATGGTTTACGGTACCGCCCAGGATGCCGCGGCCTTCCTTGCAGTTGGCGCTTCTATTGATTGGTCCGCTATCCAAGGCATTAAGACGTGGTTTGCGAAGTCTGCCTCTGGAATTAAGGCTTCCGTTCTCAGCGACGAAGTGGCTGAAGCCTTGGATGATCTCAAGGTCAACTATGTCGGCGCATTTGCAACACGCAATGCAGAATTTGACTTTATTAACCGTGGCTGTCTACTCTCAGGAATCTACCAATGGATCGATGCCCTCTACGGCATGATTTGGTTCAAGGCCCGAATCCAGCGTCAGATCATGGACGGGTTCGCTGCTATCAATCGCGCTCCCTACAACGCAATCGGCTTTGCTTATGTCGAGGCATGGTTGCTTGATCCCATCAACGATGCCAAGCGTAATGGCGTGATTGATACAGGGCTGGCACTGTCCAACTCGCAGGTTCAGCAGTTGCTGACAGAAACCAACAACTCGACGATCAAGCAAGATCTCTACTCCAAGGGTTACTGGTACCTCATTGAATCTCCGTCGGCAAATGTTAGAACACAGCGAGGAAGCCCTCGTTTGGGACTTTGGTACACCTATGCCGGCAGTATCCAACGAATTGAGATGCCTTTGACAGCCGTCATGTAGTCAAAATTTCACAACCACAAAGACCCGTCGTAATGGCGGGTTTTTCATTTAGGAATGGATAAAAATGAAACCGAAATTAGATATCACATCCGCCAATGCGTCAGCAGTGATGACGATTGAAGAGCTGTATCCGAACGGTCTGAAGCTGGAAAGATTCTCGACAGATGCCGCTATCGCCGCCGATTCTCAACAGGTTGCCGAGACTCGTATGGGTGTAGATGGCTTCATGGCAGCAGGCGTTACTCCGAACATCTATCCTGTAACGATCACGCTTGAAGCTAACTCTCCGACTGCGACAGCATTCACAACGCTTTACGAGGCAATGAGTGCAAATAAACAGCTCTATGTTTGCAATCTGACAATCAAGATCCCGTCTATCGGCAAGACCTACCAGTTCTCAAATGGTGTGCTGCAGACAGCAAATCCTATGCCGGCACTCAATAAAGTTCTGGCGCCGACAACTTGGGTGTTCCACTTTGAATCCATGGAGCGCATCTAAATGAAGGAACCGAAAGTTATCAAATTGGAAGACGGCGGTAATCAGCTGACCTTCAAGATTTATCCGTTTCCGGCAACTAAAGCTGAAGATCTAATGATCCGGATTGCCTTGATGACCGGCAAAAATCTCGATATTGAGAGCGAAATGGGATACAGAGATGTGATCAAAGCGCTTGTCAGTGTTCCTCATGTAGAAGCCAAGGCCCTTTTAGATGAACTGCTTTCCGAGGTCTACAAGGTGGATGGTAAGAGTGAGATCAAATTCTCCTTCGATGACGCAGACGGTTATATCTCCAGTCCGTTGACCATCCTCAAACTCAGAATTGAAAGCTTCAAGGCGAACTTCGGTTTTTTTCCCGACTTGATACGCCAGTTCTCCCCCGCCGTGCAGAATTCTTAGCCGATTGTGCCAAGGTTAGAGGCGTAGCGGTCACAACTCAGCTATCGCCTCTGATCTCCCGTTTAATCAACGGAGGCATGGCGTCCTTGGTCGAGCTTCAGACACAACTAACGCTGGAAGATGCCTACGCATTAGACGAGGCACTTTTGATTAAGAACTACAACTCGTGGGTAGCGCAAAAGAGCGCTTGATAACATGGCTCAAAAGACCGACTCTTTAGTAATTGATGTATCCGTCAACTCGAACGACGTAGTTAAATTTTTCGAGTTGATGTCTGAGAAACTGAATCAGTTGCTCGGATTTGCTCAGGAGGCAGGCGCAAAGCTTGACGCTCTGGGAGAAGGTTCTGACGGCATCAAAGAGGTTTCTTCTTCTATAAATGAGGCTGGACAAAACGCCAAGAAAACCTCTAAGGATTTAGAGAACGTTGGCACGAGCGGTAAGAAAGCAGGGAAGGATGTTTCTAAGGCCTCAAAGGACGCATCAAAATCCCTTTCTCAGCTTGATTCAATGGCGAAACAAGTCTTTTCCGCCATTAAGAGTTATGCCGCACCGCTGGCTGCGATGTTTGGTGCCAAATTCATGTTTGGCAATTTCATTGATGAAGGTGCCAAGCTCGACGACATCTCCAAAAAAGTCCGGATGAATGTGTCCGAGATTGACGCATGGCGGAAAGCGAACGTAGCGGCAGGCGGAAGTGCTGAGGCATTCACTCAGGCCATGCAAGCGTTTACTGAGCGCACCGGAGCAAGCGGAGAAGTTTTCCTCCGTATGGGGAAGCAGCTCAACGGCATGACAGGTGCCCAGGCGAACTACGCCTTGAAATATCTCGGATTGACACGTGAAAGCGCCGCGGTCTTTCTGCAGAACAACAAGCAGATGGGAGAGTTGGTTGAGACATATCGGAAACTCGCCTTAACGCCTAAAGATGCAGAGAATGCCAGACGCTTCAAAATTTCGTGGCAAGTGACCGGAATGGCGATTCAAAGTATCGGTAATGGAATTGCGAAATTTTTCCTTCCGTACATTGAGAAGGCCGTCAAGGTTTTCGGCGACGCCTCTTTGTTTATTGGAGAGCATAGCCAATTTATCAAAATTGCGTTAACCAGTATTGCTACAGCAGCGGCATTGGCGTTTGGGCCTAAATCTGCCCTCATGATGGCGGGCAAGCTGCTCGGTCTTCTAGCCAGTCCGATAGGTCTTCTCATTGCCGGAGTTCTCCTGCTTGCCGGAGCAATAGATGACTTAATTGTCTTCACAAAGGGCGGCCCGAGCGTATTCGAAGATTTCTTGAAATCTGTGGGGTACACAGACGATCAAATCAAAGGAATCCGCAAGTCTTTTAAAGACGCTTGGCAGGCGATATCTGATCTTTTAGACAAACTTACGCCGCTCAAAGACATGTTCCTGAAGGCCTTTGGGGACGCTGTAGTGGCGGCTATTACGGCAGTTGTTGGGTTTATCGGAGATTTAGCGAAGAACATTGCGAGTCTGATAAATACCGCTCCAAAGATGAAGGATAACTTCATCAAAGCGTGGGAGGACATTGAATCCGGCTGTAAAAGAATTTTCAAGTGGCTGGAAGACAAAATGAAGTTTTTCACTGATTGGAAATTACCTGACTGGGCTTCTAAATCTATTGACACCGTGGGCGGATGGTTCGGTTTTGGTGACGATAAGAAGGCACCAGTTACAGCACCTCCGGGAGCTCAGGCCGGCGCCGCAGCTTCGATTGTTCCTAGGGCTTCTTCTTCAGTTATTAACGCGCCGATGAAAACGGATGTCAGCATTACGATTCAAGGTAACGCCGATCCTAAAGCCGTACAGGACGCCGCCTACCGTGCGGTAATGGAAGGTCAGGGAGATTATGAGGATATGCTGCAGAATGCGGCCAGTGGATATCGTCAAGGTGGTGGTTAAATGGCTAGTCTAAACTCTGTAATGTCCATGGGCTGGGCGGTAGTTGGCAACAATCTTCTGCCATTCGTTCCGTACACTTCTATTGGCGCAGTTGATGCAGATAAATCTTCAAGGGTTCCTACAGAGCCCATTGAAAACGGCCAGCTGGCAGCATTCAACATTGTGCGGGAACCTGAGCGGGTTAATGTAGAGTTTTTATTTAACGGTAATTACGCCATTCAGGTTTTGGCCCTTGCCATGCTTGATAGGCGATTAAACAGTACCGACACCTGCACGATATTTAGCCCTGCCAAAATTTGGCGAAATATGGCGCTCGATCACTATGATTTTTCCCGAACTCAAACGACGGGCGCCTCAATGCTCAACGTTCACGCTTCGTTTGTTGAAATTGTCTCTGTAAACCTAAGCCAGCAAAAAACCTCGTACTCGCCCAAGCGTGCAACTTCTGCCAATAAGGTGAATACCGGGCAAGCCCAAGTGAAACCAGGGGTCTTAAAGAGTATTGCCAACTTATTTAGCAAATGAACCAAATCGTTATAAGTGCTCTTCCGTTCCAAGAGTTCTCATGTGTTCTTGACGGTCAAAACTGCGTTATCCGGTTACGACAAGTTGCCGAATACCTCTTTTGTGACCTGATGGTTGAGGGTGTCCAGATATTCGCTGGGCGCCGATGCTGTGTAGGCACCGACATCAATTGTTATCCGACGCCTCTATTTTCGGGGCGTTTGTTTTTTGTCGATACCTTAGGGAACTCGGACCCTCAATACGAGGGGCTCAATTCTCGATGGATATTGATTTACGAGGAGGCAGGAAATGCCGTCACTACTGCCGGAAATTGATAAAAACACAACCTACACGCAAAAAGAGGTCGCTGTAACCATTACCCTTGACGGTCAAGAGGCGGTTACGTTTCAAGGATTTGCGGTTAAGTGTACGGTCGAAAAGTCCGGATGTCCTGCATTTCCCAAAGCTCAGATAGAACTTAAAGGGTTGTCCTTAACCACGATGGAGCGGCTGACCCATTTAGGTTTTAAGTCATTTTCATTGAAACGAAACAAAATCAATGTTTCTGCAGGAGAGAAGGGCAAGACACTCTCCGTTATTTTTAAGGGCGAAATCATCAACGCCTGGGCCGATTTCAATGCCGCTCCTTCTCCGACTTTTAAGATCGAAGCAAATTGCGGGCTTTTCCCTGCGCTGATACCTCAGCCGCCAATTTCTGTTAACGGGAACCAAACGGTTGCAGGCTTAATTGACCAGATCTCAAAGGAGATCGGTTACACACTTGAGAATAACGACATCACAGCTTCAATCAAGGACTGCATCATTGAAGGTGATCCGGTTACGAAAATGAGACGAATTGCCGGAGCAGTGGGGGCTAATCTAATTTTTGACGATGACAAGGTGGTGCTCGTTGAAAAATATGGAATCCGGAAGACTCAGGGATCTATTCCCTTGATTAACGCGATGAATGGGATGATCGGGTATCCGACATTCTCCAACAACGGTATCAACGTTACGACGTTTTTTAGGCCGGATCTGCGGATCGGAGCAAATTTCAAATTAGAGACGATAGTCCCAAGAGCATCCGGAACTTGGAAGATCACGGGGCTTCGACATGAGCTCAGTGCAAACGATCCCGGTGCTCAGGCGTGGAAAACGAGCATTACAGCAATTTATCCTAGGTGGTGAGACCGATGAGTAATCAAGAGTTCAGTGCAAACTATGATGATTTTGCAGGCTCTAATCCCATAAATGCCCTAGAGTTTTTTGTAAAGTCGATCCTTTCTAAGACGGTCTATACGGCATTTCCAGTCACGGTAACGGCAGTCGAGAGAAAAGGCACAGAAGCCGGCGCCGGTTACGTTACGGCCAAGCCCTTGCTAAAGCCTATGAATGTACAGGCTCAAGGGATTGAAGTGACGACGATTCCTAAATTGCCGTACTTTCGACTGCAGCATGGTACTGCCGCTATCGTCTGTGATCCAAAAGTTGGCGATGTTGGCTTAGCTGTTGTTGCCAAACACGATATTTCAAATGTGAACGGAGACAACACGTCCAAGGTTCCGGCGACATTCAGAGAGTTTGATCCTTCTGATTCTTTCTACATTGGTGGATTCTGGGGCAAGGCTCCGGAAGTCTTTATTCATTTGGAAGATGAAGGAACTATCAAGATTAAAGCTCCGACAAAGATCACGATTGAATCCCCGGAGTGTGAGGTCAATGCGAACACCAGTTTCACAGTCAACTCTGCTCAGATCAACTTGAACGGACCGTTTTCTGGCGGTGGTTCTGGTGGGGCTGACGCAACATTCAGTGGCGATGTTAAAGCGAAGGGTATCAGCTTGACTGAGCACGTTCATTCTGGCGTGGAAAGCGGGAATTCAAGTACCGGCACCCCGCAGTAAACGAGGAGGTTAGACCATGCCACATACAGCAAAAACAGCTCTTCTGAATCCTCAGTCATGGGATCTTCAGCTGACAAAGGAAGGAAATATCCTTCTTACGTCCGGAGCTTTGGCTATAGCTCAGAACTTGGCCAACGAGATTCGTTTGTGGACCAACGACGCCTATTTCCAGCAGGTCAACGGCATTGCATGGAAGGAAGCCCAGCTCGCGAAAAAGCTGGATTCCTCCGTCCTTGCTCAATTGATCCATGAGGCTGGGAATAGGGTTGATGGTGTGAAGTCAGTTGATTCTGTGGACATTACAGAGTTCGATGAGGAAACGAGAACACTCCACGGGGAAATCACGATCACGACTGAGCAGGACGAAACAGCTTCTTTTGTGTTCTAAAAAATTATGGCTCAAATCATTTTTAATCCGCTGGTCGGCGTAGAACTGCCGAGTACGCAAGAGATTCGCTCTGACCTAGGCTCCCGGATCCAGCAGGCGTTTCAAACATCGCCGACGGATCCGCTTCTGAACATCGAGCCCAGCTCTCCGATGGGACAGGTTCTTGATCTGATCGTGGCCGAAATCGAGGCTAAAAACTCTGAGATCCTTTTCCTGTCGAATATGGTGAATCCAGATCTCGCAACAGGGAAATTCCTAGATGCGCTGGCAGCTCTTTACGGTTTAGATCGCAAAATCTCCGAGCCTACGGTGGTCAACTGCGTTCTGACCGGCTTGAAGGGGACGGTTATTCCCTATGGTGCGATCGCTCAAGATTCTCTTGGCAACCAGTTCAGACATTCGGCGGCAGCAGGTGCGCGAATCGGAGACACCGGAACCGTCACAACGACCTTTACTGCTATTGAGCACGGCCCGCTAGAAGTGGCGGCGGGAGCAGTGAACAGGATCGTCACAACGATTGCCGGATGGGACACTATTAACAATCCTGCTGCTGGCGTAGTCGGTCGAGATGAAGAGACGGACGCAGAACTTAGAAACCGCATGGTCGAAAGTTATGCTGTCAATGCCACTGGGTATGTTGAAGCGATTGAGGCAAACCTAGCGGCTCTTGAGGGCGTCCTCGATGTCAGAGTTTTAGAGAATCCGACGAATGCTGCCTTCACTCAATTTGGTGTGAGCATCAATCCTCATTCCATCTTGGTCGCCATTGTTGGCGGAGAGGATGAGCAGATCGCTCAAACGATCTATCAGCGAAAGGACGCAGGGTGCGGGACTACCGGATCCTATCAGGTTTCCTTCACAGACTCTAGGTTCTACAACGCAACTTATGTATACAACATTGTTCGACCGCAGAACCAAGCTCTTAAGGTCAAGATTGAATTCTTTGCTACTTCAATGAATCCGACTGAGAAAAACAATGTTATCCAAGCTGTGATCAATGACGTTCTTGGACAAGGAGCGAACGACCGCGTTTCTTTAGCTTCGACTGTCTACGCTTCTCGGTTCTATGCCGCAATTCAATCAGCGACAGCCGTTCCGGTTGCATCCATTCAGGTAGCCCTAGGAACAGGGACTTTCGGATCAAGTGTCCAAATTCCTGCGAATGTTGAGCCTACGATTCAAGAGTCCGATGTCTCTCTGGTATTCCAGACAGGAGGCTAACAATGGCAGATTCTGCAACTTGGCGGAACATTCTGAGTGTTGAGGATTTTCGAAAACTCTCAAATGTCCGATCGTTGATTTCTATTGCGCTCCAGTCGCAGTATTCGCACTCAGAGCGGTACAGGCAATTAGGATTACTTTTCAATGCGGAACTAGACGCGTCCCTTCAACTGGACGCGTTTTTTAATTTCATATTGAACCCTGATACGGCATCAGGAGTCTGGTTGGATTGGTGGGGAAAGCGAGTAGGCGTGAACCGGAACCTCGTTGTCGACGGTCAGGACACCCGGCTGGATGATGAGTTTTTCCGTTTCCTGATTTTTTATCGTGCTGTTGTAAATGTTTCGAACTCTACAGCAGAAACCATCAACTCCCTGTTGACTCGGCTGATAGGGCTGCCGGCATTTGTCACCGACTATCAGGACATGACGATAACGATTCGCATTGTTGGTGATCCGTCTGCTGTCCAAATCGCCATTTTGCAAAATTACGGCTTGTTAAACAGGCCAGCTGGGGTTTTGGCAAATGTGGAGACGGTCGTTCCAAACAATCTGGTATTCGGATTCTTCGGGTCCAATTTATTGCCCTTTAATCAAGGTGTCTTCAATCCCTCAAAGGTCATTGAGATATGAGTAATTATCCAAAGTATCAATTAAGCGCGGCTATCGCCCAGGACGGAGAAATTACCATTCCTCCGTTAACTTCAGAAGAAGCAGGGTTAGGACGACTCTCTCAGCAAATAGGTTGGGGACGAGAAAATGCTATTCCCATCGAACAAGGCGGCATTCCTCCGTTTAAATCGGACTTCAATGGCGTCTTTTTCCTGCTTTCTCAATTTTTGCTGTGGTATCAACAGGGCGGGATTATGAATTATTCCGCTCTCTTGGACTATGAAGTTGGGAACGAGGTTATGCAGAATGGAACCAAGTATCGCTGCATCCAAGCCAATGGACCGTCAACCACAAAGGTGGCGCCCGGAACTAACAGAGCAGTTTGGAAAAATATCGACATTACCGTTCCTGCCGGCGCCGTTGTTCCTTTTTACAACGTGACATTAGGTGGAAGTGACGGGAGGCGCCCTGTTTTTTGGGGTACTACTCAAGCCGAGGAAGGTTGGATTCTTTGTGATGGCCAGAGTGACGGGAAGAATGGTGTAACTCCAAACTTGATTGGAAAATTTATAAAGGGATCTTTACCAAAAGATTCGGGCACGACTGGCGGTGCTTCAACTATTGAGATTCCAGATTTGACCGTCAACGGCACAGTTGGTGCTACTGCGCTGACGGCCGCACAGATGCCAGCACATTCTCATTCAGGTAGCACATCTCCTGCAGGTGCTCATACCCACACAAGAGGTTCAATGAATATCACCGGACAAATTTCCGCTAATTGGTTGAGCGTGATTGGAACCGGTCCTCTTGTTTATGTAGGCGATCATCCCGGATGCTCCGATGGCCGTCAAAATGGTCGAGGTGTTTTCAATATTGATGCGTCCAGAACTTGGACGGGGGAAACATCTTCTAATGGCTCCCATCAGCATGGATTGAGTATCGGCTCTACTGGTGGAGGTCAAACGCACACGCACACCTTAACAGCGAACGCAAAAATTACAGGCGTTACCAATGAGCCGCCTTTTTACACGCTCGCTTATTTCTTGCGCTTGCCGGAGTAATTGATCATGGCAGATTCGAAATTCCAATTTCATTACACGCCGACAGGAACCGGAGTTATCAGCGGTCCCGAAGTTCTTCAGCAGACGGAAGACGCTATTAACGATGTTGGCGAGTATGCAGACCAAGCCTCTGACAATTCCGAAGAGGCTCTATCGATAGCTAAGGAAGCTCGGCAAACAGCACAGACGGCAAATTCAACTTCTTCAAATGCATTGGCGGAAGCGAATGCTGCAAATGAAAAAGTTGAGACTTTGAAGCAAGTAGTCGATGATTGGGATGCAGATATACAGACTGCTATTGCTCAATCCAAGAGTGCGGTCGATGCTTCAACGGTGGCGGTTACAACAGCGAACTCGGCACAAACTTCGGCTTCCGCGGCTCAAACTGCTGCTCAAGGTTCAGCTGCTAGTGCCCAAACTGCGGCTAACAATGCAGCCCAATCTCTGCAAACTGCTCAGGCGGCGCAACAGGCGGCAGAAACAGCCCAGAGCAATGCCGAAACCGCACAAACGGCGGCAACAACCGCCCAAACCGCCGCGCAGACTGCAGAAACGAAAGCTCTTGAGGCGGCGGCAAGTGCCTATGCTGTCAGAGTAATCAATCAAGCGCTCCAAGTTTCGGCCACTATTCAAATCTCGGATTTGAAGCCTCAAGGCAACATTAAAGCTGGTGACACCGTAGTCGGAACAGATGGAAGAATGTTCACGATTGCGTCTGTGGACACATCTGCCGGGACAGCTCTTTTATCTGCGGACTACACGGATTTAACGCCGAGTGTCTCATACGAGGCGGCTCAAGCCCTTACAGAGACGCAACAGACCACAGCACGGTCGAACATCAACTTTACAGCCGGTGCGGAATCTTGGGCTGAAACCTATTTCAATGGTCATGTCGATGACTACCTCTGCCCGATTCTCGAAGAATTGATTCTCGAGAACGGAGGTACACAGCAACAAATTGACGATGCCAAGAACACACAAACCAGTAGCAACTCTGAATCAGGAAACTCTTAAAAAGGACAAAGCATGAAAACACTTGAAGAAGTCCGGCAAGAGATGTTGGCCATGGCTATGGGTCGGCCTCTTGCAAAATATTCATTGAAGGACTCGGATGGAAGGATCGTTGTTTCCTCCAATGCGCCGAGTCAGCACGCGTTCACAGATCCTAAAGATGAGGCGTACGCAGAGATCCATTACAAACTATCCGAAAGATTTAAGCGAGATGATGGAGTCATCATCAAATATTGGAAGCTTGAGCCCAGTCCTCAAGGCTATTTCCATAGTGCTGACGGTAATTATTACCTTTCAACAGAACTTCCGGAACTGGATGACAACTTTGTCCAAGAGCGTTACGAACAGGAAGTAAGAGGGGAGCGCAATGCTCGAATCTCTGACACTGATAAATACGTCCAGCTTCCGGACATTACTGTTCAGTCAGTTGCTAAGGCAAAGAGAGCTCAATTAACCGAAGCAGATCGACAGGCGTTATTAAGTTATCGCCAAGCACTCAAGGATCTTCCGGACAAGCCTGGCTTTCCTTTTGTCGACTATCCGGCATTTCCGGAAGCTTTGGCCTACGAATTGGAGCAGGCAGTTGATGCCCGCAACTCTATGAGACAAGGAGGTTTTTTCAATGCTTAAAGAATTAGCAAGCCGGTTGTGTAGCTTATTCGTTCCCCGTAAATCGGTGAGCGGGGGGGTACTACAGTTTATGGAGTTGACGCTTCCAGCCTAGGTGTGCCTGATTACTCGTCATATGTTCAGGTAAGTGTGCCTGATAGCACAGGACCAACTTGGGTAAGCACGGGTAGGTATGTTCTCCCCTATGACGCGCTGATAGTCGGGGTATCCACAAATACCGACTCAGGACAGGAAGCTCAGCCCGTCCAGCTATCTATTGTGGGACAACCCTCTCCGACGTCTTTATATACAGTTAGGAGGCCATCTTACAACGCAGCGATTTCTATCTTTGCAAGAAAAGGCGATGAGATCGGATACACCTTAGGCGGGTCTGGAAACTACTTAAGAATTTTCAAGTTAACACCAAATTAACGCCGAGCATTTAGGCTCGGCAAGGAGCTTAAATGCTAAAACAGCTACTTCAATTACTATTGAATACAAGGACTACACCGAGCGAAGCAGCTCACAATGCTGCCCCGGGAAGAATAGACATAGGTATTTCAGGTCAGGAATACATTTGTCCCGCCGATGGCTTTGTTACCGCTTCAGCTAATGCGATGAATGTTGGTGGTTTTGACATGCAACTTTTTCGCAACGGTCTATCAGTTCAAGGCGGCCCGCAGGAGGTTTCTGTGCCTGCATGGACCCAGTCGGCGATGATTCCAGTCGCTAAAGGGGATACAGTTAACATATCTTTGTATAACCAAAACAGTTGGCAGTGGAGATTTATATCCTCAATCGGGGGGGGGTATAACCACTTTGTTCGGAGGGCTCTGTCATGCTTAAGGCCCTCATTCAATTGTTTGCCGAGAAGTTTCTGCAAAGCAAAAAGTCTTGGGTTGCAGAACAATCAGCTCCTATTATCCATCAGGGCATTAATATTCCTTGTTCAAGCACCACTGATTTCTTTACCTACACCGCTCCGTGCAACGGCTGGGCGACTTCTCGGTGCAATT
>OJPN01000939.1_pt1 | contig 22857 bp, 24 predicted proteins | sample 1598511 | NCBI WGS metagenome assembly OJPN01 (sample SAMN03922485, study PRJEB24848) | human gut metagenome | isolation source: stool sample | host: Homo sapiens | place: Germany | collected 2011-05
CGGCGCACACGCCGCCCCGGGCCAGGTAGTCCTCCCAGCCGATGTCGAACAGCTCCTCCGGGTCGCCCAGCCGGTATAGATCAAAGTGGAACAGCGGCAGCCGCCCACCCTCATACTCGTTGACAATGGTAAAGGTGGGGCTGGTCACCCCCTCCGGGATCCCAAGCCCCCGGGCGATCCCCCGGGTAAAGGCGGTCTTTCCCGCCCCCAGATCCCCGGTATAGGCCACCACGTCCCCGGGGCGCAGCCGGACGGCCAATTCCGCCCCCAGGGCCTCGGTCTCCTCCGCACTATTGGAACAATATTCCATGTCTTTCCCCCGTGTTCACAGTTTGTTTTCCGAATTCTCTCTGATTATAGCACAGTTCCGGTTTACCTTTCCACAAAAAAGTGATAAAATATAAGGCCGTATTCAAAAGAAAAGGAGGGGACGCCGTGCGGACCCTATTCTCTCCACTCCATGAGTTTTTGAAAAAGGGGGATCTGGTGCTCCTGTCCCTCTGCCTGCTGACCAGCGGCTTCGGTGTGGCGCTGATCTTCTCCGCCACCCGGTACAATCAGAACAACCGCCCGGTGGTCATCCAGTGCGTCGCCATCCTCCTGGGTGTCGCAGTCTACCTGCTGTGCACCTTCGTGGACTTTCAGCTGTTTGTGGAGAAAAACTGGAAGTGGCTCTTTGGGGGCAGTGTGTTCTTCCTGCTCCTGCTGCTCACCCCCCTGGGCAACGACCACAACTCAGGGAACCTGAACTGGCTGGACATCCCGGGCTTTCCCCTGGAGATCCAGCCCAATGAGATCATCAAGATCCCCTTCATCCTGCTCCTTTCCCTCCAGATCACCAAGATTCAGGACCGTGGGCAGAGCATCAGCTCCCTCCCCTCCCTGGTCCAGATCGGCGGCCACGCCGCCTTCATGCTGGCCCTGATTGCCGGAATCTGCGGCGATATGGGGATGTGTGTGGTCTATCTGTTCATTTTCGCCGTTATGGCCTGGGGCGCCGGAGTCAAAAAGCGCTGGTTCCTGCTGGCGGGCAGCGCCTTGGTCATCGGTTTTGCCGTGCTGTGGATCTTTATTCTGCCCAACACGGCGGCCTGGGACAGCCTGTACCTGGTCAAGCGCTTCCGGGTGCTGTTCGACCACTCCTACGACCCCCAGGGGATCGGTTTTCAGCAGACCCGCTCCATCCTGGCTTTGGGCTCCGGGCAGCTGTTCGGCCAGGGCTACCTCCACGGGAACATGACCCAGTCTGAGCACGCCTCCACCCTGCCCGCCCGGCATACTGACTTCATCTTCGCCGTGTGCGGCGAGGAACTGGGCATGATCGGCTGCCTGGCCCTGCTCCTTCTGCTGGCGCTGGTCATCCTCCGCTGCCTCTGGGTCGCCCGGAACGCCAGTTCCCCTTTCCACGCCTATGTAGCCGTTGGGATGGCCGGGATGCTCATCATCCAGATCGCCGCCAATGTGGGGATGTGCCTGTTCGTCTTTCCTGTGATGGGGCTCACCCTGCCCTTTGTCAGCTACGGCGGCTCGTCCATCCTCACACTGTACGCCGCCATGGGCATCGTATCCAGCATCAAGGCCAGGGCCCTCCCCAGCTGGCTGAGGGACCGGGCCATCCAGTGACCGGGGACAAGGAGGAAGTATTTTTGGATCTGTCCGATGTCACCGCCCGCCAGAGGGCCTATTTCCGCTCCGGCGCTACCCTGCCACTCCCCGCCCGCCGGCGCGCCCTGGAGAGTCTGCTCCAGGGACTGACAGACCAGGAGGGCGCTCTGCTCGCCGCCCTGGAGGCGGACCTGGGCAAGCCGTCCTTCGAGGGCTATATGACGGAGCTCGGTCTGGTGCGGGAGGAGCTGCGCTTCCACCTGAAGCACCTGGCCCGCTGGGCCCGCCCCCGGCGCGTCCCCACCCCGCTGGCCCACTTCCCGGCCCGGAGCACGGTCCGCCCGGAGCCCTACGGCTCTGTGCTCATCCTGTCCCCCTGGAACTACCCGGTCCAGCTGTCCCTGATGCCTCTGATCGGCGCTTTGGCCGCCGGAAACTGCGCGGTGCTCAAGCCGTCGGCCTATGCCCCCGCCTGCTCCCGTGCTCTGGCGGAGCTGGTTGCTCGATCCCTGCCCACGGAGCTGGCCGCCGTGGTGGAGGGTGGCCGCGCGGAAAATCAGGCCCTGCTGGACCTGCCCTTCGACTATATCTTTTTCACCGGAAGTCCCTCTGTGGGCCGCGTCGTCATGGAGCGGGCCGCCGCCCGTCTCACCCCGGTGACCCTGGAGCTTGGCGGCAAGAGCCCGGTGATCGTGGCCGGTGACGCGGATCTCTCCCTGACTGCCCGGCGGATCCTCTTCGGGAAGCTGCTCAACGCAGGCCAGACCTGCGTGGCCCCCGACTATGTGCTGTCCCAGCGGGACGTGCTCCCAGAGCTGATCCGCCTGCTCCAAAAGGAACTGGCAGAGATGCTGGGAGAAGATCCCCTCTCATGCCCTGACTACCCCCGCATCGTCAACGCCGCCCACCTCCACCGTCTGGAGGAGCTGCTGGAGGGCTGTGAGGTGCTCTGCGGCGGTCAGACCGGCGGCGGCCGGATGGCCCCCGCCCTGGTCCTGCCCCACTCCCCCGCCGCCCCGGTGATGCAGGAGGAGATCTTTGGCCCGATCCTCCCTCTGCTGCCCTTTGATACGCTGGAGGAGGCCGTCTCCTTTGTCCAGGACAGGCCCCGCCCTCTGGCCCTCTATCTCTTTACCAGGAGCCGGACCGTGGAGCGGGAGGTTTTGGGCCGGATCCCCTTCGGCGGCGGCTGTGTCAATGACACGGTGGTCCACCTCTCCACCTCTTATCTGCCCTTCGGCGGCGTGGGGGCCAGCGGTATGGGCAGTTACCACGGCCGGGCCAGCTTCGAGACCTTCTCCCACCCCAAAAGTATCCTGAAAAAGGGCCGTGGGCCCGATCTGCCCGTTCGATACCGGCCATACGCTCCCTGGAAGGAGACGCTGCTGCGGAAATTTCTGCCCTGAAAAAATTTTTTCTTTTGAAGAAGGAAATTCGCCTTGTTTTGCGTATATGGTATATGTGGAAAGTTGACCAGAAACGTACACCCATCCGGGAAGGAGGCGTTTTCCCATGGAGCTTCGACAGCAGCAGGAGCAACTAGAGGCAGTGACCCTCTCCCCCCACGCCTGCCGGGCCGCACAGACCAGAGGCCGGGCCCGTCCAGAGACGGAGTGCGGGATCCGCACCTGCTTTCAGCGGGACACAGACCGCATCGTGTACAGTAAGGCGTTCCGCCGCCTCAAGCACAAGACCCAGGTCTTTCTCCAGCCACTGGGGGACCACTACCGCACCCGCATGACCCACACCCTGGAGGTCAGCCGCATCGCCCGCACCATCGCCCGGGCCCTCGCATTGAACGAGGACCTGACGGAGGCCATCGCCCTGGGCCACGACCTGGGCCACACCCCCTTCGGCCACGCCGGAGAGCGCCTGCTCAACGAGCTGATGCCCGGCGGCTTCGCCCACTACCAGCAGTCCCTTCGGGTGGTGGACCGCCTGGAGAAGGACGGGGCGGGGCTGAACCTGACCTGGGAGGTGCGCAACGGCATCGTCTGCCACACCAGGGGGCAGCAGGCTGCCACCCTGGAGGGGCAGGTGGTCCGCCTGGCCGACCAGATCGCCTATATCAACCACGACATTGAGGATGCCCTCCGTGGGGGCGTCATCTACCCCATGGACATTCCCCTGGAAGTCTCCGGCGTCCTGGGCTTCACCCACGGGGAGCGGATCAACGCCCTGGTGGTAGATGTGATTCGGGCCAGCCGGGATCAGGACTCCATCCGGCAGTCCGAGGAGGCTGGCGAGGCCATGTCCCTCCTGCGGGAGTTTATGTTTGAAAACGTCTATACCAACCCCATGGCCAAGGGGGAGGAGGGCAAGGCGCAGGAGATGCTCCGCCGCCTGTTCGACCACTACCGCCGCGACCCGGACGCCCTCCCCGCCGACTTTCAGGAGATTCGCCTGGAGGAGGGCGTAGACCGTGCGGTCTGCGACTACATCGCCGGCATGACAGATCCCTTTGCCATCGAGCAGTTCAGCAGGCTGTTCATTCCTACCGCGTGGTCTGTCAAATAGGAGCCGGCGATGGGGACCCATCCGTATGGATGGGTCCCGCGCAGCGCGTACAAGGTTTTGCCTTTGGCAAAACCTTTGCGCAGGGCGAATTGATTTCGCCCGAGCATTTAAAATCCTCAGGGCTCCCACGGGGCCTGCCCCCGTGATTCTGATTTGAAAGGAGGAAGTCTTTTGGCCATTCCGGACCGTTTTTTGGACGAGCTGATCGCCCGCATTGACATCGTGGACCTGGTCTCGGAATCGGTCCGCCTGACAAAAAAGGGCCGAAATTACTGGGGCCTGTGCCCATTTCACAGCGAAAAGACCCCCTCCTTCTCCGTGTCGGCCGACAAGCAGATCTATAAATGCTTCGGCTGCGGCAAGGGGGGCGGCGCCATCAACTTTGTGATGGAGCTGGACAATCTCCCCTTTCGGGACGCGGTGGCCCTTCTGGCCAAGCGGGCCGGGTTGGAGGTGCCGGACAGCGGCTCCTCCGCCGGGGCCAAAGAGCGCCGGGAGAAGCTGCTGACCATCAACAAACAGGCCGCCCGCACCTTTCACCGGTGGCTGTATGCCCCGGAGGGGGCGGATGGGCTGGCCTATCTGCAGCGGCGCGGCCTGTCCCGCCGGACCCTCACCAGCTTCGGCCTGGGCTTTGCCCCCAACCGCTGGGACGCCCTGATCCAGGAACTGGGGCAGCAGGGCTATGACAAGCGGGACCTGCTGGACGCCGGTCTTGCGGTGAGCAATCAGGACGGCCGGATCTATGACCGGTTTCGGAACCGGGTCATGTTCCCCATCATCGACATCCGGGGCGAGGTCATCGGCTTCGGCGGCCGGGTGATGGACGACTCCACCCCCAAGTACCTCAACTCCCCGGACACCCCCGTGTACAACAAGAGCCGCAACGTGTTCGCCTTGAACATCGCCAAAAAGTCCAAGGCGGGCCGGGTCATCCTGACCGAGGGATATATGGATACCATCTCCCTCCATCAGGCGGGCTTTGACAGCGCGGTGGCTTCCCTGGGCACCGCCCTGACCCCGGAGCACGCCCAGCTGCTCTCCCGCTACTTCCCCGAGGCCATCATTGCCTACGACGGGGACGGAGCCGGCGTCTCGGCAGCCCAGCGGGCCATCCCCCTGCTGGAGCGGGCCGGGATGAAGGTGCGCATCCTGCGGGTGACAGGGGCCAAGGACCCGGATGAGTTCATCAAGCAGTTTGGACGGGACGCCTTTCTCCGTCTGCTGGACCAGAGTGAAAACCAGGTGGACTACCGCCTGGAGCAGATCCGAAAAAAATACGACCTGAGCGACGACAGCCAAAAGGTGGGCTTTCTCCAGGAGGCCGCCCAGCTCCTCTCCTCCCTGCCCAGCGCGGTGGAGCGGGAGATCTATGGCCGTCATGCCGCCGAGACGGCGGGGGTCTCGCCGGAGGCGGTAGCCCAGGAGGTCAAGAAGGCCTTCCAGCGCCGCCTGAGAAAGGAACAAAAGCAGCAGGAGCGCCGGGACCTCACTCCGGCCATCCAGCTCCAGCCCAAGTCCCGGGGCCTGCGGTATGAAAACATCCGCTCCGCCCGGGCGGAGGAGGGCGTGCTCCGTCTGCTGCTGCTGGACCCCTCCCTCCACCGGGAGCTGACCCAGCTGAGGCCGGAGGAGTTCTCCTCCCCCCTGCTGGGCAAGGCATACGCCCTGCTGCTCCGGCGGGCGGAGGAGGGCCTGTCCACCCAGCTGTCCCTGCTGGCAGGCGAGCTCACCGGCGAGGAAATGGACCACCTGACCCAGGTGGCCAGTTCCCCGGAATCCATGGCCAACAGCCGCCAATCCCTGGCTGATTACATAGCCGTGATCCGCGCGGAAGCCATCAAGCGGAGCGGCGCCAGCGGGAATGACCTTCTCCTGGCCGCACAACGAAGCAATTTGGAAAAGAAAGCATATATGGAGGAGAAACCATGAGTACCAAAAAGAAAGAAAATTCCGCTCTGATCGAGACCCAGCACAACGGTGTGACCATGATCCTGGAGAAAAAGTCCAACGGAAGCAAGGCCCCCACCCCGGAGATGCAGGCCCGCATGGAAGCCGGCAAGGTGGAGATCATGAAGGTGGTAGAGGGCGTCCCCGGCGCGGAAAAGCTGGGAGAGCTGATTGAGCGGGGCAAGAAGAAGGGCAACCTCTCCTCCACCGAGCTGATGGACGTGCTGGAGGATATGGATCTGGAGTCCGATCAGATGGACAAGATCTATGACACACTGGAGAATCTGGGCATCGACACGGTGGGCGAGGACTATATCCCCGACCTCCCCGATGACGCGGATCCCCCTCTGGAGGCCATGGAGGAGATCAACGAGGAGGAGATGGTGGACCCCAACTCCATGGTGGACGCCTTCGGCACCGACGATCCGGTGCGGATGTATCTGAAGGAGATCGGCAAAGTCAACCTGCTGTCCTCTGAGGAGGAGATCGAGCTGGCCCAGGCCATGGACGCAGGCAATGCCGCCAAGTCCCAGATGGAGGAGCTGGAGGCCGCCGGCGAGGAGATCCCCGATGAGGTCCGGACGGAGCTCAACCGCGCCATCAAGAAAGGCGAGCGGGCCAAGCAGCGCCTGGCCGAGGCCAACCTGCGCCTGGTGGTGTCCATCGCCAAGCGGTATGTGGGCCGCGGGATGCAGTTTTTGGACCTGATCCAGGAGGGCAACCTGGGTCTGATCAAAGCGGTGGAGAAGTTCGACTACACCAAGGGCTATAAGTTCTCCACCTATGCCACCTGGTGGATCCGCCAGGCCATCACCCGGGCCATCGCCGACCAGGCCCGCACCATCCGCATCCCGGTCCACATGGTGGAGACCATCAACAAGGTCATCCGCGTCTCCCGCCAGCTGCTCCAGGAGCTGGGTCACGACCCCTCCCCCGAGGAGATCGCCGAGGAGATGTCCATGCCTGTGGAGCGGGTGCGTGAGATCCTGAAGATTGCCCAGGAGCCCGTCTCCCTGGAGACCCCCATCGGCGAGGAGGAGGACAGCCATCTGGGCGACTTCATCCCCGATGAGGACGCCAGCGAGCCCGCGGAGGCCGCCTCCTTCACCCTGCTGAAGGAGCAGCTGGTAGAGGTCCTCTCTACCCTCACCCCCCGGGAGGAAAAGGTGCTGAAGCTGCGCTTCGGCATTGAGGACGGCCGCACCCGCACTCTGGAGGAGGTCGGCAAGGAGTTCAACGTCACCCGTGAGCGCATCCGCCAGATCGAGGCCAAGGCCCTCAGAAAGCTGCGCCATCCCAGCCGCTCGAAAAAGCTGAAGGATTTCCTGAACTAAGCGCCGCCCCCAGCTCTTTTCCGCATTTCGGGGCGCAGCTTTCGGGGCCCCCGCGCGAGTCCAGCGCAGCGGGTCGCGTGGGGAGAGCCGGAGCAGCGGAATGAGGGAGCTTTCGCCAGAGGCGGAAGCGACTGATCTGGAGCCTGTGACGGCGGCGCGCCACCCCTCCCGCTCCAAGAAGCTGAAAGATTTCCTGAATTGAAGCAACGACAAGAGCGGCAGGCCCAAACGGGTCTGCCGCTCCGATTTTTCTCCGCCGATTCGTTATTCCGTGATCTGGACCGGGACGCCGTTGACCTCCACGCCCTCCTCCACCCGGACCAGGATGTACTTGACGCCGTTGATGATCCGGGTCTGGACCAGATCTGTCCGGTCCGGATCCACCTTGATGGTCACATCCGCCGTCTTGATCTCCACGCGCCTGGGATCCACCAGATTCCGGGGGCTGAGCTGGGCGTCCGCCCCGAAGCTCTGGTCGTACTTCTCCTCAAAGGCATGGATGTGCTCCTGGGAGACTCCGTTGGCCGCCAGGGCCTGGCGGACCTCTCCCTTCCCGATGACCAGGGGCTCCGTCTCATGGCTCTCCTTGTGGTCCTCCATCAGACCGCACAGCTGGTCGTGGACCGCCTGGACCACTTGGAGGCAGCACTCCTCTTCCAGGGACTCCTCCAGCACCGTGTGAAAGGCCGCCTGCTGCTCGTCCGCGGGCATGGGGGCATCGGCGCCGAACACCGCCTCCACCACAGCGCTCTGGATGTCCTCTGTATGCTTGGTGTAGTAGAGGGCGTTGTACAGGTTGGCGGCGCGGTCATCGAAGGCCGGGAACAGAAAGCCCAGCTCCGGCGGGGCCACCACCCAGTCCGCAGTCCGGTTGTGGAACTCATTCTGCTGGACATAGTAGCTCAGGGCCGGCTTGGTCAGCTTCACCGGACACACACTGCACAGGATATAGGAGAACACCTCTGAGGATGCGTCATCCTGCTTGTCCCCATCCTGAGAGCGGTAGGGCACATCATAGGCGTCATGGACCAGCAGGATCATGTAATTTCCCTCCAGGGTCACTGTGGAGATGACCTTCTGGAAAAATGCTTGGACCGCCTCCTCGTCCCCCAGCTCTGAGCTGCGCAGGGCCATCAGCAGCTTGTGCTCCGCCCCGTGGACCACCTGCTGCGTGGCGAAGGTGATGTCCAACAGGTTTTTGCCCAGCGTCCCGGACAGGGTGCGCTTCAGCAGGCCCAGGATCTTCTCATTCTCCTCCTGGGTCATCACGCCAAGCGGCTGGTCAAACTGGGACACGATCTCCCGGTTCTCATTCACATAGCAGCCCCGCACATGGGAGATGCCGCTCCGGTCCTGCCGGAAGCGGCGGCGGAGCTCCGCGACTTCTTTTTCGTTCATAGCGGTTCCTTTCTCTGGCTCGCTCCGGCGCTCCGGAGCTGTGTATTGCAGACATCATTATAGCACAGATGTTCCCGCTTGACAAAGCTTTCCGGTCGAAACACCATTTCTCCCTTGCGCTCAACGCTCCACGCGGATCATATCCCGGTAGTCGGACACCGTCACATCCGCCAGGGCGGACGCCTCCGCCGGATGACCCGGCCCAACCAGCACCACCTGGAACCCGGCCGCCTTGGCCGCCCGCAGCGCCGCCTCCCGGGCAGTGAAGAGCACGGTGGCCCGCCGGGCGGTGCGCAGACGCCGCACCGCCTGTTCGTACAGCTCCGGGTCCAGAGGGGCCCTCCCCTGCTCCTCCGCCGAGAGAAGGCCGCGGAAATAGTTCCAGAGTCCGGACTGCTCCAGAGCGGTCCGCACCGGGGCCGCCGCGCCGTCACAGATCAGGTACATCCAGACGTCCTCTATCTTCATCAGGGACAAAAATTCCTTCACCCCGGGCAGCGGTACACCGGCGGTATCCAGAAGGGCCTCTGTTCCATCAAACACCGCGCCTTGCAGACGCATCAGACAACACTTCCTTCCTCATCGAGACCCACCGGCCGCAGGCCGTCCCGGGTCCACAGGTTGATATGGGTAAAGCCCGCCGCCCGCACCAGCTCCGCTGCTTCCGGGAAACCGTGGCACAGGTGGGAGGCGTGGTGGGAATCGGAGTTCAGGATGATCTCCCCGCCAAACTCCCGCAGGGCGCGCAGAAGTTTTTTCTCAGGATAGGGAGCGGTCCGGTATCCCCGGGCCATGGCCCCGGTATTGACCTCAAACGCCGTACCAGAGCGGACCAGGTGCTCCATGACCTCCAGCGCCCGCCGGAGGTACCGGGGGCTCTCCTCGTCAAAGGCGGGGGCCCGCTCGTTGAATTTGGTCACCAGGTCAAAGTGCCCGATCCAGTCGCATCCCGTCCGCTCCGGCAGGAGGGCCACCTGGTCGTAGTATGCGTCGGTATAGCGGTACCAATCCCCGCCGAAGAGCTCCTCCACGCACTTCCGCGCAGTCTCCGGGCTCTCGTCCACGGCGAAATACCGGCCGTCCCCGCCGCAGATGGAATGAACCGAGCCGATGGCATAGTCCAGGCCCTCCGGCCGCTCCCCCAGCAGGTCCAGCTCCAGCCCCACAAAGACCTCCATCTCCCCCGCGTACCGCGCCTGGACCGCCCGGGCCCGGGCCAGGTACTCCGGGATCTTCTCCCGGGGGATGCAGTAGTCCTCCTCCAGAGGGCAGTAGCTGTGTCCGGAGAAGCCAAAATGGGTCAGTCTTGCCGCCCAGGCGGCGGCGGCCATCTCCTCCAGGGAGCTCTTCCCGTCGTCCAGTGTGGAGTGGGTATGAAAATCTCCGCGCATCTGTCTCTCTCCTTTTCACCGGATGGACGCACCCGCGCCCACAGCCGGTCTTTTGCTCTATTTTAACGGAAAACTGCGGCGGAGGCAACCCCCGCCGCAGTCCACATCCTCTTTGGCCCCGTCACGCCTGGTCAGAGGCCATCTTTTCCTGCTTGACCTTGTGGTCGATGACGTGCCGGCCGGCCAGCTCCTCCCGGACCTCCCCCAGGGAGATGCCCGCCTGGACCATCAGCACCATCACATGGTAGGCCAGGTCGGCGATCTCATACACCGTCTCTCTGTGGTCCTGGGCCTTGGCGGCGATGATGACCTCAGTACACTCCTCCCCCACCTTTTTCAGGATCTTGTCCAGTCCCTTTTCAAACAGATAGGTGGTATAAGAGCCCTCGGGCCGCCGGTCCCTGCGCTCCTCCAGCAGGCGGTACAGGCCCTCATAAGTAAACTGCTCCTCCATCTTACGCATCTCCTTTCAGATCGATCAAATTTCCGTCGAAGCAGGAGTCGGTCCCCAGATGGCAGGCCGGACCGTCCTTCTTCACCTTCACCAGCAGGGCGTCCCGGTCACAGTCCGCCCGCAGCTCCACGATATGCTGATAATTTCCGCTGGTCTCCCCCTTGAGCCACAGCTCCTGCCGGGACCGGGACCAGAAGCAGGTCAGCCCCCGCTCCAGCGAGATCCTGAGCGACTCCCGGTTCATATAGGCCAGGGTGAGCACCTTCCCCGTCTCCGCGTCCTGGACGATGGCGGGGATGAGGCCCCGGCCGTCAAATTTCAAGGTATCCAGATCCATCACAGCCGCACCAGCACCCCTTTCTTGTCCAATTCCCGCTTCAGGTCCGGGATAGCCACCGTCCCGAAGTGGAAGATACTGGCCGCCAGTCCGGCGGAGACGTCGGGCACAGACCGGAAGAGGTCCACAAAATCCCCGATCCCGCCTGCGCCCCCCGAGGCGATGACAGGGACACGCACCAGACGGCACACCGCCTGGAGCAGCTCCAGGTCAAAGCCGCCCTTGACGCCGTCGGTATCAATGGAGTTGACCACCACCTCTCCGGCTCCCCGGTCCATCCCCTGGCGGATCCACTCCAGAGCGTCCAGGCCAGTGTCCACCCGGCCGCCGCCCCGGAACACATGGAACTGCCCGTCCACCCGCTTGACGTCCACGGACAACACCACGCACTGATCGCCGTAGCGCTTGGCCGCCTGGTCGATCAGGTCCGGAGTCTGGATGGCGCCGGAGTTGACCGAGACTTTGTCCGCCCCGCAGGACAGCACCCGCTCAAAGTCCTCCAGGCGGCTGATGCCGCCCCCCACAGTCAGGGGGATGAAGATGCTGGCCGCCACGTCCGTCAGAATATCAGTGAACAGCTTCCGCCCCTCCACAGAGGCGGTGATGTCGTAAAAGACCAGCTCGTCGGCCCCGGACCGGGAGTAGTAGTCCGCCAGACGCACTGGGTCGGAGACGTCCTGAACATCCAGGAAGTTGACCCCCTTCACCACCCGTCCGTTCCTCACGTCCAGACAGGGAATGATCCGTTTGGTCACCATCTCTCACTCCACCTCCCTCAAAGCCCGGCGCAGCTCCAGCGCCCCGGTATACAGGGCTTTGCCCAGGATCGCGCCATACAGGCCGATCTCTTTCAGCCGCTGTAAATCTTCTATGCTTGACACACCACCCGAGGCGATGAGATCCAAGTCAAACTGCTGGGACAGCGCCCGGTACAGCGCCACATTGGTTCCCCCCAGCATCCCGTCCCGGGAGACGTCGGTGCAGATCACTGTCCGCACCCCCAGGGCGCACAGCCGGGCAAAGAACTGCTCCGCCGGCTCGGGGGCGGTCTCCTTCCAGCCCCGGATGGCGATGGCCCCCTCCTTCAGATCCACGCCCACGGCCGCATGGTCCCCGAAGAGGCGGACCGCCGCCTCCAGAAACTCCGGGTCGGTGACCGCCTGGGTCCCCAGGATCACTCGCTCCACCCCTGCGTCCAGGTACCGGGCGATGGTGTCCAGGCTGCGGATCCCGCCGCCGATTTCCACCTTCAGCCCGGTGGTCCGGCAGATCTGCCGGATCACCTCAAAATTGGGGGTGCCGCCGTCCCGGGCCCCCTCCAGGTCTACCGTATGGAGCCAGACAGCCCCCGCCGCCTGGAACTCAGCGGCCTGGGCCGCCGGGTCGTCCCGGTAGACCGTCATATTCCCATAGTCCCCCCGGGTCAGGCGGACCACCTTGCCCTCATACAGGTCGATGGCGGGCAGTAAGATCATGGTCGATCACTCCAATTCACAAAATGCCTTCAGGATCGCCAGTCCGGCGGCCCCGCTTTTCTCCGGATGGAACTGGGTCCCATACACATTGCCGTTCTGCACCGCCGCGGTCAGCTCCGCGCCATACTCTGTGGTGGCAGTGCATTGTCCTTTACAGTTAAAGCCCGCGAAGGAATGGACAAAGTAGACGTGGGTCCCCTCCTCCAGGGCCCGGAAAATGGGGCTGCGGGGCCGCTCTCTGGGAAAGTGCAGGGCGTTCCAGCCCATGTGTGGGATCGCCAGGTCCCCGGGGAGCACAGTCCCGATGTCCCGCACCTGGCCGGAGATCAGCCCCAGCCCCCGGTGCTCCCCGTACTCGAAGGAGGTCTCAAACAGAAGCTGCATCCCCAGGCAGATGCCCAGCAGCGGCTTCCCCGCCGCCGCCTGCCGGAGGACCGCCCGGTCCATCCCGGTGCTCCGCAGCTTTTCCACCGCGTCGCCGAAGGCCCCCACGCCTGGCAGAAGGATGTGGTCCGCCCGGTCCAGCTCCTCCTGGTCCCGGGTGACCACCGCCTCCTGTCCGATGGCGGCCAGAGAGCTTTTCAGAGAAAAGAGGTTGCCCACCCCATAGTCGATCACCGCGATCACTGCGCTCCCTCCTTCCCTTCAAACCGGATCTCCACCGCCCGGGCGTGGGCCGTCAGTCCCTCCCGGCGGGCAAACAGCCCCACCTTCCGGCAGTCCCGCTCCAGGGCCTCACGGGTATAGTAGCTGAACTGAGATCTTTTGATGAAGTCGTCTACTGAGAGGGGGCTGTAAAACCGGGCGGTGCCCATGGTGGGCAGGGTATGGTTGGGTCCGGCAAAATAGTCCCCCATGGGTTCAGGATCGTACCGCCCCAAAAAGACGGAGCCGGCGTTCCGAATCTGGCTGAGATAGTCGAAGGGCTGGTCCATACACAGCTCCAGGTGCTCCGGCGCGATGCGGTTGGCCACCTGGATCCCCTCCTCCAAAGAGCGGGCCACGATGATCTTTCCGTTGCGCTCAATGGACTCCCGGGCGATGTCCTCCCGCTCCAGGCGGGACAGCTGGACCTCCAGCTCCTGGGCCACCTGCTCTGCCAACGCGCGGGAGTCCGTGACCAGCACCGCGGAGGCCATCCGGTCGTGCTCCGCCTGGGAGAGCAGGTCCGCCGCCACCCAGGATGCGTTGGAGGCCCCGTCGGCCAGCACCAGCACCTCGGAGGGGCCGGCGATCATGTCGATATTCACCTGGCCAAAGACCTGCTTCTTCGCCTCGGCCACATAGGCGTTGCCCGGACCCACGATCTTGTCCACCTGGGGAATGGTCTCCGTCCCATAGGCCAGGGCGGCAATGGCCTGGGCCCCTCCGCACTTGAAGATCTGGGTCACGCCGGCCACCTGAGCGGCGGCCAGAATGGCCGGGGACACCGCTCCGTCCCGTCCGGGGGGCGTGACCATCACGATGTCCTCCACCCCGGCGATCTGGGCCGGGATGGCGTTCATCAGAACGGTGGAGGGGTAGGCGGCGGTGCCGCCTGGGACATAGATCCCCACCCGGGCCAGGGGCAGGATCCTCTGTCCCAGGATGACCCCGTCCCGCTGGGTCATCACAAAGCTCTCCCGCTTCTGTTTGGCGTGGTAGGCCCGGATGTTGTCCGCCGCCTCCCGCAGGACGGCCAGGAACTCCGGCTCCACCTGCTCCAGGGCGGCCTCCAGCTCCGCCCCGGTCACGCTCAGGTCAGACAGCTCCGCCCCGTCGAAGCGGCGGGCATACTCGTACAGGGCGCGGTCCCCCTGTTCCCGGACTGTCCGGATGATGTCGGCCACCGGCGCGGACACATCCCGCACCTCGTCACGGCGGAGGAAGATCTCCTGGTCCTGTATGGCATTGAGGTCATAGATCTGAATCATAGCGGTCCCCTCACAGGTTTTTCTCCAGGGCGTCCCGCATCCGCAGGACCTCCTGGTGCTTGAATTTATAGCTCACCTTGTTGCAGATGAACCGGGCGCTGATGTCCACGATGGTCTCCAGAGGGGCCAGGTGGTTCTCCAGCAGTGTCTTGCCCGTCTCCACGATGTCCACGATCACATCGGACAGCCCCAGGATGGGGGCCAGTTCGATGGAGCCGTTGAGTTTGATGATGTCGATGTCCCGGGACCGGGACTCATAGTACTCCCCGGCGATGTGGGGGAACTTGGTCGCCACGCGGAGGGTCTTGTTGGGGTCGTCATAAAAGTCCTCCGGACCGGCCACGCACATCCGGCACCGCCCCAGCTTCAGATCCAGCAGCTCATACACGTCGGGCCGGTACTCCAGCAAGATGTCCCGGCCTGCGATGCCCACATCGGCCGCCCCCCGCTCCACATAGATGCTCACGTCGGAGGGCTTGACCCAGAAGTAGCGGACGCCCTTCTCCGGGTTCTCAAAGGTGAGCTTCCGGTTTTTCTCCAAAATCGCGGGGCAGTCATAGCCGGCGGCGGCCAGCGTCTCATAGGCCGTCTCCCCCAGCCGCCCCTTGGGCAGCGCCACGTTGATCATACCAGCACCTCCTCCGGGCCGATCCCGTCTGTGTACCGCACCTTTTTCCGGCAGCGCACCGGACAGGGCTGTCCCGTCTCACGCTCACAGCGGACGGACCTGCCCTCCTGCCGCAGCCGCTCGGCAAAGGCGGCCAGCTTCACCAGGTCGGCGTCCGGCCCATAGGTCAGCAGCACATCGGCGTCGTACTGCCGATCCTGTCCAAAGAACTGCTCCAGCCGCCCCATGTACAGGGCAAACCCGATGGCCCCCACCTCCTTGCCCATCTTCCGGGGGAGGTTGTCATACCGCCCGCCGGACAGGACCGGAAACGGGATCTTGGGCAGAAAGCCCTGAAAGATCACGCCGTTGTAGTAGTCCATACTGTTCACCAGGGAGAAGTCCAGCAGGACCCGCCCGTCTAGGCCGAAGGACTCCAGAATGGAGGCCGTGACGGAAAGCTGCCGCAGGGCCTCCCAGCTGGCGTTGTTCCGGGCCAGCGCTCCCGCCTGGGCGATCCCCTCTTTCAACGGGGCGTAGATCTCCATCAGCTGCACCAGATCGTCCGCGTCCCGGCGCTGGAGCTCCCCCTGCCCGGCCATGGCCCGGATGCCGGGGACGTTCTTTTGGGCCAGCAGATCCAGCACCCGCTCCCGACGCACGCCGGTCAGCCCCATGCAGTCCAGCAGGCCGCCCACAAAGCTTACATCGGACAGGTCCAGCACATAGTCCTCTGAGATGGTCCGAAGGGACTTGGCCGCCAGGACGATGACCTCCGCCTCCGCATAGGGGTCGATCTGTCCCACCGACTCCACCCCCACCTGGAGGATCTCCCGAAAGGTCCCGCCGGTCTCCCGGTATACATTTTCGTTATAGTACACCTTCTCGCTGTCCCCGCTGTTGTTCTTCATAATGGACAGGGTGATGTCCGGCTTCAGTGCCTTGAGTGAGCCGTCCCCATCGGTGAAGGTGATGATGTGTCCCTTTTTCAAAAAATCCTTGTTCTGGGCATACAGGTCATAGTCCTCAAACTTGGACATCCGGAATTTCCGATACCCGTACTCCTCATATAATTGATTCAACTGTTCCTTCAGCATGGCGTCTCCCGTTTACAGCATCCCTTTGGTGGATGGAATTTCGTCCCGGAAGCGGGGATCGGTCTCCGCCGCCTCCCGCAGGGCGCGGCCCAGGGCCTTGAAGGCCCCCTCCACAATGTGGTGAGAGTTGCGCCCCGCCAGCTTCCGCAGGTGGAGGGTCAGTCTGGCATTGGCCGCGAAGGCCCACATGAACTCATAGACCAGCTGGGTGTCAAAGGCCCCAATTTTCTCCGTGGGGATGGACAGCTCCTCATAGTACCCGCCGCGGCCGGACAGGTCCACAGCACACAGGATCAGGGCCTCGTCCATGGGCAGGCACAGGGAGGCGTACCGCCGCACCCCCCGCTTCTCCCCCAGAGCCTGGTCAAAGGCCTGGCCCAGGGCGATGCCGATATCCTCCACGCTGTGGTGGTCGTCCACCTGGGTGTCCCCAGTACAGGTCAGCTCCAGGTCCATCCCCCCGTGGCGGGCCAGCAGGGTGAGCATGTGGTCCAGAAAACCCACGCCGCTCCAGATCCGGCTCTCCCCCTGCCCGTCCAGGTTCAGGGAGAGGCGGATGTCCGTCTCATTGGTCTTTCGCGTGATCTCTGCCGTTCTCATAAAAACTCCCTCAGCTTCTCCAGTAAAATATCCATCTGCTCCCGGGTCCCGATGGTGATCCGGTTGTAGTCCCGGATGCGCTCCTTGTCAAAGTGGCGCACCAGCACCCCACGCTCCTTCAGGCGGCGGTAGACGTCCGCGCCCTCCACCCCGGGCTTCCTGGCAAACAGGAAGTTCGTCTGGGAGGGCAGGACGGTAAAACCCAGCTTCTCCAGCTCCTGGGTGGTGTAGGCCCGGGTCTCCATGATCGTTTGACAGTTTTTATCGTAGTACGCCTGCTCCGCCAGGGCCTGCGCCCCCGCCTTCAGGGTCAGGCGGTTGACATTATAGGGGTTGGTGGAAAATTTGACAGTCTCCAGGTCCCGTATGAGGGCCGCGTCCCCAATGGCGTATCCCAGCCGGGCCCCGGCCATGGACCGGGATTTGGAGTAGGTCTGCACCACCAGCAGATTGGGGTACCGTTCCGTGAGGGACACGCAGCTCTCCCCGCCGAAGTCCACATACGCCTCGTCCAGCACCACCACGCAGTCTTGATTTGCCTGGAGGATCCCCTCCACCTGCGCCCGGCTCAGGGCCAGCCCTGTGGGTGCGTTGGGATTGGCGATCACGATGGTCTTGTGCAGGCCGCAATAATCCTCCGGGTCCAGGGTGAAGTCCTCCTTCAGCGGAACGATCCGGACGGGGATGTGGTACAACTCGGCAAACACCGGGTAGAAGCCATAGGTTATATCCGCAAAGGCCGCCCCCCGTCCGTCGGCGGCGTAGGCCAGAAAGGCGAAGTTCAGCGCCTCATCCGAGCCGTTCCCCACGAAGATGTTGGCCGGCTCCACGCTGTACCGCTCCGCCAGGACCGCCTTGAGGACTTTGGCCTCCGGATCGGAGTAGAGCCGCAGGTCGGCGGCCTCCCGGGCGTTGAGGGCGGCGATCACGCCAGGTGAGGGCGGATAGGGGGATTCATTGGTATTCAGCTTGACATACTGCTGGTCCTGGGGCTGCTCTCCGGGGGTGTAGGGGACCAGCCGGTCCAGGCTGCGGTTGAAAAATCGGGACATATCGCACCCTCCTCTTTTGTATTCTATTTCGTTAGTTCGCTAAAGAGTTGGTGTAATCATACTCGCATCCAGGCGGTTTGTCAAGAAAAACTTTTGCCAAAAAACGGCGGCTCCCGACACGCACTCTCCCACAGGATGCAGAGGCTCCGGCGGGCCGGGCCGGAGGACTGCGGCGGCAAAGAAGGAAGTTGCGATATTTTCCGCTCCGTGGTACCATACTGTTATCATCTTGCATCCATAGGAGGTTTCTCATCATGTCCCAGCAGAAAACCATTCCAGAGCGTTCCGCCATCCCCCAGCCCGATACCTGGAACACCGCCGACCTGTATCCCACGGACCAGGCGTGGCAGGAGGACTTCGTCCGCCTCCAGGGCCTCACCACCCGGCTGGCGGAGTACGAGGGCCGCCTGGGCGGGAGCGCCGCTGTCCTCTACGGCTTTTTGACCCTGGAACAGGAGGCCGGCGAGCTTCTGGTCCGGCTGATGGACTACGCCCAGCGCCGGAGCGACGAGGACACCCGCGTCCCGGAGTACCAGGCCATGGTGGGCCGGATCACCACCCAGTATGTGGAGCTGTCCCGGTCTACCGCCTTCGAGGTCCCGGAGCTTCTGCGCCTCTCCGACCAGACGCTGGAGGAGTTTTACCAGCAGGAGCCCCGGCTGGAGCTGTTCCGCCGGTATCTCTACAACATCCAGCGCCGCAGGGCCCACACTCTGTCCGACTGCGAGGAGCGTCTGCTGGCCGCCGCCGGAGAGCTGGCCCAGTCCCCGGATGACATCTTCTCCAAGCTGTCCGACGCCGACCTCACCTTCCCCGACGCCGTGGACGGACAGGGCGGCCGCCACCCCCTGTCCAACGGCTCCTTCACCCTGCTCATGTCCAGTGAGGACCGCGCCCTGCGCCGCTCTGCCTTCCAGAACCTGTACGCCGTCTACGGCGGGGTCAAAAACACACTGGCCGCCACCCTGAATGCCCAGGTCAAGCAACTTCAGTTCTTCTCCTCCGCCCGGCGCTATCCCAGCGCTTTGGCCGCCTCTCTGGACGGCACCCACGTCCCGGTGGAGGTCTACCACAATCTCATCTCCACCGTCCGGGCCAACCTGGACAAGATGCACCGCTATGTCCGTCTGCGGAAGAAGCTGCTGGGCCTGGAGGAGCTGCACTTCTATGACGTGTACGCCCCCATGGTTTCCGGGGTGGACGCCAGGATCCCCTATGCCGACGCCCGGGAGACGGTCTATCAGGCCATGGCTCCCTTGGGGAGCGACTATCAGGCCATCCTCCGGGAGGGGCTGGACAGCCGCTGGATCGACGTCTATGAGAACGTGGGAAAGCGGTCCGGCGGCTATATGGCCGGCTCGCTGGTCCACCCCTATATCCTGCTCAACTATCAGGACGACCTGGACAGTATGTTCACTCTCGCCCATGAGCTGGGCCACGCGGTCCACTCCTATCTGTCCAACAAGACGCAGCCCACTGTGTACCGGGACTATGTGATTTTTGTGGCTGAGGTGGCCTCCACCTGCAACGAGGCCCTTCTGATGGAGCACCTGCTTCAAAGCACCCAGGACCGGCGGCGGCGCGCCTGGCTGCTCAACCACTTCCTGGAGCAGTTCAAGGGGACCCTGTACCGCCAGACCATGTTCGCCGAATTCGAGCTGCGCATCGGTCAGCTGGCCGCCCAGGGCGAGACCCTCACCGCCGACCTCCTCAGCCGGGAGTACCGGGCGCTGAATGAGGACTACTTCGGCCCCGACATGGTCATCGACGACGAGATCGCCCTGGAGTGGGCCCGGATCCCCCACTTCTACTACAACTACTATGTGTTCCAGTACGCCACCGGCTACTCCGCCGCCATCGCCCTCTCCCGCCGCATCCTGAAGGAGGGCGCCCCCGCGGTGAAGGACTACCTGGGCTTCCTGTCCGGCGGATGCAGCCAGGACCCCATCGACCTGCTCCGTGGGGCCGGCGTGGATATGGCCTCTCCCCAGCCCATCCAGGCCGCTCTGGACCTGTTCGGCCAGCTTCTGGACGAAATGGAGGAGCTGACCTGTCAGGACTAATCAGCACACGGCAACCAAGACGCGCTTCCCCGTATGCATGGCCGCATACGGGGAAGCGCGTTTTGGCTTGATGTAATTTCATGAATGGTCCGGTGTGGTCAGGGTCAGGCTCTTGTAAAAATCCAGGGTGCGGAACCCCCGCTCCAGCTGGGTGAGCAGATAGGCCTCCGCCACCCCGGCCAGCGTCTCCAGCCCCGCGCCGTCCAAATGGAAAGAGAAGAGACGCTTCGGGTCCCCGTAGACGATGTGGCGCATCGCTGCCAGGGAGCCGCTGGACAGCGGCAGAGAGATCCCCTCCCCCACAGAGCCCCGGCAGCCCACGCAGTGGAGCACCCCCTCCCGCAGATGGAAGCGTGGCTCCTCTGGGGTGGGACAGCCGCACACCGCACAGGCGTCCAGCAGGGGCTCATACCCCGCCAAACACATGGCCCGCAGCTCGAAGGCCGCCTTCACCAGCCCCAGGGGCCGGTCCAGCCTATCCAGGGCGTGGAGGCTGTTCAGCAGCAGGGAGAGCAGCTCCGGACAGGGCAGCCCCTCCACCGCCAGCAGCTCCGTCACCTCGGCAAAATAACAGCCAAGGGAAAATTTCTCCAGATCCTCCCGCATCCCGCGGAATTCCCGGTCCACCGCCGCCTCCTGGACGGTCCAGCGCCCCCGGTACTCGTGCAGCACCACATCGGACCACACCAGCAGCTGGCTGCCCGCGGCGATGGGGCTCCCCTTTCTCCGGCAGCCCCAGGCGGAGGCGGTGAGCCGCCCCGCCTCCTGGGTGAGCAGTGTCAGGATCTTATCCGACTCCTTGTAGGCGGTCTCCCGCAGAACAAGGGCCTTGGTTTGCAGGTGCATGAGACGCGCCTCCTATGTACTGCGGGCTTCAGATATCCCGCAGGCTGTTTGGGCCGCCCGGCCCAGAGGGGCGGACAGCCCCAGGGACCGGCGGCGCTCCCTGCTCAGCCCGGCTCCCGGCCAGGGCCAGGAATGCCTCCGGCAGCCCCGTTTTACTGAATAATTCCCACAATCCTGTCTCGTCCACAGCCAGCCCTCCCGTTCTGTTGTCTGTCATTAGGCTGGCCGGTTTTCCCTGCGGCTATGACCGGGAAATGTTAGTCTGCTTCTTTTTCCAGCTCTCTTCGGATCAGGTCCCTGGCGATGGAAAATGCCTGGATCCGCCGCTCTGTCAGAGTGATCTGGGACTGATACCGCCCCGGTTCCTCCTTGGTCCGCAGCGTCTCAAATACCTTTTGCAGCTTTCGGAGCGTCGAATCGATCTGGCGCTCCGCCTCCATCAGTTCCTGCCTTGTAAAGTCCATAGTTACTCCTTGCGGTATCCGAAATTCTGGATCGCCGATGGATTGTCCCGCCAATTTGTCCCACAAAAGCTTCCGCTTTTGCGGGATCCCGTTTTGGATTTTGTCCCAGGGAAGAAACTCCCCCGGGACCAAGGTTTTTCCTCCGGAAAAACGCTTCTGCGCGTGAAAGCGCGGCTCGCATACGCTCGCAAAGAAAATTGGCTCGTCAGATACTGCTTCTCCGTCACTCTTTGTGGTATCCGAAATTCTGGATTGCAGAAGGATTATCTCTCCAATTTTCTTTGACCTTCACCCAGGTCTGGAGATACACCTTAGTCCCCATGAACCGCTCCATATCCTGCCGGGCCAAGGTGGACACCTTTTTCAGCATGGCGCCACCCTTTCCGATGATGATGCCCTTGTGGCTGTTCTTTTCACAGTAGATGGTGGCGTCGATCTCGATGACCTCGTCATCCCGCTCGGAGAATTTGGTGATCTCCACCGCCGTTCCGTGGGGGATCTCCTTGTCCAGGCACAGCAGCAGCTTCTCCCTTAAAATCTCCGCCATGATCTGCCGCTCCGGCTGGTCGGTGACCATATCCTCAGGGAACAGCTGGGGCCCCTCCGGAAGGAAGCCCTCTAAAACGCCCAGCAGCTCCTCCACGCCCTCGCCGCTCTTGGCGGAGATGGGCACCACGGCGGTGAAGTCATGGGCCTGTCCATAGACCTGGATGACCTCCAGCAGCTTCTCCTTGTGCTCCAGGGTGTCCACCTTATTGATGACCAGCACCGAGGGGCACCCCAGGCTCTTGATCCGGGCGATCAGCTCCCGCTCCGGGTCGCCGATGTTGGGGATAGGCTCCACCAGAAGCAGCACGCCGTCCACGTCGGCCACGCTCTCCTTCACCACGTTGACCATGTAGTCCCCCAGTCGGGTGCGGGCCCGGTGCAGGCCGGGGGTGTCCACAAAGACGAACTGGCTCTCCCCCCGGTTCAGGATGGCGCAGATCCGGCTGCGGGTGGTCTGGGGCTTGTTGGTGACGATGGCCACCTTCTCCCCCACCAGGGCGTTGGTCAGAGTGGACTTGCCCACGTTGGGCCGTCCGCACAGGGTAATGATACCGGATTTTTTGATTGTCATAAGATGATCCTCACTTTCTTGTATGCAGGGGATGCGAGCATTTTTTCTCCCCCAGGTGTGTAACCCTACATTCTCTTTTGCAGGGGCGCACAGTGTGCGCCCGTTTTCCTCGAAGCCGCCCCTTGAACCGGCGGGCGCACAGCGTGCGCCCCTGCGGATCAAATCAACCCGGTTCGTCCGGCTCTTCGGAAGAAAGGCCCTGCGTCAGCCGGTCCAGCTGGGCTTGAAGCTGTTGGAGCCGCTTGTCCAGGTCCCTCAGCCGCTCCAAGATCCGGTTAACTGCCATGCTCACCCCAGCCAGCAGGCCGGTGGCAAGAAAAAACCACCCGAGTTCCATAAGCCCCTGCAATCCGCGGAACAAAAGGACGCCCAGGATCCCAAGCCCCCAGGCGATCCATATTCCTGAAAACAACATTTCCGTGCCTCCTCTCAGTTTCCCACTGAAATGGCATTCACTTTTGTAGGGGCGCACAGCGTGCGCCCGTTTTCCTCGAAGCCGCCCCTTGAACCGGCGGGCGCACAATGTGCGCCCCTACGGGTCATACCCGCACGGTTCGTCCGGCTCCTCGGAAGAAGGGGCCTGCGTCAGCCGGTCCAGCTGGGCTTGAAGCTGTTGGAGCCGCTTGTCCAGGTC
>OJPN01000943.1_pt1 | contig 22762 bp, 12 predicted proteins | sample 1598511 | NCBI WGS metagenome assembly OJPN01 (sample SAMN03922485, study PRJEB24848) | human gut metagenome | isolation source: stool sample | host: Homo sapiens | place: Germany | collected 2011-05
CTCCCAGCGCAGGATGGTGTCCGCCATCTTTTCCAGCCCCCGGCAGACCGGGCTTTCCGGCAGGCAGCGGCAGAAGGGCTGCTGGCGCACCACGGCCTCGTGCACGCCGGGGTCGCGGGGCAGCACACCGGCCAGATCCAGCGAGACCCCGCCCAGGAAGTGGTCGCAGACGTCCGTGAGCCGCACGAACATCTCGCGGGCGCTCTTCATGTCCTGCGCCATGTTCACGCAGACCTGGAAGCGGTCCACGCCGTGCTGCGTCTTCAGCACCTTGATCAGGGCATAGGCGTCCGTCAGGGAGGTGGGTTCCGGGGTCAGGACGAGGAGACGTTCCTGCGCCGCCACATTGAAATAGAGCACGCTGTCGTTGATGCCCGCGCCCGTGTCCACGATGAGGAAATCCAGATCGTCCTCCAGCTCGTCCATGGCATCCAGCAGCTCCAGCTTCTGCCCCGGATTGAGCGCCAGCATCTCGCTGACACCCGACGAGGCGGGCAGGATGGAGAAGCCGTATTCCGTGGGCAGCAGGATGTCCCGCAGGGACGCCCCCTCATGGAACAGGTGGAAGATGTTCTTTTCGGGATGCAGGCCCAGCAGCACGTCCACATTGGCCAGCCCCAGGTCCGCGTCCAGAAGCAGCACGCGCTTGCCGCGCGCCGCCAGGGTCAGGGCCAGATTGACCGAGATATTGGTCTTGCCCACGCCCCCCTTGCCCGAGGTGACGGAAAATACCAGAGGATAACTGCTGTTCATGCGCGCTCCAGATGTCAGGTCTTGCCCTGACAGAGTACGATATCTGCCTGTCCCGTCAAGAGCATGGGGCGGGACCGGTCCGGGAACGGGGAGACCGGCAAAAAACGGGCGTGCCCCCGGCCCGATCGGCATCGGGACGGTTTTTCCCGTCCCTCCCCTCTGCGGGCACACGGGACAAAAGCCCGGCACATAAAATATGTGCCGGGCTTTCTTGAAAAAAATGCAATGTTGAGTGATCCAAAACGGTATGGCGGAAAAGTAGACCTTTTCGCCATACCGTCAGGACAGGGAACGCGCATGCCGCAGGGTAAATTCCGTGGAATGGAATAAAAAACCGATAGTAAGAATATCGTCTTTGATTTTAAGGTATTGCTCTACGAAACAAAAATGAAACGATTATAGCTTGCTTTATAACCTGAGTGGAACTATTGTTACTGTAACCGTGGCGAAAAAGTCTACTTTATTGGCTGTCTGTCCTTAAGGATGCTATGGCGAAAAAGTCTACTTTTTCGCCACCGTCCCATGCGGACATGCGAATAATAAAACCAAGGATGGAGGATAGTTGCATGCAACTTACCAAGGGAGCCATCGGCAATCTGATCAACCGGTACAAGGCGGTGCTCAAAAAGTGCCACCTGATGAACACTTTCGGCAGCCTGGCCGTGGCCGGCATGCTGGTCATGGGCGGCGCCGGTGTGGCTGTGGCTGCGGATGCCATCACGACGGGACAAGACTTTCAAAATGCTGTGACTAATGCAAAGTCTGGCGATACGATTACGCTCGGTCAGGACATCAAAGAGGGTTTGGGAGCCGTCTTTAAGGATAAAACTGTCACCGTCGATTTTGGCGGGCATACTTATACGGGATACTCCGGTTCCGTCGGATCGACAGGTACGGAGACAGCACTTTTCCAGCTCCTTAAAGACAGCCCCACTGTTACCCTGAAAAATGGTATTCTTAACATAGCCACGCCTACTGCAGCATCAGGTAAATTTAAAAGGGTTCTGCAAAACTATTGCAATCTTACCCTGGACAATATGATCGTTGATGGTACAAATCTCTTAGGAGATGGCCCTTACACCATGTCCAACAATCATGGTGACATCACGATCAATAATTCCGCCATCATCGCTAAAGAAGGCGGAGTCGCTTTTGACGTCTACTATTGGCCGGATGGCGGCTACGGTGATGGTGTCAGCGTAACTGTCAACAACTCGACCATCAACGGAAAAATCGAAGTTACAGTTGATGGTAAGTACGCGTTGGAGGATGGTGCAAAGCACCAGTTGACGCTCACTGGCGGCACCCTCACCGGTGGCCTTACGGCGGCGCAGGGTGCCCAGCTGTACAATGAAGGTACAACTGTAATTTCTGATGTCGCTATGGCCGGGAATATCGCCACCGAGAAGGGCGGTGCCATTTTCAATAGCGATGACAAAACGGGCGCCAAGGGTAACCTCACCCTTAACAATGTCGATTTGAAGGACAACAAAGCCAATTTCGGCGGCGCCATTTGGAACGAAGGCACGCTGACCGTCACCGGCGGCAGCTTTGAAGGCAACACGGCCACCAAGGCCGCCGGCGCCATCTACAACGCCGCCGATGCTAAACTGACGGTCGATGGCGTGACCTTCGCCAACAACTCCAGTGCCAAGGCCGGCGCCATCAACAGCATGGCCGGTAAGAACGAAACCACGACGACGATCAAAAACAGCAAGTTTAATAATAACAGCGCTGTTAATGGGATGGGTGGCGCGCTTGCCAACTCCTCCAATGCAGAGAATGGCAGCACTGAAGGTTTCTCCGGCAAGATGAGCCTCACCGATACCGCTTTCTCCGGCAATACTGCCCGTAACGGCGGTGCGCTCTGGAACGGTGTTCAGTGGACGGTCAATATCACCGGCGGCAGCTTTGACAACAACAGCGCCGTGACACCTGCGGGCTCTACGTATCCCGCGCAGGGAGGCGCCATCTCCAACTCTGGTGCCCTGAACATCTCTGGTGTTACTTTCAGCAATAACAAGACCGATGGCCTTGGTGGCGCCATCTTCAACACCAAGACTGGAGGCGGTGCGGGCAGCATCACCTTCAACGGTACCAATACCTTCACCAACAACACCGCTGCCAGCAAGGCCAACGACATCTACAACGCCGGCACCATCACGGTGGCAGGCGGCACCACCACGCTGAACAGCGGCCTGATCCTGGCTGAGAATGGCAAAGTCGAGGTGACTGGCGGCACCCTGGACATGGCCAGCGGCAGCACGCTGGACATGGGCAACGGCACTCTGACCATCAACGGCGGTACCTTTGTGGCGGATGCCGGTTTGCTCATCAATAACGGCGCCACAGATGGTTCCTATGCGGCAAACGATGCGAACAAGGTTACTGATAGCAGCATCGTCGGCACCCAGGGTAATCTGAATCTTCGCTGGTTCGACGGTGACTATACGCTGGGTGAGTACACGTCCGTCAAGAACGCCCTGTTGAATCCGTCTAGCGAAAAAGCGGAGCTGACCCTCCTCAATGCCCAGCTAGCTGTGGAGGACGGGAAAACTCTCGTCACCGGCGCTGTTCCTTCTGATGGCACGGCTACGCTCGCTACCGGTGCGAAGGTTGTCAATAATGACAGTACCAATGTTGCCGGGGGTACAGACGTACCTCATACGCCTGAAAACTACGTCTCCGTTGTCGATAAAACGGATGCCGACCGGCTGCTTGAGGTCTCAACCATTGGGACCAACGGTAACAGCATCACGGCCAAGGGCCTGAAGATTGCTGGTGCCGCTGGAGCCGATGCTGTTACCCTGAAGGTGACCCCCACGGGTGGCAATAACTCCACCCTCACTCTGGTGGGGGACAGCAAGGCTGACACGGGCGTCATCGACAAGGACGGCAAGGCGCTGGCCACCAAGGCCGAGGTCGCTACAAATAACACCCTGAACATGGGCCTTACCGGCAACACGCAGGATCAGGGCCTGACCCTGACGGAAGCCACTGTCACCGGTACGCTCAACGCCAACGGCGGTGTGACCGGTACGACCTCCGAGTACGCCATCAACGCCCTGACCATGCAGACAAACTCCCAGGTCAATGTGCTCAACAGCACCATGCAGATCGGTCAGTTCACGGCTGCGGGCGGTACCATGTTTGTGGACCCGGCCTATGTGAAGATCGACAGCGTGACCGGCCCCACGTTCGGCACAAAGCTGCTGGTGGGCACCGGCTCCACGGTCAACATCGGCGGTATGTCGGAAGCGGATATGCGTCAGGCCATGGAAAAGGCCGGCATGAGCGTTGGCCCCAACTTCACCGTGGGTGCCAATCAGTCCGTGCTGGTCCTGGGGCAGGCCCTCACGCTTGGGACTAGTGGCAAGATCGTGGTGGATGCCGGTGTCGATGATTCCGGCAGCATCAGCGGTACGCCTGTGAGTGATGACGCCTACTTCGGTCGAGACTCCCTGCTGGTGGTCAACGGCAATACCCTTAATGGCGCTACTGCGGCCATTAACCTTTCTGGTGCCACAACCAAGACCCTCAACGTCGAGAACGGCGCCAAGCTGCTCATCACGGACGCTGTTGACGGAACGACCTACACAATCATCGATGGTGAAACCAATACGTCTACCGCCTTCAACAGCGGTGCCTACGCCGATGGCACCGGCTGGAATGGCGACAACCTGCTGACCAGCTCCGACATGGTCACCCTGACTTCCGATGACGGTACGATGTTCAAGGCAAAGAGCGAAGACGCCCACACCGTCTTCCCCAACCTGAGCCATGAGCTGGCCACGGCGGTCAACAACCTGTACACCGGCAAGCTCAACAACGTCGATTCCGACCAGATGGGCGTGCGCTTCCTGAGCCGCGCCACGGACAACCGCTTCCTCGGCGCGGACAAGGACGCCGCTGCTTCCACCATCGAAAGCGCGGCCCGCATGGCCTTTGCCGGTGCCGTGCCGCAGATGACCAAGATGGCTTCCGACGCGGGCACCAATGCCGTGGTCAACCGTCTGGGCTTTGCCAATCCCGCTGACGGCGCCCAGGCCATGGATGCCGAAGGCAAGATCGTGGATCGCAACACCACCGGCTTCGCCCTGTGGATCGCGCCCCTGTGGCAGAGCCAGCACGGCTGGGGCATGGAAGCCGACAACATGGACTACGGCTTCAACGGCAACCTGGGCGGCGTCTCCCTGGGCGCTGACTACACCTTCGAGAACGCCATCCGCGCCGGTATCACCTTCAACATCGGTGGCGGCTATGCCGAATCCTCCGGCGGCGACCTCAGCAGCACCGAAAACCGCATGAACTTCTGGGGCCTCGGCGCCTACGCCGGCTGGAACTACGAGAACTTCGGCCTCATGGCCGACATCTCCTACACCAGCACCTGGAACGACCTCAAGCAGGACGTGGACAGCCGTATGGGCATGGGCGATCTGGAAGCCGATGTGCAGGCCAGCGCCATCTCCGCCGGTCTGCGGGCCGAATACAAGCTGGAGACCAGTGTCCTCGACGTCATCCCGCATATCGGTGTGCGCTACATGAGCCTCAATACCTGGGGCTTTGATGCGGAAAGCAACGGCGGCACCGTGCTGGAAGGCGACGGCTTCCATCAGGACATCTGGACCTTCCCGGTGGGCGTGACCTTTACCAAGGACTTCACCCTGGACAGCGGCTGGTCCTTCAAGCCCAGCATCGACTTCAGCGTGATCCCGGCCGCCGGCGACATCAAGGCCAAGCAGGACGTGGCCTTCACCGGCCTGCCCGGCACCTATGAAGTGGAAACCCAGATGATGGACTACCTCACCTGGCAGGGCGGCGTCGGCCTGGAAATGGGTAACGACACCATGAGCTTCGGCGTCAACTACACTCTGCAGGCCGGCCAGCATACCACCAGCCACGGTGTGTTCGGCAGCTTCCGTTACGAGTTCTAAACATCCAGCCTGCGCGGCGGCCGTCGAGATTCACGGCCGCCGCGCTTCAACAGGGCCGGTCTCCGCACCTTCCGGGAGATCGGCCCTGCTGGTTTCCGGTCCGCAATGGATCTTCCTCTTCGCTTCCCTCACAACATTTCCACCGGCAACTAATCCATATTATGGAATATACAAGAGTTAGTCAGGTGGGTAGAAAAACACTCCAAGGAAGAGAGCCATGCACCATCTTTCCCGTTTTTTGTCCGGTCTTGCCCTCGTGCTGACCCTGCCCCTGTCCGGCTGTCTGGACACCGGGCCCGATGTGGTCTGCGTGGATGTGGAACGCGTCCTCAGCCAGTCCAAGGCCGCACAGCAGGCCAACGAGCATCTGGGCAAGGTCCAGACCATCCTGCAGAACGGCCTGGCCGCCTATCAGGAGGAACTGAAAAAAAGCCCTGAAGAAAAGCGCCGGCAGGAGCTGCGTCAGGGCCTGGCCCTGCTGCAGCGCCAGATGGCCCTGGAACAGGCTGCCGCCCGCGACGTGGTCAGCAAGCACATGCTGGCCCAGATCGAAGCCTGGCGCGCCGACAAGGGCGACGTGGCCGTCATGGCCCGCCAGAACGTCCTTTCCGCTCCTGCGTCCATGGACATCACCGCCGAGATCATCAGCCGCATGGATGCAGGCAGCGTCCAATTCGCCGAGCTGCCCCGGGTCAGCATCCGGACCCATGCCGACGGCCCTGATGAGGCGGCTCCGGCGGCAAAGGAAAAGTCCGCCAAAACCCCGAACAAGAAATAGGAGGAGACCATGCCCGCCCTGAAAAAAACTCCCGCCAACAGCCACGCCCCGGAACAGCAGCCCGAACAACCGCAGATGCGTGTGGCCATGCTGCCCGCCCCCGGCATGGGCACCATCTATGCCAATGCCTTCCAGACCACCTTTGCCCGTGGCGAGATCCTGCTCACGGCCTGCGTGAGCCGTCAGGAAAACGACCAGCAGGGCCCGGTGCTGGCCGTCCGGCCCCAGCAGGCCATCGGCATGAGCCCTGAGAGCGCCAAGCGCCTGGCCGCCGCCCTGGTACAGGCCATCCAGCAGTACGAGGCCCAGTACGGCGAGATCAGCCTGTAGCCCGCGCCTTCCGCATCTTTTCTGATACGCCGGATAAAAAACGCCTGTGAGCAGCTCACAGGCGTTTTTTCATGGACAGGCCCAGCGTCTGGCCCGGCGTGCCGTCCCCCGCTCCCTGGTGATCTTCTGTCTCCTCCCCGGACCTGTCCTTTTGCCGGAGCCTCCTGTTCCTGCAGATCTCCCCTTCCCGACTGCCCGCCCTCACCGGAAGCCTGTCCCCCTCCCTTCACGGCACCTTCTGCTCCTGTCCGCTGCTGAATCCTCCGCTGCTCGTCCAGGCGGGCGGCGGTTGGGAAAGAGGGGAAGGGAGAAGATGGCGCAAGAAACGGAGTTCGTTCCCCGCAGGGCAAGGCCCCCTTTCCCGGCAGCTCCCGCTCCCTTCCCTGCAGCCGGTGCCCCATCCGTCCCGGTTTTTCCGGCCGTTTTGTATTGCCGCTCCAAAGCGCGCATGATATGCTTCCACGAACGCAGTCCAGCGCGACCGGGAAGATCACGCGCCGGCGGGGGATGCCGGTAAGCCGTATGCGACGCTGCGCCTTCCAGACCTTCAAGACAGGAGCATGTTCATGGATCCGTTTGACGCGGGTTGGCTCTCTCTGCTGCCGCCCATCATCGCCATCACCCTGGCCCTGATCACCAAGGAAGTCATTTCCTCCCTCTTCCTCGGTATTCTCAGCGGCACCGTCATCTATTGCCTGGGCATGGGCACGGGCGACCTGATCATCAAGCCCGTGGAGATCGCCTTCAACACCATGGTGAGCAAGGTCGATTTCAACATCATCATCTTCTGTACCCTGCTGGGCGCGCTGGTGTTCACCATCTCGCGTGCCGGCGGTACCCGTGCCTACGGCAACTGGGCCACCAGGCGCATCAAGAGCAAGCGCGTGGCCATGCTCTCCACCGGCGGCCTGGGCGCCTTCATCTTCATCGACGACTATTTCAACTGCCTCACCGTGGGCACGGTCATGCGCCCGGTGACGGACCGTTACAAGATCTCCCGCGCCAAGCTGGCCTACATCATCGACGCCACCGCCGCCCCCATCTGCATCATCGCGCCCATCTCCAGCTGGGCCGCCGCCGTGGGCAGCAACCTGAAAGCCACCGGCGCCTTTGAAAGCGATTTTGCCGCCTTCGTGGCCACCATCCCCTACAACTTCTATGCCCTGTTCTCCATCATCATGGTGATCATGGTCTGCCTGGGCAACTTCGACTTCGGCCCCATGCGCAAGGCCGAACTGCGCGCCCAGCAGGGCGAACTGGGCAATGTGGACGCCGAACAGGCCGAAATGGGCACCAGCGCCAAGGGCCACCTGATGGACATGCTCCTGCCCATCGGCAGCCTGATTTTCTTCGCCGTGGTGGCCCTGCTCTACAGCGGCGGCTACTGGGGCAGCGATCCCGCCTACCACACCCTGGCGGCCGCCTTCGGTAACAGCAGCGCCTCCAAGGCCCTGGTCTGGGCCTCCTTCGGCGCCATCACCGTGGCCTTCTTCCTCTTCGTGCCGCGCGGCCTCATGAGCCTCAAGTCCTTCATGGACTGCGCCGGCGAAGGCATGAAGGCCATGATGCCCGCCAACACCATCCTGGTGCTGGCCTGGACCATCAGCGGCGTGTGCCGTGACCTGCTGCAGACCCCGCTCTTCGTCAAGACCATGGTGGCCGACGGCGGCATCTCCGGCGGCCTGCTGCCCGCCATCATCTTCGTGGTGGCCGGTTTCCTGAGCTTCTCCACCGGTACCGCCTGGGGCACCTTCGGCATCCTGATCCCCATCGTGGTGCCCGTTGCCCAGGCCGTCGATCCCAACCTGGTGCTGGTCTGCCTGTCCGCCACACTGGCCGGCAGTGTGTTCGGCGACCACTGCTCGCCCATCTCCGACACCACCATCCTGTCCAGTGCCGGCGCCGGTTGCGCCCATCTGGAACACGTCTCCACACAAATGCTCTATGCCTGTGTGGTGGCGGCCAGCAGCACGGTGGGCTATGTGGTCTCCGGCCTCACCCACGGCAGCCTGCTGCCCGGCTTCGCTTCCGGCCTGATCTTCATGGTGGTGACCATGCTGGTGCTGCGCCAGCGCAACAAGCAAAAGGACGCTGCCCAGGCCTAGCCGGGCTTTCCGCGATACCGACGAAAAAGGCGCTTCCCCGACGGGAAGCGCCTTTTTTGCGTCATGAGGACGGCCAGACACGAGAAACACAGATCAGGCCCAGACCTCGTCGTGCCCTTTGCTGGCCTGCCATTGCGGGATGATGCTGCTGTGATCCGGGACGGCTCCGAGAGCCAGCGGGCAGAAGCGTGGTACACAAAAGAATGCCGATACGGTCCTTACACGGACTGCGGGCCTCTCCCGCTCTGCGCCTCCTGTCAAAAGTCAAGACTGAACTGCATACCGAGCCCCACGGAAGGGTCATTCTCCTCGGGCCGGGACTTCTTGCCCCATTCGTTGTGCTCGTCCTTGAGCATCAGCTCCGGACCGATGGTCAGCGAGGCATCATCGCTGTCCATGAAGTCGGCATAGGCCCGGACCACATGCCGCCGCTCCAGAGGCCGCAGCTCGTCAGGGCGGGCCTCGCTCGACGGCAGCTCGGCACGCCAGACGGAGTCATCGCGCCGGATGTTCATGCCGAGACGGCTTTTTTCCTCCGCCTCCCGTTCCGCCTCCTTGGCTTTGCGGGACTCGGCCTTGGCCTGGCGGTCGGCCTCGCGCAGAGCATGTTCGATGCTGGAGGAATTGCCCCTGTCCCGGCCCAGGGCCCGCTTGCGCAGGGAGTCCGTCTCCACGCCGTCATGCCACAGGGCATTGTTCCTGTCGCGGGAGGTGCCGAAACTCCAGGCCTGCCCGCCCTTGCTGTTGCCCGCAGCGGCCTTGCCCGCCGGGGCCTGCACCGCCTTGCCCTTCTCCACCGCCAACACCGGCAGGGGAGCAAGGGAGACCGTCAGGGCAGACAGGGCCAGACCAGCCAAAAACAAATGTACTCTATGCAGCATGGCCGCAGGATAGCCGTCATCCCGCCGGATTGTAAAGACATCCCCGTCGCAGGACATCCTCTGTGCCCGCATGCTGCCCCGTAATGCGGCCTCTCGGCCTTTTTGGGGATGGCCTGCATACATGGGACACAAAAAAAGGAAGGACGCCCAAAAGCGTCCTTCCTGTGTCTTTTCAGGGGGGGGATCGTGCCTACTGCTTGGCGGCAGGCTGTGCCTTCGCAGGAGCGGCCGCAGGCTGGGAGGCCTTCTGGCCGGCAGCGTCATGGGCCTTGACCAGCTCTTCCGCGTCAGCCACCGGGAAGGAAGGCTTGACGTTGGGATCCTGCCAGCCGCCACCCAGGGCCATGCACACGCTGACCACGGCATTGAGGCGGTCACGCAGGGCGTTGGCCAGGCTCAGCTCGGCGCTGAACAGCTGGCGTTCGGCATCCAGCACGGTCAGGTAATCGGTGTAACCGTTGTCGTACTGCAGGCGGGCGATCTCCGCGGCGCGGCGCAGGCTGTCCACCTGGGCCTGGCTGGCCGCCACGATGGCGTCGGCCTCGCGCTGGGAGGTCAGGGAGGTGCGCACGTCCTTGAAGGCGTTCTGCACCGTCTTGCGGTACACGGCGATGGCCGCTTCCTTCTGGGCCTCGGCGTCCTTGACGTTATACCAGGTGCGGCCGAAGTCCAGCAGCGGCATGGAGCCGGTCACGCCGTAGCTCCAGGCGCCCGCAGGACCGCTGAACAGGTTCACCACGCTGGCGCTGAGGGTGCCCAGCATGCCCGTCAGGGAGATGGACGGGAAGAACTCGGCACGGGCCACGCCGATATTGGCGTTGTAAGCCATGATCATGTACTCGGCGGCGCGCACGTCGGGGCGGCGCTCCAGCAGTTCGGACGGCAGGCCGGCAGGCAGCACGGGCGGGGCCGGCAGCTTGCTGATGTCGCCGCCGCGCGGCATGACGGCGCTCATGATGTCGCGGGGCGAACGGCCCAGCAGCACGGCCAGGCTGGCTTCGGCGCTGTCCACGGCCACCGTGGAGCTGTGCACCTGGGCACGGGCCGTTTCCACTTCGGCGCGGGCACGCTGCCAGTCCAGCTCCGTGATGTCGCCCTGACGGTAGCGGCTGGTGTAGATGCCGAAGGCGTCCTCACGCGTGCGCAGGGTACGCTTGGCCGTGGCCAGCTGCATGTCCAGGGCCAGCAGGGCAAAGTAGCTCTGGGCCGTCTGGCTGGCCACCGAAAGGCGCAGGGCCTCGTGGCTGACCACGGTGTTCAGCAGCACGTCCGACAGCATGGTGTAGTTGTTGCGGTACTTGCCCCAGAAGTCCAGTTCCCAGCTGGCCGAGAGCTGGCCCTGGTAGTTCACGTAGGAACGGTCCGCGATGCTGTTGTAGTTGGCGATCTTGGTGGAGTTGCTCTGCGAGGTGGCCGCACCGGCGCCGCTCACCGAGGGGGCGAGCTGGCTGGTGCCCACGCCCAGCTTGGCCGCGGCGGAATCGATCTTGGCCAGGCTTTCCGCCAGATCCTGGTTATTCTTCAGGGCTTCTTCCACCAGGGCATTGAGCACGGGATCATTGAAGCGGGTCCACCAGTCGGTGTTCAGCGGACTGGGTCCCAGATCCACGGAACGCCACTCCTTGGGGATGTCCTGCTCGGGACGCTTATAGTCGGGAGCCAGGGAGCAGCCCGTGACGGCCAGGCAGAGCACCAGCGTCAGGCCCGCTTTCAGCAGGGGGGTCATATATCCTCCTCCTCATCGAAGCTTTTCTTGCCTTCGTTGGGATCCTTCTTGCCCTGCAGCTTCAGGGAGATCCGCATGATGGTGCGGAAGAAGTAGGGAACGAAGAGCGTGGCGATGCAGGTTGCGGCCAGCATGCCGCCCACCACGGCGGTGCCGATGGCGTGACGGCTGTTGGCACCGGCGCCGGAGCTGATGGCCAGCGGCACGCAGCCCAGGATGAAGGCCAGCGAGGTCATGACGATGGGACGGAAGCGCAGGCGCGCCGCATGCATGGCGGCCACGTCCAGACTGCGCCCGCCGCGCCAGGCCTCGACGGCGAATTCCACGATCAGGATGGCGTTTTTGGCGGCCAGGCCCACCAGGGTGACCAGAGCCACCTGGAAGTACACGTCATTGGACAGGTCGCGCAGCCAGGTGGCCACCAGGGCGCCGAACACGCCAAAGGGCACGGCCGTGAGAACGGCCAGCGGCAGCGACCAGCTCTCGTACTGGGCGGCCAGGATCAGGAAGACCATGACGAGGGCCAGCACGAAGATGATGGTGGTGTCGGCGCTGGCCAGCTTTTCCTGCAGGGCCGAACCGACCCAGCCCAGGCCGTAATCGCTGGACAGCATCTTTTCCGCCACCTGCTCCATGGCCTCCAGGGCCTGGCCGGACGAATAGCCGGGAGCCGGTTCACCCATGAGGTGGGCGGCGGGGAACACGTTGTAACGTTCCATGGTCTGGGGCGCCGTGCGGCGCTCCAGGGTCATGATGGCATCCAGGGGCACCATGCCGCCCTTGTTGGTCCGCACAAAGATGTCGTGCAGGGACTCGGGCAGCAGACGATAATCGGCCTCGGCCTGCATGCGCACCTGGAAGGTGCGGCCCAGGTAGTTGAAGTCGTTGACGTAAAGCGCACCAAAGGTGGCGTTCATGGCCGTGAAGACATCGCTGATGCTGATGCCCATGTCCTTGCAGCGCTCGCGGTCCAGATTGGCATAGAGCTGCGGGGCACCGGTGGAGAACAGGCTGCGCACCGAACCGATGGCCGGGTATTTGGGCTGGCCGTTCTCGTCCCGGGACGTGGCTTCGGCCACAAAGGCGTTGGCCGTGCTCTCCAGGTCATGGATGGTGCCGGCACCGCGCATCTGGATGTAACCTTCAAAGCCGCCCGTGGTGGACATGCCGCTGATGGGCGGCGGCGTGAAGCCGATGGTCACGGCCTCGGGCTGCATCATGGTCACGCCCAGCACCTTGGAGCTGATGGCCGCGGCGCTGCTCTCCGGCGTGGTACGTTCGCTCCAGGGCTTGAGCACGGCAAAGAACGTACCGTAGTTGCTCTTGGAAGACATGGAGGTGATGTCCAGGCCGTTCAGGGTCATGACCGTATCCACGGAGGGGTCTTTGCGCAGCACGTCCATGACCACGCGGGTCACGTCACGGGTGCGGTTCTGCACGGCACCGTCGTCCAGGATGGTCATGCCCAGGATATAGCCCTGGTCTTCGTTGGGCACCAGGCCGCCGGGGACCACCCGGAACAGGAAGACCAGGCTGACGATCATGCAGCCGAAGAGGGCCATGGAGATCAGGCCGTGGTCCTTGATGAAACGCACCGTACGCACATAGCGGTGCGTGGTCTTGCCGAAGAAATAGTTGAAGACGACGAAGGGTCTGGCCGGCTGATGGTCATGCGCATGCGGCTTGAGCAGCAGGGAGCACAGGGCCGGGGTCAGCGTCAGGGCCACGATGCCCGAAAGCACCACGGACACCGAGATGGTGATGGCGAACTGCTTGTACATCTGGCCCGCCAGGCCGCCCATGAAGGACACGGGGATGAACACGGCGCAGAGCACCAGCACGATGGCGATAACGGGGGCCGTCACTTCGCTCATGGCCTTGGCCGTGGCTTCCTTGGGCGGCAGGTGCTCGGTACTCATGATGCGTTCCACGTTCTCCAGCACCACGATGGCGTCGTCCACCACGATACCGATGGCCAGCACCATACCGAACAGGGTCAGGGTGTTGATGGTGTAGCCCAGGGCGAACATGCCCGCGAAGGTGCCGATGATGGACACGGGCACGGCGATGCAGGGGATGAGGGTGGCGCGCCAGTTCTGCAGGAAGATGAACACCACCAGGAACACCAGGATCATGGCTTCCACCAGGGTGTGCACCACTTCGTTGATGGACTCCATAACGAAGTCGTTGATGTCCACGATGATCTTGTAGTCGATGCCCTCGGGGAAGTTTTTGGCCAGCTCCTGCATGCGGGCGGTGACGGCCTCGCCGGTGGCGATGGCGTTGGCGCCGGGCAGCAGGTAGATACCCATGGCACGGGCCACCATGCCGTTGTATTCGCTTTCGACGCTGTAGTCCTTGCCGCCCATCTCGATGCGGGCCACGTCCTTGAGGCGCAGCATGGCGCTGTCCTCACCGGTGCGGATGATGATCTCGCCGAACTCCTGCGGCGTGGCCAGACGGCCCTTGGTATCGATCTGCCAGGAAAGCTGGGCGGTATCGAGTATGGGCGCGTCGCCCAGACGGCCGGGCGAGAACTGCGAGTTCTGCTCCTGGATGGCCGCGGCGATCTCGCTCACGGTGACGCCGTACTTGGCCAGCTTGTCCGGGACGAGCCAGATGCGCATGGCGTAGTCCATGTAGCCGAACACGGTCACGTCGCCCACGCCGGGCACACGCTTGAGTTCGTCGGCCACGTTCACCTGCATGTAGTTGTGCAGGTACACGGCGTCATAGCGCCCGTCAGGCGAGAACAGGGCGATGATCTGCAGCATGGCCGGTGAACATTTGGTCACCTGCACGCCCTGCAGGCGCACGGTCTCGGGCAGTGTGGTCTGGGCCAGGTTGACCTTGTTGTTGACGTTGACCAGGGCCATGCCCGGGTCGGTGCCCAGACTGAAATAGACGTCGATGGAGCCCGAACCGGAACCCGAGGAGGCCGTGGACGTCATGTAGAGCATGTTTTCCACGCCGTTGATGTTCACTTCCAGGGGAGCCAGCACGGTACCGGCGATGGTCTCGGCCGAGGCGCCGGGATAGAAGACCGTCACGTTGACCGTGGGCGGCACCAGTTCAGGATACTGGGCGATGGGCAGGGCCTTCATGGCCAGCGCGCCCACCAGCGTGATCACGATGGAGATGACCGACGAAAGGATCGGTCTGCGCAAAAAGATATTTGGTTTTGCCGAAGCTGCCATAGACCATCACCTACTTCTGAGCGGTCTTCTGGGCGGCCTGTCCCTTCTGGGCCTGTCCGTCACCCATGACGCTGACCTTGGCACCGGGGCGGGCCTTGACCATGCCTTCACAGATGATGCGCTCCCCGCCCTTGAGGCCGGAGTCCACAAGGTACATGTCGCCGATGGTCTCGCTGACCTCCACCTTCTGGGTGCCGACCACGTTGTCCTTGTCCAGGGTCATGACGAAGGAACCCTTCTGGGTGATGAGCACGGCCTTCTGGGGGATGAGCACGGCGTTGACCAGCACGTCGCCGTCCATGAAGATGCGCACATACTGGCCGGGCATGATCTGGCCGTCGCTGTTGGCGAAGGAGGCACGGGCCTGCACCACGCCGGTCTCGGGCTGCACGCGGCTGTCGATGAAGTCCACCTGGCCTTCGCCCTGGTACATGCTGCCGTCCAGCAGACGCAGACGGGCCTTGTAGATGTTGCCTTCGGGGAAGCGCAGGCGGCCTTCGGCGGCCAGCTGCTGACGGCGCATGTGCTGCGGCGCGGCGATGGAGAAATCGATGTACATGGGATCGGTCTGGTCCACGTAGGTCAGCAGGGAGTTGTTGCTGACCAGGTTGCCGGGCGTGAAGCTTTCCTTGGAGCTGTACCCGGACACGGGGGCCACCACCTGGCAGTAGTCCAGATTGATCTTGGCGGCACGCAGGGCGGCCTTGGCGTTGTCATAGGCGGCCTTGGCGTTGTCGCGATCCTTCTGGGAGACGGCGTTCTTGGCGAACAGGGGGCGCACGCGGTTCCACTCGCGCTTGGCGCTGTCGTACTGGGCCTCGGCCTGCTGGACGGCGGCCTCGTACTGGTCGCGCTCGATCTGGAACATGAGCTGACCGGCCTTGACGAACTCGCCTTCACGGTACAGACGCTTCTCGATGATGCCCTGCACACGGGCACGCACTTCGACGGACCGGGAGCCGGAGGCCTGGGCCTGGAATTCGGAAGGCCAGGGCACGTCCTTGGCTTCCACTTGGAAGACGCCCACCGGCGGGGCGGGCATCTGGCCTTTTTGAGTACCTTCATCCTTGCATGCCGCAAGGCTGAAACAGAGAAGCAACAGCAGCGTTGCCAGAATGGTCTGTTTTCCGGTCATGATATCTTACTCCTGGGACAGCAGCGAACTGCCGATACGTGGAAAGCCCGCCCGCAAAGCGAGCGGGCTTTGAATCCCCTGCTAAACATTTTTTGCAAAATGCGTCAAGAAATGCAGGCTTATCTTGCTCTTAAAGTTCAATAAAGAAAAATCCTTTTATTCCAATGGGTTAGCGAACCGTACTTTTTCTTATAACTAATTGAAATAATTGACTAATTTTTACGCCACTTTTTTAGGGGCTTTCCGGACCTCAGCGGGCCGCCCGAAGAGCGCCCAGCGTCCCTGCCCTGGCGGCCATGAGCTCGGCCACCACGGAGACGGCGATCTGCTGCGGCGTGTCCGCGCCGATGCCCAGACCGATGGGGCAGCAGACCTTGTCCAGGGCCGCATCGCTGACGCCCTGCGCACGCAGCGCCTTGTACACCGAGGCTTTTTTGCTGCTGCTGCCGATCATACCAATATAGAAGGCGTCCGTTTTCAGGGCCTGGGCCAGGACCTCACGGTCGAAGCTGTGGCCGCGGGTCATGATGGCCACATAATGGTGCCGGCCGATGCCGCAGCGGGCCGCCAGACCCTCGAAGGCAGGCAGGGTCAGGCAGCGCCGGGCCATGGGGAAACGCCGGGGATCGGCGAACTCCGCGCGGTCGTCCACCACGTCCACCACGAAACCGGCGGCATGGGCCAGACGGGCCGTCTCCAGCGACACATGGCCGCCGCCGCAGAGCAGCAGCACCGGCGGCGCGTCCAGGGCCTCCACATAACGTTCCACCAGGCCTTCCCGCACCAGGCCGGGACGGCCCTTGCGCCCGGCCAGCAGGGGCCGCACGGCTTCCGCGCCCTCGTGCAGGCCCGCCACCAGGGGCTGGCCTTCGGGCAGGGCATCCAGATACAGGTCGCGCACGGGCGCATCGGCCCGGCTCACGTCCAGCAGCCAGATGCCGGTCAGCCCGGCTTTCAGGGCCGCGCCCGCCGCACGGAACAGGGGCGCCTGCGCAGGCGTCAGATATTCACAGAGCAGATCCATGCTGCCGCCGCAGATCATGTCGCTGTCGGGGCCAAGACCGGTGAGGTCGCAGCGCACGCGGGCGGAGCGTCCTTCCTTCAGGCAGACATTGGCCGCCTCCACGGCACGGGCTTCCAGCAGACCGCCGCCCACGGTGCCTTCCAGACCGGCAGCGGTCAGCAGGGCACGGGTACCGGCGGCACGCGGGGCCGAGCCTTCGCGCTCCACCACGGTCAGCAGGACCACGGCCTGCCCTTCGTCCAGCAGCCGGGCCGCACGGGCCTCCAGGTTCAGCGGTACGCCCAGGCCATCCACCGGGGCGCTCACCAGCACCGGCGAGGCCGGCGCTTTAGGCATCCTGTCCATCGTCGCCTCCTTTCACATAGCCGCAGCCCTTGGTGGGGCACATGATCTTGACGCTGCCGTCGCGGCCGCGCTTCTCCACCAGATAGGAGGAATTACAGCGCGGGCAAGGTCCGGGCACGGGCTTGTCCCACAGGGCGAAATCACATTGCGGGTAGCGGTCGCAGGAATAGAAAAGCTTGCCGCGCTTGGTGCTTTTTTCCACCATGCGGCCTTCGCCGCAGCGCGGGCACATGACGCCCGTGGCCATGGGCGCGGTATAGTTGCAGTCCGGGTAGCCCGTGCAGGCGATGAAGCGGCTGCCCGTACGGGCGTGCTTGATGACCAGATCTTTGCCGCAGCGCGGGCACTCGCCCACCTTTTCCAGTTCGGGCTTCTGCGGGGCCACGATCTCCAGACGGCCGTCCTCGGTGCGCTGGAAATTGCTGGTGAAACGGCAGTCGGGATAGCCGCTGCAGGCCAGGAAGGGCCCGGCCTTGCCGAACTTGATCATCAGGGGCTTGCCGCAGTCGGGGCAGGCCAGATCAGTGGGCAGGCCGCCCTTGACGCTCTGCATGTTCTTGGCGGCAGCCGCCAGCGTGGGGTTGAAATCCGCGGCAAAGGCATGCATCAGGTCCACCCACTGCTGGTCGCCGTCGGCCACCTTGTCCAGCAGGCTCTCCATCTCGGCCGTGAAGCCCACGTCCATGAGATGCGGGAAGTGCTGCACCAGCTGCTCACAGACCACGCGCCCCAGATCGGTGGGGATGAAGTGGCGGTCCTGCAGGCTCACGTATTCGCGGTCCTGCAGGGTGGAGATGATGCTGGCGTAGGTGGAGGGGCGGCCGATGCCCTGCTCTTCCAGTTCGCGCACCAGGCTGGCTTCGCTGTAACGGGCCGGGGGCTGGGTGAACTTCTGTTCCTTGTCCAGCTTCTCCAGCTTCAGGGTCTGACCGGCCTCCAGGGGCGGCAGCTCGGCATCGCCTTCGTCCTTGCCGCGGGGCAGCACGGCCAAAAAGCCGGGAAAGAGCAGGCGCTCGCCCTTGGCCTTCCACTGGGTACGGCCGCAGGCCACGGTCACCGTGGTGTCGTGGAAGCGGGCCCCGGCCATCTGCGAGGCCACGAAGCGCGACCAGATCAGGCGGTACAGGTTGTACTGGTCCGGGGGCAGGGCCGCCTTGACCATCTCGGGCGTGATGTTCACATCCACGGGCCGGATGGCTTCGTGGGCGTCCTGCGCGCCGCTCTTGGTCTTGTAGACGCGCTTCTTGGCCGGCAGGTAATCGTTGCCGAACTCGCGCTGGATGAAGTCGTGCGCCGCCTGCCGGGCCTCGTCGGCGATGCGGGTGGAGTCGGTACGCATGTAGGTGATGAGGGCCGTGATGCTGCCGTCTTCCATCTCCACGCCTTCGTAGAGGCGCTGGGCGATGTTCATGGTGCGCTTGGCCGTGTAGGAAAGACGCTGGTTGGCGGCCTGCTGCAGGGTGGAGGTGATGAAGGGCGGCTGCGGCGCGCGCTCACGTTCCTTCTGTTCCACGCTCTCCACCACGAAGGGCTGGCCCTTGAGCTCGGCCTCCAGGGCGTTGGCCTCCTCGGCATTGCGGATCACGGCCTTCTTGCCGCCGATGCGCGCCAGTTCCGCACGCACGGAGGGCGGCACCTCGGCGCCCAGCAGGGCCTTGAACAGCCAGTATTCTTCCGGCTTGAAGGCGGCGCGCTCGGCCTCGCGCTCCACGATGAGGCGCAGGGCCACGGACTGCACGCGCCCGGCGGAGATGCCGCGCTTGATGGTCTTCCAGAGCAGGGGAGAGATCTTGTAGCCCACCAGGCGGTCCAGCACGCGCCGGGCCTGCTGGGCATCGAAAAGGTGCTGGTTGAGCTCGCGCGGATGGGCCAGGGCCTCCTTGACGGCGCGGGCGGTGATCTCGTTGAACTGGATGCGCTTGATGTCCTTGGCCTTGTCGCGGATCAGCTCCGCCACATGCCAGGCGATGGCCTCCCCTTCGCGGTCCGGGTCGGGGGCCAGATAGACGGTGTCGGCCTTGGCTGCGGCGCTGCGCAGCTCGCTGACCACGTTCTTCTTATTGTCGATGATCTCGTACTGGGGGGCAAAATCGTTGGCTTCGTCCACGCCCAGACTGCTGGACGGCAGGTCGCGCACATGGCCCACGCTGGCCTGCACCATGTACTGCGGTCCCAGAAATTTCTTGATGGTCTTCACCTTGGCCGGCGATTCCACGATGATCAGCTGCTTGCCCATGATGTCCCTTGTCCATCCGACTGCCGGACGGCAGTGGCAGGAGGTGAATGAAAAAAGACGGTCCCGTGGACCGTTCATGCTGCCTTGAGGCTGCCCGGAAGGAAAAAGAAGCAGGAAAAAAGCCGGGCCCGCCAGGTCCGCGGCAAGGGCCCTCAGGCCTGCCGTGTGCGCGGAGGATACGGCAAAATGCAGCCACGTCAAGCCCGCGTCGCCGCCACAGGGGCTCCGGGCGCGCCCTTTCCGCCGTCTGGACAGGCCTACCGGCCTGGGATACAACATATAAATGACCGGGATCATTTTCCCCCTCAAGGAGCCGTCATGCATCCGCACCGCATCCTGAGCCTGTTGTTCCTCCTGCTTCTGTCCCTGGCCCTGGGGGCCTGTGCCTCGCACGATGCCCGCCCGGCGCCGGAGCCCGGCGCGCCCCTGCCTGCCGTCACCCTGGAACGGGGCGACAGGGTCTTCATCAAGATCGAGAACGGCAAGAGCATGACGGAGGACCTGCACTCCATGCTCACGGCCTATCTGCAGAGCGAACGCGGCCTGAACCCGGCCTCGGACGTCAAGGAAGCCGACCTGGTGATCCTGGTGGAGATCCGCGACGTCTGGGCCACCAGCGACGGCAGCCGGGTGAGCGCCGGACGCACGCTGGGCAACGTGGGCACGGGCACCATGCTGGGCGTGCTGCTGGGCGGCCTGGTGGACGGGCGCGGCGGCGCCATCGTAGGCGCGGGCATCGGCGCCACGGTGGGCGTGGGCGCCACCCTGCACGACGCGGGCGACAGCTACACCAGCTGGGCCATGGAAGCCGCCGTGGGCACGGCCGCCCGCCGCATCCCCGACAAGGACAGCCTGCACACCGTTGCCGTGACCAGCCGCGGCAATCCCCGCAGCAAGGAAGAGGCCTTCGCCGGGCTGGAAGACGCCCTGTGCCGGGCCATCCTGGAGTCCATCAGGGTCCTGTGATGACGGGTCCCTCCTTTGCAAGGGACCTTCATAGAACCCAGCGCGTTAGCACCATCATCCGCCCTCCCTTCCTGTTTGCGCCTCGTCATCAGGCGTCATGGAATTTCCCCCAAGCGGTATCCCCTTTCCGTCGATGTCGATAGCGCATCCCACGGGCCGTCTTCAGCACGCACGCAGGCCTTTGAAGAAACGCAAGTATCCTGCCGCAGCAAGGGACAGGTCCTCCCTGCCGGCCACATCGCCCTCCACAACGGCAGGAGCGGGACGACCGCGACCATCCTCATCCGCAGCGGCAGACAGCAGCTTCCCGGCCCTGCTGGACATGCCTGTGATTTCTGCGGTATAGGGCTGGCCTCGGAGACAGTACCGCGTCCGCTCCCGGACGCGCCGGTCCCCCTGCCATCGTGCCCGCTGCCGCGCGGCGTGGGCAAGCTCTCCGGCAGGGGCCGCAAGCCCTGTCGCCGTCCCGGAGACGCATGAAAAAAACGCTCTTTCTCCTCCTCGCGCTGCTGTTGCTGCTGCTTCCGGGTTGCAAGCACCGGCAGCCCGCCCCCACCGACATCCAGATCCTGCGCCAGGGTTCCCTGGCCCCGGCCGACGATGACACCACCCCTGTGGTCTATGTCAGCGTTCGCGACCAGAGCCGCCATGTCTTCGGCCTGCGCACCGAAGTGGAACGCCTGCTGCGCGCCGAAAAGTACGACATCACCGACAACCCTAGCCAAGCCGGGTTCATCATCCAGGCCAGCGTGCTGGAAGCCGGCATCACCGATGCCGCCGCGGCCCAGCGCATGGTCGAGGGCGGCTATGGGGCGCCGTCGGAACTTTCCGGCAAGGGCGCGACCCTCGTCCTTTTGGACATCCTGCTGGTCCAGCGCCGCGTCCCCAGCGACAAACGCCCCAAGCGCTTCATGCTCCAGAACGTGGGCAGCCGTAATGCCCGCGGCAGCAGCCAGATGCGCACAGGCCTGCTGGCCCGCCGCGAGTTCAGCGTGGATTCCGGGATCCCGGCCCTCTTCGTGACCCTGCTGGCCAAGGAGATCACCTCGCCCTTCAGCGCGGCCCCTCAGGAGCAGGCCCCGGCACAGCCGCAGGACGCCCGGCGTCCCTGACGGGCCCCGGCCCCAGCTCCGGCCCTCAGGGCCTGATTCGTCCGCCCCGGCATATGCGGCGGGGCGGGGCCCTCTTTTGCGTCCTGCCGGAAAGGGACTCCCTGTCCTGTCCGAGGCGCTGCCCGTCACGGGACAGGGCAAGGCAGCGGACAGCATCGGCGCGCCCGTCATCTTCCCTGCCCTGCCGCCCGTCTTCCCCCCGGTCCTTCCCGCTCGCCGCATCCGTCTGGACGTCCGCGCCCAGTTCTGCTAGAAAGCTCCCCCCGTCAGCGTGCCCCGCACCACGGGAATCTTCACCCTCCGCAAGGAAACTGTCATGCGTCTGGATGCTCTTGTCATCAATCTAAACCGCTTCGGGGATCTGCTGCTCAGCCAGCCCCTGCTGCACGACCTGCACAAGGCCGGGCGCAGCACCACGCTGCTTTGTCTGGAAAAATACGCGGACACCGAGGGCCTGCTGCAATTCGCCAGCCCTCTGCTCACGGTGCCCGATCATCTGGTCAGTCCCGAACAGGCCGATGCCACCCGCCACGAACTGCAGGCGTGGGCCGAAAACCTGCGCGCCAGCGTGCAGGCCGACCATATCATCAACCTGACGCCCAGCATGCCCGCCCGTCTGCTGGCCACGGCCCTGGCCCCCACGCCCGAGGCAGTGCTGGGCTTCGGACTGGATCACAAGGGCCGCCCGCGTGTGGACGGCCTCTGGCCCGCTTTCCTCCATGCCGCCGAACTGCGCCAGAGCAACGCGCCCTTCAATCTGGCCGACATGTTCCGCATGACCGGCGCTCCCCTGCTGGGCGGCCTTTCCGGCGAACTGCTCTCCCAGCCCGGCTCCGGCCTGCTCAGCGAACTGGGCACCGAGGCCCGCGAGACGGCCCGCCGCCTGCTGGCCCACGCACCGGTGATCCGGCACGGCTTCATCGGCATGCAGCTGGGCGCCAGCGAAAAGCGCCGCCAGTGGCCGGTGAGCCACTTCGTGGAGCTGGGCAAGCGCATCTGGCAGGAAGAAGGCATCTGTCCCGTCCTGCTGGGCGAAGCCTCGGAACGCCCCCTGGCCGACGAATACGCCCGTCTGACCAGCACGCCCTTCGTGGACGTGGTGGGGCAGACCAATATCTTCGAGCTGGGCGCCGTCCTGCGCGAGATGGCCATGCTGGTCACCAACAATACCGGCACCATGCATCTGGCGGCCGGTCTGGGCCTGCCCCTGCTCTCCATCTTCCTGGCCACGGCCCAGCCC
>OJPN01000953.1_pt1 | contig 22648 bp, 10 predicted proteins | sample 1598511 | NCBI WGS metagenome assembly OJPN01 (sample SAMN03922485, study PRJEB24848) | human gut metagenome | isolation source: stool sample | host: Homo sapiens | place: Germany | collected 2011-05
TTGGAAGTAACTTCTTTCCATATTTATGTTACTAATATATATGGTGTATGTTCCACAGGGTAAAATAATAACTGCTGGTTTCTTTTTGATTTATTATCAGCCTTGCCCTCTTGTCAAGTAGCTTGTTTGCAAGCTGATTAAGTAGGGAGGTATAAGAAGGGAAGCTGGTATAGTTGCGTTGGGATGCCGGTATTGTTCCATTAAAGTACCGGTATCATTAATTTCCCACGGCCGTGACAAGATCTTCCCACGGCCGTGGTAGGAACTCGTCACGGCTGTGGGAAGAAGCTACCACGGCCGTGAAGAATTAAGTATACCGGCATCCTGATCGAACAATAGTTATTGAATGATATAAGTATGCCGGTTGTATGACGGATGTTTAATGGAGGCTTTTCTTGAAAAGTAAGTAAAGCTGGATAGGAGATATGGGAGAGCAAAATCATAAAATAATAGGCTGACAATAAAACTTATAAAATGTTATTGTCAGCCTATTGTCAGGGCTTATTGTCAGCATCTAATGGATTGAAAATCATTTATCTAATGAATAGGAATGACGGCTGACAATAAGAACTGCAAAATTTATATGTAAATAGAATCAGTGTGTAGTAATTGACTTGTCTCTACATTGATCTTTTTATCTATTATCTCTCTTGCTTTTCGATTCATTCATAAACAGATAAGATTTCTTGTAGCCTCCGTAGTCTACAACCAACTTTTCCAGCACGATGCCCGGATCAAGAGGTTTGAAAATTAGTGTCTGCATGCCGTCTGATGTATTCGGCACATTCAGTTTGACCTTTTTCTCAACGATACGTCTTGCAACTGTCGGATAGTATATGCTGTATACATTTTCAGGAAGCTCATTTAAGTTATGATTGAAATTGATAGTCTGTTCCTTCGTTCCTTCGAATCCGATACTGTACTCATGCCCTTTCCGGTCGTGGAAAGCAAGAGTCGATTTCACTATCACGTGAACAGTCACTTTGTCGACTCCTTTAGGCAATTTTATTTTGTAGGAGATAGAAGCTCCGTCGGTCGGCTGGGTATAAGGCATCAGAGCCATGCCGCTAAGGGTTCGTCCCATGTAGGGGATCACTGTCCATTCCGTACCTGGTGCTGCTTTAGTGTTGTAATAGTGTTCGGCCTCCATAGCTACATATCCGTCTTTCCCGGTGAAGACGTATCCACCGACAGCCTTTTCCGGATTTTCGATTCGGTAGGTTTGTGGTAGTGTATCAGCGGGGAAATTATCATTCCATGAGGTATAACCGATATGTTTCTGAATCATCATATTCTTCCATTTGCCGCCGGACATAATGTTGTTATAATCGTCACTCAACGCTTTATCCCGTGCAAAAGCCTGTTCCACTTTATCTGCCCATTCGTTAGCTTGCGGATTGTTTTCTTTGTACAATTTATGGTTCATGACTTGTGCATAATACATCTCGTACAGGTTTGCCATGGCTTGAACAGGGAAGAGGATTAATTGCTTGTAGGCATCTTTATATTCTGGTTTCAATGATATGTATTGTCTCAAAGCTTCCGCTTCCAGTTTCAGATATTCATCAGATACTTGTTTCCATTCGCCGGTCTCCAGGTTATAAGTATTCCGGTCGAGCATTTCTCCCGTTACGCGACCGTTATATTTGCTGTACAGGTTTAAGATTCGCATAGCTTCATCCGCTTGATCTTTGCCAAACTGCTGTGCGCAGAAACGGCGGGGATGTTCTAACAGATTGCCGGCATTATATTGCCTTGGATTCCATGCCATATCCAGAAAGAGAGTGATGGGATACTCCATGGGTTTGAGGTCGCCTACATTCAATACCCATAATTTATCTACCCCGTAGTTATACGTCAGTTGGAGTTGCTCCCACATATTTTGTATCGGAGTAACATTGATCCATTTTGAATTTCGGGGGGCTCCTACATAATCTACATGGTAGTACATTCCCCAACCACCAGGATGTTTACGCTCCTTTTCGTTGGGCAAGCGGCGTACATTTCCCCAGTTGTCATCGCACAATAGCATGATTACGTCATCGGGAACACGCATTCCTTTGTCATAGTAATCCATCACTTCTTTATATAAAGCCCAGATTTGGGGAATCTCTTTAGCCGGTCGTCCGGTCACTTTCTCGATAATCTTGCGTTGATTCTTTACAATCCTTTCCAACAATTTCACGTTTATATCCTCGCTCATGGCGGCATCACCGTCACCACGCATACCGATAGTCACAATATCCTCTGTACCTTGTCTTCGTTCAATACCTTCACGGAAGAAGCGGTCGAGCATTTTCTGGTTGGTCGTGTAATCCCATGCTCCGTATTCTTTACGCTTGTTCGCCCACTCTTGATGATTGCGTGCCATGGGTTCGTGATGGGAAGTGCCAATAATAATTCCCATTTCATCAGCTGTCTTACTGTTTAGAGGATCATCCGCATAAAAAGCCCATGCCCACATGGCAGGCCATACAAGATTACCTTTCAGGCGAAGTATCAGTTCAAAAATGCGTGCATAAAAGCGGTGGTCACCATAGTTTGTTCCATAAGTTTGTTTTACCCAGCCGGTCAGACAGGGAGCTTCGTCGTTTAGAAAGATACCTCGATAAGTGACTGCAGGTTCGCCGTCGGTATAACTACCCGGAATAACATATACATTCTTTTGTTTTACGACAGGGACATCGGCCCACCAATACCAGGGGGATACACCTATTTGTTCGGAAAGTTCGTAAATACCGTAAATCGTGCCCCGCTTGTCGCTTCCGGCAATGACTAGTGCACGGTCAATTCCTTCTAGTGGTTTGTCGATAGTCCGGATTATATATTTTTCTTTTTTCCCATTCAACTCTTCCTTTTCCAACTTGCCGGTTTTAAATAGAGCTTTGATAAAAGGGGATTCGTTACTGCCGATAATGATCGTTTGTCTATCTCCATTAGAAATATTCAGAATTTCCGGTCGATTGCCGGAAACTTGGGCTATATCTTTTTGAAGATTTTTGATAGCCATCTGGATTCCTTTCTCTTCATTACTGTCAGTAAGGATAGAACAAGGAACTCCATTTGAGATAACTGGAAAATAATCCGGACTTTGTTGGAACACAACAAAACGGTCGGCAGCGAAAGCGATGTTGATAAAGAACAGAAAATTTAATAAAGCGGTTACTCTTTTCATGTCATTATAAATAAATTGTTAATCATTGGGATTTATTAAAATCTCCTACAGCTTATTTACTTCGGATTTCTACAATATAAGGGACGCTGTTTCCTTCCATTTCTATTTTTACCTGCATTGTTCCCACTTTCCGGGTAGATTGTACGGTAATTAGAGCTGTTCCAAAATAGGTTCTTAATTGGTTGCCGGCAAATGTTCTTTTGCGACGCAAGTCTCCATTGTCAATACCTTGGAATTTCCCTTCTCCCTCTACACTTACCGTTATTTTTCTATCATCTGTCTGCACTCGGTTGCCGTCAGAGTCAATCAGTTGAATGGCAATGTGTGACAAGTCCTGACCATCAGCCTTAATTTCGGTTCTGTCTGGCGTAATAAGCGCATTGGTCGTTTCTTTGGAGGTTACCAGTTGATAGTTGGCTACTTCTGTATCTCCGTTGAAACCTTTGGCCACTAGTTTCCCGGGAGTATATGGCAAATACCAGATAATAGTATTATTGGGGAAATTCTCGGTTTTATGTATTCCCATTGATTTGTCGTTCATTAGCATTTCCACTTTCTCACAATTGGTAGTGGTGCGTACTTCCATGACCAGTCCTCGATAATGTTCGGGAAAATTCCAATGTGCGGCCATATTAGGCCATTGCCATAAGTCACGTCCGTGATCTATATCCAGTGAGGGATCTATGATTGCAATGCGCACCATTGGTTCCGGATTCCACATAGCCCGGTGATAGGCGGCCCGTGGCTTCTCAAACATACATATATCGAACAAACCATTCGGCCATCCTTTACTGGGCCATCCGGCTTCACCCAAGTAATCTACTCCTGACCAAATGAAACCTCCTGCAATAAAGTCATGGGAAGCTACTATATTCCAAGGATTATAGGGAGTGTAGCTACGTATATTTCCTTCCTCACCACTGAAATAGGGTAGTTCTTCCGATACGAGGAAGCAACGTTCGGGATACTTTTGATGGTCATTAAGCATACGGGCTTCCAGATAGTTGTAGCCGATTACGTCGGTTACACCGGAAAATTTGGCTTGATGACCGTTTTGTGCAGCGAGGGTTACCGGGCGGCTGGGTTCGTATTGATGTACAAATGCTTGCAGCATTGTAGCTCTTTCAACTCCCGTAGTGCTGTTGTCCCATGCTTCTTGTACTTCGTTTCCGATACTCCAAAGTACGATACTCGGATGATTGCGATCTCTAAGCAACATGTTTTCCAGATCCTTCTGCCACCATTCATCAAAGTATTTCTCATAGTATCCTGATTTCCATTTATCAAATGCTTCATCAATAACAATGAATCCCATACGGTCACACATATCCAGAAATTCGGGAGAAGGTTGGTTGTGGGCACAGCGGATAGCGTTGCATCCATACTCTTTCAGTATTTCCAGCCGCCGTTCGTATGACCGATCGGGAACTGCTACTCCCATACTTCCTGCATCTTGATGCAGACACATACCTTTTAACTTGATCTGTTTCCCATTGAGGGAGAATCCCTGCTTCGGATCGAACTTGAATGTTCGTACTCCAAAAGGTGTCCGATAGATGTCTATTATTTTAGAACCGGCTCTGATGATGGTCTCCATCTGGTACATCTGAGGATTCTCCAAGTTCCATAATTGTGGATGATTCAATGAAAGTATCTGTTTCAGATCGGAAGTATCTTGGCTTGGCAGTGTGAGTTTCTTGCTGTCATTTTGGGTAACTGCCTTTCCTCTGGCGTCGAGTACTTGTTGGGAGATAGTGAGAGTCTGTGTTTTGTCAGTACTGTTTTTCATAGTGGTTACAATGTGCACTTCTGCTTTATCCGTACTGACGGAAGGAGTTGTAATATAGGTACCATAAGTGGTAATATGTACCGGATTGAACGCTTGCAACCAAACATGTCGGTAGATACCCGCACCAGCATACCAGCGCGGACGTCCTCCAGTAGTATTTACACGGACGGCAATCACATTCTCTTTATCTGCATTTAGATAAGGAGTCAAATCGTATTCGATGCTACAAAACCCATACGGACGGAACCCAAGGTGCTTCCCATTGACGTATACGTCACTTTGTTGGAAGATACCATCGAAAAGAATAGAAATTTTCTTCCCATTGTAATGTGAGGGAATTTTAAATGTTTTACGATACCAGCCGATCCCTTCGGGCAAATAGGCTGCAGACCCTCCGCACTTGATGTCAAACTCTTGTTGGATATTCCAGTCGTGTGGCAACTGAACCGTATCCCATGTTTTGTCATTATAATCTACTGTGGCATATTCGGGCCGGTCACTAAGTGTAAATCTCCAGTCAAAATCGAAATTCTCTTTGATTCGTATATTATTTTGTGCTGATAGGTTCGTAACACAAATGATTAATACAAGAGTGACTAAAATTTTTTGTTTCATGGTTGAGCATTTATTAAAGGTTCAATTCTATAGTTTACAAGGAACACTGATAGTGTGTTTTCTTATTGGCAAAGATAGGAGATCCGGGGGAGAAACGTTTGGGAATATGCTTCTATTCCATTGATTGGTGTTACAACACTATTCTACATGTTTCATATTGTATTCTTTTCGTTACATACTTTCCGGAAGGCCTGTGAAACCTGGAAAAAACTTCCTTTTCTATTTGTATAATCCGGAGAAACTTTCCTATTTTGCAGCATTGAATCTAATTGGAAATGCTATGAGAAAGTTATTTTTTCTTTTTATCTTTCTTTTATTTTTTTGCCGATATGGTTATTCGGAGAATAGTCGTTTTTATGACTCGGGTCAGTTAACCTGTAACCTGATGACTACGATTTGTCAGGATGCGCGCGGATTTGTATGGATAGGAACCGAATATGGTTTGAACAAATTTGATGGGGTACAGTTTACCCAATATTTGAATAAGGAGAACGATGCTACTTCTTTGTTGGGAAACATTGTACGTGAATTGTTTGTAGATAGGGATCAACGATTGTGGGTGGGATGTAGCAATGGATTACAATATTATCTTCCGGAGAAAGATGTATTCTGCACAGTCCCTTTTGAAGAAAACCTGACTCCCAGTGTGGCGGAAATTGTTCAGTTGCAGAATGGTGAAATATGGTTAGTTGCTACTGGACGCGGGCTTTTCAAGGTTGATCGGGAGAATAATAAAGTCGTTGCTTTGGGGGAAATTAATAAAATATGTGGTACACAATCAATCAATCACATTTATGAAGACCGTTTTAATCGTATCTGGATTAGTACAGATAGACAAGGACTGGTATGCCTGGATGCTTCTGGTAGGAAAAAAGCTGTTTATAAGACACCGGATTTGCCGGGAAATTTGGCAGGTATAGTTCTTGAAGATAAGGAGGGAGCCTTGTTTGTAACAGTTGCCGGAACGGTCCTGATGTTTGATGAAGTATCCAGTACTTTTATTCCATTCAGAGTTAAAGACAGACAAGGGATAGATATACGTGAAATGACCTTAACAAAAGATGGAGTTATCTATTTAGGTACATACGGTAAGGGAGTCTATTCTATTAATAAGGAAAAACGGTTATTGACTCCTGTAGAAAATATACATACTCCATTTTTGAATATGAATACGGCCAAAGTCGTTGCGATAACAGAAGACCGTAATCAGAATCTTTGGTTGGGATGCTTTCAGAAAGGAATAGTGATGATTCCTAACCGTCCGGTGGTATTCGGATTTTGGAATCTCTCGGAGAAGGGATATGATATGGGGGATATTATCACTTCCATATATCAGGATAGTCAGGGGTTCGTTTGGGCAGGACTGGAAAATGGGGGGCTTTTTAAGTTTAATGCCGAGGGTGAGATTATAGATCATATTGCCACCTCACAAACTGTGATTTCTATTTTTGAAGATAGTAATCATACTTTCTGGATCGGTACTTATTATAATGGTTTGGCACAGTTGGATACTCGTACGGGACAGTGTCATTTTCTCCCTCAGATCGGAAAATGTCGCATAAAAAGTCTCACGGAAGATTCACGGAAAAATTTGTATATTTCAGTATTCGGTGAAGGGCTAAAAGGTTATCATCTTCCTACCGGAACTACATGGAACCCGGGCGAGAAAGCACCAGAAACTAGAAAAATGATGAAAAACCGATGGGTCAATGTGCTTTTATGTGATTCAAAAGATATTATATGGATAGGACACTATAAAGGTATCAGTTGCTATGATGCCCGAAGCGATCGTTTCGTAGAGATTGAAGGGGATTCCATTTTGAATACTCGTGTCTGCTATTCTTTGTTGGAAGATCATAATGGTAATATTTGGATCGGAACGAATAACGGTTTGTATATGTGGAACCGTAGCAGTCGTTCCTTTATGCTTTATTCGACCGATGATGGACTTTCTAATAATGTGATATGCGGATTGGCGGAAGACAAGGAAGGAAATATCTGGTGTAGTACATTCAAAGGCATTAACCAGATTAAAATTGCCGAATCGAGAATTATCAATTATTATACGGGTAATGGACTGATTGATAAAGAGTATTCCCGTGGAGTGTATTTTTATGATAAGGAAGATAATATCTATTTTGGAGGAAGTAATGGAATCACCCGTTTTTCTCCGGCACTGATAATGCCGGAGAAGTTTTTGCAGGAGGTGATGATTATGAATATGTATTTAGGTAATCAGCCTATTACTTCTGAAACCTTTTCCGGAGGGAAAAAAGTGATTGAAGGGATATTGATGGATGCGAAAAACTTCCGGCTCTCGCATGAAGACAATACATTTACTTTTGAATTCTCTACGATGGATTTTCGCGAGCCGGAGAATATTCATTATGAATATCGTCTGAAAGAATTGAGCACTGTTTGGAATATTACTTTGTCCGGGGTGAATCGTATTACGTACAGCCATTTGTCTCCCGGAAACTATACGCTGGAAGTGCGTGCCTGTGAAAATGGGACTTATACCCCAGTGAAGCAGGTGGGTATCCATATCTCTCCTCCTTGGTATCAGACTACCGTGGCATATATCTGTTATCTCTTGCTTCTGGTAGTTTTTGGGATGCAGTTTTATTATCTATTGAAGCGTAAACAGAGGGAAGAAATCAACGAAGAGAAATTGAAATTCTTCATCAATATATCTCATGAGATAAGATCGCCAATGACGTTGATTATTAGTCCTCTGGAGACATTGTTGAGGCGTGAATATGATGAACCTACAACGAAAGCTTTACGCTCGATATATAAAAATGCGAATCGGATTGTCGGACTGATTAATCAGTTGCTTGATATTCGTAGAATCGACAAGGGGCAGATGAAAATTCATTGTTCGGAAACAGATATTGTGGGCTTTATTGATGACTTGTTCCAGGCTTTTGATTATCAGGCGGAAAAACGGGGAATACAGTTTACTTTCGAACATACTCTGAAAGAACTTCCTGTATGGATTGACCGGAATAATTTTGATAAGGTGCTAGTTAATTTGTTCTCAAATGCTTTTAAGTATACTCCGGATGGAGGGGAGATTACCGTATGTTTATCTGCGGGAGTAAATAAAAAAGAGTCGGGTGTTCTTCGTAATTATGCAGAGATAATGATTATGGATACCGGACCGGGTATTGATGAAAGTAAGCTGGAGAAAATATTCGAACGTTTTTACCAGGCATCCGCCGAGTTGTCTTCTACTCCTATAGGGTTTGGAATCGGGTTGAATCTTTGCCGCTTGTTGGTTGGTTTACACCATGGTACAGTGGTTGCATCTAATCGGAAAGATGTAAAAGGGAGTTGTTTTACAATTCGTATTCCACTCGGCAATAATCATCTGAAAAAAGAAGAAATGGTGGAACACTCCTTGGAAAACAGGATGGTTTTACAGAGCCATCCTTATGAATTGGAGAAACCGGAGAAAAAGAAAATTGGACGTAGTAAAACTAATTATAGAGTGTTGGTGGTGGATGACGATGATGAAGTCCGGGAGTTTCTGCAGATGGAATTAGGCGGAATTTACCGGGTAATGACAGCCAAAAATGGAAACGAGGGGTTGAGGCTGGCATTAGCGCAATTGCCCGATTTGATTGTATCTGATGTTGTGATGCCCGAAATGGATGGTTTTACACTAGTGAAAAAGTTGAAGGGAAACGGAAATACCAGCCATATTCCAGTCATTCTGCTGACATCAAAAGCCGAACATCCGGACCGTATCCAAGGATTGGATAAGGGAGCGGACGCTTATCTGACGAAACCTTTTATTGTGGAAGAACTTTCGACTATGATTGCAAGTCTGATAGCCAATCGTTTGTTGTTGAAAGGAAAATTCTCCGGTGCACAGGATCAGGAAGATAAAGTGAGAACAGTAGAAATGAAGTCAAATGACGAGATATTGATGGAGCGTGTAATGAAGGTGGTTAATGACTATTTGGATAACTCGGAACTGAATGTGGAGATGTTGGCAGAACAGGTTGGATTGAGTCGTGTGCAACTTCACCGGAAGTTGAAAGAACTGACGGGAATTCCTGCCAGTGAGTTTATACGCAATATCCGTCTTAAACAAGCTGCTTTATTGTTGAAGGATAAAAAAATGAATATATCTCAAGTTGCTTATGCTGTCGGCTTCACTAATCATACTCATTTCTCTACTGCTTTCAAAAAGTTTTATGGAGTTTCTCCTACGGATTATATTGGCAGATTAGAGAATGAATCCTAATTCTGTATATGTATAGAAGGAAGAACGTTACTTTGAGAAACCTGAATGAAACGGATTGAATAGTCGTGGAAACGGGTACTTTAGCTTTTGTAACGTATAAGAATGTCCTTAAGAGTGGAGTGCTGTAAATTTGCATCAACTGATAAATGAGATAGAAATGTCAGCTTCTTTATCAGGACTTTGATGTATTTTACTAACATTAAATTTTATAGTATGAAAAATGAGTTTGATTGTAAGAAGCAACAAACACAATCGGTGTTAACCCGATGCTGTGCCGGACTTCTGATTGGGTTCTGTGTCTGGGGAACTTCTTCTTATCCGCTTCCGGTGTATGCTTCGGATGCGGTAGTCTCTATTGAAGAACAGCAACAGCAAGCTGTGCGTATAACGGGAAAAGTGACCGATGAAAATGGAGAACCGGTCATTGGAGCAAGTGTGGTGGTGAAAGGCACTTCTACCGGTACTGTAACCAATCTTGAAGGCAATTATTCCATTACTGTCGCAAAAGGACAAACGTTGGAATTCTCTTTTATAGGAATGAAGCCTATAGCGGTAAAGATTGCTGATAAGAAAGTGGTGAATATAACTTTGCAGGATAATGCAGTGGCTCTTGATGAAGTGGTAGCTATCGGATACGCTTCTATGAAGCGTTCGGATTTGACCGGAGCTGTTACTTCTGTTAGTTCGGAGATGATTTCACAAATGAATCCTACTTCTATCGATCAGGTTCTTCAAGGACGTGCAGCCGGTGTATTGATGATACAGAATAATGGTATGCCGGGTGGTGGAGCTTCTGTACAGATTCGTGGGCTGAACTCCATCAACGGTACAAATGAACCTATTTATATTATTGATGGAGTTACAATCAGTGGTAATACAGGTACAGACACAGATAATGCTTTGTCCTCTATCAATCCTTCGGATATTGAATCAATGGAAGTGTTGAAAGATGCTTCGGCTACAGCTATTTATGGTGCCAACGGTGCGAATGGCGTTATTATTATTACAACCAAGCGTGGAAGGGAAGGAAAACCCAGGGTCAATCTGGAAGCTCAATATGGTATTCAGTACTTGGCAAAGCAACTGGATATGGCTAATTTGCGGGAATATGCCCAGCATAATAATGAGGTTGTTGAAATGATGGGGCGTAGTAAAACTGCAGAGTTTGCAAATCCTTCTTTGCTAGGTGAGGGTACAAACTGGCAGACGGCTATCTTTCGTCCGGCTTCCATGCAAAATTATAACTTGAATATGTCGGGAGGTGTGAAAGGAACCAGTTATAAAGTGGGAGCTGGCTATCTGCGACAGGATGGTATTGCCGAAGGATCGGATTTCGACCGTATCACATTGAGCGCGGCCATTGATTCGGAAGTGAACAAATGGCTTAAAATCGGAGGATCTGCTAATTTGTCGCGTACTACCCAGACTACCTCTATTGCCGACTGGAATATTATCAACAGTGCAGTGAAACAGAAACCGAATGTACCGGTGTATAATTTGGATGGGAGTTATGGTAGTCCTTCTGAAAGCGATGATAATAGTAGCCCGGTGAATGCACTGGCTATCGCGCAACTGGTTGATAAGAATAATCGTAAGTTGTCGGTGCGTTCTAATCTTTATGCTACTGTCACTCCATTTAAGTGGATGAATTTCAAAACTGAATTTTCGAGCAATGTAGGAACGGAAGAAGTACATAGTTTTACTCCGAGCTATTATTTCACTTCTTGGCAGAAGAATGATTATGCGGATCGGCAAGAATCAATCCGGGTCAATTATTATTGGGCATGGAGGAATCTGTTGAATTTTAACCTGAAGCCGGGAAAGAATCAGAATCTTACCTTGATGTTGGGGCATGAAATGACTGAAACCAGAAGTAATTATCTGAAAGGGAGCCGTCGTTTGGGAAGTAACTCGTTGACAGATTTGGGTGCCGGCGATGCAAGTACAGCCGAGAATGATGGATATACGGGAAGAAGTTCATTCTTATCTTTCTTCGGACGGGCACATTATTCATTGTTGGATCGCTATATGTTGACCGCCACTATGCGTTATGATGGTTCTTCCAACTTTGCAAGAGGAAATCGTTGGGGGGCTTTCCCGTCGGCTGCATTGGCATGGCGCATAAATAAGGAGAATTTTCTGAAAGAAGTAGAATGGTTGTCAAATTTGAAACTGCGTGCTGGTTATGGTGTGGTAGGTAATTCGAATGTGGCTTCTTTTGCTTATACTTCTATTTTAAATAATACGGAAACGATTTGGGGAAGTGGGCAGGCTCTCTCAAGACTTCCTAATGAAGGATTAACTTGGGAAACGACAAAATCATTTAATATCGGTTTAGATCTTTCTTTCTTCAATAATCGTGTTGAATTTATAGCTGATTGGTATAACAAGCGTACTGATGATTTGCTGATTGTGCTTACTTTGCCCGGTATAACCGGAACGAATGGGACTGGAGCAATGTCGGCACCATGGGGCAATGTCGGGTCCTTGAGAAACCGTGGATTTGAGTTTACCTTGAATACGGTGAATGTATCGCGCAAGGAATTCCAGTGGAGAAGTAGTCTGGTTTTTTCTTTGAACCGGAATAAAGTGCTGGATTTGAATACGGCTACAGCGCAGGTTTTCAAAACCTATCAGTTTGGGGGGAATGACAAACAAGTCACCTTGACTCAACCTGGATATGCAATAGGTCAATTTTATGGGTACAAAGTGATCGGACGTATAAACTCTGCGGCAGATTTGTTTGATGAGAGTGGCAAATTGAAGGTGGCTCTTCCGGAAGAGGGCGCGACCGGACAACCGAAGAAGATTGATGAGAAGAACGGTATTTGGGTAGGCGACCTTCTGTTTGAAGACGTCAATAAAGATGGGCTTATTAATGCAAAGGACCAACAGGTGATTGGTAATCCCTTGCCCAAATTTACGGGTGGTTTCGGTAATACCTTCAGTTATAAAGGATTTGACTTGAACCTTTATTTCACATTCTGCTATGGCAATGATGTAATGAACTGGTTGAATATGACAATTAATAATCCACGTGATTATACGAATAACTTGCTAAAGGATGCGGCACTGCACTATGCGAAATATGGAGTGATTGATCCGGAAGGCTCTGCCAATAATATCTACAATGTAAGAGTGATCAGTGGCAAGAAAAATATCTCCCGTATCAGTTCGAATGATTTGAATGAGAATAACCGTGTATCTTCCAATCTGATAGAAGACGGTTCTTATATTCGTTTGCAAACAGTTAATTTGTCATACACTTTCCCGAGAAAACTAACTTCTAAGCTGGGATTGGAAATGCTGAAACTTTATTGCAATGTATCCAACCTGTTTACAATCAGTGGATATTCAGGTTATGATCCAGAAGTGGGTATGGCACGCGATCAATATAGCAATTATGCTCAAAGTGCCCTATTGAACGGCTTTGATGCAGGGCGCTATCCTTCTCCCCGTACGTTTACTTTCGGTATTAATATTGGTTTTTAATCTAATGAAACAATGAGAAAAATTTTAGGTATATTAGCTATAGGACTCATGGGGTTGTCAGTCGTTTCTTGTGAAGACTTTCTGGACGTAACTTCAGAGAACCAAATGTTGCTGGATGATTTCTATAAATCCGCAGAAGAATGTCGTGCCGCTACTGGTGCATTGTACAACCGCCCTTGGTATCCTTTTAACAGTCGTTTTTACTTTATTGTAGGCGATGCCCGCGCGAATAATCAATATGTGGATCAGGTTACTAATCCTGGAGCCATTTTGAACCGCTTGGTAGACAACTCCAGTACGTTGGGAGTGGAGGATGGATGGGATAGCTTCTATTCAGTCATCGGACAGGCGGATATTATTCTGAAAAATATAGATCGTGCTGTAGAGAAAGGAGTGGATGTGACAGTGGTAAATGGTTGCAAGGGAGAAGCCCGTTTTATGAGAGGCCTTGCTTACTGGTATTTAATGAGCGTCTGGGGGGATGTTCCTATTGTGGAAGATCCGGAGATATTGGCACAGAATTATATGGTACATGCCAATTTCCAGGAAGACGTATTGCAATATGCAATAAAAGATATGGAGTTTGCTGCAGAAAATCTTCCTCTTTCGGATGAAATCGGACGGTTGACACGTTACAGCGCGTTGGGGATGTTATCTCGTTTCTACATCACGGCTGCCTGTTATGCACGTGGTGGTAAGTTCTCGGCAGACAGGTATCCGATGACTGCCGCACAATATTATGAGAAAGCTGAAGAAGCGGCTGGAATCGTATGTAAACAGAGTCCGAATAAATTGATGGACAATTATGAAGAACTGTTCCGTGTGCAGAATAACAATAATAGTGAATCATTATTTGCTTTGCAGTGGGTTGGAGGCAGCACTACTTATGGAGTAGGTAATGCTATACAGGCACGTTTGAATAAATATTCCGCGTTGATGGACGGGACCAGGCTTGGGGGGGGAACGAATATCTTTCCGGAGAATTGGTTGAATTGATGATAGATCGTGGAGAAAGTTCGAGAAAACGGGGAACGATGTTTTTTACCGGGGCAAAGTATGATTATATTGGAACACATACGAAAGAAGGATACTTCGTGGTACCTAACGTGAAGCTTTGTCCGGTGAAAAAACATATTGTAGGCAGCAGTAAGGATACAGGCATACAGAGTGTAAGCCAGAATTCGGGGATGGCAACTCCCATGTTGCGTTTGGCAGAGGTATATCTACTCTATGCGGAAGCTATTTTAGGGACTGGATCTAATACAAGTGATGAGGATGCGTTGTACTATTTTAATCTGGTTCGTAAACGTGCTGGGTTGGATGGAATGGATGAAATCACTTTGCAGGATATTTGGAATGAACGACGTTGTGAATTGGCAATGGAAGGTCAGTTCTGGTATGATATTGTTCGTCGTGGTTATTGGGATACAGACTGGGTCGTCGAGTTTATGAAGAATCAGAAACGTGGTGTTCGCTATGATTATGGTGCTCCTCCTACATTTTCCTGGGGAGCGTCAGACGGACGTGAAATGAAGACTCCCGATGCTAGTTGCTTAAAATTGGTTTATCCGTTGAATGAAGAAACTCTAAATCCTTTGTTGAGCGAAGAACCTGTACATTTTGATGTGAAATAAGATAAAAGACTATCCAAGATGAAAAAATATATAATTAATAATTGGTTGTTCGGACTGCTGGTAGCATTGCCTGTTCTTTTTTTCTCGTGTTCAGATGACGAAAGTGTGTCCGTCACTCGTGTGTGTGCCCAGAAAGTTACTGACACAGAGACTGTATTGACGAAAGTACGTCTGGGTGAAAAAATCCGTATTGAAGGCAGTGGTTTTACTACAACCAAAGCCATCTATTGTAATGGCGTGGAAGTTGCAGGCGTTAATTCAAATTATATCACTGATAATGCGATTATTTTCACTATCCCAACTACAATTCCTACCGGGACGGAAGTTACAGATGAAACGGTGCGTAATACAATACGTATTGTTACGAAACACGATGATTTTGTATTCCCGTTCTCAATTCTGGCAGCTGCTCCGTCTGTGACGGATGTTTCCCATACGATGCCAAGAGTAGGTGAGTGGATTGACATTTATGGTACAAATCTGAAGGATATTGAAAAAGTAACGTTTCCGGGTGGTATAGCTTCTACTAATCTTAAGGTAAATAACAATTATACGGTGCTTTCAGTACAGGTGCCGGACGGTGTGGAATACAACTACGGTAGATTGATTATTGAAGGGGCTAATGGAGGAGCTTATACTTATAATAACTTCAATTTCAAACCGGGCTTGTTTATTGTGAAGTTCAGTGAAGATCCTGCAGATAAGAAAGCGTATAACTATGGGAGAGGAAGTATTTCCACTAATACAACTGCTGTGATTCCGTCTGGAGTTGAGGGACCGAAAAGTCCGGAAGTGTATCGCTCTGTTCCTGGAGAACCGGCGGATACTCCGACACAAGGGGAAATCGGAGGTTTCAATTTCTATCCGGATAAAGCAATTCAAATAGTGTTGGATGCGTGTGCTGAAAGTAAGGTGATCACAGAAGATACACCATGCAATGAATTGGCCTTCCAATGTGATTACTATGTGAATGTCCCTTGGCAATCCGGAGCTCTTCGACTGACGCTTGCGAGTGAACGCTGTACTCCGGTACCATGGATCAATAATGGTGCTGTCGTTCCGGTTACTTTTACAAACGGCTGGAAGACCATGACATGGCCTATTGCAGAGATAACAAATTATGCAACACTGACGCTTGGAGATTTACGTTCCCTTTTGAATAATATGAGTGGGGCTATATTCTGGATATGTGGAAGTTTCCAAGATAAATCAGGCAACTGGTTCTCTGGTAATCCTATGGAGAATGCACAAATGTCTTTTGGTAATTTCCGTATTGTGCCTTATGTGAAAAGTTCTTATAAGAATGATTAAACAGGAATGAATGATGAAACTATATAAATATTTGAATAAAAGCATAACTATTATGTTGTTGACGGCTGTGATGGTGGGCTTCTTGTCTTGTGATGATGACGACCAGAATCTTGGAAGCGGAAGCTTGACAAATGCTGTCATTCAAAGTGTGAATGTACAGAGTGGGAATGATTGGAAAGAGGCGACTCAAGTGAAGGTGGGAACGAAAATACGTATGGAGGGTAACAACTTATCCACTGTTTCTGCGGCATATTTTAATGGATTGGAAGTGGCTGCTAAGGATTTTCTGAAACAAGGAAATACATATATTGAGGTAGTCATTCCTCAAAATACCCCATTGGGTTATCAGGTTGTCGAAGAGTCATTAAAGAATACGGTGAAGGTGAAAAGTGATAGAAATGAATTTATCTTTTCTCTGAGTATTATCAGTTGGAAATTGGCAGTGAATGGAGTACGGGTTTTTGCAGATGTGAATGATCTGGTAGGTACATTGACAACAACTGCATCAATTGGTGAAGAGATTCAATTGGAAGGTGCCGGTTTGAATTATGTGAGTAAAGTGTATTTTAACGGTTATGCTGTAAATATGACTTCTGAAAATCATCTTGCTTCTACTGCTCTTCGCATTGTCATTCCTGAAGAAACGCCTTTGGGGGAACAGATTCAGAATGTAAACGATGAGAATGTGATTAAACTTGAAACAGAGTTAGGGGAAACCTATAACTATTCATTTACAATATCAGGGCCTACGATAACCGTTGATGAGACAGTGGTTGGCACGGACGGACAACCTGTCACTCTAATTATTTTGGGAAGTGATGTTGTATTGAACGGAACAAATTTGAATCTGGTGAAAGAGGTTTACTGTAACGGAACTTTGGTTACTAGTTTTGTTGCCACGGAAACGGCTCTTACAATTTCTGTTCCGTCAGATCTTCCTGTCGGAGAGGGCAATGTGACGAATGTGGAGGATATGAATACCATTAAACTGGTTTCTGATTACTCGGAGAAGCTGATTGAAATCAAGTTTGCAGGTAATGCGGGCGCTCCATTTATTACTAGTGTATCTCATACGATGGCTAAGGCTGGGGAGTTTATTTACATTTATGGTATGAACTTCGAGAGCATTCAGAAGATCATATTCCCGGGAGATGTGGAAGCAACGGATTTTGAAACGGTTGATAATAAGAACATAAAAGTGGTCGTTCCAACCGGAGGTGATCAGACGCCCGGATATATTACAGTAGTATCTGCTTCAGGTGAGGGATATTCTTATAAAGATATAAATTGTAAGGGATGTTTATTCATTAACCGTTTTGCGAATGGAGGGGATGCCTATGCTGGTAGTAATCAGGCTAGGTTTGATGGAATTAATCTCGCTATGTCATCCAATAATACAGCATCAGCCAATCCGTTCCCTATTCTTAATCCGGATAAAGCTCCGACAGCTCCCGATCTGTATCGCATTATCCCCACTGGAAATCCGATTGATGTGACTGTGGATAAGATCAGTTCGAATGGAGACGATTTACTGAAATTTAGATTTGATTACGGAAAAGTATGGTCAGTAGTCGTTGCAAACTCGGGTGGTTTAATTACGGATGCTACCTTGTGTTCCGACTTAGCTATAGAGTTTGACTTCTATATGACTTGCAATTGGACTTTAGGAGCTTGGCGTTGGGAGACAGGGAAGAATTCCTCTGACGGAGATGGCAGAATCACGTTGATCTCCTGGAACCAAAATGGTAAGATTGTACCTTTTGAGTTTTATGGCGGATGGCGTACGATGGTCATTCCTTTGTCACAGTTGTCCTGTTTTAGTGGCTTGACAGTAAACGATGCAAAGACGAGCTTTCCGGCTTCTCTGAATACTTATCTGTCTTTGAAAGCGGGTAGCTATATGGGAACAGATGGCAAGTATTCAAAGGGAACCGACATGATTGGTTATCAACTAGGTTTTGGAAACTTCCGCCTGGTGCCTTATACTAAGCCGGAGAAGCAGTAACCTTGGAATAATAATTTAGACTTAAAGAAGAATTATGAATACGATTAAATATATGTATACTTTATACTCTCTATTACTCTTGTTAGCCTCATGCAGTGATGAAGATACAACAGGCTATACTGTACCCGAACAGATTCCGGCTACATTGACTATTCAACCGGATATCGAATATCAGAAAGTGCAGGGTTTTGGAGTGATGGAAACATCTTGGCAGCAAACTGCACTGACAGAGGAGGAGATGAATACCTTGTTTGGTACGGGAGCTGATCAGCTAGGATGTAATATTTTGCGGATCCGCATTGCCCCTAAAGATAAGAATCAGACTGCGGATAGTCGATGGGGAACTGTTGCTCGGGTTGCGAAAGTGGCAAAGGATCTGGGAACCACGATTCTGGCAACTCCTTGGACGCCACCTGTGTCTTTGAAAACAATTGATAATATTGTGGATGGTGAACTGGCTGATTATGCTGGATATGCTGAATATTTGAAAGAGTTCCTTACTTATATGAAACAACAGGGCGCTGCGGTTGATGTAGTATCTATTCAGAATGAACCGGATTTTGAAGTGACTTATGAAAGTTGTAGATGGACAGGTTTGCAGCAGGCTAAGTTCTTTAAACAGTATGGTGCGAGTATTAAAGCTGCTCATCCCGATGTGAAACTAATGACTGGAGAGTCATTCCAGTACAGGCATGAGAGTACAGATCCCATTCTTGAAGATGAACAAGCCTGCGCTGTAATTGATGTTGTGGGAGGACACATCTATGGAGGTGGAAATACTCCGTATGATCTGGCAAAAGCTAAAGGTAAAGAATATTGGATGACTGAACATTTGCTGAATGAAGCATGGGAAAAGAAAGCTCCTTACCTGTTGATTGGTGATGTCCGTGCGGAAACATTACAGTTGGCAGCGGAGATTAATACTGCAATGGCTTCGGGATTCAATGCTTATATTTATTGGTATGGTCGTCGCTATTATGGAATGTTGGGTGATGGTCTGGCTAACTCTACTATGAGTGCTATTACTCCCCGAGGGTATATGTATGCACAGTTTGCAAAAAATCTGACGGGAAAAACGCGTGTCAAGGTCGTTGCTTCCAAAAATGTATCTGCCTCTGTAGATTGTACGGCATATAAAGATAGTCAGGGAAATCTTACTTTGATGTTTGTCAATAGGACTTCTTCGGATATAAAAGGTTTGAATCTGGCTCTTCCTTTCATTCCTGCGGAAGTAAAAATGACTGTGTCGACAGTACCTACAGAATCTTTTCCTGAAACAAATAAAGGTATGTTAGTAGAATCTGCTATTTCTTCTTTAGAGAATGGGCTGGATATAAAGGCATATAGTATTGTGACTGTGAATATAAAGAGATAGCTGTACTGTTTTATTTATAAGGCCCCCAATTAAAGCAGAAAAAGAATCCTGTCTTAATTGGGGACCTGTAGGTTTCTTCTAGCTTGAATCAAAGACACTTGTTATTGTTTCTGATATGCATCAATAGCCTTTTTTACAGAACCATGAAGTAAAAGGAGTTTTTGCGCACGGTCATGGTCCAATCCTAATTCATCCATAATCATCTGCGTCCCTCTTTCTATAAGTTTATGATTGGTCAACTGCATATTCACCATCCTATTCCCTTTCACCCGTCCGAGTTGAATCATGACGGAGGTGCTAATCATATTCAGAATCATTTTCTGTCCGGTGCCTGATTTCATCCGGGAACTGCCTGTCACATATTCCGGTCCTACAATCATTTCGATGGCTACATCCGCTTCTGCTGCCATTGGAGAATCGGGATTACTGGTGATACAACCTGTCAGGACACCGTGTTTACGGGCTTCCCGCAAAGCACCGATTACGTACGGGGTAGTGCCGGAAGCGGCAATGCCGATAACGGTGTCTTTTTCGTTGATCTGGTGTTCGACGAGTTCTTCCCAGCCGCGATTTTCATCATCTTCGGCTCCTTCTACCGGATTGCGCAGGGCTGTATCGCCTCCTGCAATCAGTCCGATAATCCAGTTGGGAGACATACCGAAAGTAGGAGGAATTTCGGAAGCATCCAATACTCCCAGGCGACCGCTTGTGCCGGCCCCCATATAAAAGATGCGTCCGCCTTGCCTCATGCGGGGTACAATCTGATTGACAAGTTCTTCAATTTGTGGAATAGCCTTTTGTACGGCTAATGCTACTTTCTGATCTTCCTGGTTGATATCTTCTAATATCTCTCGCACAGATTTCTTTTCCAGATGATCGTAAAGTGACGGTTGTTCGGTTATCTGCATTTTTATAATTACTGGTTATAAATTACAATAGGTAAAAGAATTATTGTTGATGGTATTGAATCAGTCCTTCCATCGGACTTTGAAGAATCTTACCGATCTGAATACCTGTTGTTTGCGCAGCCTCCTGCAAAATCTCCTTGTAACAGTGAGCTACGGAACCAATAAAATGTACCGGATATTGCTTATAATCATATTGCATCACGTTTCTGCGGAGAAAAGCGATAAAGCTGTTGAGTACTAGTGAACGGATAGCCGGTTCTTCCAAGTGCTGTGCAAGGAAGGGAGAGAGACTAGCCAGAAAACGGTTCGGGAAAGGCTGGCGATAAACACGGTCGATGATTTCGGGGGCCGTCAGGTCGAACTGTTTTAAGAAAGCTTCTTTGATGGTGGGTGGAAGCTGGTTTTTCAGTACATCGCCTACCAATAGTTTTCCTAGGACTGCGCCGCTTCCTTCATCTCCCAGGATGAATCCAAGAGGGGAGATGTTGTTGACAATCTCTTCACCGTTGTAGAAACAGGAATTGGAACCTGTGCCGAGGATGCAGGCAATCCCTGCTTCATGTCCGCATAGTCCGCGGGCAGCGGCAAGCATATCCGAGTAGGCTTTGATGTTCCCGATGACGGGCAGGCTGTCGGCAATAGCCCGCCGGAGGACGGGAGCTTTTTCGGGAGTGCATCCTGCACCATAAAAAAAGATGGAGTTGATCGTTCCTTCCGGTAGTTGTGGCAGGAGGGAATGTGTCAGCTCTTGTTGAATTTCTTCTTCTGATTGGAAGAAGGGATTAATTCCCTTCGTTCCCATTCGTTTGATTGGGGTGCCGTTGAAAACGATGCACCAGTCGGTTTTGGTAGAACCACTATCTGCAATGAGTATCATATCTTTGAGCTTTTTATTGTTTCTTTCCGAAAGAATCTTCCAGTCGGTTGCGAATCATTAATGAGGCGACGATACCGGGCAGGGTACAAATACAAACCCAGATAAAGAAGTTTGTGTATCCGAGATGTTCCTGTATCCATCCGGCAGGCATACCGGGAATCATCATGCCCAGTGCCATAAATCCGGTTCCGATAGCATAGTGTGCCGTTTTATGTTCACCTTCTGCTATATAAATCAGATATAGCATATAAGCGGTAAAGCCGAAACCATACCCCAACTGTTCGATCGCTACACAAATGGCTATAAATATAGGATTGTCCGGGGTGGCGGCAGCCATCCATACATATAATAGATCGGGAATGTTGATGGCTAATGCCATGGGTAATATCCATTTCTTGAATCCGTCACGGGAAACGAGGAAACCACTAATGATTCCACCGAGCAATAAAGCTATGACACCTATCGTACCGTAGATCATTCCGACAGTTGCTGTGGATAAGCCTAGCCCACCTTTATCGGTGGTGTCGAGCAGGAAAGGAGAAGCTATTTTGGCTAACTGTGATTCTCCCAACCGATAGGTGAGGAGGAAAAAGAACATGAGACCGAGGTTCTTTTTCTGAAAGAATGTGACAAAGGTCAAAAGGAAATCTCCTAACAACTTACCCGGTGTGAGGCCGGGACGTTTAATGTCCGAATCAGGATGGGGGAGGATAAGTCGATGATAGATAGTAAGAGCCAGAAATAATCCGGCAAGGAGGTAGAATGTAATACTCCATGCCAAGGGAATATTGTTCTGTGATGTTTCCAGCCATCCTGCCAGCATGACTAGAATTCCCTGCCCGAAAATATTGGCAAGCCGATAAAACGTATTTCGAATACCGACAAAGAAAGATTGTTCTTTATTATTGAGCCCGAGCATATAGAAACCGTCTGCAGCGATGTCATGCGTAGCGGAACTGAACGCCAACAGCCAGAAAAAAGCAAGAGTCAACTGTACATAATGAGCAGTCGGAATAAAGAAGGCTATTCCTGCAAATCCGGCAGCGATGAAACCTTGCATGGCAATAATCCAGGCGCGTTTCGTTTTCACCAAGTCGACGAAAGGACTCCATAGCGGTTTGATAGTCCAGGGAAGGTAGAGCCAGGAAGTGTATAAGGCTATTTCCGTATTGGATAATCCCAAACGCTTGTACATGATAACAGCAATCGTCA
>OJPN01000964.1_pt1 | contig 22534 bp, 17 predicted proteins | sample 1598511 | NCBI WGS metagenome assembly OJPN01 (sample SAMN03922485, study PRJEB24848) | human gut metagenome | isolation source: stool sample | host: Homo sapiens | place: Germany | collected 2011-05
CTTATAAAGCTGCCATACCGGAATTGTCCGAGCTTGTTCTGTTCTCCAACGATGTCTGTGGCTCTTATCAGACCAGTAAGGTAACAGACGTTGTGACCAACAAGCAGGGTGAACTGGAAATCAAGCGAGATGTTGTGACGGTCTATGAGTTTCCTGTGGGGACTGTCATGAAATTAACTGATGACGCAAAAGCAGAATATAGTTTAACCAATATAACTGACCTGGCAGATGATGATTATTGCGTTAAGGAATTGACAATCAAGGAAGCGAGCATGAGGGAAAAGACATATTTCGTCAATTCTGAGAATGACCCGGAGGGAGCCACTTTCTATATCCGAGGGGTAAATCTTAACAGTAATTTTGCAGATGTGGCTGATGACGCATATTATAAAGACCCTGTGAAGTGGGCGGTAAGATACGGGGTTACCAATGGAACAAGCACAACTCGATTCTCGCCAAACCAGACCTGCACGACCGCTCAAATCCTGACGTTCCTGTGGCGGGCAAAGGGTAGCCCGGAGCCGACTTTTGACAACCTCTTTACTGATGTGAAGTCCACAGATTATTACTCCAAGGCTGCCCATTGGGCCTGCGAACAGGGCTTGATTTCGAGTGGACAACTGAATGGAAATTCGCCTTGCACCCGTGGTATGACGGTGACTTATTTATGGAGGCTGGCAGGCTCGCCTGATGTGGGAGAAAGCTCGTTTGCTGATGCTGGGCAATATTCCCGTGCGGTGGAATGGGCTGTAAAGCAAGGAATTACAAAAGGAACAAGTGCAACAGCATTTTCACCGGATGCCACTTGCACCAGAGGACAGATTATGACATTCCTATATCGGGCAATGGCATAAGTTCAGATAACTACTAGAATAAATTTTATGTGAGGATAACATGATATGAAAAAAAGAAGCAGATTATTTGCTCTCATGCTTTCTTTAGCGACCAGCTTTTTACTGACAGTTCCTGCTTTGGCGGTTGAAGCTCCCATGTCCGTAGACGAGGCCCTCAAAAACGTGTCGCTTACCTACGACATTGCCGATTCCATCGATAAGACCCTTGTGGAAAAGCCCCTTAACCTCAGTTATGATGGACCCGAGGATGTGGTAGAACTCACCGTACCCAAGTATTCTGCAATTCGCAAAGACACTACCTTTACTGTTAAACATTTGGGACAGAAGGACGATGCTTCTGTGATCTCCATCCGTGTGACTCCATACGCTGCCGATGGACAGGGCGGCTATCACTACAACGATTTCTATGAGTACTACCTGGCCAAAGATGGCAGCTTCTGCCCTGAATATGTCAATGCCGAAGAAGTCGGCGGGTATGTTGAACTATATGCTGGCGAGTCTGTTCAGTTTAAGCTGCCTGACACATGGACTGAGAGTGGCAAGCAGACGGTCTACAGTATCCGCACCATCATCTATTATCCTCAGTACGATTATTCTTACTGGCGTTACAACTACTTCCTGACTGATGATGCAGCTGTAAACAAGGCACTTGCCAGCACTTCTACGACTAAGCCCGCCACTCCCACAACTCCCAGCAAGACCGCTTTCACTGATGTGAAGGCTGATGCCTACTATGCAGCTCCCGTACAATGGGCCGTGGAGAAGGGAATTACTACTGGAACCACTTCCACGACCTTCTCCCCCAACGCCACCTGTACGCAGGCCCAGATCGTCACCTTCCTGTGGCGCGCAAACGGTTCTCCTGTGGCAGATGGAGCAAATCCCTTTGCCTCTGTGACAAAGGAGAATTACTTCTATGATGCTGTTGTCTGGGCTTATTCCAAAGGCATTATTGACAGTAGCTTCGCACCCCAGGCTCCCTGCACCCGCGCCGCTGCTGTGACTTATATGTATAACAATGCGGGCAAGCCGGGAGTGACTGTTTCCGGTAAATTTACTGACGTGGCCGGAACGAATTACGTTAATGCTGTCCAGTGGGCTTTGGATAACGGCGTTACAACCGGAACGACAGAAAGCACATTCTCTCCCGATAACACTTGTACCCGCGCTCAAATCGTGACATTCCTGTACCGCGCCATGGCCTGATTGAAAGAATCATAGGGTTGCGATATACAATCCAAAGCCAAAAGACCTCTTGTCCCTTTTCGGGGACAGGGGGTCTTTTGCTATGTCTGGCAAGGCACAAGACTATGAAATACAGCACTATCCCTTTTGGTGGTTGTCCGTTCTGTATGCTTCAAAATGAGAGAGGGAGTAAATGAAACGAAGCACCGAAAGAGTGTTACCAAATTACCAAAATAAGTTTTTGGTACGTTCTGGGAGGTGAAAAACTCAAAATGTGAAAATGTAGAATTTTGGGTACGCAATCTTTAGGAACATAAGGAACGCATAAAAAGATTCACTTTGATTTTGGGCCACTTTTGGTTTTTGTTTCATTTCTAAAACTTGTTATAAAGGAGTGAAAGCATTATGAAAGTGGGATATATCAGGATTTCTACCAAGGACCAGAATACCGCCCGTCAGGATGTGCTCATGGAGCAGCTGGGCGTGGAAAAGGTGTTTACGGATAAGCTGAGCGGCAAGAACACTGATCGTCCTGAGTTGCAGAAGATGATGGACTTTGTACGAGAGGGAGATGAACTGGTGGTAGAGAGCTTTTCGCGCTTTGCTCGTAACACTCGTGACCTTTTGAATCTGACGGACAGGCTGAAGGAGAAGAAGGTGCGCTTTGTCAGTCGCAAGGAGAGCATTGATACCAGCACCCCGGCAGGAGAGTTTAAGTACTATGCTCTTGTCAAGGTCACCAAGGACAAGGCTGGCAACAAGTACCACTTCATCACCAACCGCTGTGGCATGGAGACCTTTGATGAAGCCCAGCTGAAGGCCATGCTGGAGGTGATGGACATGGGCGGTGTCAGAAAGGACGAGAAGGGGAGCCTGAGTGTTCATAAGGCTGTGGAGGTGGAAGGAACCACAGGGGGCGCCAGCAAGGTTACAGAGGGTTCCAAGAAGAATGAGGGGGTGGTATGATGCCGCCCCTTCTCGCATTTGCTCTGGGAGCCTTGCTTATGCTCAAACTGGTGGAGGTCTATGTGGCTCTGGAGATATTGAAGATGCTGCGTAAGCCATTGAGCGATTAGCAGTTTATAGGATTCATAATCGGGGGACAGTCAACAATATGGCTGTCCCCCATTTTATTGATCTCTCTAAAGTTGCCAAATTGGCAAAAATCCACTATACTCAAATCAATACTACTAATGCTGCTGAAGGAGTCCATCGAAGAAAAACGCGCCGAGGACGCCCGCGCCCTGCAAAACTTCCGCAGCGAGGAGCAGTAAAGCTCGGCTGAAAGACAACAAAAAGGGCCCCTGAGGTGGAAAATGCGTTCCCATGCGCCGCACGCCTTTGGGTGGTGGGCAAAAGAGATGCCGGGAGTGACGCTCCGGCCAGGGTCCGATCTTTCAGGGAGCAGGTGAAAGCCTGTTCCCTCTTTTCTTTTGCCTATGTTGCGGCAAGCCGAAAATGTGATAAGATAGGACTGATCTTAGAAACCAACGACTGCGGGGAAAATATTATGACGGAAAAAGAGAAGATGCAGCGGCAGATGCATTATGATGCTAATTATGACAAGGAGCTTTTGGCGGAGCGGGTGCGGGCGAAGGAGTTGTGTTATGACTTTAACCAGCTGCGCCCCTCGGATACAGAGGGCCAGCGGGCGATCTTGCAGCGGCTGCTGGGGAAGACGGGAGAGAATTTCTGCATCACGGCGCCCTTCTGGTGCGACTATGGCTATAACATCCAGCTGGGGGAGAACTTTTACGCCAACCACGGCCTGGTGATCTTAGACGGCGGCAAAGTGACCTTTGGGCACGACGTGTTCGTGGCCCCCAACTGCGGCTTTCACACGGCGGGGCACCCCATCGATTTTCAGCGCCGCAACCGGGGGCTGGAATACGCTTATCCCATCACCGTGGGGAACAACGTGTGGATCGGCGCTGGGGTGCAGGTCATGCCGGGGGTGACCATCGGGGACAACGTGGTCATCGGCGGTGGGAGCGTGGTGGTGAAGGACATCCCCAGCGGCTCGGTGGCCGTGGGCAACCCCTGCCGGGTGGTCCGGGCCATCACCGAGGAGGATGAAAAGACCGGCTGGGACTGGTCCGGTTCTTTCACCGAATGAAAACCCGGCGCTGGGGGGAGAAAATCTGCGATTCCCCCTTGCATTGCGGCGCAGATTTGATAAAATACTCTTGTTGTCTTTTCGGGAAAAAGGCATGGCGGTGGAAACGCCGCTGAAATATTCGGCCTTTTGGGCCGGGGAGGAGAGAAGAGGACACATGAGCAAGATGGAAGATTACATCATCAGCATCCCGGACTATCCCAAGCCGGGGATCATCTTCCGGGATATCACCTCGGTGCTGCGGGACGCGGACGGACTGCGCCTGGCGGTGGACGAGATGACCCAGCGCATCGGCGACGTTCAGTTCGACGCCATCGTGGGGCTGGAGTCCCGGGGCTTTTTGTTCGGAATGCCCATGGCCTATAACCTGCACAAGGCGTTCATTCCCATCCGCAAGCGGGGCAAGCTGCCCCGGGAGACCGCCCATATCTCCTATGACCTGGAGTATGGCTCGGCGGAGATCGAGGTCCACAAGGAGGATATCACCCCCGGGATGCGGGTGGTGGTGGTGGACGACCTGATCGCCACCGGCGGCACGCTGGAGGCCGCGGTGCAACTGCTGGAGGGACTGGGGGCCAAGGTGGTCAAGGTGGTCTGCCTGCTGGAGCTGAAGGGCCTCCACGGGCGTGACCGGCTGGCCGGGTATCCCACGGAGACCGTGGTCGCCTATGAGGGCAAGTAACGCCCCAAAAGAGAGAGCAGAGAAAAAGAAAGGGAGAATTTCATGTTAGAGCGCGTATTCAAGCTGTCTTCCCATAAGACAGACGTCAAAACCGAGGTCATGGCCGGTATCACGACCTTTATGACCATGGCCTATATCCTGGCCGTCAACCCGTCCATTTTGGGCTCCACCGGCATGGACAGCACCGCCGTGCTGCTGGCCACCGCCCTGGCCTCCTTCCTGGGCACCCTGTGCATGGGTCTGATGGCCAACCTGCCCTTCGCCCTGTCTGCGGGCATGGGCCTGAACGCCTATATGGCTTACACCGTGGTGGCCGGTTATGGCTACAGCTGGCAGGTGGCCCTGCTGGCCGTGTTTATCGAGGGCCTGATCTTCATCGTCCTGTCCCTGACCAACGTGCGCGAGGCCATCTTCAACGCCATCCCCCTCACCCTGAAGCGGGGCGTGTCTGTGGGCATCGGCCTGTTCATCGCCTTCATCGGCCTTCAGAACGCCGGTCTGTCCGTGGACTCCTCCACCCTGGTCACCATCACCAGCTTCACCGAGAACTTCCACACCTCAGGTATCTGCGCCCTGCTGGCGCTGGTGGGCCTGTTCCTCATGGCTGTGTTCTACATCCACAATTTCAAGGGCGCCATCCTGTACGGCATCCTGCTCACCTGGATTTTGGGTATGCTGTGCCAGGTGACCGGCATCTATGTCCCCACCCCCGAGGCCGGGTTCTACAGCCTGTTCCCCACCCTGGGCATGACCGACTTCTCCAAGCTGGGGGAGACCTTTGGCCAGTGCTTCCACGTGGACTTCAGCGCCGTGGGCCTGATCAACTTCATCGTTGTGGTGTTCTCCTTCCTGTTCGTGGACCTGTTTGACACCCTGGGCACCCTGATCGGCGTGGCCACCAAGGCGGACATGCTGGATAAGGACGGCAAGCTGCCCGGCATCAAGCCCGCCCTGCTCAGCGACGCCATCGCCACCTCCGCCGGCGCCGTGCTGGGCACTTCCACCACCACCACCTTTGTGGAGTCCGCCTCCGGCGTGGCCGTGGGCGGCCGCACCGGCCTGACCGCCATGGTCACCGGCGTGCTGTTCCTGATCTCCACCCTGTTCGCCCCCATCTTCACCGCCATCCCCTCCTTCGCCACCGCCCCCGCCCTGATCATGGTGGGCTTTTTGATGGTGGGCACCGTGACCGACATCCGCTTCGACCTGGACAACATGACCGAGGCCATCCCCGCCTATCTGGCCATCATCGCCATGCCCCTGTTCTACAGCATCTCCGAGGGCATCTCCATGGGCGTCATCTCCTATGTCCTGCTGAACCTGGCCGCCGGGAAGGGCAAGAAGATCACTCCGCTGATGTATGTACTGGCGCTGCTGTTCATCCTGAAGTATATCTTCCTGTAAGCATTTCTGATTTCCGGTTTCCCGCCCCGCAGGGGGTGGGGAAGCCATAAAAAAGAACCGTTTGACTGTTTTCGTTGCAGTCAAACGGTTCTTTTATTATTTCGCCGAGACAGGAGCGGGAGCCGGAGCGGGCTCCTGGTCCTGAAGCTCCTTCAGGCGGTTCAATACCAGCTGATAGCCGCCGGAGCCATAGCGCAGCTCGGTGTTGATGCGGGTGATGGTAGAGCTGCTCACCGGGACCTGATTGCGGACCATCTCATAGGTGTTGCCGTCCAGCAGCAGCCCGGCCACCTGAAAGCGCTGGGCAAAAGCGGTGAGCTCCTGGACGGTGAACAGATCGCTGAAAAAGGTGTAACACTCTTCCACCGACTTCAGTGAAAGAATGCCCTGGAAGAGCTGGTCAATGGGTTCTGACTGGTTGCGTTGCAAATGCGACATGAAATGCCTCCTTTTCCACTACCGCTATTGTAGCAGATGACAAGAGAATTGTCGAGGGGAAAAATGGGACGGGCATTTCGTCAGGCGTCCGCCGCGATGGAGAAGGCCTGCCAGCACTCAGCCAGCCGGTCAGGCAGATTGGTGCCCGCCAGCTGGTCGCCAGGGACGCAGTCCAGCCAGGACAGGGTGGCCGTACAGGGCTGAAAATCGCCGAAGTAGCGCTGCTCCACCTGGTCATAGTCCTGCTGAGAGATGGTCTGCTCCTGGGCGTCCTGGTATGTCACCTGCTCCTGGCCGTTTTCATCGTACTCCGTGTTCTGATAGCCCAGGAAGAAGCCCTTCAGCGCCCCGTCCTTCAGGGCGATGGCCCGCTTGCTCTGGTAGTAGTGGGCGGCGCCGTCCTTGTTGGAGTCCTCCAGAATATAAGTGAAAACACCGTCCGACTGGTTCTGATAGGCCCGGAGGGTGGAGGTGGGGGTGCCCTGGAAATCGTCCGGCTGGAACACGGGCTGGCAGCTGTCCTGGGTCTTGACCTGGCTCAGGCCGGAGCCGTCATCATTGACCTGCCAGACGGTGTTGGTGGTATAGCCTCCGGTGCCCTGGATCTGGCTGACGATCAGTTCCAGCTGGTCGTCCTGGTCCAGGTCGGCCACGGTATAGCCCCACCAGTCCCACTCGTCGGCCACCTGCCAGTCCTGCACGTGGTCGGCCATGACCTGAAGCTGCTTTTCCGGGGAGAGGGCGAAGGAGTTGTCCGCCGGGGCGGAGCTGCTGGCCAATCCAGAGCCGTCGCTCCCGCTGGCGCTGGCGGAACTTTCAGTTCCCTGAGCGGACCCGCAGCCGGAGAGCAGGGCGGCGGAGAGACACACCACCCCCAAAAGCTGAAATTTGTTCATAAGAAGACCTCCTGTGTTGCTGACCAAAGGCTACCACGAAAGGGCGGGAGATGCAACTGGATTTTAAAAATTAAGCATGATATCCAGAAGATATATTTCTTGCCGTTCTGCCTTAGATCAAGAGCTGAAGAAAAGCCCTCCGTCCCAGATAATACGACTGAGGCGGAGGGTTCTGATAAAGCGGTTATGATACGAAAGGTTATGCTATGGGAAAATCAGGGCAGTAAGTTAAAATAACTCAGGCCAGTCCTTTATCACGGTGTTTCTCGATTTTAAAATTGTACGGGAGACTGGGGGAGTTGTTCAGATTGGGAGTCGGCATCTGATTCATTATATTTGCCATTTCCTGCAATTTTTCATCGTAGTCTTCTACCATTAAAACTGCCTCTTTTGGCTGTTCTCCCTGTAGCAGTAATCCGTCCCAGTACATTTTTAGCTGGTATAAATGAATTGGGGCGCCTTTTCCTGCTTCCAGTTCATAGATAATGATAGAGTGATCGATAGCACTCTTCCTGTAAACATCGATCCTGGTGCCGCTAGGCCATACAGACTGCTCGGAGGTAATTTCATCGTCGGGGTTTGTATTCTGGAGCATGGACTTCCACTTGTCCCGCAGACCTGCTTCTGTGGTCTCGCGGATTTTTTCGGGAGGTCTGTACTTTGAGTTCAGTTCATCAAAGATAATATTCCAAATATTTTGCTTGGCCAACCCCAAGAAAAGACCTTCGTCTGCTCTGATACTGACCTGACGTGTTCCCATGATGTTCCTCCTAATATCGAGATATTTGTAATATTATAACACGGGATAAACCGCGCATCAACTCGAAGATATTTAGATAAATCTTGAGCCGTTTTTCCAGGGAAAGTGCGGGAGATGCAACTGTTTTATAGCGGCGGGGAGACCTGGTTGTACTTTTCAAACAGCCGGGCGTATACCTCCAGAGAACCCTGGCACATGGGACCGTTGATCTGCTCTCCGGTGGGGGAGTAATACCAATAGCTCAGGCGCTTATTTGACACCGGACCATAGGCGTCGCCGGAAAAGAAGACCAACAAAAATTCAGTCCCGTCGGTGAGATAGAAATCGAGGTCGTATAAGACGCCTCCGCCCTGAAAGATGCCGTGGATCAGTTTTTTGAGGCTGGTCCCCCTGTTTTGCATGGAGTTTGCTTCGTCGATGAGAGCCTGGATCTCCTCGGGGTCGCGGACTGTCCCGATTTTACGTAGGTGGGAACAGCTGATATTCACATATTCCACGTCCTGGGCGGAAAAGTCGATGATGTGAAGGGTCCCCCACCCCCAGAACCAATACCAGAAAATCGGCGCGGCGATGACGAACAGGATGACGAGGATCTTTAACTTTCCACTGACAAAGCGAGTTTTCATGGCGCACCTCCCGATATTTCAGTATTCAGTATGAAATTGTTTGGCTGGATTTTAAAACAGGTCCAGCATGTTGTCCAGGTAAATTTCCTCCCGCACGTGGAGCTGGTATTCGGGCCGGGTCAGATAGTGGAGCAGGAATTCCAGGACCAGGGCGCTGCCCAGGCTGCGGCCTTCAATCTTGAAATTGGAAAAGCCCATGGGCAGATAGATATTCTGGATGTCCTCCACGCCGATGAAGCCGGGGTTCTCCATGGCCTTGGAGAAGCGGTAGCCCCCGGCGGCGTCGGGGGCGGCGCAGCGGTGCTCCGGGCCGGGCTCCCCTAGGTTTATCCGGCTGACCGCCCGGTAGCAGGCTTTTCTATCCTTGCAGCCGAAGAAGCAGCACTCGTTGCACAGAAATTCTACCTTGTCTTTTAAGCCCTGGGGCAGGGCGTCCAGCTGGGGGAGGGCCTTGTTCAGGCGGAAGTCGGGCACCACATAGCGAAAGGCCGCCCGGTCCAGCTCCTGCCGGAGGGAGGGAAAATCGGTGAGCACTTTGGTGGTGGAGGAGACGAAATAGAGGCCGGGGTACTCCGCCTGTAAATAGCGTAGCAGCAGGTCCGAGTGGACGATGACCCCGTTTTTGGGGCCGCCGTACCCGGCAAACAGCCGGGCCAGGGCGTTGCATTTGGGGTCGGAGAGGTGCTCGGGCCGGAGGAGGGAGTTGCTGAAGGTGAGCCGGGCGGAGATATCATATTCCGCCATCAGGTCCAGCACCGCCCGGGGGTCCTGCTCTCCGCAGCCCACCCGTCCGCCGCCCCAGAGGCAGTCCGCCGGAGCGCCATAGATGGAGCCGATCTGGCACCAGGGGTAAAAATACTCCCGGCGGGCCCGGAACAGGGGCAGAAAGACCCGGTAGAGTTCATAAAACTCGAACAGGCCGGGGAGATGGTAATAGGCGATGGCTTGTTTCACGGTGCGCCCCCTGATTTAAGTGGTGCTGGTGTCCAGGTGGTGGGGCAGGTCGCCGATGACCACCACCTGGTCCTGGTCATCCCAGAAGAAGTAGATCCGCAGGCAATAGCGCCGGTCCTTGCTGTTCCCCTTGGTGAGATGCCGCTCCAGTTTGCGCTTTTTCCCGTTGTATTGCAGGAAATAGGAGTCCCCCTGCATCCCGGCGGCGGCGTCGGTGATGGACCCGCCCTCTGCCAGACCGGGGTCCACCTGCTTGCAGGCGTCGATGAAGCGCTCATAGGTCCCCTGGCCGGTGCAGTAGTCGTAATAGGAGGAGGCCAGCAGCTTCAGGCACTGGTATACCAGCTTGACGTTTTCATAGGCGGCGCTCTTCAGGCTCCGGGCCGCCCGGGGGTGGAGGAAGAGCCGGTCAGGGTAATACCGTCCGATCCAGTCCTCAATGTCGGCATAGGAGCCGTCCTCCGGGACGGTCTGCTCCATGGCCTGGCCGGAGCACTGCTGAAGCTGGGTGCGGAGGACGGATATCTGAGCCGTCAGCCGCCCGATTCGCTGCCGCAGCTGATCGTTTTCTCCCTTACAGAGCGCACAGTCGTTTGCATAGGAATCGGCCAGGGACATGGTCTCATCGTTCTGCTTTTTCAGCTGCTCCAGCTGCTCCTCAAAGGAGGAGATCAGCTCGTCCTGTGATTGTTCGCTGGAGGCCCGCTGCTCCTGCAGCAGCTGCTGGTGGGCGGCAAGGTAAAAGTCGAAGCCACGCTCCTCCCAGGCAACGCGCTGGGCCAGGACGTACCGCTGCACATACTCTTCGATCTCGTGCATATACAGCTGGGGGTCATCGCTGGGAAACACCCCCCGCAGACGGATGCTCTGCTGGGTGAGGAGGGGGTGCTGATAGTAGTCCGAGCCGTCGAAGGAGACCCCGGGGTAATAGGTCCGCACGGCGCCGTTAAAGGCCGACCACTGCTTGCCGATGCAGTCGGTGAGATAGTCGTTGACATCCAGACTGATCTGGAAGACGTGGGCCACGCCGGTCAGGTCGTCGGCCATTTGGTCGGAGTCCATCATGTACCCGTTACAGAGGGCGTCCTCCTCGCGGACGCAGGGGGTCAGCAGGACAACGGGCATGTGCCGCTCCGGCATGGCGAGAAAGCGGAGGAAGGCGTCCACGTCGGCCGGGGTCTGGAGCAGATGCTTCTGCCCGGAGATTTGGATGACGTCGGTGATACCGACGTTTTTGAGGATGGATCGCACAAAGATGGGGCGGCTGAAGGGGACCTCCTGGGTGCAGGATTGCAGGGAGGTCACCGACAGCCGCACGGCCAGCAGGCAGTCGTTCCCAGACCGGTTCAGCTGCACGTCGGTGATCCACATGCGCCCTGGGATGTTGGCGTCGGGGTGGACGGCCCGGAGGATGAACCGTGCCCGGTCCTGGTCGACGATCACGCCGATCTCGTTCCCGTCCCGCTTGTCATCCAGCGTTGTTTTTTCAGCTGGTATCTGCCGAAAAATATTTTTAAATTTCTTCCTGGCCCATTTATAGACGATGTCGCCGGAGCGCTCAAAAGCCTGAACTGCACCCATCTCGCCGACGCACAGCTTGGCCAAAAGCTGATAGCTTCGCTTTAAATAGGAAGAACTTAGTTGAACAGCCATGGTGACCCCCATTCTCTCTCGGTGAAAAAGCACGACGCGGAGAGACGCTTTTTGACATTATACCACGAAGCGGATCGAAATGGTATCACAGACCGCGTTTTTCGCCTTTGGGGTGGGAGGAATATATTCGGGTGTCGGGAAGAAAACCGTTGACAGTTTCTGCAAAACAGGCTATTATATAGACAGACGAGGGCACTGCTGCATGGCGGTCAGCCCTAAAGCAGGTTAAAAGGTTTAACAGTTAACCGCTCGGTGGCCGCCGGGCGGTTAACACGCTTTTGGGGCCATATAAATTATTATCAAAAAAATTTTTCGCGCACAGAGCCGCAATAAGTTGGCTCTGTGCGCTGTTTTGTTTTATTTTCATCACTTTTTCGGCAGAAAAATTTTCGTCTCATACTTTGGTATGATTTACAACTTCCAAGCGTACTGTTATAATTTAGAAAAACGGCGAAATATGTCGAGGAACTTGTAACAAGGGGGATATCCCCCTTGTCCCGCAGGGGGCCCTGCGGGAATGCTGCTCGGCATGCGGGAAGGGGGGATGCCTATGATGCAGACCATTGTGGTAAAAAACAGCATCCGGCGGAAGTTCCAGGACTTTTGGGACCGGGGGCGGGTGCTGTTTCTCAGCGCCCCCTGCGGCTTTGGCAAGACGACCCTGGCCCAGACGCTGCTGGACGGGAAACGGGTGCTGGCCCTGACCCCGGACCAGCCAGACTTCTCCCTGCCGCCCCAGTCGCAGGACTGGGAAGTCCTGCTGCTGGACGACGCCCAGCTGATGCAGGAGGAGGAGCAGTGGCAGGCCCTGTGTACCCTCATCCGCACCAGTCCCCAGCGGCGCTTTGTGGTGCTGTCCCGGGGCGCGCCGCCGGGTTGCCTGATGGCCTTTCGCTATGCCGGACTGATGACGGTGCTGGAGCCAGACGACCTGCTCTTTGGCCGGGAGGACATCCGCCAGCTGTTCCAGCAGGAGGGCGTGGCCGTCACCGATTCCGAGGTCAGCGGCATTTTAAAGGAGTCCATCGGCTATCCCCTGGGTTTGGCCGTCACGGCCCGGAACATGGCCGGGGGCACGCCCTTCGGCCCGGACATTGTGTCCCAGTCCTTTCGGGAGGTCTTCCTCTATTTCGAGACGGCCATCTATCGCCGCTTCGACCTGCACATCCGCCGCTTTCTGCTGGAGATGGCCCTGTTCGACACCTTCAACCTGGAGATGGCCCGGGTGGTCAGCGGCGACCCCCACGCCGGGGAGCTGCTGGACTGGCTCCAGCGGAACACCACCATGCTCCGGTATGACGGCATCCAGCGCTTCCACTTCTGGCCCCAGTTCCGGGCCTTCCTCCTGTGGGAGATGGACCGGGAATATCCCCAGGAGAAGCGCCGGGCCCTGTTCAGCCGGGGCGGACTGTATTACGAGCTGAAGGAGGACTATCCCCACGCTTTAGAATGCTACACCAAAGGCGGGGACCACTCCAAGGTGTCGGAGCTGCTCATCCGAAACGCCGAGCTTCACCCCGGCATGGGCCACTACCGGGAAATGGAGCAGTATTACCGGGCCCTGCCCCACAGCGAGATCCTCGCTTCCCCCGCCCTGATGCAGGGGATGAGCATGCTGTGCGCCCTGGCCGTCGACTACGACGGCTCGGAATACTGGTACGACCAACTGCGGCAGTTCGCCCAGAGCTGCCCCCGGCAGGACGCGGCGGGCAAACAGGCCCGCAGCCGCCTGGCCTGGCTGGACATCTCCCTGCCCCAGCGCAGTGTAGACAGCCTGACGGAGACCTTTCCCGCGGTGTTCCGCCTGATGACCAACAAAGAGGTGGCTCTGCCGCCCTTCTCCGTCACCAGCACCCTGCCCAGCATCATGAACGGCGGCAAGGACTTCTCCCCCTGGAGCAAAAAAGACGACCTGCTCTATCAGACCCTCCGGGTCCCGGTGGAGGCGGTGCTGGGCCACGACGGCGTGGGCCTGGCCGACTGCGCCATCGCCGAGAGCAAGTTTGAAAAGGGAGAGGACATCTCCCACCGGATGCTCACCCTGATCCCCCGCATGGGGGACATCCGCACCCGGGGCACCCCGGACATGGAGTTTGCCGCCACCGCCCTTCTGGCCCGCAGTCAGCTGTTCTGCGGCCAGGGGGACGAGGCCCGGCGGACCGTGGCCACCCTGCGGGAGCGCTTTGCCCAGCAGGAGCTGACCCGCTTTCTGCCTAACATGGACGCCATGCTCTGCCGCCTGGACCTGCACCTGGGCCGCCTGGACGAGGCGGACGGCTGGTATCGGGACAAGGCCCCCCGTGACCCGGTGCATCTGGACGTGATGCGCCGCTATCAATATCTGACCCAGGCCATGGTGGAGCTGGCCGACGGACGGCCCGACGCAGCCCTGATGACCCTGGCCCCACTGCGGCCCTATGTCCAGACCTGCGCCCGGCACATCGACGGCATCCATCTGCGGGTCCTGTGCGCCATCGCCCTCTTCCGAAAGCGGGACGAGAGCTGGCGGCAGGAGCTGACGCAGGCCCTGGACACGGCGGCGGAGTTTCAATTCATCCGCACCGTCAGCGTCTATGGCGTGGCGGTGCTGCCCCTGCTGGAGCAGCTGGAGTGGACGGGCGGCGCCAGGTGGCACAAGCGTCTGATGAACCAGGTCCGCGCCCAGGCGGCCTGCTACCCCCGGTTCCTCCAGCCCCGGCTCTCCCCAGACGAGACGCTGACGGCGGCGGAGCTGCAAGTGCTGCGGCTGATGTGCGCCGACAAGAGCAACGCGGAGATCGGCCAGATCATGGACGTGAAGCTGACCACCGTCAAGACCCACGTGAGCCACATCCTGGACAAGCTGGGCGTCAGCCGCCGCAGCGAGGCCAAAACCGCCGCCAAAAAGCTCTGGCTCATCCCCGAGGACCTGTGATCCCCCCATAGGAAGGAGACCCCCATGAAAAAACGACTGCTCAGTGTCTTACTTGTGATGTCTTTGTGTTTGTCCCTGCTGCCGACGACGGTTTGGGCGGTGGAGGATGAAGAAGACCACACCAAACAAACCGAAAGTTCGGTAGCCAGTCTGACCTTTGGCAATGCCGATCCACTGTTCTATGATAATCTTGAAGATGCCATCGATGCAAACGATGAAGATGACGCTGGAAACGGAACGATTACACTGCTCAAGAATGCAGAAATTGGAAGCATTTCAACGTGGAAGCCGTTGACGATTAAGATGGAAGGTTTCTCTATCACGGTTGTCGATGACGATACCTTTGTCGTTTATAATGATTTGCTGATCGAAAACGGCACAATTGTCGGCAATGTTCAGGTTGGTGACGAGGTCAACTTTACTTTGGCCGCACCCGCAGATGCAAACGCCGCTATCACGGGCGAATTGGTTGCCGCCGAAGGCATCACTACGATCAGTGGCGCGAAGGTCGGTGTGACAGGGACTGTTGAGATCGATGACGGCACAACTGTGACCATCTCCGGTTCAGAAAAAGCAGTAGGCTCGTTGATCACCTATAATGATGGGACGCTTTATGGTTCTGCCGATGAAAACGGAGCCGCTGGGGATACGGTTGAATTCAAAAATGGAACCTACTATGTCGGCGACGACGTTGCGAGACGGATATCGACCAAGAAAGAAACACCGGCCATCACTCTGGAGAAGCTGGCACAGCCGGAAAATCTTACTGTGGTTTACCACGACAAGTATTCTTCCAAGCTCTCCTTGGGCGTTACGTTTGACGGCACTGTGGATGCGGACCATCCGGCGACGATCAACTATTATGTAGATGGTGCGACGGAGAGCTTCCATTCTGTCAGCTGGACCTCCAACCAGAATTCTATTTCTCTGGATGCTGTTTTGACCCAGCTTTCTGCCGGACCGCATACCATTTATGTTACTGTCCAATATCAGGACTACACAGCTAAAAGCCAAACCTATACCGCTACCGTGGTGCAGTCTGGTATATCGTTTGATGTTTTTCTTTCTGGACGTACCTTCGATTATGGTTCCACTTTCACGATCAGAGCAGAGGTAGAGCCTTCAGGCGTCTCAGCTAACAGCGTCAGTACCTACAGCGATACCCCCACGGGACATTATTGCGTAATCTGTGACGCATCCGGGAAAGAGATCACCCAGCGGGTGGTCCCTGAATTGAACTCCGCCAATTCCAAATACATCGCCAGCTTGACCATCAATACCCGGAACCTGGGGGCTGGGGAACACAAGTTGACTGTAAAGTATGTTGGCTGTGGCGAGATGGAAAGCAAGTCGACTACTGTTGACATAACAGTGAACAAGGTGGACCCGGTCATTTATCCTCAACAGTATATGTACACTCGATTCTTTACTGGTGAACCTATGGTTGACCCCACCCCCGGAAAGAATATGGATGTTTCTCTCGGTTCCGCCGAGGACATCACCGGATATCAGTGGTATCAGGCTATCAAAACTGGCACCATCTATACCAAGAGCAATGTCTTAGATAGTGCGCCTATCGACAGCGGAGACTATTATCTGGAAGTGAACTTCAAAGAGGGCAAGAATACTAAAGCCGCCAAATTTGGCTTCGGCCTGACTGTCCAGAAAGCCACAGACCTGGGCAAGACTGTACAGCGCACTGTCGACGTCAAACTCTCCTCCAACGAGGAGACCTACACGGTAGTTCTGGCCGACTGTTTGAAGAACGTTCGAAGCGGCGGGGACCTGGCGGTCAATCAGTATGGTATCCACTTTGAGAATTCCAGATTCGTCAAGTCTGCTGTGGTTGTGAACGGCGAACTGAACATTACTCTGTATTCCCTGGCCGAGGTCAAACAGCCTGGGCAGGTGGGCAGCATCACCGTTGGACTGAGCAGCCGCAATTATAACCAGATCCCCATGGAACTCAACCTAATGGCCCAGGGGGAACCCCTTGACGTCACCATGTCCTCCTGGACCTACGGTGAGACGGAGAGTGGACCTGAGGCCGTTCTGCCCGAGGGAGTTACATCCCTCACTATCACCTACGCCAAGGCGGACGGCACGCTGCTGAATGAGAAGCCCAGCGATGCTGGGGAGTATATCGTCACCGTGTCTTGTTCCAAGGATGGTGTTATCTACTCCGGCACCGCCTCCTTTGAAATCGAGCCCGCTCCCCTCACCGCCGACATGGTGGCGCTGGAGCAAAATCAGCTGACGTTCCTCCCTAATGCCGACTATTCTTCCGGCGTGGAGCAGACCCAGGGCGTGACTGTGACCTGGAAAGACCAGCCGCTGGCGGACGCCAACTATACCCTCACCGGCAACACCGCCACCGACGCCGGGACTTACACCCTGACGGTGGCGGGCACGGGCAACTTCACCGGCACGGTGGAGAAGACCTGGACGGTGGCCCCGCTGCCTGTGGGCTTTGACCTCGACGGCGACATCCGCAAGGACTACGACGGCACTGACGCCGCCGACGTCTCCATTTCTGACTGGCACGTCGAGGGCTCCTCGGCCCCCACGACCTTCCAGCTGCCCGACAATCTCTACACCGTGACCGGCGCGGCCTATGACTCGGCGGAGGCGGGGGAGGGGAAGACGGTCCAATTCACCGTCACCCTGAACGAGAATTACGCCTTCTCCGACGGCAGCCGCAGCAAGGCGTTCTCCAGCGCCGACTTCCCCGGCGTGACCGCCGCCATCAACAAGGAGCAGAAGCCGGTCAACCCCTATAACCCCGGCAGCGTCTGGCTGCAAGCTGGCCTTGACCAAATGGGCTATCTGACGCTGGACTATTTCAGAAAGATCAACGCCAATCTGCCCGCCGACGCGGAGATCACCGCCGTGCAGCTCAACGAGGGCAGCGTCAGCGGCGTGATCGACCACCTCAGCGTGCTGGACGGCATGGTCAGCTATGACATCGCCCACAACGCCCCCGCTGGCAGCAAGGTGAACTGCACGGTCACCATCTCCAGCCGCAACTGCGACTACCTCTACACCGTGTCCTTCTACCCGGAAGAGCAACTTGTGCCCCGCGGCAGACCTACCCTCAGCCGTGACACCCTGACGTATGGCGAGAAGCTGGGCGACATCACCATCTCCGGCAACCTGTGGGACAGCGAGAAAAACCCCATCGATGGCCGGTTCTCCTGGGACTACCCCGAGGCCACGCCCGAGGTGGGTTCCTACACCACCAACTGGACCTTCACGAGCTATGATGACGCCTATCTGCCCTTTATCGATGGCACGGTGACCATCACCGTGAACAAGATCACCCTGGACAGCACGCCCAAGTTCACCCTGATCTCCACCAGCGGCAAGACCCTGGCGGACGCGGGTCTGGCGGCGGCCAGCGACTGGCCCGAGGGCACGCTGACCTGGGACCTGCCCCTGGAAACCACGGTGGCGGCCAACACCGCTTACGGGTGGACCTTCACCCCGGCGGATACGGCCCACTATGAGACTGCCACCGGGACCATCGTCCTCTACCCGGTCTCCGGCGGCGGAGGTTCCGGCGGAGGCGGCGGCGGGGGCAGACCCAGCACGCCCGCTGCTCCTTCTACTCCCACCACTCCCACCACGCCTGACGTCCCCAGCACCCCGGAACAGCCTTTCACCGACGTGGCCCCGGAGGACTGGTTCTATGACGCGGTGACCTGGGCCAAGGGGGCCGGGATCACCGGCGGCGTGAGCCAGGACCGGTTCGGCTCCGGCGCCCCCTGCACCCGGGGACAGATCGTCACCTTCCTGTGGCGGGCGGCGGGTTCTCCCGCGCCCAAGGGCCAGGTGAGCATGACCGACGTGCCTGCCGACGCCGATTATTCCACAGCGGTGGCCTGGGCGGTGGAAAACGGCATCGCCTCCGGCACCGGCGCAAACCTCTTCAGCCCCGACGCACCCTGCACCCGGGCCCAGGCCGTCACCTTCCTGTGGCGGGCAGCCGGGTCCCCCGCGGCCCAGGGCGGCGCGGACTTCCACGACGTGACCGACGGCGACTATTTCGCCCAGGCCGTGGCGTGGGCCAACGAACACGATATCACTGACGGCGTGGGCGGCGGCCTGTTCGGCTCCATGGACAGCTGCACCCGCTCGCAGATCGTCACCTTCCTCTTTATGGCCCGGTGAGCGTGGCCGAATAAGCGAGTTGAGCCCGCCCTCTCATACCAAGAGGGCGGGCTCAAACTATCTCTCATACTTTGGGATGAATTTGCGGGGTCACAGGACGTCGTACACCCGCCCGGTCCCGCTGACCTCCCGGTAGAAGGCGGCCTCGGCGGCCTTTTGATAGGGGTTCAGGACCAGATTGCCGATGCCGAAGGTGAACAGGCACAGAATGCTCCAGCCGATAAAGCTCAGCTGCAGGCAGAACAGCCGCCAGCGGTTGCCCTGCATCATCTCTTTCGACTGCTGGATGGCCTGGCTGGCCGTCAGGTCCGGGTTCTCCGCCAGGATATAGTCCGTCATGGCGTAGCTGAGCGAGGCCACGATGCCGGGGATGATGAGCAGCAGCGACCACAGCAGGATGAGCACCCCCTGGAGCAGGCTGGCGGCCACGGCGGTCTTCCACCAGGAGAAATAGCTGAACAGGCGATTGATGTTGGCCTCCTGCCCGTCCACCAGATCCAGGTTGAACTTGGAATAGCCCACGCCCACCACGCTGCCCACCACGAACAGCAGCACCACCAGCGCCAGGGCCACCACCGTCAGATACACCGCGGCCCCGGCCAGCCAGCCGTTGAACTGAAGGTGAAAGTCCGTGCCCACCGAGGCCAGCTCCCGGCCCACATAGTTCAGGCTGGCCCGGCCCGTGCCGCTGCCCAGGTCAAGGTTGAATTTGATCTCCGGTCCGTTCTGCGTCGCCCCGCCCAGCAGGGTGGCCAGCAGTCCGGCCAGCACCGCCATGGGCCACTTGCCCCGCAGAGCCTGTCTGGCCTGGGCGCGAAAATCAGCTGCCAGTTTCATGGTATCCCTCTTTTCCGTTTCAAATTTTCCCAGCCGGAGCCGGGGCGTCCCTGCGCTTATTTCACAAGGACTTTGCTGAAATATAACATATTTTTGTCAAAAAAGCAACCGTCCTACATTTCATGTCGAAATCAGGACGTTTCATGACATCCGCCCCCGCCGGGGGAGCGCTTGTGCTATCATCACCATGATATAGCATTCCGTGTTTACCCCGCAAATAAAGGAGGTAGCCAACCCATAAAAAAGCGGATCTTCAGCGCGTTCCTCAGCGCCGCGCTGCTGCTCGGCCTGACGCCCTGGGCCGCCCTGGCGGCAGAGAACCCGGCGACCCAGGTGGAGGAGCAGGAGCTCCAGACCAGTTTCCAATCCCCCCCTCAGGACCCAGATATTTACTCGGACCCCCAGCCCAGCATCCAGGTCCCCGAGACCCCAGAGGAGACCCCAGAGAATCCTGAGACCCCGGAGGTGCCGAAGATAGCGCCGGAGGTAGTCCCCGAGGTGCAGACTGCGCCCGTGGCGGTGCAGGCGGCGGAGACGCACGAGAATCACGATGCCTGCGCGGCAGGTGTGTGTAATGTCGACAACCATAGCTCCAGACATGTGACTACAGAATGGACGCCTGTTTCTTCGCTGAGTGAAATTCGTGGCAATGGCTTCTATTACCTGACCCAGGATGTTATACAGAGTGGGAAATGGAACGTCCCAGCAAGCTCAAATCCAGGTGTTATTCTCTGCTTGAACGGTCACAAGATTACGCTAGAAAAAGGTGGAACATATTCAAATTCAGGTATTAGTGTAAGTAGTACCAACTTCATTTTGACCGACTGCCCTGATAAAAACGGTCAAGTTATCCAGACAACCAATGATAACGCAGTGTCTGTTGGTTACTGGGGTGACTTCTATATGTTTGGTGGGACCATCACTCATGCAGATGATGTGACTGGCTCTGGTGTATATATAATCGGCAGTGATGCTCAAAACAATTCGTTCAAAATGTAACGGCTGACAGCTCTGCCAAGTATGGAATGACTGGCAGCGTGGACCTGACCACTTGTCTGGAAAAGAACCCCCAGAGCGTGGTGCTTGACAGCGTCGCCGACCCGGATAACGTGCTGGTCCCCAACACCATGGTCGTCGGACTGAAAACGCTGGACTTCACGTTCCAGAATGACAAGGACCTGGTGGGCAAGACCGTCGACGTCGTTCTGAAGGTGACGGACGCCAACTATATGGACTATCTTGTCACCATCACCCTGACGGTGAACGATAAGACTGTCCCCACTGTCACCGAGCCCACGGCCAACACCCTGGTGTATAACGCCTCCGCGCAGGGCCTGGTCCAGGGCGGCAGCACCTCCGGCGGCACGCTGCTGTACCGGCTGGGCACAGATGGCGAATACAGCCAGTCCATCCCCTCCGTTGTGAACGCAGGCGACTATACTGTCTATTATAAGGTCCAGGGGGACGACGACTTTACCGACGTGGCCGAGCGCAGTCTGACCGTGACCATCGCCAAGCGGCCCGCCACCGTGGCCCCCAAGGCGGTCAGCCTGACCAAGGGCGCGGACCTCCCCACCTTCCAGCTGGCTTACACCGGCCTTGTGGGCGGCGACGTCCTGACCCCCAGCGTCCAGCCTGTCTTTGCCTGCCTTGACAAGACCGGCGCGGCGGTCACAAAGGACTCCCCCGCCGGTACCTACACCATCACCTGGACCAACATGGCTGAGACCGAGTTCTCCGGCGCTGACAACTATCAGTTGACCAAAGAAGCTGCCGCCCAGCTGACCATCACGGTACCCTCCTCCGGCAGTGACCGCAGCGACAGCGCCCCCACCTATCCCGTCACCACCCCCAGCGGCGTGGACTCCAGCAAGAAAGCTGCCGCCAAGGGCGACGTGGTCACCATCACCGTGAAGCCCGAACCGGGCTTTGAGGTGGAGGAGGTCATCGTCACCGATGCCAAGGGCAACCAGATCAAGGTCACCGCCAACGCCGACGGCACCTTCTCCTTCATCCAGCCCGACAGCCAGGTGGAGGTCCAGACCGTCTATGCCGAGGCGGGCGGGCCCTTCAGCGACGTGGCCCGCAGCGACTACTTCTACGACGCCGTGACCTGGGCCAAGGACAACAACATCACCGGCGGCGTGGGCGATGACCTGTTCGGCGCTGACCGGTCCTGCACCCGGGCCCAGATCGTCACCTTCCTGTGGCGGGCCGCCGGTTCTCCCGAGCCCAAGGGCGCGGTCAACATGACCGACGTGCCTGCCGACGCCTATTACGCCAAGGCGGTGGCCTGGGCCATTGAGAACGGTATTACCTCCGGCACCGGCGAGAACCGGTTCAGCCCCGACGCCACCTGTGCCCGCGCCCAGGGCGTGACCTTCCTCTACCGCGCGGCGGGCTCCCCCGCCGTAACCGGCAGCGCAGGCTTCCAGGACGTGTCCGGCAGCGATTATTTCGCCGCCGCCGTGGCCTGGGCCAAAGCAAATGATATCACTGACGGTGTGGGCAACGGCCTGTTCGGCTCCAAGAACAGCTGCACCCGCGCTCAGATCGTCACCTTCCTCTATCGTGTGTTTGCGGAGCAGTAACTTCGCCGGAAACAGCCGCGGTTTTTGCCGCGGCTGTTTCTGTTTTTTATGCGCTTTTACCCGGGCCGCCAGCCGTCCATGGCGGCCTCCAGCTTTTGCAGGGCGCGCTTTTCGATGCGGGAGACATAGCTGCGGCTGATGCCGCACTGGGCGGCGATCTCCCGCTGGGTCTGGGGCGGGTGGTCATCCAGGCCATAGCGGCGGACGATCACCCGGCGCTCCCGGTCATCCAGGCAGGCGTCCACGCACCGGCGCACCCGGCGGCAGGCGTCCCGGGTGTCCAGGTCCTCCAGCATGGTGTCGTCCACGGCGATCACGTCCATCAGGGACAACGAGCCGCCCTCACCCCCCGTCTCCAGGGTGTCCGCCAGGGAGACCTCCCCCTGGAGCTTCCGCTGGGCGCGAAAGTGCATCAAGATCTCGTTCGCTATCCTCTCCTGACGGATACATAGAT
>OJPN01000978.1_pt1 | contig 22322 bp, 22 predicted proteins | sample 1598511 | NCBI WGS metagenome assembly OJPN01 (sample SAMN03922485, study PRJEB24848) | human gut metagenome | isolation source: stool sample | host: Homo sapiens | place: Germany | collected 2011-05
GTGTATAAGAGACAGCTGCAAAGCGGGTGACGGGCGGCGTTTGGACTTAGTGTAACCAGAGTGAGACGAAAATGTCAAGAGTTTTGGGCGAAACTTAAGAAAATACGCGGTTTCTCAAACAAATGGTGGGCAGATACGAAAAATTTGGAAAGAAAAAACGGGAATATATCCCGGTGCTCCCGGAATACGGAATGCAGTGGGCGAACCAAATGACTTTCATAAATCCAGGGAGAAATTTCCCGTTTTTCATGAGAAAACGGGGGAAAAAGTATTGACAGAGGCGGCGTTTGGGTGCTATGATACACAGGTATCTGACAGGAAAGAGGAGGCTGACCCATATGGAGAGCGTCCACCGCGCCCGCTGCATGATGATGGAGGGGATGCGCATGGCTTCCATGCGTATGATGCGCCGCGCTCAAAACATGGGCTCGTTCGGTCTCCGCTTCGTCTGCTGATAGGCAATGAGAGCAACCAAGACCTGAGAAACGAGCGTGTTTCTCAGGTCTTTTTTCACGGTATCGGACCTGATACGTTTGTGCTCTATTTTTCAGTGTGTATATAAAGGAAGAAGGAAAGGGGCGTCCCCATGATCGAATTAAAGCATTTGGGCAAGACCTATGAGACCTCCTCCGGCAGCGTCACCGCCCTGCGGGACATCGACCTGACCATTCAGGACGGGGAGATCTTCGGCGTCATCGGTCTGTCCGGCGCGGGTAAGAGCACGTTGGTGCGGTGCATCAATCTGCTGGAGCGGCCCACCCAGGGCGAGGTGTGGATCGACGGCCAGGAGCTGACCCGGCTGCCCCAAAAGCAGCTGCTGGCCATGCGGCGGAACATCGGCATGATCTTTCAGGGCTTTAACCTGCTGGAGCAGCGCACAGTGCTCAGCAACGTGGCCTTTCCCCTGATGCTGGCGGGGGAGAAGAAGGACAAGGCCCAGGCCCGGGCGGCGGAGCTGCTGGGGCTGGTGGGCCTGTCGGACAAGGCCAAGTCCTATCCCAGCCAGCTCTCCGGCGGGCAGAAGCAGCGGGTGGCCATCGCCCGGGCTCTGTCCACCAGTCCCAAATATCTGCTGTGCGACGAGGCCACCAGCGCCCTGGACCCCAACACCACCCGCTCCATTCTGGAGCTGCTGCGACAGATCAACCGGGACCTGGGCGTGACCATCATCATCATCACCCACGAGATGAAGGTCATCGACCAGATCTGCGACCGGGTGGCGGTGATCGACCACAGCTCCATCGCCGAGGAGGGCAAGGTGAGCGACGTGTTCACCAACCCCCAGTCTCAGATCGCCCGGGAGCTGATCCTGCCCCAGGACATCAGCGCCGCTCAAACCAGCGGCGGAGCTCAGCTGCGCATCATCTTCAGCGGCGAAAACGCCAAGCAGCCCGTGCTGTCTCAGTTGACCTTAGAGTGCCAGGTGCCGGTGAACATCCTGTTTGCCGACACGAAAGAGGTGGAGGGCAAGGCCTATGGCCAGATGCTGCTGGAGCTGCCCTGTGACGAGGGCCAGGCGGAAAAGGTCCGCTCCTGGCTGCGCAGCAGCGGCATCCAGTGGAAGGAGGAGAGCAAGTAATGTCTGAAATGCTTGTGAAACTGTGGGACAACGGCCTGCTCCAGATGGGCGTGTGGGAGACCATCTACATGACCCTGCTGTCCACCGGCTTTGCCTATCTCTTCGGTCTGCCCATGGGCGTGATCCTGTGGGTGACGGATAAAAACGGCCTGCCCCAAGTCGGGAAGGGGAAGCAGACGGCCTGCCGCATCATCAACTGCGTGCTGGGCTTTGTGGTCAACTTCTTCCGCAGCATCCCCTGCATCATCCTGATGGTGGCCATGATGCCCGTGGCCCGGCTGATCCTGGGCAAGAGCCTGGGCAACGGCTCGGTGATCGTCACTCTGATCATCGCCGCCGCCCCCTACATCGCCCGGATGGTGGAGTCCTCTGTGAAGGAGGTCCCCAGCGGGGTCATCGAGGCCGCCCAGTCCATGGGCTGCACCAACTGGCAGATCGTGTGGCACGTGCTGCTGCCCGAGGCCAAGCCGTCCCTGATCCACGGCTCGGTCATCGCCACCGTCACCGTTTTGGGCTACACCGCCATGGCCGCCACCCTGGGCGGAACCGGCCTGGGCCAGGTGGCCATCATCTATGGTCACCAGCGCAGCAACGCCGACGTGATCTGGGTGTGCGTGGTGCTCATCTGGATCGTGGTCCAGGTCATCCAGTTCATCGGCGAGCTGGTGGCCCGGAAGACGGACAAGCGCATCCGATAACGGGAGGACCGGCGCGGTTTTCCGCACCGTTCACCATATTTTTACCCCAAGCAAATTCAAGCAAAAAGGAGATCACTCAAAAATGAAGAAGAAATTTGCTTTTGCCCTGGCCCTCGTGCTGGCCCTGGGCGCGTTTACCGGCTGCTCCAGCAAGGGCGGCAGCTCCTCCTCCGTGTCCAGCTCCGGCTCTGACGCCGCCAGCACCTCCGTCACCCAGACCGGCGACCTGGAGACCATCACCGTGGGCGCCAGCTCCACCCCTCACGCCGAGATCCTGGAGCAGGTGAAGGACACTCTGGCCGAAGAGGGCTACGACCTGAAGATCGTGGTCTATGACGACTATGTGCTGCCCAACCGCGCCCTGGCCGACGGTTCTCTGGACGCCAACTACTTCCAGCACACCCCCTATCTGAACAGCTATAACGCCTCCAACGGCACCGACCTGGTGGCCGCCGCCAAGATCCACTACGAGCCCTTCGGCCTGTATGGCAACGGCGTGGCCAGCGTGGCCGACATCCAGCCCGGCACCACCATCCTGATCCCCGCCGACGACAGCAACGAGACCCGCGCCCTGCTGCTGCTGGCTCAGGAGGGCCTGATCGACCTGCCTGAGGACGCCAGCGCCGAGGCCGGCGTGACCACCCTGGACATCAAGGACGACCACGGCTTTGACGTGCAGGCTGTCCAGGCCGACACCGTGCCCACCCAGCTGGCCAACAGCGCCGAGGGCACCGTGGCTGTCATCAACGGCAACTATGCCCTGCAGGCCGGTCTGCACAGCGAGGACGCCCTGGCTGTGGAGGACGCCTCCGGCGACGCCGCCCAGACCTATGCCAACGTGATCGCCGTGCGCAACGGTGACGAGAACTCCGAGAAGACCCAGGCCCTGATCGCCGCCCTGGAGAGCGACTCTGTGAAGCAGTACATCGCCGACAAGTACAACGGCGCTGTGGTCGCCCTGTTCTGAGTTTGACCCAACTGAAGAAGCACCGGAAAGAGGGACGCGGATGTGCGTCCCTCTTTTCTTGTGGCTGGAAAACGACGAGGCGGGGGAGAGAGTGAAAAACTTTTTTGTCACTTTAGTCGATTTTCAGCGGGAAGGGGAGGGAAGCTATTGAAATTCCCGTATTCAGGTGTTAAAATCTCATTAGAATGTCGAAAAATGCAGTTTAATGTAAAAATCTGTAACTATTTCGGCAAACCGCCCCCCAAAGCAGGGGCGGACCACTTTTCACGCGGCGAGGTGAGCAAGGCATGGAGGACATGGAGCGCAGCGCGTCCAGACGGCGCAGCCGGGGCTTTACCCTGACGGAGATGCTGGCCGGGATCGCCATGCTGGCCATTCTGGCGGGACTGCTCATCCCCATCAGCGCCGCGATGTACCGCCGGTTCCGGCTGACGGAGATGGACGACTTTGCACGGCAGATCTGTGTGGCGGCCCAGAACGAGCTGACCGCCATGAAGGCCTCCGGGCGGTTAGAGGTCTTTGCTAGGCAGGTGGACCGGCGGCTGGCCCAACAGCCCCAGGACTACCCTGAAGGTGATACCGACGGCTGGAAGGACCTGTTTGCGGTGTACAGTACCGATCAGGCGGCGGAGGATTTTCTCCTGCACGCCGGCGACTCCCTCAGCCAGGCCACCGAACACGGGGGCTATTTCCTCCTGGAGCTCAACCCCCTCACCGGGGACGTGTACAGCGCCTTTTATTCCGAGCAGCCCTTCACCTATGAGCAGATCAGCGCCTGGGCGGACCGGAGCCGGGAGACCCGGCTGGGGGAGAAGGACCTCATCGGCTATTACAGCGCCGCCTCGGCAGACTATGGCGCCGTTGGCGTTCCGGAGAAGTTCTGCCCCACCATCGAGCTAATCAACGGGGAAGAGCTGTATGTGAAGATCGACTGCGGCGGTTTGATGGCCCTGCGCCGCACCCAGCGGAACCTGACCGTGACCCTGACGGTGAAGGGCGCGAGCGGGGGCGAGGTGCCGTTCACCTATCGGGGCGGAACGGACTTCTTTGTGGAGCGCGACAGCATCACGCTCTATAAGGTGCTGGACAGCCTGGACGAGGATAACGCCTTTGCAGCGGTGTTCAAAAACAGCGGGATCAAGGCCGGGGACGACATCACCGTCCAGGCCGCGATCACCTATGATGACCCCAACCAGGGCCTGAATATCATCGGAGAGACCGGCCTGGCGCAGGGCAACAGCCTGTTCGGCGCAGTGGTCACCAGTGATGACGGCAGCGGACAGATCCAGGTCTCCCGGGTGCGCCACCTGAACAACCTGCAGGACAGCATTCTGACCGGCGATGCCGCCGACGCGGCAAAAGCCTGCCGCAAGGTGGTCCAGACCGCGCCCATCTCCTTCTTATTCCGGGACTGGAAGGACGGAGACTGGTGTCCCGCGTCCAAGTGGCCGGGGAACCCCATGGGCGAATTCCGGCCCATTCAGAACCAGGCGCTGTTCGGAGCGAAGGAGAGCGAGGCCCCGGCAGTGCGGGCTTGCTATGACGGACAGAACAATGTGCTGAAGGGCTTTGTATTCGGCATAAACGATCGCAGATCCGCCCTGTTTGGCACTGCCAGCCATACGGACTTTCAAAATATCCGCCTGGCGGACTGTCAGGCAAACGGAATGTATGCCGCCATGCTGGGAGGATATCTGTCCCAGTGCAGCATAGAAAACTGCGGCGCATATCTGACGACTCAGGACGAGAACGGCTCCTATTATAATGACATTGTACGGGGACAACGTAATTGAGAAACACGGGATAAACCGGGACAGGACGGGAGACCGCGAGAAAACCCGCTATTTACGCGGGAAACAGGGCATTTTCACCCGGGACAGGGCATTGATCCGGCCCGGCTTTATCAGGCAACTTGAGACGAGGGCGTCGACGCGGTCGGCGTCCTTTTTTCATGCCCTGGGGAGCCCTGGAAGGCCCCACAACGGCGGCGGCGCGGCTGGGGCATATTGTAGAAACCCTTGAAACAAGGGCATTTGAGGGCAAAAAGAGGGCCGCTCGGCCCGTCCCGGAAGTCACAGCAGCAGACAAAGAGGACGGGCTTCGCGGCCCATGGTCACAGTATAGCAGAGACGGCCCCGGAAGGCAAGCGGGCGAGCTGTGCAAACGGGGCGTTAATCCGTGCATAAATTAACGGCAGGGGGCAAAAACAGGGGTTCGGCGGCTCGGATCGGCGATCCGGGAGCGTTACGAACCGTTATTCCAGGCGTTACGACGACGGCGGCGATCGGGCCCAGGCACGGCTAAACCCGCCCTTTTCAAAGTGACATTTTGAGCGAAATCGTGTCACCCTGTCACTTTGCCAGAAATACCGGGGTTTCCGGGCGTTCTGGGCGGTTTATCCATGCTCGTGCAAAGTGACAGCATTTTGATTTAGTTTTTAATCATGGCAGGACAAAAAAATTAGGCGGTTCCGTCGCGGGCTTCACGGCTCTCGGCGGGGCCGCTTTTACCGTCGTCGCTCTCGTCGAAGTATGTTGAATAGATAGACTCTTTTTTCTGTTCGACGACGCGCTTGTATTTGAAGTAGGCTAGGTCAAAAAGCTCCTCACGATGGGAGGGCGGGAGGAGCCTATACATGGCGACGAGGTCGACCTCATCCTCGGACAGCGGGAGGCCGTCGCACGTGAGGCCCTGGGCGGCCTTTATCTCATCCAGGCCGAGCGGCTCGGGGGCTTGCTTCTCACTTGTTAAATTATCCCCAGTCAAAACCCATTCCATTGATACTCCGAGGATGATCGAGAGCTTATAGAGGGAGAGAGTGTCCGGGATGCGCTTCCCCGTGCAATATTGGCTCAAGGCCGTTGTAGAAAGGCCGCTTTTATTGCATACGTCTAATTGTTTGAGACCGAGTTCTCTAATTCGCTTTGAGATCCTCAATCCAACATCCGTGAATGTAGTGTCCATATATTCCTCCATTGTTTAATAAAAATTTAATGAACGAGGATTTCTTGCTTGACAAATCCTCATTTATTTAATTCAATACTCGTAGATTAAAAAATTAAGCAAAGACAGCATAGCACACCACCACCCAAAAAGAAAGAGAAAAGGAGGCGGCGGTAGAGTAAAAGCGAGCGGCGAGGGCCTTCACCCCCTTTACTTCAATTCGTTTCCGGCGTCACAAACTGGACACAGCACCACACGGCGGACGCCTCGCCGCCGGATGGGAGCGCCGCAAGAGCAGCACCGATGCTTCGATACTCTACAGAGCGAAGCATAACGTCAGCCAGCGGGATATGCGGGTCTCCAACAGCTACGCCGCCAACGCCCGGCTGAGTAGCAACATGCCAGACTCGGCAAAATGGAACTTCACTGTGGTCGCCCCAATGTATGACGACAATATCTGGAACACCCAGGTCAAAATCAGCAACTGCTACTATCTCGATGGCTCCGGCATTGTGGACATCACCTTGAAAGATGACGGTTTCAGCCAAAGGCTGACCAGTCAGCAGCTGTCTCACCAGGAGATAGACGGCTTCAACTGGGCCGATGCCGGTCACACCTTCCCCTGGAGCGCCGGACTCATCGGCAAGGCATATCCCTATCCCACGGCGACCACCGGGGCGGATGGCCAGCCTATCCACTATGGCGACTGGTACAGTTCCAGCACGGCGACCTATGATGCGCCGGATGTGCCGGATGTATCGGAGGAGGAAAGACCTGTGGCCGACGCCATTCCGCCGGAGCCGGAGGAGAACCAGGAACCGGACCAGTCTCAGTCCAACGAGGAGGCCACAGACTAAAGCAAGAGCAGCAGACGGCAGAGAGGAGGGACGCGCATGAGAGAAAAGCTAAACAGCCAGCGGGGCGCGTCTCTGCTCATCGCCCTGCTGTATTTTCTGGTGTGCGGTTTAGTTGCGGCGGTGATCATCGGCGCGGCCATGACCAACGTGCAGAAGCTGAAGGGAGCCCACCAGCGGCAGCAGGCATACAACTCCGTCAGCTCCGCCGCCCAGCTCATCCGGGACGAGATGACCCGGGTGCAGTATCAGGGCGTGGAGCGGTGGAAAGCGTATGAGTGTAACCGTGTCAGTGCGGAAATCACGATCAAAGAGCCGGGTCGACACTCTGACGAGTATGACTACGAGAGCTTTCAGGCGACTTCGGAAGAGGACAAGTCCTTAACTAAGCTGATCCTGCCCGGAGTGGAGAAGGTATATCACAGTTATGCCAAGTTCCAAGAAAATCGAGAAAGTTTTAATGGCTGGCAGAGCAGCTTCACCGTGGACGACGGGGTGTGCCCCGTGGAGGTGAACGTGAAGCTCAACCGGGACTATACGCTGACCTTCACCCTGGCCCCCCAGCAGGCCGACCTGGCAGAAGATTATCGCATGACCCTGGTCAGCAAGGGACAGGCCGGTGAGCCAGTGGAAAGTTCGACCAATGAAAATTGCTATCATGAGAAGGTAACATATTGGGATAGCCTTGCCAACAAGTACGTGACAGAAGGACGAAATTTCCCCGTTGAAGTCCATCACTACACCACTACGATCCAATGGACCCGTGGGACCATTTCCAAGGGGGTGAGCCGGGATGAGAGCTAAACGCACCAGCCGGGGGGAGACCCTGGTGGAGACCCTGGCCGCCATTCTGGTGGTGTCCCTCACCAGCGTGTTCCTGCTCACCTCCGTCATGGCCGCCCAGCGGGTGAACCGTCAGGCGGGGGAGGGGGACGAGCAGCTCCGCCTGGAGCAGGACGTGGTGGAGCGCCGGTCAGACGGCAAACAGAGCACCGTTCAGATCGGCGGCGGCTCCTATCCCGTGATCCGCTACGGCGAGGGGGAGGCCCTCCAGGGCTATGTCCTCCAGAGCGAGGAGGGAGCCGGATGAAGCGTCAACGAAACAGACGGGGCTTTACCCTGGCGGAGACCCTGGCGGCGCTGGTCATCGTGGTCCTGCTGGCCATGTCGGTGCAGATGGGCACCATGACCGCCCTGCGCACCAGAACGGCCTCTCGCTTTCAGTCGGAGAGCGAGATCTTGGCCGCCACCCTGAACAGCGCCCTGGGGGACATGCTCCACTATGCCACCTGTGCTAAATATATTGCCACCAGCGGGCTGGTCTATATCAACAACCCGGGCTATGGCATCGTCAACGGGCAGATCCTGGCGAAGGACGGGCGGCTGTATGTGAACGCCACCACCGGTCTTTCCGCCAGCGACCCCAACGCCACGCTGCTGACCCTGACGGGGGCGGGGGCGTATACCGACCTGACAGTGAGCGACTTTCAGATCGCCTATCTCTGGCCGGACTGTATGTTCACCGGCAGCTATGTCATCCACGGGCCGGAGCAGGCCGAGAAAGAGATCCAGTTCGCTTTTCGTGCGATCAACGAGATCCCCAGCGCGGGAGCAAGAGGTTAATGAGAGGTCAAGAGGTTAAGAGGAGCTGATAAACATGGCATATCCACGGCTGGGCGACCTGCTGGTCTCCTCCGGGGTCATTTCTCAGGAACAGCTGGGCCAGGCCCTGGCCCGGCAGAAGGAGACCAAAAAGCGGCTGGGCGAGGAGCTGATCGATGACGGGATCATCACCGAGCAGCAGCTCATCGACACCCTGCGTTTGCAGCTGGGCATTGAATTTGTGGACCTGTCCACCGTAGAGCCCGACCCCCAACTGGTGGACGTGCTGCCCCGGAACATCGCCAAGAAATATGGCGTGACCCCGGTGCGGCTCCACGGCAACACCCTGTACCTGGCCATGAGCGACCCCCTGAACTTTATGGCCCAGGAGGAGGTGCGGGTGGCCACCCACCGCCGGGTGGTGCCCATGATCACCACCGCCGACGGCATCGAGCGGGCCAACGCCAGCCTGTATGGCGGCGAGGGCGCCCAGCGGGCCATCCAAGATATGCGCCGGGAGGCCCCCGTCACCCAGCAGGAGAGCGCCGCCGACGCGGTGGTGGAGCTGAACGAGACGGCGGCCCCCACCGTCCGGTTGGTCAACTCCATCATCGAGCGGGCGGCGGCGGAGAACGCCAGCGACATCCACTTAGACCCCTGCGCCGACTGTATCCGGGTCAGGATGCGCATCGACGGCGTGATGTGCCCGGTGATGACGGTGCCCAGCGACCTGTATCCCTCGGTCCTGGCCCGCCTGAAGATCATGGGCGGTATGGACGTGACCGAACGCCGGGTGCCCCAGGACGGACGCGCCGGGGTGCGGCTGCGCAATCGCAGCTTCGATCTGCGTATGTCTACCCTGCCCACCATTTACGGCGAGAAGTGCGTCATCCGTGTGCTGGACAAGAACTCCGCCTTTCTCAGCCGGGACGGCATCGGGGTGGGGGGCAGGCAGCTGGAGCAGTATGAATATCTCATGGGCCGCCCCAGCGGGACCATTTTGATCGTGGGACCCACGGGCAGCGGCAAGACCTCCACCATGTACACCATGATCCACCAGCTCAACAGCGAGCAGGTGAACCTGATGACCCTGGAGGACCCGGTGGAGTATAACATCGACGGCATCAATCAGGTGCAGATCAACGAGAAGACGGGCATGACCTTCGCCAGCGGCCTGCGGTCTATCCTGCGCCAGGACCCGGACATCATCGCCGTGGGCGAGATCCGGGACGGGGAGACGGCGGAGATCGCCATGCGGGCGGCCATCACCGGCCACTTAGTTCTGTCTACCGTCCACACCAACGACGCCCTGTCCACCGTGGAACGGCTGAAGGACATCGGCGTGCCCAACTATCTCATCGCCGGGGCCCTGAACGGGGTCATCTCCCAGCGCCTGGTGCGCACCATCTGCCCCGACTGCAAACAGGCCTATGACCCCACAGCCCAGGAACTGGCCGAGTTGGGTCTGCCCGCCGACAGCAAGCAGAAGCTGTTCCGGGGCAAGGGCTGCCCCAACTGCTTTGGCCGGGGCTATCGGGGGCGCACCGCCGTATTCGAGATGCTGGTGCTCAGCCGCCGGATGCGCTCGGCCATCGCCAAGGGCATGGACCGGGAGGACCTGCGGGAGATCCTGCGCCAGGAGGGGGACTATGCCACCCTTCAGGAGAACTGCCGCCGCCTGGTCCAGGACGGCGTGACTACCATAGAGGAGGCGCGGAGACTGGGCAGCTCCGTGGAGTATGATGAGTGAGATCGAGATAAATGTGGAGGAGATCGTCCGCCAGGCCGACCAGCTGGGGGCCTCGGACGTACACCTCATTAAAGGCCTGCCCCCCTATTTCCGGGTGGTGGGCCAGCTGGTCCCCCAGCGGGAGGGCCGGCCCCTGACTGAAGCCGACTGCGACCAGGCCGCCGCCCAGTTGGCGGGCTATCAGCTGGAGCAGCTGAAAGCGGTGGGGGAGGTGGACCTGGCCCGGACCATGGTGGGCCGCCGGGTCCGGGTGAACCTGTTCCGCCAGCAGGGCAGCTTTTCCGCCGCCATCCGTCTGCTGGCCGACGAGATCCCGGCCTTAGAGAAGCTGGACCTGCCGCCCAAAGTGCTGGAACTCACCGACCTGCACCAGGGCTTGGTCCTGGTCACCGGCGAGACGGGCAGCGGCAAGTCCACCACCCTGGCCGCCATGATCGACAAGATCAACCACACCCGGGCCGCCCACGTGCTGACATTGGAGGACCCGGTGGAGTATCAATACACCCCGGACCGGTGCATTTTCAACCAGCGGGAGATCGGGCGGGACACCGCCAGCTTTGCCAGCGCCCTGCGCTCGGCCCTGCGGGAGGACCCGGACATCATCCTGGTGGGGGAGATGCGGGACCGGGAGACCATCGAGACCGCCATGACGGCGGCGGAGACGGGCCATCTGGTCCTGGGCACCCTGCACACCAACTCCGCCGTGGACACCATCGACCGCATCGTGGACGCCTTCCCGGCGGACCGGCAGCAGCAGATCCGGGTGCAGCTGTCCCTGACCCTTCAGGCGGTGCTCAGCCAGCAGCTGCTGCCCACCACCCTGGGCACCAGCCGCACGGCGGCCTGCGAGCTGCTGGTGGTCACCGCTGCGGTGCGCAACCAGATCCGGGAGGGCAAGACCCCCCAGATCGCCGGGACCATGGCCGTGTCCGCCCAGGAGGGCAGCGTGACCATGGACGCCAGCGTCCTGCGCCTTTATCAGCGGGGCCGCATCAGCGCCCAGATCGCCGCCCAGGCCGCCCGGGACAAAGATTTTGTGAAAAAGCATCTGCCCCAGAGCATGGGGATCTAAGGGGGTGTTCCCTTGCAGACCTATAAATACAGCGCCATTTCCAAGGACGGGGCCAAGGTCAGCGGCGTGATCGAGGCGTTCGACGAGTTCGCCGCCGTGGCCACCATCAAAGAGACCTGCTCCGTGGTCACGAAAATTCAGGCCGTGGAGCAGCAGGGCCTGCTGACCCGGGACGTGTTCACGCCGAAAATCAAAGAGCGAGACCTGGCTGTGATGTGTTCCCAGTTCGCCATTATCTTAGGGGCGGGCCTGCCCATGGTGCGGGCGGTGGAGCTGATCGCCAGCCAGACGGAGGACCGCCGCCTGAAAGAGCTTTTGAACCAGGTGGCCGGGGACGTGGCCGGGGGCGTAAGCCTGGCCCACAGCTTTGAGACCCGCAGCAGCGTCCTCCCCGTCACCTTTGTGGAGACGGTGCGGGCAGGGGAAACCTCCGGCACGCTGGACAGCTCGTTCCAGCGGCTCCACGACTACTATGACCGGGCGTCTAAATTAAAGGGCAAGGTCCAGGCCGCCATGGCCTATCCCATCTTCACCATGATCGTGGCCGTCATCGTGGTGGCCATCATCATGGTCAAGGCCGTGCCGACCTTTGTCACCAGCTTTTCTGAAATGGGCACGGCCCTGCCATGGCCCACCCAGATCTTGATCGCCACCAGCAACTTCGGTTCCGCCTGGTGGCCGGTGATGGCCGCCGTGCTCATCGGAATTATCCTGGCCTGGAAGCTGTGGGGCCACTCCGACGACGGGCAGATCAAGCAGCACCGCTGGCTGCTCCGCATCCCCGTGATGGGCAAGCTGAGCCTGATGCGCACCGCATCCCAATTCGCCGGGACCACGGCGGCCCTGCTGGCTGCCGGCCTGCCCGTGCTGAATGCCATGGACATCGTCTCCCGTGTGCTGGACAACCGGGCCATGGGCCGGGACCTGAGCTTGCAGCTGCCCCGCCTGGAGGAGGGCAAGCCCCTGGCCGCCTGCCTGCGGGACTGCCCCGATTTCCCCGACCTGCTGGTGGAGATGACCGGCGTGGGCGAGGAGACCGGCACCTTAGAGCACACCCTGGACGTGGTCAGCGACTATTACGACAACGAGACCCAGCTCCGGGCCCAAAAGGCCGTCAGCCTGCTGGAGCCCGCCATCATCTGCGTATTGGCCGTCATCGTGGTGGTGATTTTGCTGGCGGTGTATCTGCCCATGTTCTCCATGTATGGTTCGATCATGTGAGCCAAACAAAAGCCTTCCCCCAGGGGAAGGCAAAAAGGACCCCATAACTCAGGTCGTCCGCCGGGTTCGACCCAGCCCGGTTTGATGATAGATATGCTCCCCACGGAGCAAAACAGACAACGAAAAAACATAAGGAGAGTGAACATCATGTTCAAGAAACTTTCTAAGAAGAAAGGCTTCACCCTGATGGAAATGATGATCGTGGTGGCCATTATCGCCATCCTGATTGCCATTATTATTCCTACCTTCAAGGGTGCCCTGGAACGTGCTAATGCTGCTGCCGATGAGGCCAATCTGCGTGCGTACTACGCCGAGGTTATGGCCAATGCCGTTTTGGAGGGTAAGGACCCGGTTGCTCCTAAAGATGGAAATAAGATTACTGTCAGCGGGGTGGAGTACACCCTGCATGGTACGGCTTCTTTCAAAGTGGAAAATGGTCAGCTGATTATCACTTATGATGGCCCCGGCAGCAACGATGCCGTTATTCCTGGTAACTCTACTGGGACCAAAAATGGCAGCAGCTCTGATACGGATGCATCTAAGTAAACTGTATTTAATACTCCCCGCCGTTGGGTCACGGTGAGGAGTTATCCCAGCAATGAACCCCTGTGCCGGGTCCCGGGCTGTTTTTGCGGCCCGGGTCCCGGAGAGGTAAATTTCCGCATCAAGTACACCGAAAGGGGAGCGAGACAACATGAACGACCTGTTTTCCGTGGCCCCTTTGGTGGTGGTCGAGTGTCTGGCGCTGGCCGCCCTGTTGGGGGCGGTGCTGGCCAGCTTTGTGGGCTGCGCCGTGGCGAGAAGCCTGGCGGGGCAGTCCTTTTTGACGGGCCGCAGCCACTGCGATTCCTGCGGCCATGTCCTGGGACCCTTCGAGCTGGTTCCCATCTTTTCCTGGCTGCGGCAAAAGGGCCGCTGCCGCTGGTGCGGGGCGAAGATCCCCGCCCGCTGCCCCATCACTGAGGGGCTGACCGCCGCCGCCTTTGGGGCCTTTGTGTGGCGGTATGGCGTCTCTTTGCAGACGCTGGAATATCTGATCTTCACGCTGATCTTACTGGCCGTGGCCTTAGTTGACTGGGACACGGGCTTTATCCCCGACGGGCTGCTGCTGGCGGGGATACTGGACTTCGTGCTGCTGACCCTGCTGCGCGGGGAGGGGGCAGCCGCCCTGGGCCGGGGAGTGTTGGCCGGGGCCGCGCTGGCGGTCCCTTTGCTGCTGATCGTGCTTGTGATGGACCGTGTGCTGGGCCGGGAGAGCATGGGCGGCGGCGACATTAAGTTGTTTTTTACGGTGGGACTGTTCGGTTCGCTGCGGACGGACCTTTTGGTGGTGCTGCTGGCCTGTGTGATCGGCATCGGCCTGGCCCTTCTGCCCCAAAAGACCGCCCACGAGGGGGAACCCTCCGGCGCGATCCCCTTCGGCCCCGCCATTTCCGCCGCGGCGGTGCTGTCCCTTCTGTGGGGAGAGCCCTTCGTGGCGGCATATCTGAGCCTGTTTGCTTGAAAGTTTGATATAGGGGAAGGGAAGCTATGAGTACATTATTGGGACTGGACCTGGGCGCCAGCGCCATGAAGCTGGCCGTGGGCGACCAGAGCGGCGTGAGCCAGATCGCCTCTGTCCTGCTGCCCAGCGACCTGATCCGGGACCGGAAGATGGTCTCGGAGGAGGCGGTGGCCCAGGAGGTCAAAAACGCGCTGCGGGAGCAGCACATGAAAAAGCGCCCCTGCGCCGTGGTCATCCCGGCGGAGAGCGCCATCGTCCGCCGGCTGACCGTGCCCTATATGAGCCCGGAACAGCTGCGGGTGAATCTGCCCTATGAGTTCCACGACTTTATCCAGGGGGATAAGGACCAGTATTTCTATGACTACGCCGTGGTCTCGGTGATCCAGGGCCGGAAGGACGACAGCGGCAAAGAGGAGCCGCCCACCCTGGACCTGCTGGCGGCGGCCACCCGGAAGGAGACCATCGCCGCCTATCGCCGGATGCTGCGCCTGGCGGGGATGAAGCTGGTGCGGGCGGTGCCCGAGTGTCTGGCCTATGGCAATCTGCTGCGGGCCAAGCTGGAGCAGAAGCCGAAGGAATACCGGGGGGAGTGCGCCGTGGTGGACCTGGGCCACCAGTCCATCCGCCTGCACATCTATCAGAACGGCGTGTACGACACCACCCGGACCATCGAGCTGGGCGGGCGCTCCCTGGACGCCATCATCGCCGACGCCGCCGGGGTGGACCCCCACCTGGCCACGGGCTATAAGATGTCCAACTATCAGGGGGCCCAGGAGATCCCCGCCTGCCGGGAGCTGTATTCCCGGGTGGCGGTGGAGATCATGCGGGCGGTGAACTTCTATGGCTTCAACACGCCGGACGCCGACCTGAGAGACCTGTATTTAAGCGGCGGTCTGGCCAACGTCACCGCCCTGGGGGAGGAACTGGAGCGGACCCTTCAGCTGACCCTGCACCCCATCGACGAGCTGTGTCCCAGCGGCCTGTCCGGCCCGGAGACCAGCTATTGCGCCGCGGCCATGGGCGTGCTGCTGCAAGGAAACGGGAGGTGACGGAAGGTGAGCGCCAAGAAAAAACAGCCGATGGCCCTGAAACGGGACATCAACCTGGCCCAGACGGACCGGAAGGGGACGCCGCCCAAGACCGCCGCCGCCGTGGCCGTGTGCCTGGCCCTGTTTGTGGGCCTGTTCTGCAAATTCGCCGTGCTGGACCAGCTGGACCGGGTGTGGTCCAGCCAGCGCGCCGCCGACCAGGCCGCCCAGCAGCTGGCCCAGCTGCGCCAGGCCACCGAGAACTATGACCAGGTGCTGGAGGAGTATCAGAGCTATACCATCGCCCGGGACGCCCTGTCCAGCGACGCCGACCCCATGGCCTGTCTGGACCTGGTGGAGCGCTATCTCATCCAGCATTCCACTGTGAAGTCCTTCACCGTGGCCGACGGGCTGATCTCCGCCCAGATCTCCGGCGTGACCCTGCACCAGGTCTCTGACATCTATCAGGACCTGATGGCCAACGACCTGGTCAAGTCCGTCCAGGTGTACACCGCCGAGACGGAGGAGGACAAGACCGACGGCCAGGTGAACGCCGCCCTGACCATCGACCTCACGGGAGACGAGACCGGCGACACCGGCAGCGAGGAGGTGACTGCGCCGTGATGGATCGGGAATTTACCCCCCGGGAGAAGGGGATGCTGCTGGTGATGGCGGTGCTGCTGCTGGCCCTGGGCTATATGAAGCTGTTCTACGCCCCGGTGCAGCAGGCCGTGGAGGACAACCAGCAGCGCCAGACGGAGCTTCAGGACCAGGCCCTCATCGAGCAGACCCGGGCCCTGAAGATGCAGGTCATGGAGAAGGAGCTGGAGGAGCTGAAGGCCGGAAATGCCGTGCCCGACGCCCAGGTCCCCGACTATGACAACGTGCAGCGGGTGATGATCGAGCTCAACGCCATCCTGGCCCGGGCGCAGGAGTATAGCCTGGCCTTTGACGACGTGTCCCTGGATGACAGCGGCCTGGTCCGCCGCCCGGTGGAGCTGACCTTTAAGACGGCAGACTATGCCGCCGCCCGGGAGATCATCAACGACCTGTACCACTGCCGCTATCGCTGCTCCATCCAGGACGTGTCCATCTATGCCGACGAGGACGGCACCGATATCACCGCCGCCCCCGGCGCCGTGACCCAGCTCACCGCCGTGTTCCTGGAGCGCAACGACGGCACCGTGAAGGCCGACCAGACGGACGGGAATTCGTAAATCAAATTTAACAGCGCATATGACAACAGCCCGCCGAAGGTTTCTTATCCCTCCGGTGGGCTGTTCGCTTTATGTTTGATGGTATTTGTATGTTATTTGACAAAATTCCAGATGTCCTCTGTGAGCAGATGGTCCAGGGAGCGGATCTGGCTGGACAGGATGGGGTCGGTCTCCATGTTGGGGCGGAGGTCGCAGTAATAGACGCCGTCCAGGGGGTTCAGCTTAACGGTATAACCCTTGAAGTGGCCGGACGGCGTCGATGTTCAGGCCGAACTGCTTTGTCTTGCGCAGATGGAGGATACTCTCGTGGGAGCGGCCCCAGTCCTTGCCTAAATTGGCCTTGTTGCGATAGTGCCAGATCAGCCACTTGCACCCGGAAAAATATTTCATGGCCGGGTGCTTCAGGTCGGCCAGAATTTCGCTGAAGCCGCAGATATACAGGCTGCCGGTGGGCTTTAAAATGCGGGCGGCCTGGGCGATCCATTGCATGGACCACTGGATATAGGCCTCCTGGGATTCAAACTTGTCCCAATCCGCCTTTTTGATGTTATAGGGGGGATCGGCGAAGATCAGGTCGATGGTGTCATCCTGAATGGTCTTCAGCCACTCCAGGCTGTCGCCGGTGAACAGAAGACCGTTTTTCCTGACATAAGAGGGCAGAAAAACCGGGTCCTGCTGAAAGATATGGCGGCGGTATGGCGCGGACTCCCCAAGGGTACATTCTGTGGGCGGGGTCATGGGAAATTGCAGCTGCTCTGCGATCTGGGTGCTTTTTCTAGGCATAGAACTTCCTCCGAAGTGGGGCGATATTTTATCAAATTCTAGCATACATCGGCAAAGCGTTCAACAATTGCCGCGGAAAGTCTCCCCTGTATCAGGACGACCCGTTCCGGCATAGAGTACATTAGCCGGAGACGGCGGAGCTTTTGGGAAGGGAGGGGTAGCATGGGCATCGTGGTGGTGCGCTCGCCCAAGTGTCTGCGGGGGCTGCTGCGCAGGCTGTTTGGGGTGAAGTGACATAGCGGGCGCGGTCCGGGCATATAGTGTCCCAAAGACCGGGCCGCGCTTCCAGCCGGGCCGGAACGTCAGAATAATGCCGGAATGCCGGGATAAGGAGAGGACAACGACCATGGAACTGGAATTTGAACGGGACACCTTGCAGGGCTATGACACGGTGGCGGAGCTGACGCTGTGCCAGGAGGAGACGCTGGAGAGCATCGTCCCTGACGCCTGCCCGGATATTTTGCGCATCGTGGACGTGTGCGGCCAGGCCATGCTCCACAGCAAGCAGATCAAGGCCGGGGCGGTGGAGCTGGGGGGCATGGTCCGGGCGGTCATTTTGTACGAGCCGGACGGGGGCGCGGGGCTGCGGCGGATGGAGGTGGGGCTGCCCTTCCGCTGTCAGGCGGAGGCCCCGGGCCTCACCGAGCAGGGCAGGGTATTGGCCCGTCCCAGGCTGCGCTGCGCCGAGGCCCGGGCGCTGAACTCCCGAAAGGTGCTGCTGCGGGTGGACCTGGCCGTGGACGTGACGGCCTGCCAGCCCACAGAGCAGCCCCTGTGCCGGGGAGTGCTGGCCCCGGAGAAAAGCGCCGTGTGCCAGCGGTGTCAGAGTCAGAGCTGCGGTCTGCTGTCGGCGGTGGAGGAGAAGCCCTTCACCTTCTCTCAGCGGGTGCGCCTGCCCGCCGGACAGGGGGAGCCGCCCCAGGTCATGGCCCTGTGGGCCGAGACGGAGTGCGGCGAGTGCAAGCGGGTGGGGGCCAAGCTCATCTTCAAGGGGGAGGCGGAACTGCACATGCTCCTTCAGGAGCCGGGGGGCGGGCTCACCGCCGACGTGGAGCGGCTGCCCTTCTCCCAGGTGCTGGAGGTCCCCGAGGGGGACGAGGCGGGGGACAGCCGGGTGTGGGTGGAGGTCACCGACGTGAGCTATCAGGCCGAGACCGCCGACCCCAGGGAGTTTCAGGTGGAGCTGGAACTGCTGGCCCAGGCCCAGCTGCGGTGCAGCCGGACCGTCACCCTGCTCCAGGACCTGTACAGCACCGCCTGGCAGACCCAGCTGGACCACCGGCCCCTAGCCCTCCAGCGCTTCGGGCCGGGGAGCATCCGCCCCCAGGCGGTGCGGGAGCTGCTGGAGACGGGGGAGAGCGTGCGCAGCGTGGCCGACAGCCGCCTGGCCATCGGCCAGGTGAGCCAGAACCGGGAGGGGGAGCAGCTGGTGCTCACGGCGGAGGCGTGGCTGACGGTACTCTATCAGGACGGGGAGGACCGGCTCCAGTGCGTCCACCGCACCGTGCCCGTCACCTGCCGCTTGGACTGCCCGGAGGGCTGCCGCTGTCTGTGTACCGTCCGCCGCCAGGGGGAGGTATACGCCGCCCCCGCCGCCGGAGGGGTGGAGGTTCGGTTCACCCTGGAGTTTGACTGTCTGCCGGTGCAGACCCTGTCCGTCCCCGCCGTGTGCGGCGGCTCGCTGGGGGAGGCCCGTGGGGCGGACGGGGAGAAGCGGCCTTCGGTGGTCCTGCGCTTCGCCGCTCCGGGGGAGGAGGTGTGGGACATCGCCAAGGCCTATGGTGCGACGACAGCCCAGATCCTCCAGGCCAACGAGCTGGAGGAAGAGACGCTGCCCGCCGGGCGGATGCTCCTTATCCCCAACGCCCGGTGAAGCACATATTTCAGGGCTTATCCTCATAGAGTAAAAGCAAATACCGGCTTGACCCGAAAAGGCCGAAGGAGGAATCGCAGTGCAAGAGGGAAAAATCTATGAGGATATCGCCCTGCGGACAGAGGGCGACATCTACATCGGCGTTGTGGGGCCGGTCCGAACGGGAAAATCCACCTTCATTAAGCGCTTTATGGAGACGCTGGTCATCCCCAACATCGAAAACGTCTACCGCCGGGAGCGGGCCAGGGATGAACTGCCCCAGAGCGGCTCTGGCCGGACCATCATGACGGCGGAGCCCAAGTTCGTCCCCGAGGAGGCCGCCAGCGTGACGGTGGAGGGGGGCGCGTCCTTCCGGGTGCGGCTCATCGACTGCGTGGGCTATATGGTCACCGGGGCGGTGGGGCAGATGGAGGGGGAGCTGGAGCGGATGGTGACCACCCCCTGGTTCGACCACGAGATCCCCATGGCCGAGGCGGCGGAGGTGGGCACCCGGAAAGTCATCTCCGAGCACTCCACCATCGGCGTGGTGGTGACCACAGACGGCACCGTCACCGACATCCCCCGGGAGGACTATCAGCAGGCGGAGGAGCGGGCCATTCAGGAGCTGAAGGAGCTGGGCAAGCCCTTTGTGGTGGTGCTAAACTCCGCCCAGCCCGCCTCTGACCGGGCCCAGGCCATCCGGGCGGACGTCGCCCAGCGGTATGACGTGACGTGCATCGCCGTGAACTGCCTGGAACTGGGCGGGGAGGAGATCTGCCAGCTGCTGAAGAGCGTGCTGTATGAGTTCCCGCTGAAGGAACTGGACCTGTTCCTGCCCCCATGGGTGGACGCCCTGCCCCAGGAACACCCCATCAAGGCGGCGGTGTTTGCCGCCATCCGGGCGGGGGCGGAACAGCTGCGGCGCATCCGGGACGCGGAGCGGGCGGTGGCCGGGTTCGAGAGCTGCGAGTCGGTGAGCCGGGCCAGTCTCACCGGGGTGGACCTGGGCTCCGGCGTGGCCCAGGGGGAACTGGAACTGCCCCGGGCCCTGTTTTACGACACCCTGTCCCAGCAGTCCGGCTTCCCCGTGGGGGACGACGGGGACCTGATGGCCCTGCTCACCCGCCTGGCCGGGGTGCAGGCGGCCTATGACAAGGTGGCCGACGCCCTGCGGGAGGTGGAGGAGACGGGCTATGGCATCGTGGTGCCCACCATCGACTCCCTCACCCTGGAGGAGCCGGAGATCGTCCGCCAGGGGGGGCGCTATGGGGTGCGCCTGCGGGCCAGCGGCAGCTCCATCCACATGATCCGGGCGGACATCCAGACGGAGGTGTCCCCCATCGTGGGCGGAGAGAAGCAGAGTGAGGACATGATCCGCTATCTGCTCCAGGAGTATGAGGGGGACTCCAGCAAGATATGGGAGGCCAACATCTTCGGCAAGTCCCTCCACGAGCTGGTGAACGAGGACCTGAACGCCAAGCTCAAGCGGATGCCCCAGGACGCCCGGGAGAAGCTGCGAGAGACCCTCCAGCGCATCATCAACGAGGGCTCCGGCGGACTGATCTGCATCATTTTGTAAAACCAGATATTTTCCCGCGTGTTCCCGCCTCTGTAAGGGGGCGGGAACACAGACTTTTTTCGAAGAAACACAGAAAATGAAATTGGGAGTTGAAAAACAGCGGGGGATGGGATATACTAAGGCTAACCATTAAGAATGGAGGAATCCCCACATGACCATTACCAAAGACACCATCATCGGTGATATCCTGACCATCGCCCCCCAGACTGCCCCCCTGTTCATGAACATCGGGATGCACTGCCTGGGCTGCCCCGCTTCCCGCGGCGAGACGGTGGAGCAGGCCTGCATGGTCCACGGCGTGGACCCCGACGACCTGCTGGCGAAGGTCAACGAGATGATCGCCGCCGCAGAAGGCTAAAAAAGCTGCACGAAAAGACGGGGGCGGACATTCCGCCCCTGTTTTTTTCTGCCCCCGGCGGCTAGCCGCCGGGGCGCCTGAGCATATGACAGGGAGGAGCCAATGAACAAAAAAATCGAACTGTCCCCCCGGCTGCGCATGGTGGCCGGACTGGTGCCTCCGGGCAGCCGCCTGGCCGACGTCGGCACCGACCACGCCTATCTCCCCGCCGCCCTCATCCAGGAGGGGACTATCCCCGCCGCCATCGCCGCCGACCTGCGTCAGGGTCCCCTGAACCGGGCCAAGACCACGGTGCGGGAGTGCGAGCTCACCGGAAAGGTGGCCTTTCGCCTGTGCAGCGGTCTGGAGGGCATCCGCCCGGAGGAGGCGGACGCCGTGGCCATTGCAGGCATGGGGGGAGAGACCATCGCCGAGATCTTAGCCGCCGCCCCCTGGACCCGGGAGAGGGACGTGCCACTGGTGCTCCAGCCCATGTCCTCTATGGACGACCTGCGCCTGTGGCTGGAGCGGCACGGCTATGCCATCGTGAAGGAGGACCTGGCCCGGGAGGGGGATGTCCTTTACACCGCCCTGCTGGTACGGGCCGGGGCCATGGAGCCGCTGACGGCGGCGGAACGGCTGGCGGGGAAGAACACCGGCCACCCCCTGCGGGGTGCTTGGCTGGACCGGTGGCTGGACAAGACGGACCGGGCCCTGAACGGCCTGGCCCAGTCCCAAAAGCCGGAGGCGGCGGCGCGCCGGGAGGAGCTGGAGCAGCTGGAACATGAGCTGCGGGACATGAAAAAGGAGTGGGAGACATGGCAACGGTAAACGAGGTATATGGCTTTTTGGACAAGCTGGCCCCCTTTGACCTTCAGATGGATTTTGACAACGCCGGTTTTCTGGTGGGCCGGGGGGAGACCCAGGTCAAGCGCCTGCTGGTGGCCCTGGACGTCACCCTGCCCGTGGCGAAGGAGGCGGCGGAGAAGGGCTGTCAGCTGATCGTGTCCCACCACCCGGTGATCTTCCACCCGGTGAAGGCCCTCACCGACCAGAGCGCCACAGGCCGGGTGCTGCTGGCCCTGGCGGAGGGCCGCATGGCCGCCATCTGCGCCCACACCAATCTGGACGCGGTGATGGAGGGGGTCAACTGCTGTCTGGCCCGGCGGCTGGAGCTGAGCGATCTGGAGCAGCTCCATCAGGACGGCCTGGACCATGAGGGCCGCCCCTATGGCATCGGCCGGGTGGGCACGGCGCACCGGCCCGGCATGACGGCGGGGGAGTACGCCGCCTTTGTGAAGGAGAAGCTGGGCGCGGCCTCGGTGCGCTATGCCGA
>OJPN01000985.1_pt1 | contig 22210 bp, 18 predicted proteins | sample 1598511 | NCBI WGS metagenome assembly OJPN01 (sample SAMN03922485, study PRJEB24848) | human gut metagenome | isolation source: stool sample | host: Homo sapiens | place: Germany | collected 2011-05
CGCCGCGTCATATCTTCCGGATCATTTCGAACTGCTTTCCCTGCGGCACGATGTTTTTCGCTTGCAGGAATCCGGTCATCGAGTCGCACGAGACGTCGGTATTTATGATTTTGAGGGAGTCGTTTCTGTTTAGCCGGAGCATCTCCCGCAGCAGCAGGCCGGCGATTCCCTTTCTGCGGTACTGCCGCTTCACCGCGATCTGCGCGACGTCGCCCGACGCGGGTTCGAAAACGCAGTAGCCGACGAGTTCCTCTTCGATGAATACGCCCAGACTGACGAAATCTCCGGCGGCTCTTCCTATGGATTCGAAACTGTTCTGCCACGAGGGCGTGAAATCCCAATCTGTCCGTCTCACCGAGTGGGGCAGGCGGGGCGTATCGCCCCGGTCGGCGATTTCCGTGTTCGCCCGGCAGAAATAGTTGAACTCTCGGACCGTCTCGAACCCCAGATTCCGGTAAACGGACACGGCTCTGGTGTTGTGCTGCAACACCTCCAGCAGATACTGTCCGACGCCCGCCCGCCGTAGGTGCGGCATCGAGTGTCTGAAAATCTCCGTGCCCAGTCCCGTGCCCCGGTACTCCTTGAGGGTCCCGGTTCCCGTGTCGTAAGCCGTCGGCACGCCGTTGAAATTGCCGATGCCGTTCAGTGTGAAAGCCGCGATCTGCGCACCGTCGAATGCGGCGAACGACAGGGCGGGATCGAAACCGCGCCGTGTCAGCATGGCCCGCAGCTGTTCCGCGTTCAGCTGCACCTCGTAGTCGGCGAACGCCCGGCCGAAAGCCCTGAACAGCGTGTTGAAGTCTGTCTTTTCCAGTGATTTTATCTCCATATGCGTCGGTTTCGGCGGAAAAATGGCCGCCCGGCAAGGCTATGCCCGCTCTGTTTCAAAGATAGTGATTTTTACCGATCTCCGCTTCCCGAATTCCGCTTTTTCACCGCAGCTCCGGTCCGTGCGACGGCCGGGAAACCCGCAGCAAAAAAAAGAGACCGTCTCAAAACGCTGAGACAGTCTCTTTGTCATTCGGTTCTTGGACCGTATCGCCTCCGGATTATTTTCCGAACTTGGCCTTGATGTTTTCCGTCGCCTTCTTCAGCAGCTCCTCTGGGCAGCAGAGCGTGATGCGGATGTAACGCTTGCCCTCCGAGCCGAAGATGCCGCCCGGAGTCAGGAACACGTCGCACTTGTCCATCACCTCGTCCGAGAATGCGAAACTGTCACCCTCGTACGACTCCGGCAGTTCGGCCCATACGAACAGTCCCGCCTGATGCTCGCGGTATTTGCATCCCAGCGCGTCGAGCAGCGCGTACGCCTGCTTCTCACGGCCGTAGTAGATGTCGTTCAGCTCCTTGAACCACTCCTCGCCCAGCGCCAGCGCCGTGTCGGCCGCAGCCTGAATGGGGTAGAACATACCCGAATCCATGTTCGACTTGAACGTGAGGATCGAGTCGATCCACTCCTTCTTGCCTACGACCACGCCCACGCGCCAGCCGGCCATCGAATGGCCTTTCGACAGCGAGTTCATCTCCAGCGCCACGTCGCGCGCGCCTTCGGCCTCCATGATCGAGATCGGAGCCGCCGCGTTGCGGATGAAGCTGTAGGGGTTGTCGTGCACGATCAGTATGTTGTGCTTGGCGCCGAAATCCACGATCTGCTGGAACAGCTCCATGGTCGGGGTCTGTCCCGTCGGCATGTTGGGATAGTTTATCAGCATCATCTTCACACCGTCCAGCCCGGCCTTCTCGATCGCCGCGAAATCGGGGTAGAAATTCGTCTCCTTGTTGAGCGCATAGGTCACCATCTCGCCGCCGGCCAGACGCACGGCCGCCGAGTAGGTGGGGTAGCCGGGGTTGGGCACCAGCACCTTGTCGCCCTTATTGAGGAACGTCATGCAGATGTGCATGATACCCTCCTTCGAACCGATCAGGGGCAGCACCTCCGAATTGTAGTCCAGCTCGGTGCGGTACCATTTCTTGTACCAGTCTGCAAAAGCTTTGCGCAGGATCGGCTCTCCCTTGTAGGACATGTATTTGTGCACGTCGGGACGCTGCGCCTCTTTGGCGAGACGGTCGATGACCGACTGGTGCGGGGGCAGGTCGGGGCTGCCCATAGCGAGTTTCACGATCTGACGGCCCGTTGCCGCTTCGATTTCGGCGATCTCGCGCAGACGGCGCGAAAAATAGTACTCTCCGATGCCGTCCAACCGATGGGAACGGGCGATGTTGACTGCTTTTGCCATAGTGTAATCAGGTGTTTGGATTTGCTGTTTGCAAAGATAGGTATTCCTATTAAAAATTAAAAGCCATCGTTGAATTTTATCTCCCTTCGGACTCTCTCCGCCGCTTCGTTTCCCGCTCAGACATGCTTCGGGGCGGTATGTCGGGCGGGTAACAGTTCGTAACATTTTTTACGAACCGTCCCCTTTTACAGCGCGAAGAGAATGAATATCTGCGCCGTCAGCACGCGCAGGAACATCACTACGGGATAGACCGTCGAATAACCCACGGCCGGCATGTCGTTGCCCGCCGTGGCGTTGGCGTAGGCCAGCGCCGGGGGATCGGTCGTCGATCCGGCGATAAGTCCCATCAGCGTGTAGTAGTTCATCTTGAGCCACAGCCGCGCTACCAGCGCGACGATTATCAGCGGCAGGACGGTGATGATGACGCCGTATCCGATCCAGCGGTAACCGCCGTCGACGATGGCGTCGATGAATCCGTCGCCCGCGCCGATGCCCACCGCCGCGAGGAACAGCGCGATGCCGATTTCGCGCAGCATCAGGTTGGCGCTCATCGTGGTGTAGGTGACCAGATGGAAATGCGTACCGAAGCGTCCGATCAGGATGGCCACGATCAGCGGGCCTCCGGCCAGTCCGAGCTTCACGGGCTGGGGCACGTTGAGCAGCGGAATCGACCCCAGCAGCACACCTAAAGCGATACCTACGAAGATCGTCACCAAATTAGGCTGGTTCAGCTTCTTGAGCGAGTTGCCCAATACGTCGGCCACCTGCGCCACGGCCTTCGCGGGTCCCACGACCATCACGCGGTCGCCGACCTGCAGTTCCAAGCCCTGATAGGGGATCAGATCGACGCCCGCGCGGTTTACGCGCGTGATGGTGATGCCGTATTTCGTGCGCAGGCGCAGGTCGGAGAATTTCTTGCCGTTGAGCGACGATTTCGTGATCAGGATGCGGCGCGACACCAGCTCGGCGTTGGGCGTATTGTTGCCCCACTGCTCGTCGGTCATCTCCACGCGGCGGCCGAAGAAGGCCACGATCGCCTCGATGTCCTCGGCCTGCGAGATCACCCACAGCCGGTCGCCGAGGTGTATCACGCTATCCGCATCGGCCATCGAGATCGTTCCGTCGGGACGCAGGATGCGCGATATGACGAACTGACGGTTGATCAGGTCGCGGACATAGGCCACCGTGCGGCCGTCGAGCGTCTTGTTGGTGAATTCGACCGACACCTTGTCGGCGAGCTTGTGCTCCCGGCTCAGCGCCGCCAGCCCCTCGTCCTCCTTTTCGAACTTCACGCGCAGGGCGTAGCGGATGAAGATCATCGTGAATATGATGCCCACGACGCCGAGCGGATAGGCCACGGCGTAACCCAGCGCGATCGTGGGGTCTTCGATCCCCGACGCATCGGCGTAAGCCTGCTGCGCGGCGCCCAGTCCGGGGGTGTTGGTCACGGCGCCCGAAAGGATGCCGACCATCGTCGGAATCGGCGTGCCGGTCACCAGATGGACGACATAGGCCGTCGCCACGCCCAGCAATACGATCGCCACGGCGCACATGACCAGCGTCATGCCGCCGTGTTTGAACGATGCGAAAAATCCCGGTCCGACCTGCAGACCGATCGAGAAGACGAACAGAATCAGCCCGAATTCCTGCACGAAATGCCTGACCTCGCCGTCCACCGTCATTCCGAAATGACTCAGGACGATGCCCACGAACAGAATCCACGTGATTCCGAGCGAGACGCCGCCAATTTTGACTTTTCCGAGCAGAATGCCGATGGTGATGACCAACGCGAAGGTCAGCACGGCATGGGCGATGCCGTTGCCGAAGAACAAGGTGTGTAACCACTCCATATTAACCTACTTTTGTACGAATTGCCAGTAATTGTGCAAAAGTAGTATTTATTATAGAATTTAAAAAACTTTGATGCGACTTTTATGGTGCCGATATACGTCCGTCCGTCCGCCGCAGGGGTTGCGGCTAATACAGATACCGCTCCATCAGCGGCATGAGCAGCGCCGTCGCCAGCCCCATCAGGGCCATGGCCAGCCCGCTCAGAGCGCCCTCCACGGCGCCTATCTCGATGGCGCGCGCCGTTCCGATGCCGTGTGCGGCGGCTCCCAGCGCAAATCCCCGCGCTTCGGCGTCCCGCACCCCGCAGCGGCGCAGAATCCATTCGCCGAAGATGCTGCCGAAGATTCCGACGCAGAAGACCACGACCGACGTGATCGGCACGATGCCGCCCAGCGGTCCCGACACGGAGACGGCGATCGGCACGGTGACCGATTTGGGGGCTATCGAGGTGAGGATTTCGCGCCCTGCGCCGAACGCCATGGCGATATAGACGACGCTCAGCACGCCCGTCACGCATCCCGCGAGGGTTGCGACGCCCACCGGCAGCAGACTGCCGCGCAGCTGTTCCATCTGTTCGTAAAGCAGGTATCCCAACGCCACGACCGACATGCCCAGCGCGAAATCGAGCGCCGAAGTCGCCTGCTTGTAGCGGGGATAGTCGATGCCCGCCGCGCTGAGGAAGACGATCACCGCGACGAACGTCAGCAGTACGGGATGCAGCAGCGGCACCCGCAGCCGTCGGTAGACGGCGCAGCCCAAGCAGTAGAGTCCTACGGTGAGCGTCAGCAGGAAGAGATCCGAGGAGAGGAATGCCTTGTCAATCATGGTCGGGAGTGTTTGGAGCGGTTTCGCGCAGATGCCGGATGCGCCGCAGGCGCGAACGGCGGTTCAGGCTTTGGAAGGTCTGCCCCGTGACGAGCAGGACGACGATCGTCGAGACGATGCCCGAAATCACGATCGCCCACAGATTGTCGAGAATCACCCGGTAGGAGTCCATCAGCCCCACGCCGTAGGGGACGAAGAAGAGCGCCATGGCTCCCAGCAGGAATTTCGCCGCCGGACGCACGGTCTCGGCTTTGACCCAACGCATGCAGAGCGCCGCGAAAAGCAGGATCATGCCGATGATGTTACCTGACACATAACCTCCGGTCAGGATGCTCAATGCGTTGCCGATCAGCCAGAAAAGGAGTATGTAAAAGAGTCCGAGCATAATTTCTGCACATGTTCGCCTGCAAAGGCATAAAGGCCGTGTACAGCGGCAAAATTAGTCGTCTGTGCACAAGCGGCCTGTTTCGGCGAAATTTATCTGCCGCAAAGATAGCGTTTTTGGCCGTATGTTGTACCTGCAGGAGTTGATTTGTGAGCGGTCACGGTCTCCTGTCGCTTCGTCTGCGTCCCGGAGGATGTCGCGCGCAGATGCGGCGAGCCGAAATCGTCCATCGCATATTGATTTGCAGTTGCCGGGCGGCAAAACGCCACGCCGGCGCATCCTCCCGCGATCAGACGGGGTGCAGGGGCTTCGCCGTTTATCGTTGCGCCGCACCGCTTTGAGCGGACACTGCGCACTGGCGCACGACGCGCATCCGCCGCGCCTGCGCCCCCGGAAGAAGCACCGGAGCCGCCGTGCGAGCAACACCGCGACCGCCGCTCCGATCGCCCATACCGTATAATCCTGCCATCCCATATCAGAGCCACATGACCAAATGATAGACGGCCCATGCCGCCAGCCATGCCAGCAGGGTGTTGTATGCCACGCTGGCGACGGCCCATCGCCAGCCCGCCTCCGAGCCGATGGCCGCGACCGTGGCGATGCAGGGGAAGTAGAGCAGGATGAATACGAGGAACGCCAGCGCCGAGGCGTGGGTGAAATCGCCGCTCGCCGTCAGACGTCGCGCGAGAGTCGCCGTCTCTTCGTCTCCGTCCGCCGCGGCATCTTCGGCCGCCGTTCCCGGATTTAGGCCCGGCCGGCCGTCGGCCGTCTTCGCTATGTAGATGGCCGTCGGGCCGTCCGCGCCGCCGATCACGGCGACCTTGCCGTTTGGCAAATCGTTGATCGACAGCTTCGCGGTGTCCGCCATCTCACCCGATTCGGCAACTATTTCGATCGTCCCGGAAGGCTGCGCCGCCGCAGGAGCCCCTTCGGAGTAGAGTACGCCGAGCGTACTGACGATGATCTCCTTGGCCGGGACGCCCGACAACAGGGCCACGCCCGCTTTCCAGTTCAGCCCCAGCGGACTGAACACCGGCTCGCAGGTGCGTCCGAGACGTCCGAGGTAGGAGTTTTCGTAATGTTCGGGCGTATTTCCGGCGTCGGTGCGGGGGTAGTAGCTCAGGAACCATACGACCACCGACGCGACCAGAATCATGCCGCCCATCTTGCGCAGATATTGCGCGCACTTGTCCCACATATGCCTGAGCGTCGTTTTCCATGTCGGCAGGCGGTAGGGCGGCAGCTCCATGACGAACGGCGTTTCGTCCACCGGGAACATGAACCGCCGCATCAGCCGCGCCGTGAAGACGGCCAGCACGACGCCCAGCACATAGAGTCCGATCATCACCAGCCCGGCATTCTCGGCAAAGAAGGTGCCGGCCAGAAGCAGGTAGATCGGAATTCGCGCGCTGCATGACATGAAAGGGGTAATCAGTATGGTAATCAGCCGACTGCTGCGACTCTCGATCGTCCGGCAGGCCATGATCGCCGGGACGTTGCAGCCGAAGCCCATGATGAGCGGAATGAACGATTTGCCGTGCAGGCCGATGCGGTGCATCACGCGGTCCATGATGAAGGCCGCGCGGGCCAAGTAGCCCGAATCCTCCATGAACGAGATGAACAGGTAGAGGATCATGATGTTGGGCAGGAAGACGATGACCGCCCCCACGCCGCCGATGATGCCGTCGACCAGCAGGTCGCGCAGCGGTCCGGCGGGCATCATGTAGTCGATCGCGCCGCCGATCCAGCCCACCAGCGCGTCGATCCACTCCTGCGGATAGGCGCCCAGACTGAACGTGCACCAGAACATGAACCACATCAGGAAGAAGAAGATCGGGAATCCCCACAGTTTATGCGTCACGAAGGTGTCGATCAGCGCCGTGGTCGAAGCCTCCTCGCGCTTGCCCGGAGTGAAGGTCTCCCTGAGCGCGCCCTGTATGAATCCGTATTTCTGGTTGGCGACCGCCGTTTCGACGTCTTCGCCCAGCGCTTCGCTGATGCGCTTGGCTTCCAGATCGCGGATCGCGGCCCATTCGGGCCAGTGGCTGCAGCCGCGCAGCTGCTCCTCGACCTGCCGGTCGCCTTCGAGCATCTTCATCGCATAGTAGCGGGGCGGGAAGGCTTTGGGCAGCTCGCCGCGGAAAGCGTTCATCTCGCCGTTCAGGCGGCGCAGTCCCTCTTCGATGACGGACCCCATGTTGATATGGATGTGGCGCACGCGCTCGTCCTGATTCTCGTATACCGCGATCACCGTGTCGAGCAGCTGCTCGATGCCCTTGCCGTTGCGCGCCTCGACGGGCACCATCGGCACGCCGAGCATGCGGCCCAAGTTGTCGTAATCCAGCTCTGCGCCGCTTGAGTTAAGCTCGTCGAACATGTTGAGCGCCACGACCATGCGCGGGTTTATGTCGATCAGCTCCGTAGTCAGGTACAGGTTGCGTTCGAGGTTTGACGCCACCACCGAGTTGATAATTACGTCGGGAGTCCTCTCGGCGATGTGGCTGCGCACGTAACGCTCTTCGGGCGTGTAGGCCGAAAGGGCGTAGGTGCCCGGCAGGTCGGTCACTTCGAAACGGTAGCCGCGGTAGCAGCGGTGCCCGATCTTGGCGCCGACCGTCACGCCGCTGTAGTTGCCGACGTGTTCGTGACCGCCCGAAATGGCGTTGAAAAGCGAGGTCTTGCCGCTGTTGGGGTTGCCCACCAGCGCCACGCCGATCGTGCGGCTGTGACGGTTGATGACTTCGTCGATCGTCGCGCAGCCGTCATCCGGACCGGGCGTCTCGGCCGTCGGGTATTCCGGTTCCGCGGGCTGTCCGTCGGCGCCGCATCCGCAGTGCCGGCGGTGGTGTTCGTGGTGGTGATGGTGCGAGCCGCCCCCGGCGAGGTATTCGCTGGCTTCGCTGTCTGAGAGCACGACCACCATGTCGGCTTCGCTGCGCCGCAGCGAAATGTCGTAGCCCATGATCTTGTATTCGATAGGGTCCTTCAGCGGGGCGTTGAGAATCACTTCGACCCGCTGTCCGCGGACGAAACCCATCTCCATGATGCGGCGGCGGAAACCGCCGTGTCCCGTCACTTTGAGTATCGTGGCCGATTCCCCGGTCTTAAGTTCGGATAGACGCATTGTCGCTCTTTGGTTTTTGGCTCCAAAGATACGATTTTACGCCGGGATGTGCAATCCCTATTTGTGGGTATATTCGTCTCACCACCCGCCGCCCAGCGCCTTGCAGAGATTGACGTAGTTGATATATTGCTGCGCCACCAGATTGACGAACTCCATCTGCGACTGATAGAGGCTGCGCTGGGCGTCGATCACGTCGAGGTAGTCGGACAGTCCGCTGCGGTAGAGCGCCTGCGTCATCGCGGCGATGCGGTCGTTGGCGAGGACCAGCTCGCCGTAGCGTTCGGTCTGTCTGCGGTAGGTGGTGATGGCCACCAGCGCCTGCTCGACGTCGGAAAAGGCCGTCAGCACGGTCTGCTCGTAGGTCAGCGCCGACTGCGTGTAACGTTCCATGGCGGCCTGTTCCGCGCGGCGAAGTCTGCCGAAGTTGAAGACGGGGAGCGTCAGCGAGCCTAACGCATCCCATGCCCAAGGGTTGGCCGAAGTTAAACCTTTGATCGAATTGGAGGCTGCTCCGCCTTTGGCCGTCAGAGCAATGGACGGGAACCGGCTGCCGCGTGCGATGCCCACTTCGGCGGCTGCAGCGAGCATATCGTAACGCGCCTGCATGATGTCGGGCCGCCGTTCGAGCAGCTCCGAGGGCAGTCCGACGGGAATGTCCGCCGGACGGTAATCGGTCAGCAGACGCAGTCCAGCCCCCGCGCTGTCCGTTCGCCGCGGCGTTTCGCCCAGCAGGATGTCGAGTGACAGCCGCGTCTGCGCCACGGCCCGCCGGTACTGCGGAATGTCCGCTTCGGCGGTGTAGACCAGACTCCGGGCCTGCTCCAGCGCCACGCCGTCCGACATGCCGTAGCGGAACATCGAGTCGATCAGGGCCGCCGATTCGCGCCGCAGGGCGCAGCTCTGCCGGGCGATCGCCAGATCGCGTTCATATTCGAGCAGGGTGAAATAGGTCGTGGCGACTTCGGCCGCCAGCGCCAGCCGTACGCCCCGCAGCGCCCACTCCGACGAGGCTATCTGGGCTTTTGCGGCGCGTTTGGCATTGCGCAGCTGCCCGAAGAGCGCCACCTCCCACGAGAGCGACGGCTCGACGGCGTACGACTGCACGATCTTCGTGGCAGGCGTATATTCGCCTTCGGCCGTGACGCCCAGCCCGACCTGCGGCAGGTACTGCGCCCGCACGCTCTTGAGGTTCAGCCGCGCTTCCTCCACGCGCGAGGCCGCCACGGCCACGTCGCGGTTGTTGTCCAGCGCCCGTGCGACGAGGTTGTTGAGCACCGTATCGCCGAACAGCGTCCACCATTCGGGGCCGAAGCGGGTCGTGTCCTCCGAGAATCCCCGCCCGTAGATGTAATCGTCGGGCACAGAGACGCGCGGCGGGTAGAAGCGCGGCGTGCAGGCCGCCGTAAATGCTGCGAAAATGATTATGAGGTATCCGGCTTTCATGACTGTTCCTGTTTTTTGCGTTCGCGGCGGCGTTCGAAACCGCCGATGCGTCCCACGAAATAGTAGAGCGCGGGGTAGACGAAGATGCCCAGCAGCGTGGCGAACAGCATGCCGCCCACGAGCGCGACGCCCATGATGTTGCGCGCCGTGGCGTATACGCCGCTGGCGAAGATCAGCGGCATGACGCCGAGGATGAAGGCGAAAGCGGTCATGATGATCGGCCGCACGCGCAGTTTGGCGGCCCCGATCGCGGCGTCCATGAGCGAGGCGCCCTGCTCGTTGAAGAGCCTGTCGGCGTACTCCACGACCAGAATGGCGTTTTTGGCCGCCAGTCCGATCAGCATCACCAGCGAAATCTGCATGTAGATGTCATTGACGTAGAAGGCGTTGAGCAGGTGTGAGACGCCGATGAAGAGCACGGCGCCCAGCACCGCCACGGGAACGCTCATCAGAATCGCCAGCGGCAGCCCCCACGATTCGTACAGGGCCGCCAGCGCGAGGAACACGAAGACCAGCGCCAGCAGGTAGACCAGTCCTCCGGTCTTCGAAGCGTTGGCTTCCTGAAAGGAGGTGCCGCTCCATGCCGTGCCGACGTCGTCGGGCAGTACCTGCGCGGCCGTGCGGGTGATGTCCTGCATGACGGTCGTCGTCGAGGTGCGGGCCGCGGGGGTGACCGTAAGTCCGATCGAACGGTAGAGGTTGAACTGCGAGACGTATTCGACGCCCACGGTATCCACGACCTCGACCAGCGACGAGACGGGGACGCTTTCGCCCGACGAGGAGGCGACGTAATAGCTGTCGAGCGAGCGTTTGTCCATGCGGTAGGCGGGGGCGGCCTGAATGTAGGTCTGGTAGAGCTTGCCGAAACGCGAGAAGTTGTTGACATAGGCGCCGCCCAGCAGGGTCGTCAGGTCGCCGTAAAGTACGCCCAAGTCCACGCCCGAAGCCAGCGCCTGCTCCTTGTCGATGCGCAGCCGCCGCTGGGGGACGCCCGCGTTGAACTGCGTGGTCACCGACGCGACGGAGGGCAGCTTGCGCAACGAGTCCATCAGCCGTTCGCTCTGCTCCAGCAGGTAGGCCGTGCCGCGCCCTTCGAGGTCCTGCACCTCGACCGAAACGCCCGACGTGATGCCCAGACCGGGGATCGACGGCGGGATGAAGGCGAAGCACTCGGCGCCCGGAACCGCCATGTAAAGCTCGTCGGTGAGTTTCTGGGCGATCTCCATGGCCGTCAGTTTGCGGTCGGAATAACCGACCAGCGACACGAAGATGATGCCGCTGTCGGTCGAAGCGATGCCCGCCATCATGTTGAATCCCGCGGCGAACGAGGTCGAAGCGACTTCGGGCAGCGTGCGGATCACTTCGTCGGCCCGGATCATGGCCTTCTGTGTCACCTGCAGCGACGAGGCTTCGGGAGTCGAAACCATCACCATCACGTATCCCTGATCCTCTTCGGGCAGGAATCCGGCGGGCAGTTTGCGCCACACGAGGAAGATGACGGCCAGTACCGCGGCGATAAATACGCCCGTGCGGGCCACGTGGCGGATCAGCGTCGGCGTGAAGGCCGTGTATTTGTCCATCCGCCGGGCGAACCAGCGGTTGAAAGCGGCGAAGAATCCCTTCTTGGGCGGTTCGCGGCGGCGCAGGAGCAGGGCGCACAAGGCCGGGGAGAGCGTCAGGGCGTTGAAGGCCGAGATCACGACCGACACGGCGATCGTCACCGAGAACTGCTGGAACAGCCGCCCCGTGATGCCGCCCGTAAACGATACGGGGATGAATACGGCCAGCAGGACGACGGTCGTGGCGACGATGGGCGAAGCCACGTTCTTCATGGCTTCGAGCGCCGCGGCGCGGGGTTTCATCCCGTTGGCGATATTGACCTGCGCGGCCTCCACGACCACGATGGCGTCGTCCACCACCAGACCGATCGCCAGCACCAGTCCCAGCAGCGAAATGATGTTGATCGAGAACCCCAGCAGCGGAAAGAGCGCGAAGGCGCCGACCAGCGACACGGGGATGGCGACCAGCGGAATGACCGTGGCGCGCCAGTCCTGAATGAAGAGGTAGATAATGCAGATCACCAGCACGAGGGCTATGATGAGCGTGGTGAAGATGTCGCTGATGCCGGCGTCGATGCTGGTCGTGGTGTCCACGACCGTCGATGTCGTGATGCCGTCGGGCAGGCGTTCGCCGAGCCGCGCCATTTCGGCCTTGACCTTGTCGCCTACGGCCACGGCGTTGCTGCCCGGCTCCTGATAAATGACGATAAGGGCCGTAGGCTTGCCCTCGAAGAGCGAGCTTACGCCGTAACTCTGGCTTCCGAGCGATACGTCGGCCACGTCGCGCAGGCGGATCTGTTCGCCCTCAGAGGTGGTCACGACGACGATGTCGCCGAACTGCTCGGCCGTGGTGATCTGCGGGGGCATGGTCACCGTATAGGTATAGGAGGTGCCGTCGGGCGCTGGTTCGGCTCCGAACTGTCCGGCAGGGTAGATGCCGCCCTGATTTTCGATGGCGGCGGTGACGGCCGAAACCGGGATGTCGTAGTATTTCAGCACGTCGGGCCGGAGCCATACGCGCATGGCGTACTCTCCGGCGCCCATGATCGAGACCTTGCCCACGCCGTTGATCTTCAGCAGTTCGTTCTGAAGGTTGATGTAGGCATAATTCGAGAGGAATTCGTCGTCGTAGCGTCCGTCGCTGTGCAGCGAGAAGACCAGCAGGAAACCCGTCATGGTCTTGCGCGTGGTGACGCCCTGCTTGGTCACCGTCGCCGGAAGCTGGGCTGCGGCCGAGGATACGTTGTTCTGGGTGAAGATGGCGTCGAGGTCGGGATCGGACCCGATGTCGAAGGTCACCTGCATGACCATCGAACCGTCGTTGGCGCTCGTGGTCTGCAGGTAGAGCATGTCGCTGACGCCCATGACGCTCTGTGCCACGGGCGTGGCCACGGCGTTATTGACCGTCTCGGCGTCGGCGCCGTCGTAGGTCGCCGAGACCTCGACCACCGGAGGCGTGATGTCGGGATACTGCTCGATCGGCAGGTTCAGGATCGAGATCAAACCCACGAGTACGATGACGATGGCCAGCGAGATGGCGAAAATCGGACGTGAAATGAAGAATTTCTCCATGACGTCAGCGTATTACGGGGATTACCTTCATGCCGTTGCGCAGTTTCTGCTGGCCTGCCGTAACCACCTGTTCGCCCTCGGCGAGCCCCTCGTCCACGCACCACATCGTGCCGTAGGTGTCGCCCAGCACCACGCGGCGGTAGGCCGCCGTGCTGTCGGGCCGTACGACCCAGACCGAATTGACGCCCTGCGCCTGACTGACGCTCTGCTGGGGCACGATCACCCGCGGCTGTACGGGGCCGACGTTGGCCGAGACGCGGGCGAACTGTCCGGGTTTGAGCGACCGGTCGGGGTTGGGGAACATCACCACCAGCACGAGCGTTCCCGTGCTGCTCGACACGTCCTTGCGCGTGTAGTCGTAGAGTCCCCCGTAAGGGTAGCGCGTGCCGTCGGCCAGCGTCAGGCGAATGTCCGAGAGCAGCCCCTCGTTGTCGTAGATCGAACCGCGTCCTCCGGCCGCCCTGAGGTATTCGGCCATCGGAATGGCCACATCGACGGTCAGCGTGTCGATATTCGAAATGCTCGTCAGCACGCTGAACTGCGTGCCGGGACCGACGTAGTCGCCCACATGCGCCGCCGTGTGTTCGATGATGCCGTCGATGGGCGAGCGCAGCTCGGTGTAGCCGACGTTCATGCGGGCGCTGCTGAGCGTCTGCTCGGCCGAGCGCACCGAGGCTTCGGCGGCCTTGTACTGCGCCGTATACTGATCGAGCTGCGCCTGACTGATGGCGTTGATCTTGGCCAGCGGCACGGCGCGCTCGTAGTTGTTCTGAGCCTCCAGCGCCTGCGCCTTGGCCGACTGGAGCGCGGCTTCGGCGGCGAGCATCGTGGTCGAAAGCTGGTCGGGGTCGATCGTGAAAAGCAGCTGCCCGCGTTTTACGGGCATGCCGTTCGAAAACCGCTTGGATAACAGAAAGCCATTGATCCGGGGCTGGATCACGGCGTCGAAATTACTCGAAAGGTAACCGATGAAGCTCATGCGGTTGGGGATGCTGTCCGTAACGGCGCGGGCCGTTTCGACCTGCAGGGGCGGCATTGCGGGTTTCGGCTTGTGCCGGCCGCACCCGGCGGGCAGGAGCGCGGAAACGAGTCCCGCCACGATTAAAAGTCTGTTCATACCGGAATGTTTTACGCTCTTGCGGGGACAAAAAACGTACCGCGAACCGGGTGACAGGCTCTTGGAAAGGGGGTTTTATGCTAAAAAACGTTGAATTTTTTGGCAATAAATGATGATGTTTAGATAATTTTTATATCTTTGCGTTGATAACAAACCCAATTAATAAAAAAAGTTATGAAAGAATTAGTAGCAAAGATCAATGCAGAGTACGAAGTATTCGCAGCTAATGCAGCAGCACAGGTAGAGAAGGGCAACAAGGCCGCCGGTACGCGCGCCCGCAAGTCCGCTCTCGAAATTTCGAAGCTGATGAAGGAGTTCCGCAAGGTTTCCGTAGACGCTGCGAAATAATTACAGACGCAATGACGCAACAAAGGCTGTCCCAAGGGGGCAGCCTTTGTTGGTTTCATACGGGCCGTGAACTTGCCTAAGGTTTGATGCCGAAGCGGGCGAAAACCTCCATGTCCTCCGGTTCGAGACCGGTTTTGCGGAAGGGAACGGCCTCGTTGTGGTCGTTCAGGTAGCGGCGCGGACGTTTGCGGTCGTAGCCGGGGTTCACGAGCGATACCGTCGGATCGACGAAGCGGCCCCGGATCGAGGCCATGTCGGCCATGGTGTGGAACAGGGCGTGGGTCGTGGCCGGCGCTGTCTCATTGATCCCGGCAGCCGCGGCTTTGGCGGGAAAATTCCGCCGGTAGGCGTCGGAGAACCACGCCAGCGAGGCCACGTAGAGCTGATAGGCGGTCGTGGTGGGCGAGGCGTGCAGGAAGCGTTCGCGGTCGTCGTCCAGAATGTCCTCGCCGTGGTCGGCGCAGTAGAGCAGCGCCGAGGAGGTTTGCCGCAGTCCGCGCAGGAAGGCGATCGTCTCGGCGAGAAAATGGTCCGTGTAACAGATCGAATTGTCGTAAGCGTTGCGGAGCGTGTGCGCATGCTCCCGCGAGATCGCCACGTCGTCGTCGGGTTTGAAGCGTGCGAATTCGCGCGGATAACGCTGGTGGTAGCTGAAGTGGGAGCCGTAGCAGTGGAGGATGAAGAGCATCTTCTGCGCCGGGGCGGTCTCGACGATGCGGCGCATTTCGTCCAGCAGCTGCATGTCGTGGCGCGGCGAGCGGATATAGATCAGGTGGTCGGCGTCGCGGGCCAGCTTGTCGATCATGGCGCCCTGCGGCGACTGGTTGGAGATGAACCACGTCTCGAAGCCCGCTTCGTTGAAGAGGGCCGGAAGCCCTTTGCGGCGGTAGAGCTGGTCGTGCTCCTCGGTCGAGACGGAGGAGAGGATGAGCGGCACGCTCTTGTGCGTGGTGTTGCTCTGCGTCAGCACGTCGCGGAAAATCACCAGATCGTCCACCTGCGAGAGCCGGGGATTGGTCTCCCGCTCGTAGCCGTAAAGCTCCCAGCTCATGGCGCGCGACGCTTCACCTATAATATATACGTAAATCTCGCGTCCGGGCGCTTCGGCCTCGCGGCTGGCTTCGTAGGTGAAATCCGCCGAGGTCTTTTCGAAGTTGTAGGCCTTGCGGAATTCCGAGGCGCTCAGGTAGACGTTGTAGGCCACGTTGAGCGGGAAAATCTCGTCGCGCAGCACGTGCCGCTGTTCGCTCACATGATAGGCCGGCCACAGGGCCAGCATGCCCAGCGCCATGAGCGCGGCGCCCGAAAGGCCGACGTTCATGCGCGTCGTGCGCGAAATGTAGCGTTTGTGGCCGATCTCGCGCGCCGCGAACCACAACAGCGGCAGGTACATCACGCAGACCAGAATGACCGAAGGGTAGATGTTGCTCAGCAGTTCGCCCGCCTCTCCGGGATTGGTCGTCACCAGATTGGTGAACATGTCCGTGGCGATGATCGAGTTGCCGAACAGATAGAGCAGCACGATCTGGAACGCGCAGAGGAAGATAAAGGGAAATCCCAGCCAGATCATCACGCCGGAACGGCTCAGCGCCACGCTCCACATCATGTAGAAGCCCAGCGGCATCAGAATCAGCGCCTCGACCGTCCAGCCGGAGTAAGGCTCGGTATTGGCCAGCACGCAGTTGGGGATAATCAGCGCGACGAAGAAATAGACGGTCAGCAGCGTGGTGAAACGGCTGCGGGTTTTGACCGTGCGTCGTCTGTTTACCCTGTTCGGATCAGCATTCATATCGTTACACTAACCTAAAAAGCTTCGTTTATGCTCAGCAGGAAGCCGCTCGTCTTCTTGCCGAAGCCGTAATCGAGTCGCACATTGACCCGTTTCTTCAATTCCCAGCGCAGGCCGACGCCGTAGTTGGGTAGCGTCTCGGACCAGTCGAACCGCTCCAGATCGCTGAAGACGTTACCTGCGCCGCCCCAGAAGGTGCAGCCGATGCGCCGCCAGATGCGCTGGCGCAGCTCGACCTGAAACGTTATCATGTCGTTGTCCGTGTAGCGGCCCTGATAATAGCCGCGCATCCGCTGCGAACCGCCCATGCGGGCCAGCATCGGCCACGGGGTTCCCTCGGAGTTGAACTCCGCGTAGAGGTCCGCCGCGAGGATGCTGCCCTTCCACAACTGCCTGTAGTAGTCGGCCGTGAAGGTCGTGCGCCACAGCGAACGTCCGCAGTTGCCCAGTCCCTTGGGAAACAGCGTCTCCTGCAGACTGACGTAGACGCCCCGGAAAGGGTTGGGTATGAAGTCGCGCGAGTCGTATTCCAGAATCGCCCCGACGCCCGTGGCGGTGTAGTGCGTCTTCTGCCCGTAGAGGTAGCTCTCGCCCAGCGGCTTGAACTTCTTGCCCTGCGTATGCTCGAAACTGAGGATGCCGCCCACATAGGTGTTGGGCAGCACCCGGTGCAGGTAGCGTGCCTTTATCAGGTAACGTTTCTCGTTGTAGGAGCTCTCCTCGTTGTAGCGGCCGTCGTTATAGCCGATGCCCCACATGTCACGGGGCGCCGAAGCGAACATCACCGTATAGTCGATGCGCTTGCCGTTGCGGGAGAAGATGTTGTTGCCCGTGACGCCCAGCGCATAGAATCCCGAAATCGAGACGTTGGCGAAGATCGAAATGTCCGACGGCGAAGTGACCGAGTCCGTACGGTCTATGCGGTAGAGTCCGGCCGCCAGCAGTCCGATGCCGAGACTCGTATTCTTCGAATAGCTGGGGCCTCCGGCGAAGGTGAAGTCGATTTTCTTCTCGAACGTGCGGTCGCGCGTCGATCCCTCGAAATATTTCACCACGCGCCGCGGGAACGAGAGCCGTTTCTGCGGCTGGGGCTGTTCCGGAAGCGGGGTATAGCTGTAATGCAGCGTGTCGCTGCCGTTGATATACACTCCCTCTTGGGCCGCTCCCTGCAGCGCGAAGCAAAGGGCGAAAGCCAGAACGGCGGTTTTGCGCAGCATCCGGTTATTTGTACTTCTCGATCGTTTCGTAGAAATCGGCCTTGTCCTGCTCCGAGAGAACCCCCTTGCGCAGGAAGACCAGCTCTCCCTCCTTCGATACGATCATCAGCACGAACTGGTTGTTGCAGTCGCCCAGCTCCCAAGCCTTGCTCAGGATACGGTCCTGATCGGCGAGCACCAGCGCGCCGTTCTTGGCCGTGCGTTTCTTGGCCATGTTGCGGGCCATGCCGTTGGGGACCATCGGGGCGTCCTTGAGGTTCATCACGCCGAAACCGAAAATATTGTCGCTCTGGGCGCGGTGGTTCTCCTCCAGTTCGACCGTGAAATCGTTGTTCTGCTTGTGACGGTCGGGGTCCACGTAAAATATCATCAGGTTCTTCTCGCCCCAATGCGGCAGCTTGGCCGGATTGCCGTCGAGGTCGAGCACTTCGACATTATCCACTTTGCGGGGCAGCTCCTGAGCCGCCGCTGCGGATGCGGCGAGCGTGAAGGCGGCCAGCATCCCAATTACTTTCATCTTCATCGTAATCCTGTTTTTTGGTTTCAAAAGAAAACAAATCTGGGCAAAGTTACAACTTTTCCGCCAACATACGGACAATCAGCCGTTATAATATTGTCCGTATGGTTCACTTTTTTGGCTTGGCGGGAGTCAGCGCCGTGTCGAAGGCGTAAAGTCCGCCGCCGGAAATAATCAGGAAGACGTAGACGCCCAGCCACACGAACTCCAGCTCCCCGGCGCCGAATCCGCCCCACGCGAGCATCAGCAGGATGCCCAGCGAGAGAATCAGCGCCGACATACGCACCCAGATGCCCATGATGATCGCCACCGCCAGCAGCACCTCGGCCACCGTCACGACAACGAACGTCGCCGCGCTGCCGGCCGAGGCGAACGACGGGTACGAATTGACGATTTCGTTGTAATCCTGCATTTTGCCGATATTGTGGAAGAGCATCATCCCTCCCGCGAACAGTCTCATGTAGAGCACGGCCCAATCCATGTGCCGGTATTGCCCGATCCAGTCTTCGATTCTTTTTCCCATGCCCCGGCATCGTGCAATTTGTATTCCAAAGGCGTTCCGGGAGCGATTCGCACCCGGCCTGCGCCGTTCCGGACGCGCTCCCGAACCGCAGACGGCCCGGCATGGACGGATATTTCCGCCCCGAAGTCCGGAGCCGCCGATGACACGGATGCCGACCGGCCTCCTTGACCGACACAAGGTCTCCGGGCGGATATTTCCCGTCCGCCGCCCGCTTCGACACGCTCCCGGAGAGCCTGTTCCGGCAGAAACGGCCCTGAATTTTCGTCTTGTCGCCCGATTTTCGTTATCTTTGCGCCCATGAAAACCAATATCCTTTTCGTCTGCCTCGGAAATATCTGCCGCTCCCCGGCGGCCGACGGCATCATGCACCACATCGTCGAAGAGCGGGGACTCGGCGGCCGGATCGGAATCGACTCGGCCGGAACCTACGCGGGACACACGGGCGAACTGCCCGACGCCCGCATGCGCCGCGCCGCCGCACGGCGGGGGTACGACCTCGGCCACCGCGCCCGGCAGATCCGGGAGGAGGATTTCGACCGGTTCGACATGATCGTCGTCATGGACGACATGAACTACGAGAACGTCCACCGGCTCGCGCCGTCGCGCAGGGCCGCCGAAAAGATCTTCCGCATGCGGGAGTTTTTCCGCCGCCACCCCCGTTGGGACCATGTTCCCGACCCCTATTACGAAGGCGCCGAAGGCTTCGAGCTGGTGCTCGACATGCTGGAGGACGGCTGCGGGGGAATTCTCGAATACCTCGAAAATCCGCAGTGACATGCAAAAAAAGCAATCCGGAGACGCCCCGTCCCCGGATTGTTGTTTTCGCAGCGGCTTGCCGAAGCCGCCGTATCGAGACCGCGCGTCAGAAGTCGAGTCCGAAACTGATGCTGTAGGTATTGTGCAGCAGCGTCTGCTTCTTGGCGATCAGGTAGGCGAAGTCGAGACGCAGGTGCAGGAACCGGACGCCCGCGCCGACCGAACCGTAGGAAGGGTAGTAGTCGCGGCGCTCGCCGTAGTGATAACCCGCCCGGAGCTGGATGAGCTGCATCAGGTTGTACTCGGCGCCGACCGACATCTGGAATCCCCGGACTTTCGAAGGCGAGAAGTAGTAGCCCAGATCCGTGCCGACGGTTATCTCGTGCACGTCGCTGAGGAACGTATCCAGCGCCACGCCCGCCGTCAGGTCCATCGGCAGGGTGTAGGGCGTGTCTTTCAGATAGCCGCCCAGATTGCCCAGCTTGGCGCCCGCGCGCAGCGTCGAATAGCTTCCGACGTTTTCCAGCGGGTGCGACCATGCGGCGCTCAGGTCCACGGCCAGCGCGTCCGCCGAGGTTTCGGGACGCTTGAGGTGCATGTAGCGGGCCACCACGCCGACGGCCCAGTTGCCGCCGATGCGGCGCGAGTAGCCCAGATCGACCGCCATGTCGTTGTTGCCCCGCTCGCGCAGGTACTGCCGCCAGCCGATCTGCGCCAGATTGACGTTGTCGAAACGGCAGAATCCCGTCACGGCGTAGTAGTCGAACTGCCCCTGTCCGTAATAGGACGAGGATATCTGCGACGGCATCTGCGAGAAAATGGCCGTCGCGGAGTTGTTGTATATGGCGTGCGACCCAGACAGGGTCGTCATGGCGACGCCGCCCATGCCGAGCGTCTTGGCGTCGGGCGTCGGCAGGGTCGCTTCCTGCGCTGCGGCGCAGAGCGTCGCGGCGAGCAGTGTCAGTGTGGTTATCAGACGTTTCATACGGCAAATATAGCGAAAGGCGGGCGGCAAAACGAAAATTTGTCTCCTGATTTGTCCGGAACGCCTTCCATGTGCGGCAAATATAGCAAAAAAGATGCAAGTTCCGCCGGTGCGGGCGGCCAAACTCCGGGCACGGCGCACCCGGCCTGCGATCGGACTTCGGGACCCGCCGCCCCGCACGGGCCGCGGCGCCGGCGTGCGGAGCATGATGCCGTCAGGCTGAAATCCGCTTCAGGCACTCCTCGACCAGCTTGAAAAACCGGGAGATATGCGCGCCGTCCACGAACGCATGGTTGACGAAGATCGAGAGCGGCATCACGAGCCGCCCTTCGCGCATCACCGCCTTGCCGGCGTTCATCAGCGGATATTCCGTCGGCTGGCCCGGCGCTCCCTGCGCGTAGGTCAGGGAGGTGAAATAGAGGTCCGGCGTGGCGCTCAGCAGGAAGACGTCGTAATCGCCCTGCGCCTGCAGCACCTTTTCGGCGCCGTAGGGATCGCCGTCCTGCGGAATGTCGGTGACGATGGCACGCGCCTCGGCGTAGAAGCGTTCGAAATCGGCATGGTAGGGGATGCGGACGGTGTAAAACGTACGGCCCGGAACGGCGATGGGCGAGATGACGTCCACCGTGTCGTGCCAGATCACGTTTCCGCGGCTGTCCGTGCGGTAACGGAACTCCTTGATTTCATTGACCGCGCGCAGCACGGCGTAGAGGTAATAGAGGAAGAAGGAGCGTCCCGCGGCTTTGGCCGCCGCACGGGCTTCGGTGCAGTCGATCTCGGTCGCCACCGAAATCCACGAATTGAGGAAGTTGCGGAAAAAGGCGTAATTGTCCCGCCGCTCCCAAGTTTCGATGTCTACGGTATGTTTCATAAGGTATGGCGTTAAACAAAACGTCCGCTCAAGCAGACTTGGCGGACGCTTTTATTGCCGGTCCGATGCCGCGGGGCACCGAACCGCTGCTGTTTTCCGATTGCCGGGAGATTCCTAACAGTTCATCGCGCCGCAGCAGTGGATGACTTGTCCGCTGACATACGACGAAAGATCCGATGCGAGGAACAGCGCGACCTTGGCCACGTCCTCCGGGCTCATGGAGGTGGGGTCGTAGTGGAAGCAGCAGCAGTCGGTGACACATTCGCTGCTCATGCGCACCAGCAGGCCGTCCTTGCGGAAGGAGCCGTCCACGCACATGCTGTCCACCCCATAGGTGGCGTGCTCGGGATTCAGAAGCTCCTTGATGATGTCGAACATGAGATAGAAGTCCTCTTCGCCGCTGTACCCGGTGACGGACACCAGCACCTGGCCGTTTTTCAATTGGATATCCTGGGTCATGACAAAACCTCCACTATGTATTTTTTTCAGTATAGCACACTTTGTCCCGTATGCCAAGAGAGGGGAAGGGGAATACTGGAAGCATCTGAATGAAGGAGGTACATTCCATGGATTTTGAGAAAAGCAAAACCAGAGAAAATCTGATGAGAGCCTTTGCCGGAGAGAGCCAGGCCCGGAACCGTTACACCTTTGCCGCCGAGCAGGCCAGGGAGCAGAAGCTGGAGGTGGTGGCCCGGGTGTTTGAGTTCACCGCCAATCAGGAGCTGGCCCACGCCAAGGTATTTTACGACGCACTCCAGCCTTCGGTGTGCCGCAATCTCACTGTAGACGGGAATTATCCCATTGACCTGTATCCCGATCTGCTGGGGCACCTGAGGGCGGCCAACCACAACGAGCTCCAGGAGTGGGAGCACGATTACGCGGGTTTTGCCAAGATCGCGGCCGAAGAGGGGTTTGACCTGATCAGCAAGACCTTTGAGATGATCGCAGGTATCGAAAAGACCCACGCCGACCGCTTTCAGCGCTTTGCCACCCTCATGGAGCAAGATCAGCTGTTTTCCTCTTCGCAGGAGGAGACCTGGATGTGCCTGAACTGCGGGCAGATCATCCACGCCACCATGGCCCCTGCCCAG
>OJPN01000986.1_pt1 | contig 22173 bp, 19 predicted proteins | sample 1598511 | NCBI WGS metagenome assembly OJPN01 (sample SAMN03922485, study PRJEB24848) | human gut metagenome | isolation source: stool sample | host: Homo sapiens | place: Germany | collected 2011-05
CTGTGATCTGCAGCACCCGCCAGAGAAGGCGGTGGAGATGTACCGCCTGTGGCAGCAGGGGTACGAGGTCATCGAGGGGGTAAAGGTCAGCCGGGGGAAGGAATCCCCCCTCCACGCCTTTGCCGCCCACCGGTTCTATGACATTCTCAGCCGGGTCACCGGGGTGGACATGTCCCGGGCCTCTGACTTTAAGCTGCTGGACCGAAAGGCGGTGGACACCCTGGTGGCCCTGCGGGAGAAGAACGCCTTTTTCCGGGCCCTCTCCTCCTGGATCGGCTTCTCCACTGCCACAGTGGAGTTCGAGGTCCAGCCCCGGGTGGCGGGGGAGTCCAAGTGGTCGGTAATGAGCCTGGTGCGCTATGCCGTCACCAACATCGCCGCCTTCTCCACCGCGCCCCTCCAGATCGTCACCCTGCTGGGGGTGGTGGTCTTTCTGGCCTCGGCGGTGCTGGGACTCCACTCCCTGTGGCAGAAGTTCACCGGCCATGCGTTAGAAGGCTTTACGACAGTGATCCTGCTCCAGCTGCTCATCGGCAGCATCCTGATGATCTGCTTGGGCATCATCGGCTATTATATCGCCAAAATTTACGAGGAGATCAAGGACCGGCCCCGGTATATCCTGGCCGACCAGTGCGGAGGGAACGATGAGAGCGCGTCTTGCAAAGCTGTTTGACCCCACCTTTTTCCGCTTTATCCTGGTGGGCCTGGTGAACACCGCCGTAGGCTATGGGGTGATGTTCGGCCTGTACAACCTGACGCCCCTGAACACCTGGGGCAGCAGGGGGCAGTGGATCGCCTCGGCGGCCAACTATATTGTAGGCAGCGTGGTGAGCTTTTTCCTGAACAAGCACTTCACCTTCCGCAGCCGGGAGAAGGGCGCGGGGGTGGTGCTCCGGTTTGCTCTGAATATCACCGTGTGCTGGCTGCTGGCCTATGGCCTGGCCCAGCCCATCATGGCCCGCCTGCTGGCGGGAATGGCGCTCAGCGAGAAGCTCAAGGGCAACCTGACCCTGCTGGCCGGTTCGGGCCTGTTCGTGGTCCTGAACTATGGGGGACAGCGGTGGTTCGCCTTTAAAAGCAAATAAAGCAACATCCCAGGCGGCGCTTTGTAACGGAAGCGCAGCCTGGGATGTTTTTTGTCTGTCAGCGGTCCAGTCCCCGCTGTTTCCGCCGCTTCCCGGCCCACAGGTCGGCGAAGATCAGGACGGCGCACCACAGCATCAGCAGGGCCAGGATGAGCAGGGCGCAGTTGCGGAAGAATTCCTCGGGGAGGATCAGGATCACCGGGTCCTCCCGATAGTCGAACAGCCAGTTGGTCTTGCCGGGGAAGAAGAGGGCGTGGAAGAGGACAAAGGCCCGGTCAAAATTCAGAGCGGCCAGACCGCCCACCGCCAGAAAGACGATGGCCAGCCCCGCGGCGGCCCAAAAGCCGGGGCCGCGCCCCCGGAAGCAATAGGGCCGGACGCGCTTGAAGCGGCTGTAGACCAGCAAGCAGAGCAGCCCCGCAAGGGACAGGCCCAGCACCCACAGGTCCAGGAGAAACAGCCGCCGCACGTCGGCAAAGTGGTCGGCCCCGGACTGGGACCAGGGCAGCACCCCGGCGGCAAAGTCGGGCCGCAGCCCCAGACAGAAGTCCATCACCTGGTCAAAGGCCTGGCGGATCTGCTCCGGGGTAAGCCCCACATACTCCGCCAGCCCCATGGGGCCGATGTGGGCATAATAGAAGGGGCGGCACAGCAGGGGGGCGGCGATGGAGCCGGACAGCACCGCCAGGGCGGTGAGCAGGGAGGACAGCAGGGACAGGGGTTTACTGGTTTTCATGGAACGACCTCATTTCGTGGGGATCGCGTCCGGACAGGACGATGAGCACCTGGCCGGGGAGATAGAACAGCCACATGCCCAAGCTGGTGAAGGCCTCTAAAGCGGGCGGGAGCAGACCGGGGGACTGGAAGATGCCCACGCACACGTCGCAGCACAGGAACAGCGTAAGCCCCAGGGCGAACTGCCGCCCCCAGCCCCGGGGCAGCCTGACGGCCAGGGCCACGTTGCACAGGAAGTTGGAGAAATAGATCAGGGCCAGCAGGTTCTCTCCTGTCAGCCGCCCTAAAACGGCCAGCAGGGCGGGGGAGAGGAGGCACAGGACGAGCCGTGCGCCCCACAGGGTCCGGCCCCCGTTGGCCCGGGAAATGCGCAGGAGATACAGCCCCTGGACGCCGCAGAACAGCAGCAGGCCCAGGGCATAGTACCGGTCCAGCATCAGGAGAAACCAGTCCGCGCCTAACGTGAGGGTCAGCGCCCAGGCCACCAGCCGGGAGCCGCCGTGGACCCCTTGATGCCAGGCGAAGAGGGCGCACAGAATGATGCCCAGATACTTTACGCTGTTGCCCGCCGCCCCCTGGCCAACTAGGTCCAGAAAGAGAAAGCGGACGTAGATCAGACCCTCCAGGGCCAGGAAGAGGGCCTGGGTGAGAACGCGCCGGGATGGGGAGAACAAGAAGAATGCCCCCTTTCAAACAGGCCTATCATAACACGCATGAGATGGAAAAACAAGAAGCGGACCCGAGTATGCACCCGGGTCCGCTTGTCTTGCGGATGGAACGGCCTTACTTGGAAGCGGCGGGCTTCTTGTGGCCGAAGATGGTCTGGCAGGCCTCAACAGCCAGCACCAGAGCCAGGACGAACAGCACCACGGCCAGCACCAGCTGCACCACAGGGGCAGTGGTAGCGCCGTTGGCGGAGATGGCGTTCATCTTGGCGATGGCGGTCTGAGCCAGAGAGGTCAGAGTGACCACCAGCATGAAGATCATGGGGAAGTAGAACATCTTGTTGTTGCGGCCCACGTTGCCCAGCCAGGCGCACACGGCCAGCAGAGCCAGAGCGGCCAGCAGCTGGTTAGAAGCGCCGAACAGGGGCCAGATGGTGGAGTAGCCGCCCAGGCCCAGGCCGATGCCCAGAACCACGGTGATGGCAGTGGCCACGAAGGGGTTGCACAGCACGGCCTTGAAGCCGGTGGCGTCCTTATAGGTCTGGCCGGGCTCCAGCCAGAACTCCTGGAACATATACCGGGCCAGACGGGTGGCGGTGTCCAGAGAGGTCAGGCAGAACACGGACACGGTCAGCACCAGCAGGGAGCTGACGGTGGCCTGAGTGCCCTCCAGGCCGGGGATGGTGGCCACCATGCGGGAGATACCGGTGGCGAACACGGCGGTGGGGGTGCGGATGCCGCCGTCAGAGGGCAGCTTCACATAGTCCTGCCAGATGAAGGCCACAGCGCACAGGGAGACTAGAGCCAGGGCACACTCGATGAGCATGCCGCCATAGGCGATGGGCTTGGCGTCGCGCTCGTGGTCCAGCTGCTTGGAGGTGGTGCCGGAGCCCACCAGAGAGTGGAAGCCGGAGATAGCGCCGCAGGCGATGGTGACGAACAGGGCGGGGAACACATAGCCCAGGGAGGCGGGAGCCCCGGTGGAGGCCACCACGGTCATGTTGTCATACCAGCCGGTGAAGGCGGGCATATCCATGTGCAGATCAGCGCCCATGATGCCGGCACCCAGCACGCCCACAGCGGCGATGACCATCATGGCGTACAGCAGGAAGGAGGACAGATAGTCACGGGGCTGGAGCAGGATCCACACGGGAGCCACAGAGGCGATGAGGATGTACACGCCGATGATCCACATCCAGGCGGTGTTGGACAGGTAGATGGGGTGGAAGTTCAGGCCCACCACCAGGCAGACCACGATGCCGATCACGCCGGCCACAGTGGCCACGGCCAGGGAAGCGCCCTTGCGGTAGACAAAGAAGCCGAACACGATGGCCATCAGGATGAACAGCAGGGAGATCATGGCCACAGAGGCGTTGGTGGCGGACTTGACGGTGTCCACAACGCCGTCCACATAGGTGGCCTGGAAGGTGCTGGCCACGATGGAGGCGAAAGCGGCCACCACCAGGATCAGGGTCAGGTAAGAGAAGATCAGGAAGAGCTTCTTGGCCCGGGAGCCGATGTTCAGGGCGATGACCTCGCCGATGGACTGGCCCTTGTGGCGGATAGAGGCGAACAGAGCGCCATAGTCATGGACGGCACCGAAGAAGATGCCGCCGATCAGAACCCACAGCACCACGGGGACCCAGCCGAACACGGCGGCCTGAATGGGGCCGTTGATGGGGCCGGCGCCCGCAATGGAGGAAAAGTGATGTCCCATCAGCACGGGGGCCTTGGCGGGGACATAGTCCATGCCGTCCTCCAGCTCATGGGCAGGGGTCACGCGGGAGTCATCCACGCCCCACTGCTTGGCCAGCCAGCCGCCGTAGAAAATGTATCCTACAACAAGAATGGCGCAGCCGACCAGAAAAACCAATACTGCATTCATTGTTTTTGCTCCTCTCCTTTTTCTTTGGAAACAATGCGCGCCACCAGCCGCTTCACGTCTTTGCCGATGAGCTTGCCGCTGCGATTGGTGGTGACTTCTCCCGTGGACAGGTCCACGGCGGCTATACGAAACTCCATCCATCCATGGAGGGATAGCTTGAATTCCCGGCGGCGCTTCAGCTTTTTCAGCCGGGCCAGAGCCAGGGGGTCGGCGCTGTCATACAGCACCACGGCGGTGAGATAGGTGTACATGTGCTGGGCGTGGGGGCGGACCCGGGGCTCGCCGTCCTCCGTCACCCGGCGGAAGATCTCCTCCACCAGGGGGGTATCCAGGTGGTCCGTGGACCACAGATAGAGGTATTCGTGGCTTTCCGCCGCCCACAACTCCGCCTGCTTCACCAGCACATACTGGCTGTCCCGCAGGTGATAGCTGCACAGGGCCTTCAGGGGGGTGCCGTCCTGAATGTCCTCTATATCATAATAGGCGGAGTAGGCCTTCTTCAGCCGCTCCACCAGATTTTCTCGCAGTTGAGACAAACCCCGCACTCCTCTCCTGGCCTCTTTGTTTCGGTTTAGAGGCCGCTGTTTGGGTCGAAAGAACAAATTGTAAATAATCTGTGAATCGCTTACGTTAACAGCTATCATAGCAGAAGCACGTTTGTTTTTCAAGGCGGAACAGCACTGTGAATTTCCGAAAAAAAGGATGGTTTTCATATTTTTTTTGTGCATTCCATCAACTGTTGTTCATTGGAGAACAGAACGGCGTTTTTATTCCGTCCCACGCGGCACGAAGCGGCACAAAAAGGAGAAAACCGCCCCCTGATTTCGTTGACAGGGGGGTGGCGGACGAGTAGAATAATGAAAACTGCCCTTGACTGTGAGCGGATATCCTTTTCTTTAGGAGGCATACCATGGGTAGCATGGAGAAACTACACCGGCGCTGGCAGGCCCTGCTCCGGCCCCGGCTGCGTCTGGCGCGGCCCGGATTCTATTTCCTGGTCGTCCTCTATTATGAGGAACTGTTTTTAAAGCTGTACTGTCTCCACGGCATCTCGCCGGTGGGGGCTTTGTTTACCCTGCTGTTCACCGTCCCCATCGCCATGGGCCTGGGGCTGTTGTGCGGCGGAGTGTCCCCCGGGAAGGGCAGGGTGCTGCTGGTGCTGTGTACCGGGCTGATCTCCCTGTGGCTGGGGGCCCAGGCGGTGTACTACCACCTGTTCAAGACCTTTCTCACTATTTTCTCCCTGACCAAGATGGGCATGGTGGCCGGGGCCTTTGGGGGCATGGCCACCACCGAGATCATCCTGAACTGGTTCCCCATCCTGATGATGGCACTGCCGGTGATCTTCGCCGCTGTGGGGCGGAAGAGGATCGTCCGGGACCAGCCCGATCCGGCGGGGCTGCGCATCCGGTGGGCCGTGGCGGCCATTCTGGTGCAGCTGGCGGTGATGGGCGTGGTCTATCTGTGCGGCGGGGGGAACTTGTCGCTGCGCTATGTGTATTACCGCACTGCCACGCCGGAGTTGGAGATGCAGGACTTCGGCATGCTGACCCAGACCACCCTGGAGGTCCGCCGCCTGGTGGGCGGCATCGCCCCCGACGACCCGGCCATGCGGGACCGCCCCAAGTGGGTCCGCCCCTTGAACCGGACGGCCCCGGAACAGGAGCCGAAATACTCTGCGGCCAAGTATAATATCATGAACTTCGACTTTGACAAGCTCATCGACCAGGAGACCGACGAGACCCTGCTGGAGGCCCACAAGTGGTTCTCCCAGCGGGAGCCCTCGGAGAAGAACCAGTGGACAGGCTATTTCAAGGGGAAGAACCTGGTGTGGATCGTGGCCGAGGGCTTTTCTACCCTGGCCATGGACCCCCAGCGCACCCCCACATTGTGGAAGCTGTCCCACCAGGGCTTTACCTTTGACCACTTCTACACACCCCTGTGGGGCGTGTCCACATCAGACGGGGAATATGTCACCACCACCGGCCTGGTGCCCAAGTCGGGGGTGTGGAGCTACTCCCTGTCCTCGGAAAACTATATGCCCTTCTCCCTGGGCAACCAGTTCCGGGACCTGGGCTATCGCACCATGGCCTTCCACGATTATCTCTATAACTACTATGATCGAAACCGGTCCCACCCCAACATGGGCTATGAGTATATCGCCCTGGGGCAGGGGCTGGCCCTGGACTCCGCCGACGCCTTCCCTTCCTCTGACCAGGAGATGATGGAGAAGATCGTGCCCATGTTTGTGGACCGGGACCCGTTCATGGTCTATTGCCTCACGGTGAGCGGCCACCTGAACTATAACCTGGAGGAGAACGCCATGGCCCGGAAGCACTGGGACGAGGTGAAGGACCTGCCCTACAGCGACAGCGTCAAGTGCTATCTGGCCTGCCAGCAGGAGCTGGAGCTGGCGGTGAAGAGCCTGGTGGACCAGCTGGACGCGGCGGGCAAGCTGGACGACACGGTGATCGTCCTGTCCGCCGACCACTACCCCTATGGTCTCACCGACGAGGAGTACAGCGAGCTGCTGGGCCACGCCGTGGACCCGGTGTTCGAGATATACGAGAACACCCTGATCCTGTGGAACAGCCAGATGAAGGAGCCGGTGGAGGTGGACAAATACTGCTCCAGCCTGGACATCGCGCCCACTCTGTCCAACCTGTTCGGCCTGGAGTATGACTCCCGGCTGATGATGGGCACGGACATCCTGTCTGACCAGGCGGGGATGGTCATCTTCTCTAACTACAGCTTTATCTGCCAGGACGGGTGGTATAACTCGGTGGCCGACGAATACCGCCGCTGGGACGGGGCCGACCCGGACATGAGCGTGGCCGCGGCCAAGCTGGCGGAGGTGCAAAACCGGGTGGCCTATTCGGCGGTGATCCTGGATTATGACTATTACCGGCTGCTGTTCTGGGACGTGCGGCCCGCCAAGGCGAAAACGGGATAAACGGCCCTTGTGGGGCGGGGGAGAAGGGCCCCCGCCACGCCGCCGTTCTCCACAGAAAAACCCCAGGTAAAATACAAGAGAAATTTGGGGAAAAATGATTGACATTTCCGGGGGGAACAGATATAGTTGAGCTTGCTATCTACCTGACGCTTTGTTCCGCAGGGAGGGACGGAGCGATGAAACAAGGGAGCTGAAAACGAAAAAATTTTCCGAAATGGGGGAGGATACATGTCCAAAGAGTTGATCCGCCTGGACAACTGTACCATGGCTTTCGACAACGAGATCGTGCTCGACAACATCAACCTGTATATCAATGATAAGGAATTCCTCACGCTGCTTGGCCCCAGTGGATGCGGCAAGACCACCACCCTGCGCATCATCGGTGGTTTTCAAACGCCCACCTCTGGCGATGTGCTGTTCGACGGCGTGAGGATGAATTCTGTCCCGCCCCACAAGCGGGCCATCAATACGGTCTTTCAGAAATACGCCCTGTTCCCCCATCTCAACGTGTATGAGAACATCGCCTTTGGCCTGCGCATCCCCAAGGCGGACGCCAAGGGCAAAAAGGTGAAGCTGCCCGAGAAAGAGATCCACGACCGGGTCATGGAGATGCTGGAGATCGTGAACCTGCGGGGCTTTGAAAAGCGGCACATCGCCGCCCTGTCCGGCGGCCAGCAGCAGCGGGTGGCCATCGCCCGGGCCCTGGTGAACCGGCCCAAGGTCCTGCTGCTGGACGAGCCCTTGGGCGCCCTGGACCTGAAGCTGCGCAAGGATATGCAGAATGAGCTCAAGCGCATCCAGCAGGCTATGGAGATCACCTTTATTTATGTTACCCACGACCAGGAGGAGGCCTTGGCCATGTCCGACACTGTAGTGGTCATGGACGGCGGCAAGATCCAGCAAATCGGCACTCCTGAGGACATCTATAATGAACCGAAAAATGCCTTTGTGGCCGACTTTATCGGTGAGTCCAATATCATCGACGGCATCATGCGAGAGGACGGAGTGGTGGAGATCTTCAACCGGCGGTTCCAGTGCCTGGACGGAGGCTTTGAGAAGGACGAGGCGGTGGATGTGGTCATCCGGCCCGAGGACGTGGATATCGTCCCCGAGGACCAGGGCCAGCTGAGGGGCACGGTCACCAACGTGACCTTCAAGGGAATGCAGTACGACATCATCGTAGACTTCTATGGCTTCAAGTGGCTGATCCAGACTACCGACCTGTCCCCCGTGGGCAGCCGCATCGGCATCAAGATCGACCCCGACGGCTTTCACGTGATGAAGAAGAGCCAGTATTCCGGCCTGTTCGGGGACTATTCCTCCTATTCCGAGGAATATGAGGAGATCTCCGACGCCACCTTCGATCCCGAGGAAGGGGATCAGGAGGGCGGAGATGAAGAATAAGCGCTCCTGGCTGGCCGCCCCCTATGTGGTGTGGATGGCCCTGTTCACCGTGATCCCCATCATTATGATGGTGGTCTATGCTTTCACCAGCGCCGGCGGCGGCTTTACCCTGAACAACTTTACCCAGATGGGGACCTATGCGGTGGTGTTCTTCCGCTCCTTCAAGCTGGCCGTCATCGCCACCGCCGTCTGCCTGCTCATCGGCTATCCCATCTCCTATTGGATGGCCAAGGAGGGGCCCCAGTTCCAAAAGGCGGCCATGGCCCTTATCATGCTGCCCATGTGGATGAACTTTCTGCTGCGGACCTATGCCTGGATGTCCATTCTGGAGAACACCGGTCTGCTGAACCGGCTGTTCCAGGCCATCGGCCTGATCGACCTGGTGAACCACATCTTCGGCACCGAATTTCAGTATTTCCCCATGATCAACACCCAGGGGGCGGTGGTGCTGGGCATGGTGTATAACTATCTGCCCTTTATGATCCTGCCCATCTACTCCGTCATCATCAAGATGGACAACTCCCTGCTGGAGGCGGCCCAGGACCTGGGGGCCAACTCCTCCCTGACCTTCCGCAAGGTCATCCTGCCCCTGTCTCTGCCCGGGGTGCTCTCCGGCATCACCATGGTGTTTGTCCCCGCGGTGTCCACCTTTGCCATCTCCCGCCTGCTGGGCGGCAACAACCAGACCCTGCTGGGCAACCTCATTGAGATGCAGTTTGTGGGCACGGCCTATAATCCCCACTTGGGCAGCGCCATTGCCATGGTGATGATGGTTATCGTGGTGGTCTGTATGTATGTGATGAATCGCTTTGGCGAGGGCGAGGAACAGGCGGTGATGTTATGAGTCTGAAACAACGTCCGTCCCTGTTTGGGCGCATCTCTATGGGGCTGGTGTTCCTGTTTCTCTATGCCCCCATTTTCGTGCTGATCGTCTTCTCCTTCAACAACTCCAAAAGCCGCACCGTGTGGCAGGGCTTTACCCTGAAGTGGTATGCCGAGCTGTTCCAGGACAGCCAGATCATGAACTCCCTGTACACCACCCTTTTGGTGGCCCTGCTGTCGGCGGCCATTGCCACCGTGGCGGGCACCTTCGCCTCCATCGGCTTTTACAACATGAAGCGCCGGGTGCGGGAGCCCCTGATGACGGTGAACAACATCCCCATGATGAACGCGGACATCGTCACCGGCGTCAGCCTGTGTCTGTTCTTTGTGGCCGCCTTCGCCGGGTGGGACGCCTTTGTCACCTGGATGGAGCAGACTTACCGTCTGACGGCCCCCCGGCTGTCCATGGGCTTTGGCACATTGCTCATCGCCCACGTGAGCTTTAACATCCCCTATGTGATCCTGTCCGTCATGCCCAAGCTGCGGCAGATGGACAAGCACCTCATCGACGCGGCCCAGGACCTGGGCTGCACCTGGATGCAGGCGTTCTGGAAGGTGGTGGTGCCCGAGATCAAGCCGGGCATCGTCAACGGTATGCTCATCGCCTTCACCATGAGCGTGGATGACTTTGTCATCTCCTATTTCACCGCCGGGGCAAAGACCAGCACCCTGGCCATGACCATCTACGGCATGGCCAAGCGGCGCATCAGCCCCAAAATGAACGCCGTGTCCACATTGCTGTTCGTGTCCGTCCTGTTGCTGCTGATCATCGTCAACGTGCGGGAGGCCCGGCAGGAGAAGGCCCGCCAGGCCAAGCGCTGAAGCGAAGACAAACCGGTCTTTCCGGCCTGAGGCCGAGAGATATATTTATTTGGGAGGAATGATCCATTGAAGAAAATCGTAGCCTTGACCCTCGCCTGTACCACGGCGATGGGCCTGTTCCTGTCCGGCTGTGCCATGGAGGATGACGCCGCCGGTTCCAACAGCAGCAGCACCGGCACACAGCGCGAGGTGGTCGTGTGCGGCTGGGGTGAAAACATCGACGAGGACCTGTTTGACCTGTTCGAGGAAGAGACGGGCATCAAAGTCATCTATCAGACCGCCGAGAGCAACGAGATGATGTACTCCAAGGTGGCCATGGGCGGCTCTGGGTATGACGTGATCGTGCCCTCTGACTATATGATCGCCCAGATGGCCGAGGAGGGCCTGCTGGCCGAGCTGGATTTTGACAACATCCCCAATTTCAGCCTGATCGCGGACCGGTTCAAGAATCTGCCCTATGACCCGGAGAACCTGTACTCCGTGCCCTATACCTGGGGCACCCTGGGTCTCATCTATAATCCCACCCTGATTGGCGGCGACGTGGACAGCTGGGGCGCTCTGTTCGACAGCCAGTACGCCGGGAAAACGGCCATGATCGGCAATCCCCGTGACGCCATGGCCGCCGCCCTGATGTATCTGGGCTATTCCATCAACACCGATGACCAGACCCAGATCCAGGAAGCCTATCAGCTCATTGCCGACGCCAAGGCCAACGGCCAGTATCAGGGCTTCTTCATGGACGAGATCTATGACAAGATGGAAGTGGGCGAGACCGCCCTGTGTACCTACTACGCCGGGGATTACCTGTCCATGTATATGAACAACCCCGACCTGAAGTATGTGGTGCCCAAGGAGGGCTCCAACTGGTTCGTGGATGCCATGGTGGTGCTGAAAGACGCCAAGCACAAGACCGAGGCGGAGGAGTGGATCAACTTTATCTGCTCCACCGAGGCCTCCCTGCGGAACATGGACTTCATCTGGTACGCCTCCCCCAACCAGGAGGCCCTGGATCAGTACCCCGCCTATTACGAGGAGGAGAACGGGGAGAAGCTGCCTGACGAGATCTATCAGGTCATGGCTGCCCCCCAGGAGGTGCTGGATCAGTGCGAGATGTACCTCAACCTGCCCGCCGACACCCGCACCCTGTATAACGACCTGTGGACCCAGATGGGCATCGAGTGACCCAGACTTTACAAAGCGCCGATCAGAGATGGTCGGCGCTTTTGTTTTTAAATCGTTTACAAACTGTTCTCGGTTTCGTGAAAACTCGACGTCTCGCTTCTGCTAGAATAGGGGCAGATCGGAGCTGAAACGCCCGGTCCGGCATCCGCCTGAAAGTCCGCGGCGAAAAAACCGCGGCCCAAAGCAAACAGAGAACATAGGCGCGTTTAAGCGCCGCCCACTGCCGCCCCCGGGCCGTGCCCCGGGGCGGCAGACCAAAAACAGCCCGCCTAATAACTGGGACGGTGAACATATAACGAAAATCTTACGCCCCGCCCGGCCCTGGACATCCAGCGCCGGGCGGGACTGTTTTTTGAAAATTCAGGGATAAAATCTCTCGCATTTCATAGCATTTTCCCTTCTTTTGTGCTATACTACAAAATTAGCACTGTGCCGCCCTTTTTCGACGAGAAACAAGGGCTTTGGAGGGGGCTGTCTATGATCCAGGAAAATCAGCGGCTGCTGAACCAGCTGAACGTCATCAGCGATGGGGTGCTGGTGCTGCTGTCCTTTTTGTTCGGCTATTGGGTGCGCTTTTATGTGTTGACCGGGGGGACCCGCTCGGTGCCCTTCCGCTTCTATCTGGCGGCGGCCTGCGCCTTAGTTCCCCTGCACCTGCTGACCTATAGCTTTGCCAATCTGTACACCCCCCACCGGAAGGTCCGGCTGGGGAGCGAGCTGCGCCGGCTGTTCTTCTGCAACTGCCTGGACTTTGTCATTTTGCAGATGTTCCTCTATCTGCTGCGGGGCACCGACTTCTCCCGCATGGCCATGGCATTGTTCTTCCTGGCGGTGAACGTCACCGTGGGCGGCAAGCGGATGGTGGTGCGCACCGCCCTGCACCGGTTCCGGGCCAGCGGCTATAACCAAAAGCACATCGTCATCGTGGGCAGCGGCGACATTGCCCGGGACTGCGTCCGCCGCATCCGCCAGAGCCCGGAGTTTGGCTACACCCTGCTGGGCTATGTGTCAGACCGGAAGAACTGGTCCGCCCTGCCGTACCTGGGCACCTTTGACCAGCTGGACGGCTATCTGTCCCGGACCAAGCCCGACGAGGTCATCGCCGGACTGGGGGCGGAGGACTATGAGCGGATGCCCCTGGTCATTCAGGCCTGCGAGCACACGGGGACCAAGCTGTCCCTCATTCCGTTTTACGCCAAGTATATGCCGCCCCACCCCCAGTTCGACAGCTTGAACGGCCTGCCCCTCATCAACCTGCGGCGCATCCCCCTGGACAACCTGGGCAACGCCTTTATGAAGCGGGCCATGGACATCGCGGGCGCACTGGTGCTCATTGTCCTGTCCTCCCCGGTGATGCTCTTTGCCGCCATTGGGGTCAAGTTCAGCTCCCCCGGGCCGGTCATCTTCCGGCAGAAGCGGGTGGGCCTGAACAAAAAGCCCTTTTATATGTACAAGTTCCGGTCCATGCGGGTGAACGCCAGCTCGGACACGGGGTGGAGCACCAACTCCGACCCCCGGAAGACCCGGTTCGGTTCCTTCATCCGTAAGTTCTCCATCGACGAGCTGCCCCAGTTTTTCAACGTGCTCAAGGGGGACATGAGCCTGGTGGGCCCAAGGCCGGAGCTGCCCCACTTTGTGGATCAATTTAAAGAGGAGATACCCCTGTACATGGTCAAGCACCAGGTCCGCCCGGGCATCACCGGCTGGGCCCAGGTGAACGGCCTGCGGGGGGACACCTCCATCAAGGAGCGCATCGAGCACGACGTGTACTACATCGAAAACTGGTCCATCCTGCTGGATATCAAAATTTTGTTCCTCACCCTGTTCAAGGGGTTTGTCAACCAAGAAAAACTAAACTGAAACCGGAGGCAACGCCATGTCCAAGAAGAGACCCAATTCCGCCGCCGCTGTGGCTGCGGATCGGTTCCGGCCCGGAGCCTTTTTCCTGCCCGGGCTGGTCCTGTTCCTGTTCACCGCCCTGACCACCATCAACGCCATCAAAATTCCCGCCCTGCTGGCCCTGATCGTGACGGCCCTGGCCCTGCTGGGCTGTATGCAGCAACTGCGCCAGCGGCTGACCTGGATCGTGGCCGCCGTGGCCCTGTTCGTGGTGGTCAACGGCATCTCCACCCTGTATTCCGTGTCCGGGCAGTTCGCCCTTCAGGACTTTCTGCCCATCGCCTGCGCCTTTTGCGTGTTCGTGCTCATCCTGGCCTTTGAGCCGGGGCAGAAGGGGTTGATCGGCCGCCGGGCCGGGGGCATGTTCGCCGTGAGCACCGCCCTGGCCTCTCTGCTGAGTATCGACCAGCTGTCCACCCGGTGGCTCAGCTCCCCCTTCCTGTGGCTGATGAACAAGTTCAGCACCGACTATGTGGATGTGGGCGGGGTGGAGACCGGCGTGCGTATGGTGTCCATCTACCGCAACCCCAACATTTTCGCCGGGTGCATCGGCCTGGGCGTGCTGCTGTCCCTGGGGCTGGCGGTGACCGAGGAGCGGAAGGGGGCCCGCCGGGGCTATCTGGCCTGTCTGGCCCTGAACGCCCTGGCCTTTGTGCTGTCCTTCAGTATGGGCGCCAGCGGCGCCATCGTGGCCGCCTTCATCATCTATCTGGTTCTGGAGCTGCCCCAGCGCCGTGCCGGTCTGCTGCTGACCATGCTGGAGACCCTGGTCCTCACGGTGATCGCGGCCTTCCCCATCTATCTCACCGCCTTTGACGGCTGGAACGGCTTTAACCCCGTGCCCCTGGTCTGTGCCGTCCTGGCCGCCGCCCTGCTGATCGTCCTGGACGAGCGCCTGGGCCGGAAGCTGGCCGACGTCCTGTCCGGCCACGGCAAGATTTTCGCCGTGGTAGTGGTGGCCCTGGCTGCCCTGCTGGCCATCTATGCCTTCCTGTCCATGACGGTCACCGGAGGCACCACCCTGAACGCCGGGGAGCGCCTGCGCCGGTCCGCCTATCCCGCCGCCGGGACCTATTCCCTGGCGGTGCAGGCCGGCGGCGACGTGTCCGTGACCATCGAGAGCCAGAACATGCAGGACACCATGATGCACACCAGCTCTGTGCTGTATGAGGGCAGCGCCGACGGGGCCTCCTTCACCGTGCCCGAGGACAGCATGGTGGTCTATTTCAACTTCTCCGCCGACCAGACCACGGCAATCGACTCCGCCCAATTCCAGGGGGAGGCCGGTTCCGGCTCCGTCCCCCTGGGCTATAAGCTGCTGCCCGGCTTCATCGCCAACCGTATGCAGGGTCTGCGGGCCAACCAGAACGCCATCCAGCGTCTGGTCTTCTTCCAGGACGGCATGAAGCTGTTCCGACAGAGCCCCATCCTGGGCCTTGGCCTGGGCGGCTTCCAGAACAACGTGTACAGCGTCCAGAACTTCTATTACACCACCAAGTATATCCACAACCACTATATCCAGGCCCTGGTGGACACGGGCGTGGTCGGCTTTGCGGCCTTTGTCATTATGCTGCTGCTGCCCGCCGCCGCTGTGGTCCGGGCACGGGTGCGCCGGGAGGAGGAACCCCTCATCGCCCCCCTGGGGGCGGCCATGGTGTTCATGGCGATTCATGGCGGCGTGGAGGTGGTGTTCTCCAGCAGCTATTTCCTGCCCATCGCCCTGGGCGTCATCGCCATGATCAGCCTGTGCTGCGGCCAGCCCATGGCTCTGCCCTGCTCCCCCAAGGCGGGCAAGTGGGCGGTGCGCATCGCGGCCCTGCCGGTGCTGGCCTATGCCCTGCTGCTGGGGGGCAACCTGTTCGCCACCCGGCTCATCGCCCAGCCCACCTATGCCAACCTGTCCATGGCCATCGCCATGGACCCCTTCCAGCGGGACGACTATATGACCAGCTATGTGGTCAACGCCCTCACCCAGGAGGACGTGCCCGACGCCGTCATGACCCAGGCGGAGAAGTGGGCCGTCAAGCTGGAAAAAGTGGACTCCAACAGTACCCCCCTCTATCTGGCCCAGGCCTATTTCCAGCAGGGGGAGACCGACAAGGCCTATGCCATGCTGGAGAAGTATGTGGACTTTGTCCCCACCCAGGAGACCACCTGGGATGACGCCTTCCTGCTGCTGTTCCAGTATTCTGATGACAGCCAGGAGTCTATGGACCACATCCTGGCCTTCCAGCAGCGGATGAACGACTGGAACGAGAACCACATGGGCACCATCACCCTCAGCCCCCAGGTCCAGGCGGCTCTCACCGTCTTCACCATGGACTAAAGCAAATAAAAATTGGCGCACACTCATCGAGTGTGCGCCGATTTTTTAGCTTCAAACAAGGGCGGGAGCGGGAGAGAGCAGCCGGTCATACTCCGCCATGACACAGGGGAAGACGGCCTCCAGGCGGAAGGGCTCCATGGCTTTTTGTCCGGCCTGGCCCAGGCTCCGGGCCAGCTGGGGGTCATCCATTAGAATTTGAATCTGCCGGGCGCAGGCGGCGGCGTCCCCATAGGGATAGAGCAGGCCGCTTTTCCCGTGGCAGATCAGGTCCCGATGCCCCTTCACGTCGGAGGCCACGGCGGGCAGGCCGCAGTGCATGGCCTCCATCAGGTTGAAGGGCAGCCCCTCGCTGCGGCTGGAGGGGACCACGGCGTTGGCCGCGGCGTACCAGGCCGCCATGGACACGTGGCCGGGGAAAACCACCCGGCGCTCCACCCCCAGCTCACGGGCCAGAGCCTGGCAGGAGGGCAGCAGGTCCCCCTGGCCGGGGAGCAGCAGGGCCGCCCGCTCCGGCAGCCGGGCCAGGGCGCGGAGCAGCACCGCCTGGCTCTTCCGCCGGGAGAACTCCGCCCCATAGACCAGCAGAAAGCGGTCCGGGCCAAAGCCCAGCTCCTCCCGCAGGGCCAGCCCCGCCTGTGGGTCGGCCCGGTCCAGGGGGGAGAAGTCCACCCCCATGCCCGGGATGTTGGCCACCCGGCGGCCCAGGCGGTGGGCGCTGGCATAATCAAAGTCCCACCGGTTCATGGTGAGCACCAGATCGGTGACGGGGGCGGTGAGCTTTTCCGCCCCGGCCAGCAGGGCGGTTTTGGCGGCGGAGGTGTTCTGATCGAATAAGTACCCGTGGGCGATGCAGACCACCCGGGGGCGCTTGGACTTGGGCAGGGCCTCCACCGCCAGGCGGGTGAAAAAGGCGGCCAGGGCGGTGTGGCAGCTGACCAGATCGTACTCCCCGGAGGCCAGCAGCCGCCGGATTTGAGCCGCCGCCGCCAGATTTTTTGGGGAGGTCATCTTCTTCTCCAGGGAGAGGGGGACGGCACGGGCAAGCTCCGGCAGGTCCGCCGGGGCCCCGCCGCAGGCCCCGTCCACCAGATAGCCCCGATCCGCCAGCGCCCGGAGATAGGGCCGGTGAAAGTTGGCCAGATGGGACCAGGTGGAGGCGGTGAACAGAATCCTCCGCCCCGGCGCAGCATGGATATCGACGGCCATGGGGCCACCTCCTCTTGAAAATCGTGATAAAATCAACCCCATTTTAACAGAATGGGGCGTGGATTACAAGGCGGGGGACCGACCAGACAGATTTTCCCGCCAGAGGACATAGAAGGTCACGTCTGCCTCCGGGTCGGTGAGGGGGATGTTCACCCGTCCGGGGTAGGCGGCGTTGCGGTTTAAGAAGTAGTCGGTGGTGAAGCAGGGGAGGGAGGAGGCCCGCACCAGTTCGTCGAACACCGCCTCCTCCGTCTGCACCAGAAATTTAGAGGCGGGCATCTTCTCCCGGCACAGGGCGTCCCAAAAGCCCAGCTGGGTGCGCAGGAGAAAGTTGAAGCCGTTGATGTCCCCAAAGGTCAGGCGCTCCCCCTGGGCCAGTTGGTGGTCTGACGGGACGCAGACGAACAGCCGCTCCCGCAGGAAGGGCCGGGCGGGGGCGTCCTGCGGCTGGAAGGGGAGCACGGCCACGTCGCAGCTGCCCTGGCTCCAGGCAGACAGCACCTCGTCATTCTGACAGACGGCGGCGGAGACCGTCATGTGGGGCCACCTGGCGTTTAATCGGGGCAGCAGCTCCCACAGGGGGGCGGGGGCGCAGGAGCGGACTGCCAGGGTGTGCTGCCGGGCGTCAAAGGCCCGGACCTCTGTCACGGCCCGCTCCGCCTCCTCCAGCAGCCGCCGGGCCTGCTCCGCGGCCACCTTGCCCGTCTCGTTGAGAGGTGGGCTATCGCAGCATCGACACCGCCCAGGCCTATTACAACGAGGCGGGCGTGGGCCAGGCCCTGAAGGAGAGCGGCCTGCCCCGGGAGGAGTTCTTCCTGACCACCAAGGTGTGGATCACCAACGCGGGCTATGACCAGGCCAAGGCGTCCATCCAGCAGTCCATGGACAAGCTGGGCACCGACTATCTGGATCTGCTGCTCATCCACCAGCCCTTCGGGGACTACTATGGCACCTATCGGGCCATGGAGGAGCTGTATGACCAGGGCAAGCTGCGGGCCATCGGCGTGTCCAACTTCGGCCCGGACCGCTATCTGGATATCCAGCACTTTGCCCGCATCAAGCCCGCCGTGAACCAGATCGAGACCCACGTGTTCCAGCAGCAGAAAATTGCCCGGGAGTATCTGAAGAAATACGGCTGCCAGGTCGAGTCCTGGGGCCCCTTTGCTGAGGGCCGGAAGGACATGTTCACCAACCCCGTCCTCACCGCCATCGGCCGGAAGTACGGCAAGACCGCTGCCCAGACCGCCCTGCGTTTCCTGATGCAGAGCGACGTGGTGGTCATCCCCAAGTCCGTCCACAAGGACCGGATGCAGCAGAACTTTGATCTGTTCGACTTCACCCTGACGGCGGAGGACATGGCGGCCATCCAGGCCCTGGACGGCGGCGAGAGCCTGTTCTTCTCCCACTACGACCCCAAGACGGTGGAGTGGTTCATGTCTATCCTGTAAATTTCAGCTTGCAGTCAAAAAGACGAGGTCCCCCGTATGCAGCGGGAGACCTCGTTTTACGTGTGGGAGAAGCGCCGTTCCTCTCGGCGGGAGAAGTACAGGTATCCCCCGCCCACCAGCGGCGGACGGAGGTCTCGGACCTGCTGGAGCGGGACCACATCCATCCCGACATCCGCTTTACCACATGGGAGGACTTTGCCATCATGGCCATGGTGGAAAAGGGCCTGGGCGTGAGCATCCTGCCCGACATGATCCTGCGGCGCATCCCCTATGAGATCGAGATACGCCCCCTGGAAAGGCCCTACTTCCGCCAGCTGGGGCTGGTGATGAAGGACCAGCGCCGCCTGACCCCCGTGGTGAAGAAGTTCATGGAGTATCTGCCTTTTCGGGAGGAGGGAGAGTAAAATCAGGCCCCCGTTCTGCTGACAGAGCTCAACAGGACGGGGGCTGTGTTCAGCGGCAGGAGCCGTGTTTTTTCTTCTTTTCGCCGCAGCGGTAGCAGTCGCCGCAGCAGCGGCCCTTTTTGGAGGTGGCCGTGCGGAAGGCGAAGACCAGCATCAAGACCACGGCCCCGCCGATCAGGATGTCCCAGCCGTTCATGGACCCACCCCCAGCAGCAGACCGATCAGGTGGACGATGGAGGCGGCGGCCCAGGCCAGAGCGCACTGCCACACCACCACGGCCACGGCCCAGCGGGTCCCCAGCTCCCGCTTGATGGAGGCGATGGCGGCCACGCAGGGGGTGTACAGCAGACTGAACACCAGCAGGCAGGCGGCGGCCAGAGGGCTGAGGGCGGCGGTGATGCTGCCGCCGAAGAGCACCTCCAGGGTGGAGACCACGCTCTCCTTGGCCATCACGCCGCAGATGAGGGCGGTGCAGATGCGCCAGTCCCCCAGGCCCAGGGGGGCAAACAGGGGGGCGATGGCCCCGGAGACCACGGCCAGGATGCTGTGGGCGGAGTCAGAGACCATGTTCAGGTGCAGGTCAAAGCTCTGCAGGAACCACACCGCCACCGTGGCGATGAGGATGATGGAGAAGGCCCGCTGCAAAAAGTCCTTGGCCTTTTCCCACAGCAGCTGGGTCACATTTTTCAGCCCGGGCAGGCGATAGTTGGGCAGCTCCATGACAAAGGGGATGGGCTCGCCCCGGAACAGGGTCTCTTTATAGACCAGGGCGGCCAGGATGCCGATGAGGATGCCCAGGATGTACAGCCCCGCCATGATGAGTCCGCCCCGGCCGGGGAAAAAGGCGCTGACGAAAAAGGCATAGATGGGCAGCTTGGCGGTGCAGCTCATAAAGGGGGTGAGGAGGATGGTCATCTTCCGGTCCCGCTCGCTGGTGAGGGTGCGGGTGGACATCACCGCCGGGACGGTGCAGCCAAAGCCGATGAGCATGGGCACGATGCTCTTGCCCGACAGGCCGATCTTCCGCAGCAGTTTGTCCATGACAAAGGCCACCCGGGCGATATAGCCGCTGTCCTCCATCATGGACAGGAAGAAGAACAGGGTGACGATGATGGGCAGAAAGCTGAGCACGCTGCCCACGCCGGTGAAGATGCCGTCGATGACCAGGCTGTGGATGGCCGGGTTCACATGGACGGCGGTGAGCCAGGCGTCCGCCGCTGCGGACAGACGGTCTATACCCGCCGCCAGCAGATCCTGGAGCCAGGCGCCCACCACGTTGAAGGTGAGATAGAACACCAGGACCATGATGCCCAGAAAGCAGGGGATGGCGGTGTATTTTCCGGTGAGCACCTGGTCAATGCGTTCGCTGCGCAGCCGCTCCCGGCTCTCACGGGGCTTGACCACCGTCTGTTCGCACAGGCGCTCGATGAATTCAAAGCGCATATCGGCGATGGCGGCGCTGCGGTCCAGGCCCCGCTCGGTCTCCATCTGCTGGACGATGTGCTCCAGCAGCTCCAGCTCGTTCTGGTCCAGGTGCAGCTGCTTTAAGATCAGGGGGTCGCCCTCGATGGCCTTGGTGGCGGCAAAGCGCCCGGGCAGCCCCGCCGCCTGGGCGTGGTCCTCGATGAGGTGGATGACGGCGTGGATGCACCGGTGGACGGCTCCGCCGTGGTCCTCCTTGCCGCAAAAGTCCTGCTTCAGGGGCTGCTCCTGATATTTGGCGATGTGGATGGCGTGCTGCACCAGCTCGTCCACCCCCTCGTTCTTGGCCGCCGAGATGGGGATGACGGGGATGCCCAGCATGGCCTCCATGGCGTTCACGTCGATAAAGCCCTGGTTGCCCACCACCTCGTCCATCATGTTCAGGGCCAGCACCATGGGCACGTCCATCTCCAGCAGCTGCATAGTGAGATACAGGTTGCGCTGGATGTTGGTGGCGTCCACGATGTTGATGATGGCCCGGGGCTTCTCCTCCAGCACAAAGTTCCGGGAGACGATCTCCTCGCTGCTGTAGGGGGACATGGAATAGATGCCCGGCAGGTCGGTGACCAGGGTGTTGGGATGGCCCAGGATGGACCCGTCCTTCCGGTCCACCGTCACGCCTGGGAAGTTGCCCACATGCTGCCGGGCACCGGTGAGCTGGTTGAACAGCGTGGTCTTGCCGCAGTTTTGGTTGCCCACAAGGGCATAGGTGAGGGTCACGTCGTCGGGCAGGGGGTGCTCCTCCGCCTTGTCGTGGGACCAGCCGTTCTCGCCCAGGCCGGGGTGGGTCCGGTCCGGGGCACGGTCCGTCCCCTGGTGGCTGCGGGTGCGGTGCTGGATGGGATCTACGGCGATCTGCTCCGCCTCGGACAGGCGGAGGGTCAGCTCATAGCCGTGGATCTGCAGCTCCATGGGGTCGCCCATGGGGGCCAGCTTGACCACCGTCACCTCCGCCCCGGGCACCATGCCCATGTCCAAAAAGTGCTGGCGCAGGGCGCCGTCGCCCCCCACCTGTCGGATCACGGCGCTTTTTCCAACGCCTAATTCTCGTAATGTCATGGCATCTGCTCCCTTGCTGTGAAATGCTTTCTTCCTTGTTTTTGGCAGTTACTTGAAACTCCCCTCCCCAGAAGAGCCACAAGTTAGATTTAGTATAGTGGAGCGGCATAAAAAAGTCAATTCAAGGGCTTTTTTGATTGTGGTCCCGGCTCAAATGGGCTATGATAAGGCATAAGAACAACGCAGGAGAGGAGATGATCCCGTGGATCTGTCAGATCTGGTGCAGAAACAGAAAGCCTGGTTCCAGACGGGGGCCACCCAGAGCCTGGAGGCCCGTCAGACGGCCCTGAAGGCCCTGTATGAGACGGTGAAGAATATGGAGGGGGACGTCGCCCGGGCGCTGGAGCAGGACCTGGGCAAGGCCCCCTGCGAGAGCTATCTGGGTGAGACGGGGCTGGTCCTCCACGAGATCCGATATCACCTGGCCCACGTAAAAGGCTGGATGCGCGCCCGGCCCGGTCCGGTGCCTTGGCTCCACTTTCCTGCCCGCAGCGAGATCCGGCCCCGGCCCCTGGGGGTGTCCCTCATCATCAGCCCGTGGAACTATCCCTTCCACCTGTGTCTCATGCCACTTATCGGGGCGCTGTCGGCGGGGTGCTGCGCGGTGGTCAAGCCGTCGGAGTACGCCCCGGCCACGGCGGAGGTGGTGGAGCAGGTGCTGAAGCGGGCCCTGCCCCAGGAGCAGGCGGCGGTGGTCCAGGGGCTGTCTCTTATACACATCTGACGCTGCCGACGA
>OJPN01001008.1_pt1 | contig 21827 bp, 20 predicted proteins | sample 1598511 | NCBI WGS metagenome assembly OJPN01 (sample SAMN03922485, study PRJEB24848) | human gut metagenome | isolation source: stool sample | host: Homo sapiens | place: Germany | collected 2011-05
GACGGGAAAATCCAACGCCTTCCGGACGATCCTTTCCGTGGGCGTATTCCTGGCTTCCCTGGCGTATACGAAAGATCTGGCCGCCGCCAGCCTGTGGGCCGTGGGAGCCCAGGCGGCGGGGTTCCTGGTGTTCGACGTGCTGGTGATCCGGGAGCTTCCCAACGTGGAGTGGAGATCAGCGAAGGGAAAGAAGCAGGAGCTTTTTGCAGAGACCATCCTGCTGTTCTGTTCGGCAGTGCTGGACTTTTATATTTTTTCCGCGTCCAAATACGCCATTGAGGGCTGTATGGCGGACCGGGATATGGCCGTGTTTGGAGCCATCTTCATGCCCACCAGCATCATCAACCTGGTGGCCGGGTTCGTGATCCGGCCTTATCTTACGAAAATGTCCTTTACCTGGGAGATGGGGAGGACCCGGCGGTTTTTAAAGATCCAGAAGCGGATCGCTCTGATCATCGCGGCCCTGACGGTGTTGGCTGTGGGAGGCGCGTGGCTTCTGGGGATCCCGGTGTTAAGCCTTCTGTATCCCAATCTGCGGACCGGCCTTTCCCAGTGCCGTCCGGCCCTGGTGCTGATCATTTTCGGCGGAGCCCTGAATGCGTACATGAACCTGTTTTATTATTCGCTGGTGATCATGAAAAAGCAGAAATATATTTTCGGGGTCTACGGCCTGGTGAGCCTTATGGCAGTCCTGGTCTCCACGCCCTTTGTGCGGTGGGGCGGGATCTTCGGGGGAGCCCTGGCCTATGTGGTCCTGACCGGAGCCTTAATGGTGCTGTTCGGCCTCATTGACCTGGCGGGGATCCTGGAACATAAACGGAAAAATCCGGAGCAGAGGAATTTAGAATGAAGGAAATAACTGTGGATGTGATCATTCCCGTTTACCGGCCGGGGGAACGGTTTGGGGAGCTTTTAAAGCGCCTGGACGCCCAGACCCAGCCTGTAAACCGGTATATCATCATGAATACGGAACAGGCATACTGGGACCGGTGGCTTTCTGAAACGGGATACAGTCTGCCGGAAAATCTTTCGGTCTTTCATGTGACAAGAGAGACCTTTGACCACGGAGCCACCAGGGACGCCGGGATCCGGCAGTCAGATGCCGGGATCTGTGTCTGTATGACTGACGACGCCCTTCCGGCAGACCAGTATCTTCTGGAAAACCTGGTCCGTGATCTTACGGAGAAGGAAGGTACGGCTGTGGCCTATGGCCGTCAGCTTCCGGACCGGGACTGCGGGATCATCGAGCGCTATACCAGGGCCTTTAATTATCCGGAGGAAAGCCGGTTAAAGACCAGGGAGGATCTGCCGGAGCTGGGGATCAAAACGTATTTCTGCTCCAACGTATGCGCCGCCTATAAGCGGAGCGTGTATCTGGAGCTGGGCGGCTTTACGAAAAAGACCATCTTCAATGAAGATATGATCTTTGCGGCCCGGGCCATGGAACGGGGCTATGGTGTCTTTTATTCCGCCGGGGCCAGGGTGATCCATTCCCATAACTATTCGGGGATCCAGCAGTTTCACAGGAATTTCGATCTGGCCGTATCCCAGGCCGACCACCCGGAGGTGTTCTCCGGCATCCGGTCCGAGGGAGAGGGGATCCGTATGGTAAAACAGACAGCGGCTTTCCTTGTAAAGTCAGGGAAGGCGTATCTGATCCCGAAGCTCATCTATACCAGCGGGTGTAAATACCTGGGCTTTCTTATGGGGAAACGGTACCGGCGGCTGCCCCGTCCGGTGGTTTTGTGGTGCACCATGAATAAGGCCTACTGGGGGAAATAGGGCGGGATCCAATTTGGTATTGTAACTCTTCCCGCACAGTGGTATGATGTTTAGCAGACCAGAAAACAAAAGAGAGGTAAGAAAAATGGGAAAGATTAAAGTAACTCCGTGTCAGGTGGAAGGAAAGACCATTGAGGGGCTTTTCGTGATCGAGCCCACGGTATTTAAGGATGAGCGCGGATATTTTATGGAAACATACAACCAGAACGATTTTAAGGAAGCCGGCCTTGATATGGTATTCGTCCAGGACAACCAGTCCATGTCCGTAAAGGGCGTGCTCCGGGGCCTCCATTTCCAGAAGCAGTTTCCCCAGGGCAAGCTGGTGCGCGCGGTCCGCGGCACAGTATTTGATGTGGCGGTGGATCTGAGGACCAGCTCCGAGACGTATGGAAAGTGGTTCGGCGTGGAGCTGTCTGCGGAAAATAAAAAGCAGTTTTATATTCCGGAAGGCTTTGCCCACGGCTTTTTAGTGCTGTCTGATGAAGCCGAATTCGCCTACAAATGCACCGATTTCTATCATCCCGGCGATGAGGGCGGCCTTTTATGGAGCGACGAGACCATCGGCGTACAGTGGCCCATTGAGGAGGGAATGGAGCTGATCATTTCTGAGAAGGATAAAAAGTGGGGCGGCTTCAACGATACGTTCAAGTTTGAGAGATAATGAGGTTTAAAACAGCGTGAATTATGTAATTTCTCTTTTAAAGGAGATCATAACCAGGCGCCGTCTGATCTGGGACCTTTCAAAAGCCGATTTTAAAAAGCGGTTTGTGGGGTCCTATTTCGGCGTGGTATGGATGTTTGTGCAGCCGGTGGTGACCGTGCTGATCTACTGGCTGATCTTTGGCCCCATCGGCTTTAAGAGCGCGCCTCCGGTGCCCAACGCCTCCTATGTACAGTGGCTGGTCCCCGGTATCGCGCCCTGGTTTTTCTTTGCAGAGGCCTTAAACTGCGGCACCGGCTGTCTCCAGGAATACAATTACCTGGTGAAGAAGGTCGTGTTTAAGGTGGAGATCCTTCCTATTATAAAGCTGATCTCCTGTCTGTTCGTTCATGGATTTTTTGTGGCCATCATGTTTGTGGTATTCCTCATCAGCGGAAAGGCGCCGCAGATCTCCTGGCTGCAGGTCCTTTATTATGCCTTTGCGGCCTCCATGTTCGCACTGGCGCTGACGTATTTTACCAGCGCCATCCAGGTATTCTTTAAGGACATGGCCCAGATCGTCAGCATCTGCCTTCAGTTCGGTATGTGGCTGACGCCCATTATGTACAGCGAGCAGCTTTTCCTGGAAAAGGGACTGACCATGGCTCCCACGATCCTGAAGCTGAACCCGTTCTATTATATTGCGGCCGGGTATCGTGACAGTATGCTCACCGGAGACTGGTTTTATATGCGTCCCACCCTTACGGTCTATTTCTGGGGCGTGACCATCGTCATGATGCTTGTGGGGCTGAAGGTATTTAAAAAGCTGCGTCCGCATTTTTCGGATGTATTATAGGAGGATGGAATGTCCCAGAATGCGATCGAAGTAAAAGATGTAACAAAAATATACCGCCTGTACGACCGGCCCATCGACCGGTTAAAGGAATCCTTAAGCCTGACCCATAAGAGCCTCCATAAGGACTTCTACGCCTTAAACGGCCTTTCCTTTACGGTGGAGAAGGGCCAGACCGTGGGGATCATCGGCACCAATGGCTCAGGAAAATCCACGATCTTAAAGATCATCACCGGCGTCCTGACCCCCACCACCGGCTCGGTCCAGGTGGACGGGAAGATCTCGGCTCTTCTGGAGCTGGGGGCCGGCTTCAATATGGATTATACGGGAATTGAAAATATTTATATGAACGGCACCATGATGGGGTACACAAAAGCAGAGATGGATAAAAAGCTCCAGGAGATCCTGGATTTTGCCGACATCGGCGACTTTGTCTATCAGCCGGTGAAGACGTATTCCAGCGGTATGTTCGTCCGTCTGGCCTTTGCCCTGGCCATCAATGTGGAGCCGGAGATCCTTATTGTGGACGAGGCCCTGTCTGTGGGTGACGTGTTTTTCCAGGCCAAGTGCTACCGGCGTATGGAAGAGATCCGGAAGAACGGCACCACCATCCTGATGGTGACCCACGATATGGGAAGCATCATCAAATACTGCGATAAGGTGGTCCTGTTGAATAAGGGCGAATTCATTGCCGAGGGCCAGCCGGGCCATATGGTGGATCTTTATAAGAAGATCTTGGCCAACCAGATGGATTCTCTAAAGGAGGAGCTGGAAAGCGATTATTCCGGCGGCATGGACAAAGAGGACGGGAAGAAGGCGGACGGAGCATGGACCGGGAACAAGGAAGCAGGCGGAGACTCCGGCAGCGGAGGCCTCATGAAGGATAAAATCACCATCAACGCCAGCCGGACCGAGTACGGGGACGGACGGGCGGAGATCTTTGACCTGGGCCTGTTTGACCAGAGAGGGAACCTGACCAACCTTTTATTAAAGGGAGAGATGTTCACCATCAAAGAGCGGATCCGCTTCCATGCTCCCTTAAAATGTCCGATCTTTACGTACACCATCAAGGATAAAAAGGGAACGGATCTTTCCGGCACCAACACCATGTACGAGGGAGCGGATGTGAAGCCCGTAAACGAGGGCGATGTATACGATGTGTCCTTTACCCAGAAGATGACGCTCCAGGGAGGAGAATACCTGTTATCCATGAGCTGCACCGGCTTTGAGGGCGAGGAGCATGTGGTATACCACCGGCTTTACGACGTGGCCAACATCACGGTGATCTCCAATAAGAACACCGTAGGGGTCTACGATATGGAGTCAGAGGTGGAGACGAAGCTAACGAGAGGATAGAGAGTCGGATCATGATGAAGAACGATGCCAGCTATGAGATCCTGGATCTGATGGCCAGATATGAAAATGATACAGAGGCAGCTTTAAAGGCGGAGACGTCCCCGGAGTGCCTGTACGCCTTTTCTCCCTTACGGGAGAACCTGTTTGAGTGGACGGAGATCCAGGGGGATTCCCGAGTCCTGCAGATCGGCTCCGATTACGGTTCCTACACAGGGCTCCTGGCCCGCCGGGCCGGAGAGACGGTGGTACTGGATCCCAGGGACGAAAACCTGGAGGTGAACCGTCTGCGCCATGGAACGTATGGAAATCTCCGTTTTGTCCGGGGGGATATCTTAAAGCCGGAAGCCGGATATAAGGAGTATAAGCCAGGAAATGGAACAGCTTCCCTGGAGTTTCCGGGGGAAGGGTTTGACCTTATTTTTATGGCCGGAACCCTGGAGCAGTATAAGAAGGAAGAGGCAGAGGCAGTCCTAAAGGCGGCGGCCAGGCTTCTGAAGCCGGAGGGGACCCTGTACTTTGCAGCGGAGAACGCGGCGGGAGTCCGCTACTGGATGGGAGCGGAGCGGTTTGACGTTTCCTTCCTGCGGGCGGAGGTACTGGAGCTTCTGGAGTCCCTGGAGGGGACTTACGGAGGCAGCTCCCTTCTTTATTATCCCGTTCCCGATTACCGGTATCCGGCGGCAGTCTACTCAGACGCATATCTGCCGGAGAACGGAGAGGTGACCAATATATCCGCCAGGCTCGATGGGCCGGGACTGACCTTCGGAAGCGAGGAGCAGGCCATGGCCATGGCATGCAGGAACGGAGTATTTTCCAGCTTTGCCAATTCGTTCCTGGGAGCGTACAGGAGAGGACAGTCATGAGACAGATCATATATGTGAAATATAACCGGACCCGGTCGGAGAAATTCCAGCTGAAGACGGCCATTGTCCGGGAAAACGGCGCCCTTTCCGTGGAAAAGACGGCGCTTACGGAAGCGGGAGCCGGTCATATGGGCTCGTTCTGGGAGAAGTATCAGATGATCCGGGAACAGAATCCCAGGATCCGTTTCCTGGAGCCGGAGTTTAAGGACGGAGGAAAGACCGTCTGCTTCCGGTATCTGGAGGGAGAGACCCTGGCAGACGCTCTGGCGGACCGGATCCATATGGGCCAGATCCCCTATGAGGAGCTGGAGCAGGTCATGGCCCTGGTGTTCCCGGAGGATTTTTCCGTGGACGGCGGGCATTTTTCCATAAAAGAACAGACGGGCGGCCCCTTTGCTCCCAGCCAGGGCTTTACAGAGGTATTCGGGCCTGTGCCGGAGGGGCTGGAGGAGCTGGGACGGCTCACCGCGGCCCCCAACGTGGACGGATTATTTGAAAATCTCATGATCTCGGACGGCCATGTTTACGGCATTGATTATGAGTGGGTCTTTGACATGGAGATCCCTGCAAGGTTCCTTCATTACAGGAACCTGCTGTATTTTTACCGCCGGTGCGAGGCTTTGGTCTCTTCCGCACAGGAGGAGCTTTTCTCCCATTTTGGCATAGGGGAAGAGGAGCAGAGGCTTTTTGCCTCCATGGAGGAGCACTTCCAGGCGTATGTCCATGGAAACGGCGGCTTCCAGTACATGAAGCAGTATGAGCAGCCGGTGAAGAGCCTGGAGGAGCTCCTGGAGGCCCACAGGAAGCTGCCGGAGGTGGTGGAATGGTGCGAGACCCTGAACCAGACTGTGGCTGAGCGGGATGTGACCATCCAGAAGCAGCAGGAGGTCCAGCGGCTCACCAATAACCATGTGGCGAACCTGGACGTGATCATCGAGGATCTCCGCCGGGAAAACGGGGAGATCGCAAAAACGCTACAGTACCTTTCTAAGCACGAGTCGGTGGTATGGAAGGGATTAAGAAAGTGCCACAGGCTGGTGGACCGGGCCTTCCCGGAAGGGACCAGAAAGCGGAAGGTCTTAAAGTATGTGAAAAACACCATCCGCCATCCAGGAAAATATCTGGGCCTTTATCTGACGGGAGAAGGAAGGAACCGGATCGGCGGCGACTTCCAGATCGGCGAGGGATATCTGGAGCACGGAAAGCTCCGGTTCCCGTATTTTGAGGAACCGGAGGTCTCTGTGGTGATCCCGGTCTATAACCAGATCCACTATACCTACGCCTGTCTGGTGTCCATTTTAGAGAACACGCCGGATGTGTCCTATGAGATCATCATTGCCGACGATGTTTCCACCGACGCCACCAGAGAGCTTTCCAGATATGCGGAGAATGTGGTGATCTGCCGCAATGAGACCAACCAGGGCTTTTTAAGAAACTGCAACAATGCGGCGAAAAAGGCCCGGGGAAAATATATCATGTTCTTAAATAACGATACCCAGGTGACGCCGGGATGGCTTTCCTCCCTGGTAGACCTGATCGGCTCCGATCCGTCCATCGGTATGGTGGGCTCCAAGCTGGTGTACCCGGACGGACGGCTCCAGGAGGCCGGCGGCATTATCTGGAGCGACGGCTCCGGCTGGAATTATGGCCGCCTGGACGATCCGGACAAGGCGGAATATAATTATGTGAAGGACGTGGACTATATTTCCGGAGCTGCCATCCTGTTATCCAGGAAGCTGTGGAACCAGATCGGCGGCTTTGACGACCGGTTCGCTCCGGCCTACTGCGAGGATTCCGACCTGGCTTTTGAGGTGCGGAAGGCCGGCCTGCGGGTGGTATACCAACCCCTTTCCAAGGTGATCCATTTTGAGGGCGTGTCCAACGGCACCGATGTCAACGGAACGGGCTTAAAGCGCTACCAGGTGGAGAACAGCCGGAAGCTCAAGGAAAAATGGGCCGAGGAGTTTAAAAAGCAGTGTGTCAATACGGGAAATCCCAACCCGTTCCGGGCCAGGGAAAGGAGCCAGGGAAAGCCGGTGATCCTGGTGGTGGATCATTATGTGCCCACCTTCGATAAGGACGCCGGTTCCAAGACCACATACCAGTATCTGAAGATGTTTTTAAAGAAGGGGTATGTGGTGAAGTTCCTGGGGGATAACTTCCTTCATGAAGAGCCGTATTCCACGGTCCTGCAGCAGATGGGCGTGGAGATCCTTTATGGACCGGAATACCAGGCAGGGATCTGGGACTGGATCATGAAAAATAAGGATGAGATCGACTTCGCTTATCTGAACCGGCCCCATATTGCAGTGAAGTACGTGGACTTCCTGAAGCAGAACACGGACATCAAGATCATTTATTATGGCCACGATCTCCATTTCCTGCGGGAATACCGGGAGTACGAGCTGACCGGGGACATCCAGAAAAAACGGGATTCCGATTACTGGAAATCCATCGAGTTTTCTCTGATGGAGAAGGCGGCAGCAGCATACTATCCGTCCTATGTGGAGGAGGAGGCCATCCATGCGGTGAAGCCGGAGCTGCCGGTGAAGGCTATTACAGCGTATGTATATGAAACGTTCCTGGAAAACATCGACATGGATTTTGCAAAGCGGGAGGGCCTCCTGTTTGTAGGCGGCTTTGCCCATCCGCCCAATGCGGACGCGGTCCTGTGGTTTGCAAAGGAGGTATTCCCCCTGATCCGGGAGAAGCTGGATGCGACCTTTTACGTGGTGGGCTCCAAGGTGACGGAGGAGATCCGGGCCCTGGAGCAGCCGGGAAGCGGCATTGTGGTCAAGGGCTTTGTATCGGAGGAGGAACTGGCAGCGCTTTACGCCGGCTGCCGCCTGGTGGTGGTCCCCTTACGGTATGGGGCAGGTGTCAAGGGCAAGGTGGTGGAGGCCGTTTATAACGGCTCTGTCATCGTCACCACATCCATCGGGGCGGAAGGCATTCCGGAGGCTGGGGATATCATGCGGATCGCCGACGAGCCGGAGGAGTTTGCCGGGGCGGTGGTGAGCCTTTATAACGATCCGGCTGCCTGTGCCGCCATATGCCAAAAGACCCAGGCCTATATCCGGGAGCATTTCAGTGTGGATGCCGCTTGGAAGGTCATTGAAGAGGACTTTACGCGGCAGGAGAGATAATTAGGTAGATGAAGATGGGCCGCCCGCTTTGCGGGCGGCCTGGACACAGAACGCGGAGCCCTGGAAGAAAGCCCAGGGCTCCGCGTTCCTTTTTTAAGGAAGCGGCTAGCCAAGGATTTTTGGAAGCCGTCTCATTTTATTATTCTCCCCGGAAGCCGATGTTCCGGGTGGTAATTTCAGCCAGCTCCTCCAGCTTACGATCCTTGCCCGCCCCAGTCAGCTTTTTTGGCTTCGCGCTCCGGTCATCCCCCCAGTCAGCTTCTCTGTTCCCCTGTCCCCCTGTCCTTGCCCATCCCATGTCGGCCTTTTTGTCCGATCATTCTGTATATTTTTGGGAGTTAGTCTTGACTATTGGGCATAAAAGGGGAAATTTTTCCCCCATACCCAGAAATTAGGGGAATTTTGGGCATAGGGGAAGAAATATGGGGGTGTATGCCCATAAGACCAGGGAAAAGCGGGAAAAAGACTGGATTTCCGGAAGAAATTGGGCATACCGGGAAAAAAGATATGTTTATGCCCAATAGTCCAGACTAACCAGACGGATTTTCACACTTCGGGCCGGGATTGACGCGCTATCCCAAAGCCCTGCCCTGGAGCCTGGATCCGCACCTGCTCCAAAGCCCTGTCCTGGAGTCCGGAATCCATGTCGGCTAAAAGCCCGATCCAGAGTCCGGAGTCCGCACCGCCGGAATCCTGGGGCTCTGATCCCAAAGTCCCGATCCGTGCCAGGAACGGTCTTCCTCTGGATCAGATCCACCCCCCGTCCAGTCGGAGAATCTGGCCGGTGAGGTAGTCCGGGGATCCTGTCATGGCAAAGTCCACATCGGCCACCTCTTCCGGCCGCCCCATGCGGCCGGCCGGGATCTCGTCCAGGAGCGCTTCTTCCTCTTCTGCGGACAGAAACCCGTTCATTTCCGTATCGATGGCGCCGCAGGCAATGGCATTGACCTGGATCCCAGAGGGAGCCAGCTCCTTGGCAAGAGCCTGGGTAAGGGCTCCCACGCCGCCCTTGGAGGCGGAATAGGCTGCCTCACAGGAAGCGCCGCAGACACCCCATACAGAGGAAATATTGACAATGCGGCCAGACTGCTTTTTCACCATGCCCGGAACCGCCAGCTTACAGCAGTGGAAGACCGACGACAGATTGGAGGCGATCAGTGTGTTCCACTGGGAAACGTCCATATCCTGTAAAAGCCCGATCCAGGAGATCCCGGCGTTGTTGACCAGGATATCCAGGTCTCCGAAGCGTTCCTGGATCCGGGCAAACAGGCGGACGCAGTCCTCCCAGCTTCCCACGTCTGCCTGGACTGCCAGACAGGCGGCTCCCAGTGCCTCTGCTTCTTTTTTTACCTGCTCCAGGCGGTCTGTGCTGCGGGCACAGTTAATGACCACATTATATCCGTGCTCCGCGTATTTTAAGGCGATGGCCCTCCCGATCCCGCGGGAGGAGCCAGTCACCAGGACAGTTTTCTTCATAACGTATGTCTCCTTTCACTTGCAGGCAGTTTTATGGGATTCCAGGAATATTTTATGTCATAGGAAAGAGCGTCCTATGACATAAAAAACGCTCCGCGTGGATCGCTATGCGGCGAAAGGGAATTGTGCCGCAGGCGGAGAAGCCTGTAAGAGGGCTTCTTTGTTACTATTTCCTGGAATTTTTCAAAAACTAAAATTTTCCGAAAAAATTTATTTTTCCAAAAACTATAATTTTTTCTAAACTTTTATATTCAGGAAAATTCCCATGGACAGAAAATCTTTATCGCTGCCGCAGCTTTATTATACACGCTCCGGAATCGTTTTTCCAGGGAAAGGCCAGGAGCTGCCACAATAATGCCACGAATATTTCCTGGAAAACTGTTTGTATTCTTTCCCAGGACTGTGATATACTAAGGAGGAATTATGTGCCTGGGGAGGACCAGGCCGAAAAATGGAATGTCTGCGGCCGGAACGGCCTGGTTTCCAATGGATATCCAGGTCCGGGAGGCGGAGACAGAAACAGGAATGGGAGGAGAGCATGGAACAGATTTATGATCTTGTGATCTTAGGTTCCGGCCCGGCGGGCCTTGGAGCCTCCATATACGCCCAGAGAGCAGAATTAAAGACACTGGTAATAGAAAAAGAGATGGTCAGCGGCGGACAGGTGCTGACTACCTACGAGGTAGATAATTACGCCGGCCTTCCGGGGATCAACGGCTTTGACCTGGGAATGAAATTCCGAGAGCATGCGGACCGGCTGGGAGCAGAATTTGCCGAGGACTCCATCATCGGGATCCAACAGGCCGGAGAGGACGGCGAGGGCCTTTTAAGGGCTGCTGAGGCCGGATACGGCGGCTCTGTTCTTTGGAAGCTGAACGGGGAAAACGGCACGTATCTGGCAAGGTCGGTGATCATCGCCACAGGCGCCCGCCACAGGAAGCTGGACGTTCCCGGTGAGGAACGGCTCATGGGCATGGGCGTCTCCTACTGCGCCACCTGTGACGGAGCCTTCTTTAAAAAGAAGACAGCCGCCGTGGTGGGCGGCGGAGACGTGGCCATCGAGGACGCTATCTTCCTGGCAAGGATCTGTGAGAAGGTATATCTGATCCACCGCCGGAACGAGCTCAGAGGAGCAAAGAGCCTCCAGAAAAAGCTGATGGAGATGGAAAATGTAGAGATCCTCTGGGATACAGTGGCAGATTCCATCAACGGGGAAAACAAGGTGGAATCCTTAAGCCTCACCAATAAAAAAACGGGAGAAAAGAGGGAGATTCCCGTGGACGGCGTGTTCATTGCCGTGGGGATCTCTCCCAATACAGAGGGCCTGGAGGACCTGGTGGCCATGGACGGAGGCCATTATATCCTGGCGGGAGAGGATGGAAAAACGTCCCAGCCGGGGATCTTTGCGGCCGGAGACGTGCGCACGAAGAACCTGCGCCAGATCGTTACAGCCGTGGCCGACGGAGCCAACTGTGTGACCAGCGCAGAGCGGTATTTAAACGGACAGCAATAAGGAAGGAAAGACAGAATGAAAAACAGAAAGATCATGCTGACTGTTGGATGCGCCCTGGCGCTTATGCTGGCTCCTGCTACGGTCTACGCAGATACGGCGGTCCAGACCAGCCCCCGCCTGGGGATCCCGGTGGTGGGCTCCAACGGGGAGGCGTATGCCAACGTGGCCATTTCCCGGGTGAGCAATTACGTCAATGTGCGGACCGAGCCCAACACCAGCAGCGGTATCGTTGGAAAGATCTATAATAACTGTGCTGCCACTATTTTAAAAACCGTGGACGGCGAGGGCGGCGCCTGGTACCAGATCCAGTCCGGCTTTGTCAACGGATACATAAAAGCAGAATATTTTATCACTGGAGCGGAGGCGGAGAAGGTGGCAAAGCAGGTGGGGACCGTATATGCCGCCATCAATACGGATACTCTGCGGCTCAGGGAGGAACCCAACACCACCAGCGCCACGCTGACGCTTTTGTCCAGGGATGCCGAATACATCGCCACAAAGGAAGAGGGCGATTTTGTACAGATCCAGGTGGACTACGAGTTGAGCGGCTATGTACATAAGGACTATATCACCCAGCGGGTGGAGTTCGACCAGGCGGTCAGCGTAGAGGAAGAAAAGAAAAAGAAAGAGGAAACGGAAAAGCTCCAGAAGGAGGCCCAGGAGGCCATCGCCGCCATGGAACAGCTTCGGAAAGAGGAGGGCGTCCAGAATGGAGGCACTGTGATCTCACCGGAGATCTCCTCGTCGGAGATCGGCTTTATCCAGGCAAATCCTAATGAGGAGCCGGTCTCCAAGAACCCGATGAAGCCTGCGGAGGGCCAGAATACGGATGTTGGAAGCCAGTCCGGGCCTGGAGGCAGCGGAAGCAGCGGGAACGCTGGAGGTTCCGGAACCAATAGCCCGGACGGCGGAGCTGGCTCTGGAAATTCCGGAACCATCGGCAGCCAGTCCGGTCCCGGCGGGGATACGGACGCTTCCCAGGGGATCCTGGCTCCGTCCGGCCCCGGAAGCGCAGAGCTGGCCTCTGCCACCCGGACAGCCATTGTGGCTTATGCAAAGCAGTTCCTGGGAAATCCCTATGTATACGGCGGGACAAGCCTTACAGAGGGAGCGGACTGCTCAGGCTTTACGATGAAGGTCTTTGAGCACTTCGGGATCAGCACCGGAAGGAGCTCCAGGGACCAGGCGGCCAAGGGAAAAGAGATCCCCATCGATTCGGTCCAGCCGGGAGACCTGCTGTTCTACGCCAGCGGCGACTACATCAACCATGTGGCCCTGTACATCGGAGGCGGACAGATCATCCACGCCAGCACGCCTAAAAACGGGATCATGATTACAACTGCATACTACAGGACGCCTTATAAGGCGGTTACGTTTTTAAATTAACATTCAGGAGGAATCAAAGGGTATGAACGAGATTGGAACGTTTGATATTCTGGGACCAAATATGATCGGTCCCTCCAGCTCCCACACAGCAGGAGCGCTGCGGATCGCCTTTGTTGCGGGCCGTATGGTAGAAAAGGCTGTGTCTGTGAAATTTGTGCTTTACGGCTCTTTTGCAAGAACGTACCATGGCCATGGTACGGACCGGGCCCTGGTGGGCGGCATCCTGGGCTACCATCCCGACGACGAGCGAATCCGAGATTCTTTTGAACACGCAAAGGAGGCCGGCCTGGCGTTCTCCTTTGAAGAGAACTTTACAGACAAGGAAATCTATCCCAATACCGTGGATATCTACGTGACTGATAAGGACGGGAGCGTCGTGTCCCTGCGGGGAAAATCCATCGGCGGCGGAAATGCGGTGATCACAGGGCTCAACGGCGTGGATGTGGAGCTGACGGGCAATTACTGCACATTAGTGGTGGAGCATGTGGACAAGAAGGGGACCCTGGCCTTTGTGACCACAGTTTTAAGCGCCTACGATCTGAACATCGGTTCCCTGCGCCTTTACCGGGAGAGCAAGGGAAAACGGGCTTACGCCATCATCGAAGTGGATACCAATGTGTCAAACCAGGTAGTCAGTGCCTTAAAGGGCGTGGAATCAGTGACAAATGTGCTGGTAGTGCCGGCCATCCAGCTGGATTAACGGAGGGAAAGGGATATGAATTTTATCAACGGTGCGCAGCTTTTAGAATACTGTGAAAAAGAAAATAAAAAGATCTCCGAGGCCATGTTCGAGCGGGAGACCACGTTCCTGGAGCAGGACGGGGAAAAGACAAGAGCCAGAATGAAAAAGGCCTTCTCCATCATGCAGGCGGCGGTAAAGAAGCCCCTTAAGGAGGACATCGTCAGCATGGGCGGCATGATCGGCGGAGAGAGCAAGAAGCTCCACTCCTTACGGGAGCAGGGAAAAAACATCTGCGGCGACGTGGTCTCCAAGGCCATTGCTTATGCGGTGGGCGTCCTGGAGGTCAACGCCTCCATGGGCCTTATCGTGGCGGCTCCCACAGCCGGTTCCTCCGGAGTGATCCCGGGGACCCTCTGCGCTCTCCAGGAGCAGTACGGCTTTACCGACGACGAGATCTGCCAGGCGCTGTTTAACGCGGCGGCCATCGGCTATCTGATCACCAGAAACGCCACTACAGCGGGAGCAGAGGGCGGCTGCCAGGCAGAGGTGGGCTCTGCCAGCGCCATGGCTGCATCGGCGGCTGTGGAGCTCTTTGGAGGCACTCCGAGGCAGTGCATGGATGCGGCCTCCTTTGCCATGGTCAACATCCTGGGGCTGGTCTGCGACCCCATCGGCGGCCTGGTGGAGAATCCCTGCCAGAACCGGAACGCCATGGGCGCTTCCAATGCGCTGATCTCTGCGGAGCTTTCCCTGGCGGGCGTAAAGAGCATTACGCCCATCGACGAGACCATTGGGGTCATGTACGCCGTGGGACGTTCCATCCCATCGGAGCTCAGGGAGACCTCTCTGGGCGGTATGGCTGTTGCCAAGAGCGCCTGCGAAAATTGTATGGCATGTGCGAATAAACGGAATAAAATGAAAAAATAGGATCAAAACAAAAATGTCCCCTGGCCACCAGTTATGGATAGCCAGGGGACATTTTTGTCTTAGGAATGTACGTCCTGTGAAAAAACGCTGTACGGGGACCGCCATGGGAGCAGAAGGGAATTTCGCCGCAGAAGCGGCCCGCCATAGGCGGAGAACCCCGCAGGTGGCCTTCTTCCTTACGGAGCTTACTTGAAGAGCTCGTCTGCTTTGGAGGCGAAGCGCTGTCCAAATACGGGGAAGAGATCCATTCCGGTCATTTCCGGTCCGGTACATACAGGCCCCAGATGGATATTGGGTTTTCCAAGGCTGGTCCCGCCGGAGTAGACCAGCATTCCCTTTACCAGAAGCTGGGTCAGGATGCTTTCGATGGCCATGACCGGGCCGCCCTGGGGAACATTGGAGGTGGCGAAGGCGCCGCCCAGCTTCCCGCCCAGGCTTACAGGGCAGGTATCCAGCCACTGCTTTAGCTGCCAGGATTCAGCGGCATAGTAATCCGGCGTTCCGAATAATACGCCTGCGGATTCCTGGAGCTCCTTTATATACTCGTCCTTTTTTTCATTGAAGGATGAAACGGGGATCAGAACGGCCTCCATGCCCTCTACGGCTTCAATGCCTTTGACGATCTCTTTTGCGGCAGCCTCTGTGCGGCCTGTGGATGAATGGTAAACGATGGATATTTTCATTGCGGTTCCTCTCTTTCATAAAATATAGGGCGTTCATAAAAGATAGAACGGCCGCAGAGAAGCCGCGGCCCTTCATAAAAAGGCCGGTGCGGGAGATTCCGCGCACCGGCCTTTAAAAAGCTTGTCCATGGGGGTCATTAGAATTCCGGTTCGATCAGACCATAGGAATTTGATTTTCTCTTATAAACAACATTGACCTCGTTGGTATCTGCGTTCAGGAACATAAAGAAGTTGTGGCCCAGAAGCTCCATCTGGATGCAGGCCTCCTCCGGATCCATAGGCTTCATTGCGAAGCGTTTGGTCTTTACGATCTTTATGGTCTCCTCATGCTCCGGCTCCTCCTGCAGGAAGGCCTCGCTGAAGGAAAGAGCACTCTGTTTCTTATCAATGAGTTTTGTTTTATATTTTTTGATCTGACGTTCAATGATCTCTTCCACAAGGTCAATGGAAACATACATATCATTGGAATCCTGTTCGGCACGGATGATGCTGCCTTTGACAGGGATCGTTACCTCAATTTTCTGGCGTCCTTTCTCTACGCTCATGGTTACCTGTACTTCCGTATCAGGAGAAAAATAGCGTTCCAGCTTTCCGATCTTATTTTCTGCTGCTTCTCTTAAACCTGGTGTAATGTCGATGTTCTTTCCGCTGATGATATAACGCATAGAATCAACTCCTTCTTTTGGGATGGTCTTATTATAGCACATAATTCTGTAAAAAACAACTAAAATTATAAAAGGTGCGACAACTTGAAGAGGTATAGAGATCTGTAAAACGATAGGAGGACTATCGACATCCTTCGCCATTTGTCAATGGTTTTGCTGGAAAAACTAGTCGAAAAAGTGAATTTTATGAGATGTGTACAAAAATATGAAAAATTACGCGTCCACTGAAAAATAAGAATCAACCATGGGATAAATTGTGGATAATGTGGATAACTTGGTGTATAAGTGCGTTTTTCAGTAAAATAAAGGAAAAACAGGGGGGACAACTTTCAACAAAAGTTTTGTGGACGACGGTGGATAAAGTGGATAACCAGAAAATCGAATATATGGTTTGTGCAATCTGCCAGTTTACAATAATTTCGCCTGCCAGGCGGGGGAAAACGGCGGAATGGCTCCATCCGGCGGCCGGAGCCATGGACAGAAATATGTCTAAATTGTTAAAAAAAAAGGAAAGCATTGAATAAACCGTATGAAGGTGATAGAATATAAAGGATTGTATGATAGCAGAATTGCCCTCCGGCCACAGAAAGCCGGGGAAAAAGAATGTTTTAGATTTAGGAGCGTGCAGAATGAATCTTGTTGAAAAAGTATTTGGAACGCACAGTGAGCGGGAGCTGAAGCTGATCTACCCGATTATTGATAAAATTGAAAAGCTGCGTCCGGAAATGCAGAAAATGAGCGACGAGGAGTTAAAGGACCAGACCAGGAAGTTTAAAGAGCGCCTGGCAGCCGGAGAGACTCTGGATGATCTTCTTCCGGAGGCCTTTGCCACCGTCCGGGAAGCAGCAAAAAGAACCTTAAAAATGGAGCATTATCCGGTCCAGCTCATCGGCGGTATCGTCCTGCATAAAGGCATGATTGCCGAAATGAAAACCGGCGAAGGTAAAACATTAGTTGCAACACTTGCAGCATATTTAAATGCCATAGAACAAAAAGGTGTACATGTCGTTACCGTAAACGATTACCTTGCCAAACGCGATGCCGAATGGATGGGACAGGTTTACCGTTTTCTGGGCTTAACCGTTGACTATATCGTTCACGAAAAAGACGACGTACAGCGCAAGGAAGCCTACAATGCCGATATCACTTATGCGACAAACAATGAACTCGGTTTTGACTATCTTCGTGACAACATGAAGTTTTCCCTTGACGAACGCGTTCAGCGCGATTTCAACTACGCCATTGTCGACGAAGTCGATTCCATCCTTATCGACGAAGCCCGCACTCCGTTGATTATTTCCGGTGCGGCTGAAGATTCTTCCGAAAAATACGTTCTTGTTAATAATATAATCAAACACATCAACGCTTCTGATTATGAAAAAGACGAAAAAGCCAAAAACGTTACCTTAACCGAAATCGGAATGGAACACGTTGAAGAACTGCTGAAAAAAGCCGGATTAATTACGGACGGCGGCCTATATGACATCAAAAACGTACAACTTGTAAATCATGTCAATCAGGCATTGCGGGCAAACATTATGTTTACCAAAGACGTCGATTATCTGGTACGCGACGGCAAAGTGCTGATTATCGACGAATTTACCGGCCGTATCATGGAAGGACGTCGTTACAGCGACGGACTGCATCAGGCACTGGAAGCGAAAGAAGGCGTCGAAATCCAATCTGAAAATCAGACACTCGCCTCCATTACTTTCCAAAACTATTTTCGTCTTTATCCCAAGCTGGCCGGTATGACCGGTACGGCAATGACGGAAGAAACCGAATTTGGCGACATTTATAATTTGGCCTGTGTTGAAATCCCGACCAACCGCCCGGTTATCCGTAAAGATGAGCATGACTGCATTTACCGTACCGAGCGCGAAAAATATAAAGCAATTATAGACACTATAAAAGAATGCCACGCTAAAGGACAGCCTGTTCTTGTCGGCACGACATCGGTTGAAAAATCCGAAGCCATTGCCAAACTGCTGAAAGAACAGACCGACATAAAATTCGAAGTTTTAAATGCCAAACACCACGAACGAGAAGCAGCCATCGTTGCCGAAGCAGGTGTTTATGGCGCCGTAACCATTGCAACCAATATGGCCGGCCGCGGAACCGACATTCAACTTGGCGGCAACCCTGAAGTTGCTTTGAAAAAACGCCTGAACGGAAATGAAACGCCTGAAGAAATATCCAAACTAAAAGAAGAAATCAAAGCCGAAATTGCCGAACAAAAAGAAAAAGTCCTAAAAGCCGGCGGTTTATACATATTAGGCACAGAAAGACACGAAAGCCGGCGTATTGATAATCAGCTGCGCGGAAGATCCGGACGTCAGGGTGACCCGGGAACATCAAAATTTTTCCTTTCGCTGGAAGATGATTTAATGCGCATCTTCGGTTCTGAACGTATGTCAGAAGTCTTGCGCCGCTTGGGTTTGCCAGAAGGTGAAGCATTGGTTCACCCCTTTATCAGCAAAGCGCTGGAAAAAGCACAACAGAAAGTTGAAGAACGCAACTTTGACATTCGCAAAAGCCTGTTAAAATACGATGATGTGATGAACGAACAGCGCAAAGTAATCTATGAACAGCGCAAAGAATTAATGTCCACTGACGACATATCCGATACGATATTGGATATGCGCCACGACTACCTTTCCGCATTAATCGGCAACAGCGTTCCTGAGGGAACAGCGCCGGATGAATGGGATATTCCTCGGTTAAAACAGGACCTCTTCAATATTACCGGCATCAATCTTCCCGTAGAAGAATGGGCTGAAAAAAATGGTATCGACAGCGTAGATATGGTCGAAATGATTACAAAAGAAGTCGATTCTCAGATTGCGGCCAAAAATGCAGCCATACCGGAAAGCATTATCCGCCTGGTCGAAAAAAGCATTATGTTGCAAACGCTTGACCAGCTGTGGAAAGATCATATTGCCACGCTTGATTTGATGAGGCATACAATCGTTCTTCGTGCATACGGACAAAAAGACCCGCTGAACGAATACAAGCGCGAAGCTTTTAATATGTTCTCAGATATGCTGGACGTCTTAAAAGAAAGAGTAACGACAATTATATGCCGGACAACTATCCAGCAAGGCAGTGATCAGGATGTAAAGGAGCAGGAACAGCGCAGGCAAAACCTGAAAATGGAAGCTGTCCATGAATCTCCTGACGGTAGACCGCAGCCTGTTGCCCCTGAAAACAGAACAGTTTTCCCCTCAACAGCAACAGAACATCCCGAATGGAAAAACATTTCCCGCAACAGTCCCTGCCCTTGCGGCAGCGGCAAAAAATACAAACACTGCCATGGAAAAGTAGCCTAAGGATATCCTGATGACCACACCGTTACTTGAAATTAAGAACCTGCATGCCCGGGTTGAAGACAAGGAAATCATAAAAGGATTGGATTTAACTGTTAATGCCGGAGAAGTGCACGCCATAATGGGACCAAACGGAGCGGGAAAATCCTCCTTGTCCAATGTTCTGGCCGGAAAAGACGGCTATGAAGTAACAGACGGCAGTATTATGTTCAAAGGCCAAAACCTTTTGCAGATGTCAACGGAAGAACGCGCCCGCAGCGGGCTGTTCCTGTCCATGCAATACCCTATTGAAATTCCTGGTGTTATGGTTTCAAACTTTTTAAAACAGTCCCTGAATTCTGTCCTAAAGCACAGGGGAGAACCTGAACTGGACACAATAGGGTTTATGAAACTGCTGAAAACAAAAGCTGCAGCGCTGGGTATAAATCCGGAAATGCTGAAAAGATTTGTTAACGTCGGCTTTTCCGGCGGTGAAAAAAAACGTTTTGAAACTCTGCAAATGGCTCTGCTTAAACCAGAATTCTGTATTCTGGACGAAATCGATTCCGGATTGGATATTGACGCGTTAAAAACGGTATCTGACGGCGTAAATTCTCTTCGCTCGCCTCAAAACGCATTTTTGGTAATCACCCACTACCAGCGTCTGCTAAATCACATCGTTCCCGATGTTGTTCACATTTTCGCCGATGGCCGGATTATCAAAACCGGAGACAGCATGCTCGCCCAACAATTGGAAAAAAGCGGCTATGCCGATTTCCTCAAAGGGGAATAGACCATGCCTGAAACGCCGCTTTTGCAAAATATCAGCCTTTTTTTAGACGATAAGCCGTCTGTATATGCCCTTCGCGAAAAGGCTCGACAATTGCTGCTCCAATGTGGCTACCCTACGGTCAAAACAGAAGCTTGGAAATATACCGATATCCGCCCGATTTTAAACAGCCGCCTTAAAGTTGATGCCTCTGAGCATATTTGCGGACATGACTGCTGCCAGCATAACGATAAAGCTCCTTCTATTGAAATAAAATTTTGCAGTGGCAAATTGCATATAGAAGAATACAATCTGCCGGACGGAATAAGCATTACCCCCCTTCCCTTGGCTTTGTATGAAGACTGTTGTAAACCATATCTGTTTCATTCTTTTAATCTTGAGAATCACCCGTTTGCTGCCCTAAACGGCGTATATTTAGAACAGGGAATTTACATCCACATTGAAAAAGATGTCCGAATTACTCAGCCGATTGTCATAAACTATTCTCAAAACGGCTGCATAGATACCCAATGCCATATTCACAATATTATTGTTGCAGAAAAAAATGCACAGGCCGAAATCTTCGAAAAATTTTCATCAGATAAAAACAATTGCTATCTGCTTAATATCGTAAATGAAATTTATTTAAAACCCGACAGCAAACTGAATCATTATAAAAAACAAAAAGAAAGCTTGTCCGGATACCATATTGCCTTAAATGCCGCAAAAATACAGCAAGGCGCAACATACAAACAATATTATCTTGCTGAAGGCGGAAAAATCTGCCGCCAGGAAAACATTATCAATTTGGAACAAGCTCAGGCCTCCGCTGAAATATATTCAGCCTACACCGCAAAAAAGAACTGTCTGAACGATATTACGTCCGATATAAATCATCTGCATTCGGAAACATTCTCGAATCAATACGCAAAAGCCGTTCTGGAGAGCGATTCCTCCGCTGTTTTCCAAGGAAAAATACACATTGCTCCGCTCGCTGTTAAAACGGCTGGGCATCAATTGCACAAAGCTTTGTACCTAGATGGCAAAGCCCAATTAGATTGCAAACCTGAACTGGAAATATTTGCCGACGACGTAAAATGCTCACATGGAGCAAGCTGCGGCGAAATAAACAAAGACCAACTGTTCTATCTGATGTCGCGGGGAATTGACCAGGCTTCCGCTATTCGAATTTTAACCGAAGCCCACCTTAACGAAATTATTGAGCTTATCCCCAACGAAAAAATCCGCACCGAATTTTGCGCTTAAACTTACTTCTGCCTGCGATTGCCGAAAATATATTTTGCCTGATATGCCAGAGAAGAAATAAACACTGCAACACTGGCATAAATAACAAAATAGAAGCAAAACTCCCCGGCCAGGCTGTTCACCCAAAAAGGAAACCATTCATTCTGAACCCAAAATACGGTTACCGAACGAAAAAAATAGGCAAAAACCAGAAAATAAAATAAAAACCAGCCTAAAATCTTATACAGATTATCAAATACCGGCCAAAAGGAACAACGAAGATTTAACCATTTTTTGCCTTGTAAAAACCGGATAAACAACACGGAGTTAACCAATAAGACAAAAACAGCCAGAATAATCATGGTGAAAACAAAAAAGAATAACAGTTCTTCACGCCAATCCTCAACCGGCTTTCGTATATTCAATGAATACGCTGCCCATCCGGCAACGGCCCAAAGCCCCAAATAAAACAAAATAAAACCGACGGTTTTTACATCTTTCAAATTAAGCTTATAAACTATCTCCCCGCCACTTTC
>OJPN01001023.1_pt1 | contig 21592 bp, 24 predicted proteins | sample 1598511 | NCBI WGS metagenome assembly OJPN01 (sample SAMN03922485, study PRJEB24848) | human gut metagenome | isolation source: stool sample | host: Homo sapiens | place: Germany | collected 2011-05
AGTATCTGGACTATCTGGAGGGGCTGAATATCTCCTGGATCGCCTGCGGCGGGGACAAGATCGATTTGGCCCGGGCCTGTGAAATTTTAAAGGAGGAGTTCGGCGTTCAGCGGGCCGCCGTGGTGGGCGGCGGACACATCAACGCCGCTTTCCTGGCGGACGGTCTGCTGGACGAGGTGAGCATCCTCGTGGGCGCGGGCATCGACGGGCGGGGCGGCATGGCCGCCGTGTTCGACGGGCTGCCCATGGACCGCATCCAGAGCTATGGCGATTTCAACGTCTTCCCCGTGTTCAGCGGAAAGCCCCTGGCGTAAACGACAGAGAGGAGAAAATGGCATGAAAAACGTGATGTTGTTGGCCGGAGCGGGACAGATCGGCATGGCCATCGCCCCCGGTGGCGTGGGCGTGACCATCTCCAGCCAGTCCGGCTGGCGGATGCCCGCTCTCACGGCGCAGCAGGACGCCCAGCTGGCCACCGCCCCCACCCAGGAGCTGCTGGGCCTGGACTTTTTGCAGCCGGAGCACATCCGGGACACCCTCCACGCCTATCAGCTGGCCAAGCGGTGCAACGAGAAGCGGGTTATGGCCCAGGCGGTGGAGTGGGGCAAGCGGGGCGCCCGGCTGAACGCCATCGCCCCCGGCATCATCGTCACCCCCCTGGCTCTGGACGAGTTCAACGGCCCCCGGGGCGACTTCTATAAGAACATGTTCGCCAAGTGTCCCGCAGGCCGCCCCGGCACGGCGGACGAGGTGGCCAACGTGGCCGAGCTGCTGATGAGCGACAAGGGGGCCTTTATCTCCGGCTCCACCTTCCTGGTAGACGGCGGGGCCACCGCCAGCTATTTCTATGGCCCCCTGAAGCCGGAGACCTGAATATCAAACACAGGAGGAACAGAATACCATGAAAACACTGATTCTCTATTATTCCTATGGCGGCAACACCCGCCGGGTGGCCCAGATGATCCAGAAGGAGGTGGGCGGCGACCTGGCGGAGATCCAGACCGTCCAGCCCTATACCGGGGACTATAACGCCGTGGTGGACCAGGGCCAGCGGGAGATCGACTCCGGCTTCTGCCCGGAGCTGAAGCCCCTGACCGTGGACCTGAAGGACTATGACACGGTGGTGCTGGGCTCCCCCGTGTGGTGGTATACCTTCGCCCCCGCCGTGCACAGCTTTTTAAAGGAGGCCGATCTGGTGGGCAAGAGGGTGTATCCCTTCGCCACCAACGGCGGCTGGCTGGGCCACACCCTGAAGGACTTTGCCAAGGCCTGCAAGGGGGCCGAGGTCAAGCCCGGCCTGGACGTGCGTTTCGACGGCGCCCGCCTGCGCACCCCGGAGCAGGACATCCTCCGCTGGGCCAAGGGCGTCCAGAAGTAAGACAACAGAGAAAAAATTTTTCGCCGGAGCGGCCCAAAGTTTGGGTGCGCTCCGGCGATTTTTTGAAATAAGACGAGAAAATCAATGGCGTTATTTCAAAAAGTGCCCACACAGTTGAAATAAGACTGCTGAATGAGATGAAGACCTCCGGCGATTTTTCTGCTTGCAAAGGTTCAGAGAATGAAGTATAATGAAATAACTGGAATACGTGTTACTCAAACGGGTGCTTGTGCTAGTGTTTTTCCTCGCATAGGCAGCCGTTTTTTCAAAAAATGGCCGGGGGTGAGCCGATGAAAAAGACAAGCCAGCTGGGGTTTTCCATTATTTTCGTGCTGCTGGCGGCGATTTTGATGATCTCGGTGTACACGGTTGTCTTGCAGCGGAGCGAAGTTCTTGTCCAGGGTGACGCCGTCCTGGCCGCGCTTTAACTCGGTGTAGACGGTGGATCGCGACACACCGATCTTCTGGGCGATTTCTTCGGCGACCGCCCCGGCCGCGTACATGGCCGCGATTGTTTTTCGGTCCTCGAACTCGACCGTTTTGAACTGCCTTGTCACGTTTTCACCTTCTTTCTGCGTCCAAATAGATAAAAAAATAGATTGTGCGTGGTCATTGACCTTTGCACAATCTAATATTAAATCCCGCCCAAGCTGGAGGACGGAAATATCGAGCTGGCCCACCAGCCCATGAGCCTGGCGGACGTGTCCCAGGAGGTGGGGACCATCATCGGCGAGCGCACCGCCGAGGCGGGCATCCGGTTTGAGTTCCAAGCCCAGGAGCTGCCTGTCGTATGGGTGTATGGCAGTCCCCTGCACCTGCGGCAGATATTCCTGAACATCTATGGCAACTGCATCAAATATAACAGGGAGGGCGGCAGCGTGACCACCCAGGTCCAATGCCTTGGGGCCGCCCACGGGAGAGTCACCTACCGCTGGACCATCTGTCATCACCCTGCCCTTTGAGATCGCCCCGGAGCAACAGCCGGAGCGGCCCGACGAGTCTGCGGCGGAGGAGGCGAAGAGCATCCGGGGCCTGTGCCTGCTGCTGGTGGAGGACAACGACCTGAATGCCGAGATCGCCCAGACCATGCTGGAGGATGAGGGGGCCCAGGTGACCGTGGCCGAAAATGGCAAGCGGGCGGTGGAGCGCTTCCAGAGCAGCCTGCCCGGGACCTTCGACGCCATTTTGATGGACGTGATGATGCCGGTGATGGACGGCCTGACGGCCACCCGGGCCATCCGTGCCCTGGACCGGCCCGACGCCGCCACAGTCCCCATCCTGGCCATGACGGCTAACGCCTTTAAAGAGAACGCGGAAAAGTGCTTTGCCGCCGGGATGAACGCCCACCTGACCAAGCCCCTCCGCCCGGAGGAGATGGTGCGGGCCATCGCCCGGTGCTGCGACAAAGAGAAAGCGCAATAAAATATTCGTCTTTGCAGACCGCTCCCGCACGACAGCATTTGCCGTGCGGGGCTTTTTTGGCTTAATTGTAAACCAGTAAAAAATTATAAGTTGACAATGCGGGCCGACCACAGTATAATCGTAAACATTGAATGAAACGGGGGTTTACAAATGAGCAAGACAAAAGCGCTGGTCTATTGCAGCCTGTTCACGGCGCTCATCGCCGTGGGGGCCTTTATCCGGGTGCCCATCCCGGTGCTGCCCTTCACGCTGCAATATCTGTTCACCATGCTGGCCGGGCTGCTGCTGGGGCCGCGGCTGGGCACCATCTCCACCGTGGCCTATATGCTGCTGGGGCTGGCGGGCCTGCCCATCTTTACCGAGGGCGGCGGGCTGTGGTATGTGTTCAAGCCCAGCTTTGGCTATATCATCGGCTTCTGCGGCGGGACCTTTGTCACCGGTCTGCTGGCCCAGCGGCTGAAAAAGCCCACGGTGCTGGGCTATCTGGGGGCCAACTTCGCCGGGCTGGCGGTGGTCTATGTGGTGGGCATGGTCTATTACTATCTCATCTGCAACTATGTCATCGCCTCCCCCATCGGCCTGTGGCCCCTGATCCTGTATTGCTGCATCCTGGCCATCCCTGGGGACATCGCCCTGAGCATCCTGGCGGCCATCGTGGTCAAGCGGTTGCAGCCCGTGCTGGGGGCGGACCTGCGCCCCGCAGCCAGAAAAGCCTGATGCCCTGATTTTTTGGAAGAGAGCAGCAACGCAATTTTTGAGGAGGAGCGCTTACTTATGGACGTACTCGCATTAGCCCGGGAGATCATCTCCGGCCGCCGGCTGGGCCGCCAGGACGATCTGTCCTTTTTTCTTACCTGTGATTTAGACCAGCTGTGCCGGGGGGCGGATGAGATCCGGGCCGCCTGCGTGGGGGACAAGGTGGACCTGTGTTCCATCATCAACGGCCGCAGCGGCCGCTGCCCGGAGGACTGCAAATACTGCGCCCAGTCCGCCCACAACCACACCGACTGCGAAGTCTATGACTTCCTGCCCCAGGAGGAGATTTTGCGGGTGTGCAAGCTCAACGAGCAGGAGGGCGTGGACCGCTTCTCCATCGTCACCGCCGGGCGGGCCCTCACCGGGGCGGAGTTCGACCAGGCCATCCAGGCCTATGAGACCATGCACCGGGCGTGCAAGATCGACCTGTGCGCCTCCATGGGCTTTCTCAGCGAGGAGCAGCTCCACCGGCTGCACCAGGCGGGGGTGACCAGCTATCACCACAACATTGAGACCTCCCGCCGGAACTTCCCCAACATCTGCACCACCCACACCTATGACATGAAGGTGGAGACCCTGAAAAAGGTGAAGGCGGAGGGCATGTGCGCCTGCTCCGGCGGCATCATCGGCATGGGGGAGACCTGGGAGGACCGGCTGGACATGGCCGTCAGTCTGGCGGAGCTGGGCATCGACTCCATCCCCATCAACGCCCTGATGCCCATTCCCGGCACTCCGCTGGAGCACATGCCCCGGCTCACCGAGGACGAGATCCTGCGCACCATCGCCTTCTTCCGCTATATCAACCCCGAAGCCAACATCCGCCTGGCCGCCGGCCGGGCCCTGCTGACAAACGACGGGGAGACGGCATTCAAGGCCGGGGCCTCGGCCACCATCACCGGCAACATGCTCACCACCGCCGCCTGTGCCACCATCCGCAGCGACCGGGCCATGCTGGCCGACATGGGCCGGGACGTGACCCCGGACTATTGGAAGGAGGGGTGAGAGATGGCCAAGGCGCTGTTTGTCACCGGCACGGGCACCGACGTGGGCAAGACCTACATCTCCGCCCTGATGAGCAAAGCACTGAGAGAGGCGGGCCTGAACGCCGCCTATTATAAGGCCGCCGTCAGCGGCAACGTCCGCCGCCCGGACGGGAGCCTCATCCCCGGGGACGCCCGCTTTGTGCGGGAGTTTGCCCACCTGGACCAGGGGGAGGAGACCATGTGTCCCTATGTGTATGAGCACGCCTGGTCCCCCCATCTGGCCGCCCAGGCGGAGGGAAACCCGCCGGAGCTGCCCGTCATCCAGGCGGGCTTTCAGGCGGTGTGCGGTCAGCACGAGGTCGTGACCGTGGAGGGCAGCGGCGGCATCCTGTGCCCCCTGCGCTATGACGAGCACGAAAAGCTGTGGCTGGAGGACGTGGTGCGCCAGCTGGGCCTGGCCAGCGTCATCGTGGCCCACGCGGGCCTGGGCACCATCAACAGCGTGGTGCTCACGGCGGAGTATATGCGCGCCCGCGGCCTGGCGGTGAAGGGTGTCATCTTCAACCACTTCCACCCGGGGGACCGGATGGAGGAGGACAACGTGGCCATGTGCAAGGAGCGCACCGGGCTGCCCGTGCTGGCTTTGATCCAGGATGATATGGAGCGCTTCCCCATGGACGGACAGGCCCTGGCGGCGCTGTATGATGAGGTGAAATGATATGATCTGGTATCCCTATGAACAGATGAAGACCATGAAGGCCCCCTATAAGATCGAGGACGCCAACGGCGTGTATCTCTACACCAAGGACCAGAAGCTCATCGACTCGGTGTCCTCCTGGTGGTGCATGATCCACGGCTATAAGCACCCGGAGCTCACCGCCGCCATCCAGGAGCAGGCGGGCAAGTTCTGCCACGTGATGCTGGGCGGCCTGACCCACGACCCGGTGCAGAAGCTGTCGGCCAAGCTGGAGGAGTTTTTGCCCGGCGATCTGAACTATTGCTTCTTCTCCGACTCGGGCAGCGTGGGGGTGGAGGTGGCCCTGAAGATGGCCCTTCAGTACAACACCAACCGCCTGGATGACCGCAGACTGGTGATGCAGCTGGACAACGCCCACCACGGCAGCGAGCTGAAAAAGCGCACCATGGTCCTGGCCCTGGAGCACGCCTATCACGGCGACACCTTCAAGGCCATGGAGGTAGGGGACGACGAGGACTATCACTTTGCCTTTGACAAGAAGGAGGGCGTGGTCCACATCCCCACGGAGATCCCCGCCCTGGAGGAGGCCTTTGCCAAGTACCACGACCGGCTGAACTGCTTCATCGTGGAGCCCCTGCTCCAGGGGGCCGGGGGGATGCGGATGTACGACATCTCCTTCTTAAAGCGGGCCCGGGAGCTGTGCGACGAGTATGACGTGCTGCTCATCTTTGACGAGGTGGCCACCGGCTTTGGCCGCACGGGCCACCGGTTCGTGGCCGATCTGGTCCTGCCCGACATTCTGGTGCTGGGCAAGGCCCTCACCGGCGGCTATATCGGCCACGCCGTTACCGTGGCCAACGAAAAGGTCTTCCGGGCCTTCTACAGCGACAATGACCGCCACGCCCTGATGCACGGCCCCACCTTTATGGGCAACGCCCTGGCCTGCGCCGCCGCCCTGAAGGGCATCGAGATCTTCGAGCGGGAGGACTATATGTCCAAGATCGCCCGCATCGAGGCCATCTCCAAGCGGGAGATGCTGGGCTTTACCGATCCCAGAATCCGCGAGGTCCGGGTCATGGGCGGCTGCACCTGTGTGGAGGTGTATGACGAGGCCACGTTGGAGGGCTTCCAGCAGTTTGCCTATGACCGTGGCGTGTTCAGCCGCCCCTTCCTGAAGTACATGTACTCCATGGTCCCCTATGTCATCGGGGAGGAGGAGCTGGTCCGCATCTTCGACGTGATGAAGGAGTGGTTCCGGCGGGGGTGAGCATCCCCGGCCCCGCTTTCGGGCCGCCTGACCTGAAAAAAAGAAAGACAGACCACCAAGTCCATGACCGGAATGAACGTCCGGCCATGGACTTTACTTATGCTTTACTCGCCCCTTCACTACTGCAAGGCGGTGAAGGCGGAGGGCAAGCCGGTGCGGGAGCCCGTGGTCCGCACCCGGCGGGAGACGGTGGGCCTGTTCATCCCCTTTATCATCTTTGCCCTGATCCTGGTGTATGCGGTGCTGTTCATCCAGATCGGGTTCATCCCCGCTACGGTCATCGTGCCCCCGGTGATCCTGTTCGCGGTGGGGTGCAGAAAGTGGAGCTATTACGGGATCTATTATGCGTTTGCCGCAGTGATGTACCTGCTGTTCCGGTATGTCCTGCTGGTCCCCATTCGCTAAGGGGGAGGGCCGATCATGAGTGTATTACAAAGTATTTTCACCGTAGATAATCTTTTGATGATGAACATCGGCCTGGCCGTGGGCATCATCATCGGGGCCATGCCCGGACTGAGCGTGGCCTTTGCCGTCACGGTTTTGATGACCATGACCTTTCACATGGAGTCCCTTCCGGCCATGTATCTGCTGCTGGGCGCCTATTGCGGCGGCATGTACGGCGGCTCCATCACCGCCACGCTGATCAACACCCCGGGCACGGCCAACGCCGTCTGCACCGCCCTGGAGGGCTATCCCCTGGCCCGGAAGGGCCGGGCGGGGGACTCCCTGAAATGCGCTCTGGTGGCCTCTACCATCGGCGGATTGTTCAGCTGCGTGGCCCTGAGCTTCTTCGCCCCCCAGCTGGCCAAGGTCATTTTGAAGATCGGCTCGCCGGAGTATTTCGCCCTTTGCACCTTCGGCATCGCGGCGGCCATCGGCCTGGAGGGCAACAGCCTGAACAACGTCATCAAGGGTATCATGTCCGCCGCCTTTGGCCTGATCCTGTCCTGCGTGGGGGCAGACCCGGTGTTCGGCACCAACCGCTTCTCCTTCGGCAGCTATTACATGCTCTCGGGCATTCAAGTCGTCAGTTCTATGTTGGGGGCCTATGCCCTGTGCCAGGTGCTGGTGAACTGCCGGGACGTGTATGTCAAGGGCGACGAGTCGTTAAAGGTCCCGCCGGTGACCAAGGCCCACGTGAAGACCCTGGACCTGCTGAAGCACTGGAAGCTGATCCTGAAGTCCGCCATCATCGGCACCGTGGTGGGCAGCGTGCCCGGCACCGGCGGCGCGGAGGCGGCCATGATCGCCTATAACGAGAGCAAGCGGGCCTCCAAGCACCCGGAGGAGTATGGCAACGGCTCCATCGAGGGCATCCTGGCGGCGGAGGCGGCCAACAACGCGGTCACCGGCGGCGCCATGATCCCCATGCTCACCCTGGGCATCCCCGGGGACACGGTGATGGCCATCCTGCTCAGTGCCCTGACCATGCAGAGCATCACCCCCGGGGCCAACCTGTTCTCCAGCGGGAGCTTTTGGGTCTATGCCATCATGGGCGGGCTGTTCCTCATCAACATCTTTATGTTCATCCAGGGCAGTGCCTGCATCCGGCTGTTCGCCCAGGTGTCTAAGATCCCCCAGTCCATCATGACCCCCTGCATCGTGGTCATGTGCATGATGGGCGCGTTCGCCATCAACAACAACATCTTCGAGTGCTTTGTGATGATCGCCTTCGGCCTGATCGGCTTCTTTATGAAGGGCTTCGGCTTCCCGGTCACGCCCCTGTGCATCGCCCTGGTGCTGGGCAAGCTGTTCGAGACCAACCTGCGCCGCTCCCTGATCCTGTCCTCGGGCAACCCCTTCGTCTTTGCCACCCGGCCCATCTCCTGCGCCATTTTGATCCTGGCGGTGTTTATGCTCTTCTTCCCCATCCTCAGCAATATGGTGGCGGAGAAGCGGATGAAGAGCAAAAAATAAGATATTTGGAGGGAAATTATCTATGATCCTTTCCACAGAAAACGGGGCCCTGCGCTCCCTGGTGGGCGAGCGGCGGGCCATTGAGATTCTGGCCAAAGCGGGCTTTGACGCCATCGACTATACCTTTACCCCCTGGATGGAGCGGGGGGAGATGCCCTGGAACCGGGACGGCTATCAGGACTATGCCAAAGAGGTGGTCCAGATGGCCAAGGACAACGGGGTCTACTTTAACCAGGCCCACGCCCCCTTCATCTTCCACACCAGCTATCTGCCCGACTGGAACCGGGAGATCCTACCTATGCAGATCCGGTGCATGGAGGCCTGCGCCCTGCTGGGCATCCCCCACATGGTGGTCCATCCGGTCCACCACCTGCCCTATCACCACCGGGGCGCGCCGGGGAAGAGCAACGCGGACATCATCTGGGATTTGAACCGGGAGTATTACCACCTGCTCCAGCCCTATGCCAAGCAGTTCGGCGTAAAGATGTGCCTGGAGAATATGTTCGGCGAGGACCAGCGCCGGGGCTGTCTGGTGCCCGACATGTTCTCTGACCCCCACGAGTATGCCCAGTTCTTTGACGAGCTGAACGACCCGGACAACTTCACCTGCTGCATCGACACGGGCCACGCCGGGATCACCGGGGAGGACTGCGGCGACACCATCCGGGTGATGGGCAGCCGGGTCCGGGCCCTGCACCTGAACGACAACGACTTCAGAACGGACGGCCATCTGATCCCCTTCCAGGGGAAGATCGACTGGGACGACGTGATGCGCGCACTGGCGGAGATCGACTATCAGGGTGACTTCACCTTCGAGGCCCTGCACCTGTACGAGGGGATGGACGATGGTTTTTACGCCACCTCGGCCAAATACCTCCACGACGTGGGGCGCTACCTCATCCAAAAGTTCCAGCATTACAAAGAGGCGCTATAAAAGCGGCATAAAAAAGAACGAAAGCCCGGCGGGATATCAGGTCCTGCCGGGCTTTTTGCGGGATTGACGGGGGACCGGGCCGGGCATTATACTGGAACAGCACGAGAAAACGCGAGGAGGAAGCTGCCATGTACGATCTGCCGCCCCAGGTGCTGCGGGCCATAAGTATGCTGAACGCCGCCGGGCACCGGGCCTATGTGGTGGGGGGCGCGGTGCGGGAGCTGCTGCGGGGAAAGGGAACCGTCACCGACTTTGACCTGACCACCAGCGCCCGGCCGGAGGAGACAGAAGGGGTGTTCGCGGGCTTCCGCCTGATCGAGACGGGGCTGAAGCACGGCACGGTGACGGTGCTGCTGGACGGCCTACCCCTGGAGATCACCACCTTCCGGGTGGACGGGACCTATTCCGACGGGCGGCACCCCGACGGGGTGTCCTTCACCCCCAGCCTGGAGCGGGACTTGGAGCGGCGGGACTTCACCATCAACGCCATGGCCTACCACCCCCAAGAGGGACTCATCGACCTCCACGGGGGTCGGGAGGACTTAAAGGCGGGCCTCATCCGCTGCGTGGGCGACCCGGACCGGAGATTTCGGGAGGACGGCCTGCGGATGCTGCGGTGTATGCGCTTTGCCGCCGTCCTGGGCTTTCGCATCGAGGAGCGCACCGGGGCGGCCCTGGTGCGCTGCCGGGCCCTGCTGGACGACATCGCCCACGAGCGGGTGCGGGAGGAGCTGACCAAGCTGCTGTGTGGCCAGAACGCAGGCCGGGTGCTGGAGGACTATGCCCCGGTGGCCGCCCAGGTGCTGCCCGAGATAGCACCCACCTTCGGCTTTGACCAGTGCAACCCCTGGCACGATAAAGACGTGTGGCGTCACACCCTGGCGGCGGTGGACGCCGCCCCGGCGGACCCCGTGCTGCGGTGGGCCGCCCTGCTCCACGACCTGGGCAAGCCGCCCTGTTTCACCCTGGACGAAAAGGGCGTGGGCCACTTCTATGACCACGGGGAGGAGAGCGCCAGATTGGCCGGGAATATCCTGAGCCGCCTGCGCTTTGACACAGACACCCGGCGGAGGATCGTGGCCCTGGTGGCCCTTCACGACAGGCCCATTATCCCGGAGCGCCGCCCCGTCCGCCGCCTGCTGGCCCGGCTGGGGCCGGAGGGGACGGCGGACCTCATCGCCCTCCACCGGGCGGACAACGCCGCTCAGTCTTCCCTGGCCGCCGGGCGACAGAGTGAGCTGGACCGGGCCCAGGCCGTCCTGGACCGGCTGCTGGCGGAGGGGGCCTGCTTTCAGAAAAAGGACCTGGCGGTGAATGGCCGGGACATGCTGGAGCTGGGAATGAAAGGCCCGGAGATCGGTCAGGCCCTGGACCGGTGTTTAGAGGCCGTTCTGTCAGAGCGTCTGCCCAACGAAAAAGCGGCCCTGCTGGAGCTGGTGCGGCGGTAAATCTGGAAGAAAAATGGGATATCTCGCCGGAAATCGCATAAATTATGAACAAACATCGCTTATTTTGTTAATATTAGCACTCTCCTATTGACTCTGCTAAAATTGGTGCTATGATATAGTTGTTCCAAGAGAGAGGGGCTTGAGAGAGTCCCCCAGGAGGAACGATGAAATAACAAACAGCGGTAACAAGATTCGACAACGTCCGGCTTGGCCGGACGGCCTGAGAATGGTTTCAAGTTGAATGGAGGAATAATTATGTTACCTAGCATTTTTGGTGAGAATTTGTTCGATGATTTCTTCTCTGATCCCTTTGGTATGATGAATGTCCACGGCCACGACCCCCTGTATGGCAAGCACGCCAAGAACCTGATGAAGACCGATGTGCGGGAGACCGAGAACAGCTATGAGCTGGATGTGGACCTGCCCGGCTTTAAGAAGGACGAGGTCAACGTGGACCTGAAGGACGGCTACCTGACCATCAGCGCCGCCAAGGGCGTGGACAAGGACCAGCAGGACAAGGCGGGCAAGTACATCCGCCAGGAGCGCTACGCCGGTGCCTGCAGCCGCAGCTTCTTCGTGGGCGAGGCCGTCAAGCCCGAGGAGGTCTCCGCCAAGTATGAGGACGGCATCCTGAAGCTGTCCGTGCCCAAGGCCGGTGAAAAGGCCCTGCCCAAGACCACTACTATCGCCATTGAGTGATGGCAGGCGGAGTAAAACCAAATCAAAACAGACGCCCCCGCCGCTGCGCAAAAACAGCGGCGGGGGCGTTTTGCTGTCTTGCAGGGGAGCGCCGAAAGCCGGGTTCACCCCAGCTTCCACTGGCTGCTCTCCTGCTGGAGCTGCTCCATGTGGGCGAAGATGCCGCCGGACTGGCGCAGCTGGGCGGGGGAGCCCTCCTCAGCCACGGCGCCGTCCTTCAGCACCACGATCTTGTCCGCCCCGGCCACAGTGCGCATCCGGTGGGCGATCATCAGCACCGTCTTGTTCTGGATGAGCCGGGACAGGGAGGTCTGGATGGCGGTCTCGTTCTCTACGTCCAGGCTGGCGGTGGCCTCGTCCAGGAGGATGATGGGGGCGTCCTTTAAAAAGGCCCGGGCGATGGACACCCGCTGGCGCTCGCCGCCGGAGAGCTGACAGCCGTTCTCCCCGATGTTGGTGTTCCAGCCGTCGGGCAGCTTTTCGGCAAACTCGTCCACCTTGGCCAGGCGGGCGGCGGAGAGGACCTCTTCATCGGTGGCGTCCTTGCGGCCAATGCGGATGTTCTCCATCAGGGTGTTGTTGAACAATGTCACGTCCTGGAACACGATGGAGTACAGGCCCATCAGGGTCTCCGGGTCGATCTGGGATACGTCCATGCCGCCCACAGTAATCCTGCCCCGGGTGGCGTCCCAGAACCGGGCGGCCAGGCGGGACACGGTGGTCTTGCCCCCGCCGGAGGGACCGACCAGGGCCGTGACCTCCCCCTGGCGGGCGGTGAAGGACACGTCCCGCAGGACGGCCTCCCCGTCGTTGTAGGCAAAGCCCACGTGGTCAAAGGTGACGTCGCAGCCGCTGTTGGTCAGCTGCTCGGCCCCGGTCTGAACGGGGCAGTCCATGATCTCGTTCATCCGCTGGATGTTGGTGCTGGTGGCGATGATGGCCGCCAGGTTTTGCAGGCTGCCCTCCAGGGGGTCATACAGCCGGGAGACGGTGAGCAGGAACAGGAAGAAGGTGAGCACGTCCAGCTCCCCCCGGGTGAGCAGCCAGGCCCCGGCCAGGGCGGTGGTGGCCATACCCAGCCGCAGCACCAGCCCGGCGGACACCACAAAGGTGGCCGTGCCGAATTCCGAGATAATGGCCCGGTGCTCCATGGCCCGGATCTTTCCGGCCAGGCCCTGGAAATAGGTATCCTGGGCGTTGTTGGCCCTCAGGTCGGCCATGGTCTCCACATACTCCTGGATGCCGTCCTCGCAGGCGATGCGGGCGGCCATAGACCGGCGGGAGAGGCCCTCCTGCACCCGGGCGGCCAGGGCCACGATGGCAAAGGCCACGGGCAGGGGCCACACGGCGGCCAGGGCCATGCGCCAGTCAAAGGCCAGCAGCAGCACCAGCAGTCCGGCCACCGTGGCCATGGCCCGGTATTGGTCGGGGAGCTGGTGGGCCAAAAAGGTCTCCGCCGCCCCGGCGGTGTCGGCAATGGTGCGGCGGAGCTTGCCGCTGCCGGACACCTGGATCTGCCCCAGGGGCAGGCGGGCGATGTGCTCTGTGAGGGCCAGGCGCAGATTGGTGGCGATGCGGAAGGCGGCCAGGTGGGAGCACATCAGCCCCGCGATGTACAGCAGGACGGACAGCACGGCAAAGCCCACCGCCCGCCAGCCCCAGGGGACGATGTGGATGGCGGCGGCAAAGTCGGGGGCGGTCTCCAGCACCTCCTTTAAGATGCGCCAGATGTACCAGAATGGGACCAGCGCCACCAGGGCGCTGACGGCGGACAGGACCCAGGAGAGATAGGTCAGCACCCGCCGCCCCCCGGCATAGCCCAGCAGCCGGGAGAGATCGGACGATTTTTTCAAGTGGCATACCTCCTAGAAAAAGAGTGATAGTCAGTTAGTTATAACTAACCGACGGGGAAAAACTAAGGGGCAAAAGCCCCGTAGTTTGCAAAGGGAACTTACGCCTGCCCCATGATCCTGGCCCAGCCGGCGGTGAAGAAGTCGTTCAGCTCCTCCAGATAGCGCTGGGCGGCGGCGGGGGGCATGTCGTGGAGGACGATCTCGAAATAGCCCTTCATCATGGCGGTGACCAGGATGTGCTCCAGCCAGGGGTCGATGGGGGGGACGGGCTGGCCCAGCTGGGCCAGGGTCTGGTAATACCGGTGGGTAGAGTCCACCTCCCGCTCCACGATCTCGTCGATGAGAAAGGCGTATTTGGTGCCCTCGGCGCACCGGAGCAGCAGGTGACAGGCGTCCCGGTGGGCGAACATATATTGCAGCATGTCCTTCATGCACTGGCGGCTGATCTTGCCCATCTGCTCGGGCTGCTTTTCTAAGGGCAGACTGGCAAAGGCGTCTAAGGCGGCCTGATAAGTGGCCAGGATGGTGTCGTACACCTCCCCCACCAGGGCGCGGAACAGCTCGGCCTTGCTGCCGTAGTAGCCATAGAAGGCCCCGGTGGTCACCCCGGCGGTCTTGACGATATTCCGCAGGGAGGCCTCCTGAAAGCCCTTCTCCAAAAACTCGTCCCGGGCGGCGGCGTGGATGCGCTCCAGGGTGGAGAGATGTTCTGCGCTCATAGGCGGGCCTCCTCTTATTTTCAGATCATTCTCAGAAATATAGCAGTGTTATATAACGGTGTTATAATAAAACAACGGGAGAAGTTTGTCAAGAAAAAACCGCCGCGCAGAAGAAAATTTCTGCGCGGCGGCGGTCAAGTTCCAATTTGCTTACAGGTTGGCCTTCAGGGCGTCCACCCGGTCGGTCTTCTCCCAGGTCAGGTCCAGGTCGTCCCGGCCAAAGTGGCCATAGGCGGCCAGCTGGCGATAGATGGGGCGGCGGAGCTTCAGGTCCCGGATGATGGCGCCGGGACGCAGGTCAAAGGTCTTCTCCACGGCCTGCTCCAGCTGGGCGTCAGACACGGTGCCGGTGCCGAAGGTGTCCACCCGGATGGACACGGGGTGGGCCACGCCGATGGCATAGGCCAGCTGCACCTGGCAGCGCCGGGCCAGACCGGCGGCCACCACGTTCTTGGCCACCCAGCGGGCGGCATAGGCGGCGGAGCGGTCCACCTTGGTGGGGTCCTTGCCGGAGAAAGCGCCGCCGCCGTGGGGGGCGCTGCCGCCATAGGTGTCCACGATGATCTTACGCCCGGTGAGACCGGAGTCACCCTGGGGGCCGCCCACCACAAAGCGGCCGGTGGGGTTGACATAGATCTTGGTCTCCTCGTCCAGCAGGTCGGCGGGCAGGATGGGCTTGATGACCAGGTCGATCATGTCCCGGCGGATCTGCTCTAAGTCCACCTCAGGGCCGTGCTGGGTGGAGACGACCACAGCGTCGATGCGCTTGGGGCTGTTGTCCTCGTTATACTCCACGGTGACCTGGGTCTTGCCGTCGGGCCGGAGGTAGTTCACCAGGCCGTCCTTGCGCACCTGGGTCAGGCGCATAGACAGCTTGTGGGCCAGGGACAGGGGCAGGGGCATCAGCTCGGGGGTCTCATCGCAGGCATAGCCGAACATCATGCCCTGGTCGCCGGCGCCGTTGTCCAGACCGTCGTCCTGCTCGCCCTCTTTCACCTCCAGGCACTTGTCCACGCCCATGGCGATGTCGGGGGACTGCTCGTCGATGGAGGTGATGACGGCGCAGGTGTCGCAGTCAAAGCCGAACTTGGCCCGGTCATAGCCGATGTCCCGCACCACCTGGCGGGCGATCTTGGGGATGTCCACATAGCAGGAGGTGGTGATCTCGCCCATCACGTGGACCAGACCGGTGGTCACCGTGGTCTCGCAGGCCACCCGGGCCTGGGGGTCCTTGGCCAGGATGGCGTCCAGCACCGCGTCAGAGATCTGGTCGCAGATCTTGTCGGGATGCCCCTCGGTAACGGACTCGGAAGTAAACAATCTTTTTGCCATTTTTAAATTTCCTTTCTTGTCGGGAGGATGAAAAAACGCTCCGTACCAGACGGAGCGTGAACAGCCTTCACACCCTCATCTTGCGATACGCTTCGCCGGATTTGGCACCTTGCCCCAAAAAGCAGGTTGCCGTGGCGTCATAGGGCCGGTCCCTCAACCACTCTTGATAAGGCTATTGAATTTTACCCGACGATTATATCAGGCTTTCTCCCCGGGGTCAACCGGTTTCAGAGAAAAAACCGCTTTTTCTGGATACTTCCTTAAAAAGCCCCGGCGGGACCGATATAATAAAATGAGATGGCGTACCCAGGTGCCCATGCCGCCGCCCTTAACGCAGGGAGAGAACGGAGGAGCGCAATGGTCGAACAGGACAAAAAGCTCATGCGGCACATGTGGGCCAATATCGTGATACTCATCGTGGCGGTCTTTGCCATTCTGCTGCTGACCCAGCAGGAGAACTATGCCCGGCAGATGCAGCAGATCAACAAATACATCGGCGAGCTGTCTGACCGCACGGCCCAGCACGCCCGGGACGTGTTTCAGGACCGGCAGGACGCCATCTCCTCCATCGCCTATTTATATGGCCAGGCCATGACCTCCCCCCAGGTGGACATGGACTATCTGCGGCAGCTGGAGGCCCGCTCCGGCTTTGACCGCATCCGGTTTGTGAACCGGTCTGGAGAGAGCTATACCAGCGACGGAAAGATCGCCGACGTGGCAGACCGGGACTATTTCATCCGGGGCATCGCCGGGGCGACGGGGCGGACGGTGGTCATGGAGTCCCGGGTCTGGGCCGCCTTGGCCGAGGGGGAGCGCACCCGCTTTTCCTATGATGGGGACCAGGGCCAGTCCTTTGGCTATGTGGTGCCCATCGGCGGCACGGGCTGGTCGGTGCTCCAGCTGTTCCCCTCTCAGGCCCTGCGGACCATCGTGAACCAGGTGAACCAGGACGAGCACTTTGCCCTGCTGCTGCTGGGGCCGTGGTGGTCTGGTTTGCCGTGCAGCTGGTGTACATTACCAAGCATAAAGCGGCCATGGAGCACGGGGAAAAGGGCCGGGAGCGGATGATCGCCCTGCTGGAGGGGGTGGCCGACGACTATCTCTGTCTCATCGACGTGGACCTGACCACCAAAAAGGAGGAGCAGTTCCGCCTGTATCAGGGCACGGCCCTGGCCGACTGGGCCCAGGGGGATTATGACTATGACCACTGCATCCAGAGCTATGCACAGAGCGTGGTCAGCCCCGCGGACCGGGAGCGCTTTCTTCAGATCAACCGGCTGTCTAACCTGAAAAAGGTCCTGGCGGAGCAAAAGACGATCTACATTGAATATGACGCGGTGCTCTCCGGCCAGCCCCGGAGGCTTTTGAGCAAGAACACCCTGGACCTCAGCCGCCCCGGCCAGCCCCACATGCTGGTGGGCATCCGGGACGTGACCGAGCAGACCCGGGCCATGAAGCAGGCCAAGGAGGCCGCCGAGGCCGCCAACCGGGCCAAGAGCGTCTTCCTCTTCAACATGTCCCACGACATCCGCACGCCCTTAAACGCCATCATGGGCTTCTCCTCCATGGCGGAGAAGTATCTGGACCAGCCGGACCGGGTGCGGGACTGCCTGCAAAAGATCAACCTGTCCGGGGAGCATCTGCTGCGGCTCATCGGCAACGTGCTGGACATGGCCCGCATCGAAAGCGGCAAGTCCCAGCTGGACCTGCGGGCCCACCGCATCCCCGATGCCCTGGAGGACGTGAAGTGCATCTTCGCCGCCGACGTGAACAAAAAGGGCCTGAAGCTGGAGGTGTCCTGGGACGTCCAGAACGAGATCGCCTTTTTCGACGCCCTGAAAATGAAGCAGATCGAGCTGAACATCCTGGGCAACGCAGTGAAATACACCCCCGCCGGGGGCAGCATCCGCTATTTCGTCCGGCAGCTGGGTCCGGCGGAGAACGGCTAGGCCGTCTACCGGTGTTCCGTGAAGGACACAGGGGTGGGCATGAGCCAGGAATTCTGCCGGCACGTGTTCGACGCCTTTGAGCGGGAGCGGAACGGGGCCAGCGCCCAGGCGGAGGGCTCCGGCCTGGGGCTGGCCATCACCAAGCGGCTGGTGGAGGAGATGGGCGGCTCCATCTCCTGCCGCAGCCCGGGCCATCCGGGCCCTGCCCGACGCAAAACAGGCGTCGGTGCCCATCATCGCCGTCACCGCCAACGCCTTTGAGGAGGACAAGCAGGCCGCCCTGGACGCGGGCATGAACGGCCACATCCCCAAGCCCATCGACGTAAACCTGCTGCGCCGGCAGCTGGGGGCCTGTTTGAACGAGAGAACATAACAAGAGGACACAGACGCCGCAGACAAAAACGCCGCTGCGGCGTCTGCCTGTTGCTTTGGATACAGCTCCGGTGGGATAAAATTTTTAGGTCTTGCAAAAATAGGGACTATCTGATAAAATGTAAGGACATATGGGCAGTAATGCCCTGAGCAGAAAAAGACGAATTTAGCCGGAGCGAACCCCTCGCCCCGATTTGAGGAGATTGAACGCGAATGGATAAAAATCAAAGAGAGGTCCGCCTGCGTCAGGAGGACGCAGACCTCAACCGCGGCCTGCTGTGGGTCGTGGGAGCGGTTCTGTTAGAGTGCCTGCTGATGGTGGTCAACCGCTGGTATATCAACTTTTACCCGGCGGAGATCGGCGTGGCCGAGGCCATTTTGAACGTGATGCGCGTTCTGCGTGTAGGCGGCGGCATCGTGGGCATCCTGGCCCTGGTGTGGTCAGCCCTGTGCTTCCGAAAGGGGAGTAAAGCAGGCTGGCCCGCGGTGGTGGGTCTGGCCCTGCTGGCCCTGGCCGTGTGCGCCCACGTCACCCTGAGTTATGAGAAGAACGGCGTGCGGATGCTGTTCATGCTGGTGCCCGCCTGGGCGGCCCTGGCTCTGGTGTACTACCTCTATCAGCCCGAGTGCTTCCTGGCCGTCACCGCCGGGGGCTTTGGGGCCATGGGGCTATGGTTCGTCCGCTTTGGCGGCATGACGGTGGACGTGGCCCTGTGCCTGGTGGGCGCGGTGCTGGTGGCCCTGGTCACCCTGGGTCTGAAGAAGAGCGACGGGGCCCTGATGCAGGCCGGGGGCAAGAAGGTCCAGTGGGCCCCCCAGGGCATCTCCTATGCCCTGGTGCTGGCCAGCTGCGTGCTGGGCGTGCTGGTGGTGATCGCCGCCGCCGCCCTGGGCAGCAACGCGGCCTATTACCTGATGTTCGCCATGGTGGCGTGGCTGTTTGCCCTGGTGGTCTATTACACCGTGAAGATGATGTAATGGCCTGTCAATTAGAAAGTTAAATGCGTTGGAAGGCAATCTTGCCGGTCGCGAAGTCGATCCGGTACAGGTTGCCTTCCTTTTGCGGCCTGTCCGGCCAAGACCAGGGGCGGTTCAAGAGAAAAGGAGGAAGAAAAGTTGGAGCAAAACGTGAGAGAAAACAAGATGGGCACCATGCCGGTGAACAAGCTGCTGCTGAACATGGCGGTGCCCATGATCGTATCTATGCTGGTCCAGGCCCTTTATAACGTGGTGGACAGCGTGTTCGTGGCCAAGCTCAGCGAGGACGCCCTGAACGCCGTTTCCCTGGCCTTTCCGGTGCAGAACCTGATGATCTCGGTGGGTGTGGGCACCGGCGTGGGTATCAACGCCCTGCTCTCCCGCAGCCTGGGGCAGAAGGAGCAGGACAAGGTGGACCGCACGGCCATGAACGGCCTGCTGCTGGCCGCCATCAGCTGTCTGGTGTTCATGATCTTCGGCCTGACCTGTGGCCAGCGGTTCTATGCCATCCAGACGGACATCCAGACCATCGTCCACTATGGCGGGGACTATCTCACCATCTGCTGCGGCATGTGCTTTGGCATGTTCGCCCAGATCACCCTGGAGCGCATCCTACAGGCCACCGGGCGGACCTTTTACACCATGATCACCCAGGCCACCGGTGCCCTCATCAACATCATCCTGGACCCCATCCTGATCTTTGGCCTGTTCGGCTTCCCCCGGATGGAGGTGGCGGGTGCAGCCCTGGCCACTGTCATCGGCCAGATCTGCGGCGCGCTGCTGGCCCTGATGTTTAACCTGCGGAAAAACACCGATGTCCACTTCCAGCTGAAAAACCTGCGGCCCAGCGCCCCCGTCATCGGCGGTATTTACAGCGTGGGCGTGCCCTCCATCGCCATGCAGTCCATCGGCTCGGTGATGGTGTTCGGCATGAACCAGATCCTCATCGCCTTCACCGCCACAGCAACGGCGGTGTTCGGTGTATATTTTAAGCTGCAGTCCTTCATCTTCATGCCCGTGTTCGGCCTGAATAACGGCATGGTGCCCATCATCGCCTATAACTATGGGGCCCGGAAGCCGGAGCGCATTGTGAAGACCATCAAGCTCAGTGTGATGTATGCCGTGGGCATTATGCTGCTGGGGCTGCTGGCCTTCCAGCTGATCCCCGATGTATTTCTGAAGATGTTCATGGCGGAAGATTCAGGCAGCGACATGCTGACCATCGGTGTCCCCGCCCTGCGTATCATCTCCATCAGCTTCCTGTTGGCCGGGTTCAGCGTGGTCTGCTCCTCTGTGTTCCAGGCCCTGGGCCACGGGGTGCTCAGTCTGGCGGTGTCTGTCATCCGTCAGCTGGTGGTGCTGCTGCCGGTGGCCTTTGTCCTCTCCAGGGTCCGGGGGCTGGACGCGGTGTGGTGGGCCTATCCCATCGCGGAGCTGTTCGCTGTTACCCTCAGCGCCCTGTTCCTCCGTCGGGTGTTCCGCCGCGAGGTGGAGCCGCTGAAGAAGCTGACGGCGCTTTGAATACAAAAAACAGCGCTCTGAGCAGATCAGAGCGCTGTTTTTATGCCGTTATAGCATTACAGAAAGGCAATCACCGTGTACATCATCACGAAGTGGGCCACGCTGCCCAGCAGGATGAACAGGTGAAAGATCTCGTGGCAGCCGAAGCGGGGGTTGTTCCGGCCCGGCCACTTGGCGGCATAGAGCACGCCGCCCACGGTGTACAGCAGCCCCCCGGCCAGCAGCCAGGCAAAGCCGACCTCGGGCAGGGAGCGGTGCAGGGGGACGATGGCGAAGATGGCCAGCCAGCCCATGAACAGATAGATGGCGCTGGTGAGCCACCGGGGGATGGACAGCTTGGCGATGGTCAATATCATGCCCAGCAGACCCACCGCCCACACCACCGCCAGCAGGGCGGCTCCCCCGCTGTTTTTCAGACCCAGCAGACACACGGGGGTATAGCTGCCCGCGATGAGCAGATAGATGGAGCAGTGGTCATACTTCCGCAGGGCGATGCGCCCGGTCACCGAGGTGTTCACGCAGTGATACAGGGTGCTGGCGGTGTACAGCCCCGTCATGGACAGGCCATAGATGAGGAAGACCCAAAAGCCCAGGACGTTGCCCAGAGCGGCGGACCGCAGCAGCAGGGCCACGGTGCCCACGGCGGAGAGAACAGCGCCCACCCCGTGGGTGATGGCCGACCAGGGCCGCAGCCCGTCATAGGGGTCCCGGACCTCCTTCTTCCGGCGGGGCCGGACGGGGAGGGTGAAGTCGGGAATGTCGTGGATGGAGGAAGAGGGAAGAGAAACGGCGTTGCTGCGCATAAAAAACGCTCCTTTCAACATGCCGGATATGATGTCAGCTTTTATTGTGACCATAGTATAACCGTTTCTCTGAGAAAAATCAATATAAAAAATAATGAAATATAATATTTAATATTATATTAACGGATATAAAAAACAGCGCCCTGCATACCGGGCGCTGTTTTTTAAGTAATTAGCCCTGAGAAATGGCGCTCATGGGGCAGGTATCCGCGCAGGAACCGCAGTCCAGACAAGCGTCGGCGTTGATCACATAGTGATCGTCACCCTGAGAAATGGCACCCACGGGGCAGGCATCCGCGCAGGAACCGCAGCTGATGCAAGCATCGCTGATAACATAAGCCATTGGAAATACACCTCCCTAAGAATCTAAGTGTATTCTACCATATCTCGAAAAAAATGCAATGGGAAAAATATTAAATTTTTAAAAAGAGGGCATCATGATTCCATAGGTTACGACGAGGTGATGTTGTATGGCGGACAGTCGTTTCACGTCCACGGCCCTGGGGGCCATTCGTTCTGCCCAGGAGAACGCAGCCCGGCTGGGTCACAGCTATGTGGCTGTCT
>OJPN01001024.1_pt1 | contig 21592 bp, 18 predicted proteins | sample 1598511 | NCBI WGS metagenome assembly OJPN01 (sample SAMN03922485, study PRJEB24848) | human gut metagenome | isolation source: stool sample | host: Homo sapiens | place: Germany | collected 2011-05
GCAGCCGATTGAGGGCATTGCGAAGTTCCCGCTGTTCCTCTGTGGTGATGGGAAGCCTTTTCTCGGAAAGCTCATAGGCTCGGACTTTCTGCAGCATGGCTTCTGTCTCTGGGTGAACCGTTCCCATCCGGCTCTGGGCTGCCAGCTCATCTTTGAGTGCCACCACAAACATATTTTTCATGATGTTATCCGTTTTCAAATAGTAATCTGTCATCCGCATTCCCTCCTATCTTTGTTACACCCAACATACCACAAGAACCCTGCAATAGCTATCCCAACGGCGGAACTTTTTTAAGAACCTATCGCTCCGGCTGTTTCTCTTTTTTCTCCTTCTTCGGTGTCTGCTTTGGCGGTTCCTCAAAGGAAAACGCATCCTTGGAAAAGGTCTGCTCCTGTTCCCCAAAATTCCGTTCCATATGGTTGCGGATGGTATAGGCTGCCTGACGCACATCATTCAAAAACCCCCTTAATTCCTGAGGATCTTTCTGTCCGTTTGCCTGCATCTCTGCCACTTTTCCAAACTGGAAGCCGGACACGTCCGCCCCATACCGCTTGCCGATCACATACGCGGCACAGTATGCCTGGGCATTCACCTTCTTCCTTGCATAGTTCCCATCGTGCTGATCCAGGTCGGCACAGGCCAGTTCCCGGTTCACTGCATGGAATGTTGTATTCGCCTCCATTCCGTTTCGCACATAGACGGTACGCTGTTTCGGAATATACTGTGCCTGGATGCCCTCCGGCAGATTGTCTGCGATCTGAATCCGTACCTCGCTGTCGGTCAGCAGTGCTTCCATCATCTGGTCCATCGGCTTTGGCTCTGCCTCTTCCGGCTGCTTGGTACGGATCTGGCTGATGTCATAGGCTTTCTGGATGGAGTACCCCTGCTGGATGACACCGTCCTTTTCATATTCCTGTCCGACAATGAAGTTGTATCCCTTGCTTCCGGTCTTGACTACCTTGCCTTCTTCCTTCCATTTTTCAAAGGTCTTGACCTGCCGGATCTCCGGATTCTGTGCATAAAGCAGGAACAGGTTGTCTGTCCTCTGCGGCTTGCACTGTCCCATAAAATCAAGGAATCCTTTTAAGGAGTTCCCATTCTGGAAGACCTCCTGTGCCTTTCCATCGATCATACCCCAGATTTCTTCCCTCTCCTGCTTTTTCTGTGCGGCATATTCCTCTTTCGATAACCGCTGGGTGGACTGCTCCTGTGTATCCTGCCCTAAAAATTTTGTCAGGTCCATCTTCTACCTCGCTTTCATCTTTCGTTTGGTTCTTGCTCTCTTCTGCGTTTTCTTTGGTCCACGGTTCTTTTCCCGGCTCCGCTTCTGAGATTCCTCTGCTTTCTCCCTTTTGATGTTCTCCAGTTCCCGGCGGACACTGGGACGCTCCTGTTCCCTCTGCCCTGCATCAGTCCCTTTTTCCTGCCCGGTAGAAATATTTCTGCTGTGCAAGGAAGAGCCGGACAGATTCTCTTCCCCCTCTTCCTGCACCGGGATAAAATTTTCCGGTTCGGAAAACTCCTTTTCGGGATGATTCTGGTTCTTTTCCCCTTCGGAAAAATCCATGTCACCGACCTGGAATGCTTCATCCAGATCGCTGATCTCGAACTGCACCTCGCCCTCCGGCATCTGCACAGTTTCCTGTACCGCTCCGGTTTTCGGTACTTCCATTCCTTCCGTTACCTCATGGACAGCTTCCCCGACCTCACTTCTTACGAAATCAAGGTTCATCTTATCCATGACCCGGTTGACCTTGGCTGCGTCATCTGCAAAGACCATGACCTCACTCATCTCCGGGTTCTTTTTATCCCGGATAATGACATAGAGCAGCCCTCGTTTCCTGCCCTCACTGCAGAATTCTCTCAGGCGGTCGGACGGTACGGTAAAGAACTTCAATGGCTTGTTCTCCTTTAACATCCGCACCATCCGGGTCTTGCCCCTCGTTTTCTTCTGGTCTTTTAATACGGCGGCAACAAATACCGCCAGATACTTTGCCAGCGTACCCGAAAGCCTGAGCCCATGGTCCACGCCGTCCAGGGAATACCGGACGATCTGGTCCGCCGCATCGCCTCCATAATTCATGTTGTTCACCTGCTTTCTGTTCTCGGTTTTCTGTTTTTCTCCGTCTGTTCTTCTTCCTGTCTCCGGATCTGCTCTGCCAGACGCATCTTTTCTTCCATCTCTTTGGACTGCTGTTCGATCCGGATACAAATGCGGATATCCTTTCGAAGCGGCTTCAGTTCTTCGGTGATCTGACCGATCCGGACACTGTCCGGTTCGCTCCGGTAGAGCCGCTTCCGCTCTTTCGTGAGTGCCTGTACCCTCTCTTCCAACGATGTGCGGTAGGCGAGTAGCTCTTCACGGGTAGTGATCTGATGCTTCTGTAGAAATTCCATCTGCTCGATCCTGGCATCCAGTTTTCGGATGTCTGCCCGGAGCACCGGGGAGATCCTTTTCGGCTTCTGCTTTAGGGCACCCATCTGGTACAGATAGGAATAGTACAGGGCCTGTATCCCTTTTAACTTCTTTTTCGGGGATCTGGAATCTCCTTCTTTTCCAGCAGGTATCCTGCTCTTGGGCTGCAAGATCCACTGCCGGATGCTCTCTTCCGAGTAATACTTCCCAAGGCTCCGCAGACGGATATACCGTTCCATCCCCGGTGCTTTTAATGCAATGTACTTCCGGTTCAGCTTCCACTGGTATCCCCTCTGCTTCATCTGTTCCAGAAACTGTTTCCATGTGAAGCTCTCTGCCACAGCATCCCGGATGTCCAGACGGATCGAGGTTCTCCAGGTCGGCTTTCCGTCCTGTTCTGCCATCCACTGGGCATAGGATTTCCCTTTGCCGTTTTTCGGTTCGATGACAGATAAGCCGTATTTCAGGCATAAGGCATCCGAAGCTTTCCTTACATCCTCATAGTAACTCCTGCTGTTGCTGTGGTACTTTTTCCCATCTTCCATGCTCACGGAATTAAACACGATGTGGTTGTGGTAATGTTCCGTATTCAGATGGGTGGTGATGACTGCTTCGTATTTTCCCTGAAGGAGCCTTTCTGCCAGCTCCATGCCGATCTGGTGTGCCAGTTCCGGGGTGACTTCCCCTTTTGCAAAACTCTGCACCAGATGGTAGCCCTGTACACCGTCCATCTTGTGGTAACGTTTCTTCGTTTCTACCATATCTTGATAGGCAGTCTCGCAGACACAGCCGATGGCATCCTCAAAAACGGAACGCTCTGTCTTGTCCCGGTTCATGGCGTAATCGATGGCTTCTTCCAGAGAGCCGGCACTCTGCCCTTTCTTTGTGGTCTTATCCTTGTTTCGGATGTAAGTGATGGAATTGTCCAGACGGCTGACCGGGATAATACTGGTGTATGCCATCGGCTACCATTCCTCTTTGACCAGCCTCCATGTTTCTTTCGTCATGCGGAGCATTTCCCGGATACTCTCTTCCCCGGCCATCCCACAGCCGTTGGCTACATGGGCAAGCTGATTGGCGTTGTTGCACAGACCGGATATTTTCCGTAAAAGCTCCGTATGATGCTCACAGGGTCTTGCCCGGACTTCGCCGCCCATGACGATGGAACGGATATATTCCTCACGGGACAGGCCGCTTTTTTCTACCTGTTCTTCCAGAAAACGCAGCTCCTTTGCATTGAGGCGGACTGGTATCACATGGTTTCTTTTTCTCATCTCTTCACCTGCTTTCCAACGGGTTATTGATTACTCTATTACATTTCACGGTTTTTCCAGATCAGGAAGCCTGTCAGCACGCCAATGGCTACTGCAGCAGCAATGATCTTTTTCTTCATATAGGCCTCACCCCCTTTCCGGTACCTGGCACAGTTCCATCGGGGCGATCATGATCCCTCTTTTTTCCATCTCTTTTGCGAATTCCAGAAGGTTCCATTTCTTCCCATCGATCATGGCAGAATCGGCATCCAGATAGTGGCAGGTGGATATGTTACGCTCTCCATTTGGGGCATTCTGTACAAGACTCTCCCCGTCTGCCAGACGGAACAGTTCCTCTCCCTGGCTGTTTACAAAACAGATGCACACACCATGGTCTATGATCTCTTTCCGTCTCATCCGGCACCGCTCCAGTGCCTCATCCTCACGTTTTCCTGAGATCAGTAAACACATCGCAAATACACCCATTGCCCCTCCAGTCATTGTACCAAGTATAAATCCTAACATTTTTTCGTTCTCCTTTCGTCTGATTACCGTCCAGCATGGGGGATTGGGGTTCTCCCCAAAGTGCGTTTGGATATCCAAACGCTATGCTTGCAAAACCAGTCGCATTTTGCTTCGTCCCCTCTGAACCTGTTCTTTCTCTGAATTACTCGTTTTCCTTGATTTTGCTTAACCCATCCAGTGTGGTACAGATGATATGAAGTCTGTCAGCCATGCTGATCTCCGTGTTCATCGTCCCGGTGGTCTCTTTTCCGCAGACGACCACCATCCTGCACCGCCTTAAGATCTGGTGGGACATTCTCCGCATGGCCTGCATATCCTCTGCATCCCCCTCATCAAGGAATGGGGAAAAGCTGTACTGCGGACAGATTGGTACATATCCCAGTTCGTAGATCTTCCGGCAGTACCGCTGTACTTTGGTCTTTCCCTCTTCTGCAGAACAGCAGACATAAGCAAGTGCCTGTTCCAATACGACCATCTCCTTTCCTGGCCGGACAGGTTTCCTCTGCCCGGCGTTTTTCCAAAAAGAAACACCCACAAAGCATTCCGCTCTGTGGATGTCTTGTGGACATCTGGATTCTTTTCTTCTCTTTTTCAGATGTCTGGTAGACATCTGGCTACTGTGGTTCTTTGTTTTCTGCTTCTTCCCCGGCTTCCAGTGCGATGCGGACACGGTCGCTTCCGAGCTTATAATACGCATCAGTCACTTCGATGCCGACTGCCTGATAGCCCGACTCTGCCGCCGCAAGAATGGTAGTAGCAGCTCCGGCAAACGGGTCTAAGATCAGGCCGCCCGGCTCGCAGATCTGGATGACGTCCTTCATCAGCTGGAGCGGCTTTTCGGTCACATGGATGCGGTTCTGGGGATTCCCATAGCGGAACACACCCGGAAGGCAAGACACCGGGCGGTTGATCGGCATCGGTCCGTTGCTTCCCCACACAATATATTCTGCCTGCTGGCGGAACCTGCCCTTCTGCGGACGGGAGTTCCCCTTGTCCCAGACGGCAGTTCCTCTCCAGATCCACCCTGCCCACTGGAGGGCATCGGTGATGGACGGGTACTGTCTCCAATCAATAAAGAGGCAGATCGGAGCCCCTCTCTTGCAGGCTTTCCGCACATCGTACAGCCATTCTGCCATCCAGTGGGTCCAGGAACGCTGGTCTTTATTATCCCCATCAAAATCCGGCAGGGCATTTTCTGCTTTCATGCTGCTGTACTTCTGGTTGGTAGTTCGGTTGCGTTCGTTCTGCTTGGTTCCCCCGGACGCATAGGGCGGATCGGTCACAACTGCATCAAAGATCCCCGGCTGAAATCCTTTGACCAGCTTTAAGGTATCCCCATGCAGGATACGCCAGTTCTCCCCTCCGGCAGACTCATCCGGCACACAGTCCGGTTTTAAAAGATCTTCAAGTTTCAGGGTATTTCCCATAGGCATCATCCTTTCGGTCTCTTATTTCCCAGATTTCTCTGGAAGTGCTTCTATCTATGGAACTGCTCATCGGCAGGTATCCTCTTTTTTCAGTGTTTCTTTTCTCGGCGTTCTGGGCTGTTCACGGTGATCCGACAGCTCGGTTTCCACGTATTCGCTGATGATTCCCAGTGCTTCATAGTAATTGCTGCTCTTGTGGACACGGTCTGCCATCTCGTTGGCCTGTTCGGACATCCCGGCACATCTGAGCAATCTTGAGGCATCCCCAAGGATTGAGAAAATATTTCCGTCATGCCCTAAGAGCTTAAGCTCTGGACGGGACGGCTTTTGTTCCGGCTGCTTTTCCTGCACACCGTTTTCCGGTGCTTTCACCTGTATCTGGAAATCCGAGCCGGCACCAACATAGAAATGTAAGTATAATTCACCGCCGTCTACCTTGATCTCCCGTTGTTCCAGACTTTCTCCCCAGCCATCGCTGTACTGGCCTCTCAGATACTGCCCCACCACACGGTATTCCTCTGGTGTCAGCTTCTCCCGGAGTGTCAGGTTTGCACAGCCATATAAAACGCCCTCCTGTTCCTTTACCGCCATTGTAATGCGTTCCACTTTTTCCTTAATGTCCTTGTTTTGGTCAAAATAATCGATCAGATTGCATGGCTGGTTGTCGGGCATACCGAGCCGGTTGATCTCGTCAACCTTTTCTGCTATGGATGTCTGATACTGCACCAGGTCAGGTCCTTCCAATGGCTCCGCATCATCCAGATCCACAATGTCTGAATAGTCCGGAATAAACTCTGCCATCAGAGGTGACAGCATTTCCACTTCTATTTTATCTTTCAAGGCATCACCTCGCTTCTCTGTTCTGCCGTTTCTCTAGTGTCCTGGCAGCCTTCTTTGCCATGTCTGCCCAGTCTGCCCCTTCGATCTCCGGCAGGTTCTCGATGATCTGATAGTTTCCCTCGTAGGCTTTTCGGATATGTTCACACGCCCACCGTCCGGCAAAATCATTGTCGGTACACACTTCGATCTCGGTAATCTCCGGGTGCTGGGTAAGGAAATGTTCCAGTGCCTGTGGCTTTTTCATGCTCCGCTGGCTCTGACCCTCTTTTGGGGCACTGATTCCTCCAAGCTCCAGACGGTACTTATCCATTCTTCCCTGTTCCAGTGTCATGTGGGCCAGCACATCCACACAGGCTTCATAAACGGCAACCCGTCTGCATTCGTGCTTTGCCGGAACACAAAAAGCGTATGCCTTTTCGCTTCCGGCCTGTTCCATCTTAAAGGACTTTCCGCTGGCATCGTAAATTCCACGCAGGAAGGCATATCGTGCCACCTGGTTCTCATCCCGGCCAACGAACACGGCATTGTGGTAGGGCAGGCTTTCATATAAGATTCCCAAATGAACACACCGCTGTAAGACCTCGCCGCTAATGCCCCGCTCTTTCAGATAGCGGAACACCCTGCGGCAGTCCGGGCTGGCCGGAGGCAGGACAAATGGCTTCTTGGGCTTTGCTTCCACGGGCGGAGGGATATAGGTAGGATACTCATCTTTCAGCATCTGCACCGCTTCCAGAAAAGAACACCCGTCTACATGGATCAGGAAATTTAAAGCACTGGTGCCCCCGATATCTCTGGACTTCCAGTGCCACTGGCTGGTCTGCTCGTTGATCTTAAAGCTGTCATGGTCCGTCAGCTCCCATTCATTTCTGGCTGAAGATTTTTTCAGACGGTTTGGCTGATACTTCTTCAGGTATTCAATGGCGGTGATCTCCCTTGCACGTTTGATTTCTTCTTCCGGAATCCACGGCATTACATCACGGTATCCCGGAGCTGCTCTGCCTTATCCGTTTTCTCCCACGGGAATTCCTTTCTTCCAAAATGCCCGAATACCGCACTCTGTCGGTAGATTGGCCGCTTCAGGTGCAGGGTCTCACAGATCTGGCTTGGGGTAAGCCCGAACACCAGAGGGATCGCGGCGGCGAGGCAGTCATCCGCACAGATCTTTCCGGTTCCAAAGGTATCCACCTGCACCATGACTGGCTGGGCAACCCCGATGGCATAGGCAAGGGACACCTGGCATCGGCTGGCAAGTCCGGCAGCTACCATGTTTTTGGCGATGTAACGGGCCATGTATGCCCCGGATCGGTCAACTTTGGAACAGTCCTTCCCGGAAAATGCACCGCCGCCATGCGGTACCAGGCCACCGTAGGTATCCACCATCAGTTTCCTTCCTGTCAGTCCGGTGTCTGCATCCAGACCTCCGCACACAAATCTGCCCGATGGATTAATCAGGATCTTGGTATCCTCATCCGGCGGCAGCATGCGGAGTGCCGGGCGTAACACTTTCTCCCTGATCTCATGCTCCAGCTTCCGAAGGGATTTTTCCTTTTCATGCTGACAGGACACAACGACCGTATCCAGACGGACAGGTCTGTCATCTTCGTATTCCACGGTCACCTGTGCCTTTCCGTCCGGCAGGATTCCCGTGATATATCCGCTTCTGCGGCTTGCAGACAGTTCCCTTACGATGCGGTTCGCCAGAACCACTGGCATCGGCATGAGCTGCGGTGTCTCATCGCAGGCGTATCCTACCATGATTCCCTGATCCCCGGCTCCATTGGCAAGTCCGCTCTGAACAGAAACAGTCCCTGCCCTGCGTTCCCTGGAGCGTTCCACTGCCCCGGCGATATCCGGACTCTGTTTGTGGATAAGGGCATCCATGTAGATTCCGCTTGCATCATAGCCTGCATTTTCCAGCACCTTTCTGATGATTTCAAACACCTGTGGCTCAAATCGGCTGGTAATCTCTCCTGCCACGATGATGTTCCCCTTGGTAGCCAGCACTTCGCAGGCCACCCTGGAATTTTCGTCCTCTTTCAGACACGCATCCAGAATGCTGTCTGCGATCAGGTCGCAGAGCTTATCCGGATGTCCTTCCGTTACGGATTCTGCTGTATAAAAACGTTTCATAATTGTTACCATCCTTTCCAACGAGTCAAAGCTCGCTACTCGTTATAAACTAAATAGATCCAGCAGAAAGCACTCCTTTTGGGAACACTTCCTGCCGGATCTGGGTTATGAGCTGTCTCACATTCTGCACTTTTGGGGGACTTTCAGACACTTTTCGTCAGAGCATTCGCTGATATTCCGTAGAGTATTTACCAAAGTTTCCACTTTTGAACACATTTTCCATCTGAATACACCTGGCATACACCCTTTATATACTCCCCTGTTTTGAACACATCCCTGCCCGTGCGGTCATTATTTGTCTCATTTTCTGCACTTTTCGGGTACTTACGAACACTTCTGGCTCCACACTGCCCCGGAAACTGGCACAGCCAGGACGATGTTCCTGGCACCGTTCCACTCATACGAACACGTAATGAGCGTCAAAACCTTATCGTATATACACTTCAGGTAATCATCCCCGGTTTCGAACACTTCTCTCTGCCTGGCTGCTTTTAAGTACTCCTGCACAGCCGCCGCATCTGGAAGTTTTTGCTGGAACGGGAACAGATCCCGGTCTGCTTTCAGCACCGTGACGATCCTGTATTCCTGAATGCCGTCCTCTGTTTGAAGATAAGCAAAACGATGGGCATTATAATAATCTTCCCCCGCATATAAGTCCAGGTTTCCGAACATCGCCCCGCTGTTCATGTTGTGACCGTAAATGATGAGATTCCAGCTTTCGGACACTTTACAGTCTGCCTGTAAAAACAGGCTTCCGTTGATGTCATATTCCTTTTTGTAATTCCGTTTCAGGTAAAACTCCCCATTCTCCTGTTCGGACTGAAGCACCGGATAATCAATCCCGGTATCCGGTATGGTCAGCCATCCCTGTACATCTGGGTATTGTTCCCGAAGAGAAACAAGGTCTACCGCAGCCACCGGGCATTTTCTTCCAGCTGGTTGGTCTTTCTTTTCAGAGCCTGAGGCTCCCGGAGCTTCCGGCTCCGGGAAATTCCCTTTCAGCTCTGCCACCAGCTTTTTGTTCTCCATTGGGAGATATACCATATGGTAAATCAAAAACCCGGCACTTGTCAGCGTCACTGCAAGGCAGATAATCTTGAAAAACCTCTGTAAGATTCCTGTCTTTGGTTTTTCTTTCATCGTTCCTGGCCGGCTTTCCTCGATTTCTTTGGCTGGCTCTTCTGTGTCTGTCCCGGCACAGGCGGTTTCCTCGCTGCTTTCAGGATCGGCTCTGTCGGAATCTGGTTCTGTCTGCAGCCCTTTAAGATTCCGGTCAGGTACGACCGTCCGGGCGGATTAAAGTTCTGCATGTAATCTTTTGTCATGATATAGACAATGGCTTTGATCTCTCTTCCGCCTTTATTCTTGACGGTGATTTCCTGTTTGTCGTAAAAATCAGGATAGCCTTCATAAAGATCTAGGCTCTTTTCGCAGTCCCCGGTCAGTGACCAGAGGACGCCGTCCACATGGCTTCCCTCTTCCGGGAAGATGGTGGCAAGACCGCTTCCTGCGGCTGCAAAGGTCAGCCGATACCCCTCCAGGCGGACGGTTTCTACCACCTCCGCCTTTGGGCACCGATATGCCATCTGGTCCAGATCCATGTTGCTTCCATACGCAAAATATAATTGTTTCAGCCTATCTGCCCCCTTTTTTCTTCTTTCTCTTGGATGCCACACTCATGCCAATCAGACCGCCTGCGGAAAGAATCAGACACAGGGCCGGAATCCAGAGGTTGGTGTCATCGCCTGTTTTCGGGTTGCTTACAGACGGGGTATCCTCCGGCAGCTTCTCGTTCGTCACTTTCTGGATGACTTCGATCACTGGAGTTTTGTCATCTACATAGGTAAATGTCACCTCATGTTTGGTCCCATCCAGCTGATAGCCCTCCGGTGCTTTGGTCTCAACCAGATAATAGGTGGCTGCCTTATCAAATTTGCCGTCCTTATAAGTTCCGATTGCAAGCAGTCCGCTGGTTGCATGGCCGTTTTCATCAGTGGTTAGGGTTTCTACCACTTTGCCATCCGCATCCCTCAGTTCAAATTCCGCATCTTTCAGTGCAGCTCCGGTATCCTTATCTGTTTTCTCAACGATCAGACGTCCCTTTGCGGTATCATCTTTCATGGCTACCTTCTGGATCTCTGCGGTATCTGCCACCTCGAAGGTGATCTCTTCTGCAACAACATAACCGTTTGGAGCCTGCTCTTCTTTCAGGGTGTATTCACCGATCGGAAGTTTTTCGATATAATGCGGCTCTTTACCGGAAGTCCAGGTTTCTACGATGTTGCCATTTTCATCTGTGATGGTCAGTTTAGCTCCTTCGATCTCAGTATCTCCGGTAATATCCGTTTTGCTGATCTCCACTTTGGTCACATCATCTTCCATCACCTGTTTCTGGATCTCTGCTGTATTTTCCACGGTGAATGTGATGCTTTCTGCAGTAACGTATCCATCGGCCGGCTTGGTTTCTGTCAGGGTATAAGATTTTCCTACGACCAGTTCCTTGATGATGTGCGTTTCTTCTGTGGAAGTCCATTCCTCAACCACAGATCCGGTTTCATCCGTCAGCTGTAATCTGGCTCCCGGCAGTTCCTCGCCTGTGGTCAGATCGGTTTTGGAAAGTTTTACGGTTGTCGGCTCATCTTCAAATACGAACTCATAGGACACTTCTGCTTCTTTGTCTCCCTGATACTCAAAAACAAATTCCTGCTCTTCTCCGGTGGTGACAAATCCATCCGGTGCATACAGCTCCTTCACATAATAGGTTCCGTCGATCGGCAGGTCTGCAATAAAGGAAATCTTTCCATCTGCATCTGTTGTTTTTAACTCGATCAGGGTATCTGCTTCCATCAGCACCTTTCCAGATGCAGACAGGATGTCGTTTCTGGTGTACAGTCCAAAGATGCCGCCTTTTAATACACGGTCGGTATCCTTTTCTTTCTTCAGGACGTTCACTTTTACTTTCTGACGGTTGTTCTGCCAGTCCTCATCGTATACGACAACAGGGGTATCCTGGTCACGGTAGGAAAGATCTACATATCGTGGTTCATCATCCAGGACGTAACCATATGCTGTGCCGACCTCTTTGACATAGTATTTTCCAACCGGAAGGTCAGATACTTCTGCAACACCGTTTGCATCAGTAGTCACGGTTGCCACCAACTCGTCCTTAGCATAATAATCCGGGCTTACACCATCGGCTGCTTTGATATCCTCTGCAGCGTAAATCTCAAAGGTAACGTCTGACAGGCTTCCTGTGATGTACTCAAACAGATGCTCTACAACGCCTTTGACATTGTCCAGCAGGGTGATCTTATCAAGGAATTCACCCTTCTTGTTTACGATCAGCAGTGCTTTCGGCACATCGTCTTTCATTTCCACTTTCTGTACTTCTGCGGTATCCTGAACGGTGAATTCCACATCTGTGGTCTTTAAATAACCAAGCGGTGCAAGGGATTCACGGAGGATATAAGTTTTTCCAACAGTCAGATATTTGATCACATGAGGCTCATCCTTTACGGAAGTCCAGCTGTCGATCACATTTCCATCCTTGTCCAGAACAGAAAGGGATGCCCCGTTCAGCTCTACGCCTGTGGTCAGATCGGATTTGGTCATCTCGATGGTGGTCGGCTGGTTCTTCTTCACAGATTTCAGCTTGATGGTCGGAATGTCCTGCCCCTGATAGGTGGCATCAAATTCCAGTACCTCATCGGAAGATACAAAACCATCCGGTGCAGAAATTTCTTTCACATAATAAGTTCCAAGCGGCAGGTCCAGGGTAAAGTGTGCCTGTCCTTTTTCATCGCTTGTGATCTCCTGTAATAAGGTATCTGCTTTCACGATGACCTTGTTGCCTGATTTGATTTCCTTCTTATTGTAAAGTCCAAATACAGCTCCGGCTACCACGCTTCCGGTTTCTGCGTCCTGTTTTTCCACGGTGATGCTTACTTTCTGGCGTTCATTTTTGAAGGTCACTTCTTCGTCTACGACCGGGGTATCCTGTCCGGCATAGGTAAAGGTTACCTCTTCCCCTTTTGCATTCCAGGTGTAGCCCTCTGGTGCTTTTTTCTCTTCTACCCGATATGTTCCAAGCGGAAGGTTCTCGATTATGGTGCTTCCGGTTTCATCGGTTGTCACCGTTGCCACCAGTGTGTCTTTAGCATATTCCAGATAACGGTTGCCGTTCTCATCTGTCTGATGGTCTGCGGTATAGATATCTTCTGCGGCATAAACCTCAAACACGGCTCCTGCAAGGCTGGCTTCCTCATAGGTGAAATCCTTGTCAAAACCTTTGACTACTTCTCCTTCCTTGTGGATGGTCAGTCTGCCTTTTGCCGGGTGGTTCTCGAATTCCACCTCGATGATCAGGTCACCGCTGACCGGATCTTCCTGGTATGCGGTATCGCTGTCTACCTTGATTTCCACGGTATTGACACTGTGGGTGTATCCATCCGGTGCAGTCACTTCTTCGATGCGGTAATTTCCACAAGCCAGATTCTGTGGCAGGATCAGGTATCCATTCTCATCCGTAAAATAAGATTTATGTACCGTAGTGGACGGGTAAGTGGTTACCTGTTCCACATACTTTTTGTTGTCCAGATCATATACCTTGAACTCGGTATTCGGAACCAGGACAGATTTCTTTGTCTCATCGTCTTTTTTGATGATCTTTAATTTTGCTTCAAACTCTTTATCCAGAAGCACACGCCATACCTGCGGCTGATCCGGATGGTTCTCTGAGATCACAACCTTAAAATCATCGACTGGCGTGAAGTTGTGCGGTGTGGTGGTCTCCCTTACAATGTAGGTACCGTATGGGAGCGGAATGGAGCATGCATATCCACGCTCATCTGTGAACATTTCTGTCTGTCCGTCTGCGGTCAGTACAACCGGAGTTGCAGATGCAAAGTCATAGGAACCGTCCTTATTTTTCTTCAGGTTGCTCTCCAGATATGCACTGAATCCCACACCTTTTAACAGATCGGCATCGGTCTTACCATTGTTGGCTACTTTAATGACCTGGAACGGCTGTTTGATCACATCTTCCAGAGAAGTTGCGGTACGTTCTACCGTCTGAACCAGATCTCCTTCATCATCACACTCCAGATCATGTTCTTCCGGGTCTGCCAGATAACCGACCGGAGGAGTCAATTCTTTAACATAATACTTTCCGAGATAGAGGTCTGCCACTTCTGCATTTCCCTCGGCATCCGTAGTCAGGGTTGCCACCTGGGTTCCTGCCGGATAAAGGACACCCGTCTGTCCATCCGGATGGACGATATCCTCACGGGCATACAGGCCATAAACGGCACCCTCAAAGGTTGCATCTCCCTGTGCAGTCTTTCCGGTTTCAGAATCCTCTTTTACCAGTTTGATCTTCGCATTGACACGCTCATTCTGGAATGTATGGCTGAAGGAAACGGTTGCCTCTTTATCCGTGGTGTACTGGAACGTAAAGGAGTACACATCCTCGCTGTTTCTGGTGTATCCGGCCGGTGCAGCCACCTCTTTCATGTAGTAGCTGTTGCTGATTGGCAGGTCTGCCTGGTACACAGCTTTTCCGTCTGTTCCGGTTACTGCCTTTTCAATGAGGGTATCTTTCTTAACCACAACGCTTCCGTCCGCTGCTTTGATGTCATTTCCGGCATACAGACCATAGGTACCACCCGGAAGATATTTCTTGGTTTCTTTATCCTGTTTATATACACTCACGCTTGCTTTCTGGCGGGCATTTTTGAATGTTACGCTTCCCATCACCTTTCCTACATTACCTCCGGCATAGGAAAGGGTGATCTCCTGGCTTTCACCAGTGCATACCAGATTTTGTGGTGCCTGCATTTCTTTTACTACATATTTACCCAGATATAGATTATCCAGTGTGGCACTTCCGTCATCCCCGGTAGTAAGTCCGGCTTTGACCAGTGCGTCTTTTTTGTAGATGACGGTTCCGTCTGCGGATACAATATCCGCTGCGGCATAAACGTTATAAACAGCACCCTTCTGCTTCTGCTCGCTATAAACAAAGGAAACGCCATTGTCTGTTACGTCTGCCCCAGTCAGCACTTCTCCTAACTTGTAAACAATCAGACTTGCCATCTGTTCTGCATCGGTAACAGTCTGTTTTACGGTATCCCCGATCACCAATTTTATATCGTAGGCTTTGGTGTCCAGCAGGTATCCGTTTGGTACGGAGATCTCTTTCAGGTATACGGTATCCTGTGTTTTGGTGATCGTAACGCTGGAAGCTCCATTGGCATCTGTGGCTGGCATCTTTGTGATCAGGTTCTTTCCGTCCTTGTCACTGTAAACGCCATAAACTGCACCTGCGATGGCTTTGTTGCTCTTGCGGTCCTTCTTTACAATCTCCAAAGTTGCCTGTTTTACCCATGAAACTTTAAAGTCTACATATTTCTCATCGCTCACGCCCTCGCCAAATACCAGGGCAAGATCCTGTGTTTCGCTTCCGGTGGTGATCTTATAAGCAGAGTAGTCTTTGATGATGCTTCCTTTCATGGTGGAAGACCATTCCCCTTTGACATCCACAGCCTGTGTCAACGGTGCGGATAAATAAAATTTGGTACCGCCACAGATTTCTACAGATGCACCTGCACTGCTGGTTTTTCCGGTTGTCACGTTATGCAGTTTGACACCGGACGGCAGTTTCATGGTGATGGTCTGCAGTTCAGATGCCTTAAAGGTGATCTCTTCGGTTCTCTGGCTGTTGCCGCTGATATATGCGGTAACATCTGCATTGGAGAAACTCATGTCCACTTCCGGGATCTCCGGCTGGCTCATGCAGTAATCATAGAGTTCTTTTGCAAGGGCCTGCCCGGTAGCATTCGTACCAGAAAAAGCATCACCGCTGTTATTGGCATAGGACGCTGCCAGATGGACGATGATAAACTGTTTTCCGGCAGAAAAATTAGGGTGTTTTTCAGAAAAGAATCCATTTTCACCAGATGCTTTGGTTCCGTAGTAGCACACTTTTGCCAGTGCTTTGCTGTCACCCAGTTTGGTGATCTTATAGACACCATCCCCAGGTCCGGCTTTGGATGGCTGCACACAGTAGGCAGTTGCAGACACGTTTCCAAATTTAACGGTATATTTATAGGTTACATAGGAGCCCAGACCGTAGTCTGCATAATAATAAGCAGTTCCTCTTGTCACATCAACGTCCTGGGTTGCTCTTGTACTGGTATTGACTGCGGTGAATGAAACGGTTTCCCCATCTTCCATTGCCATCAGGTCAATATCCTGTTCCCCTGCCTGCTCCAGAACATCGCTGAGTGTTAGCCCGGATTCTTCATCGGTTGTATTTTCCGTTTCGGATTCCTCTAATGCGGCATCAAACTCGGATTCAGAAAGTCCATCCTGAAATTCGGATTCTGTTTCTTCCGGTTCTTCTGTCTCAGTTTCCTCTGTTTCAGATTCAGCTGTCTCCGGCTCAACAATTTCTGTCTCAACAGCCTCTGTCTCAGTTTCTTCCTGCGAGGCAGCTTCCTCATCATCAGAACTGGTATCCTCTTCGGTAACTGCCTGTTCTGTCTGCGGTTCACTCTGAGCTGCTGTTACAGGCTCTTTTACGATCAGGTTTCTTCCGATCTGGTAAACCGGATGGTTCTGGTTGACAGGCTCCACATAATAAACAGCATGGTAAGTATCCGCATGGCTGGTGCTGAAACTTTCCCCGGCGTCATTCTCTGCTTTCTGGAATGTCACCTTGACTCTGCTTTCATCCTTGATTTCCAGATTGGTACGATCGCTGGAAACATCAAATGTCTGTCCGACTTCCAGCTCCAGATCGGTAGCTTTTACCACTTCATTTTCTTCCAGCAGATCTTTTACGGATTCATAAGCTGGCGGTTCTGCCGCTTTTGGCTCTTCCGAAGCATATACGGTCAGCGGTGAAATGACCGTGGATAAGATGGTGACTGCCGCCATCACTCCGGAAAGGATTCGCCTGAATCGATATTTACTCTTCATGTTTTCTACCTCTTTCTTCTTTTTCTTCATTTTGCATAAGAACAGCCGGATGTTTCCACCCGGCCTGTCTGTTCTCATTATTCTGTTATCTCGCATCATCTGTCCGTCTTGGATTCTGCAGACAGGCATAGGTACTTTTGTCATACCGCCATGCCTTATCCCCGTCCAGATTGGCAAGCAGATGCTTCCGCACATTTTTGTATTCATCCCCGATCAATCCGAGGCGGAGCAGAAAGGTGCGGAACGTAAATGCCGGGTTATCCCCGATCTCCGTCTTTTTTGCATGGGTACAAGATTGGTTGATCGCCTGTGCGGATATGGCAAGTGCCAGTGTGATATTCGACCGGACTTTTCCTGCATGGAGGGTGCTTTCAAAACAGCGCCATTCCAGTGTTCCCTTGGAAAAAACAGCATGTAGATTTAATGCGTAATACCTTGTCCAGTTGTAATGCTCGGAGCTTCCGTCATTTCCCTCATACCATGCCCTTTTGAATTTTTCCATTGTGATGGTGCTGTTGGGCATCCTGCGGATCTTTTCCAGTACCATAGGACGGACTTTCTGACAATACTCATCTTCCCTTCTGGTCTGTACATTCAAGGCTTTGAACAGAATGTCCTCTTTGCAGTACATGATCGTCAATGCATTTTTCAGACTCCTTGGTGTATGGTTGGCTGCATCCACATGAACATGCATACCACAGGATGAATTGACAAAAGCACCTGCGTTTTTGACACACCGCACCACTTCCTGGAGTTTCCCCATTTCCGAATATTCCAGCTTTGGGGATACCATCTCCGCAGCATAATTGCTGTCAGCATTCAGCCGCCTCCCGTGAGATTTGTACTGGCAACGGATACTGGAATCATAGGAAAACTTCCAGACCTTTCCATCCGGGTCTTTCACACACCATGATCTGTAAGAGCTGATGGAATATGGCTCTGTTCCGAACATTCTTCCAATCGCAACAGCCGCATCATAGCGGCTGATACCTGTCATCTCAATCTCTGTACCAAAATACTGGTCTTTTAGGTCGATCTGCTTCACCCACCCTTCGCTTCTGGAACAGGTGAACTGCTTCGGATCTCTTCATCCACGGCTTTCAGATTTCTGCCTATTGCTTCAATGACATTGACGGTGACACCGTTCCCGGCCTGCTTATAAAGCTGGTTGTCAGATGTCTCTTTTTCCATCCTGGAGATCTGATCATCCCGGTATCCCTGCAGCCGCAGACACTCCCTTGGTGTCAACCTGCGGATTCTGCCGTGGTAGATCACGCCATGACGGTCGGTTGCCGTAATGGTGAACATCGGCTCTTCCGGTTCTTTCATCCTTCTTCCATTCTGGCGGACTTTTTCCTTGGCTGGTGTCAGCACTGCCCTTGGCGGTTCTTCCACCAGCACCCCGGAGCTTTCGCCTCTGTGGTTATGGATGCTGGAATCCTGTCTGGTATTCAGACATCTTGCAACGTCTGTCACCAGCGGCGGAGGGGAGATATCTACAAAATGCAGTGTTCCCTGCTGGTTTCCGGTCGTCAGAGTATGGGCGATCTCATGCCCGACTCTTCCCCTGCGGCTGTTGATGCCCGGATAGCCGAGGTCGATGCTGTCACCCTCATAAGCCATCTTGTACCCTTTTCGGGTGTTTTCCTTGATTGGGATACCGACTTCATATAATCCGGTCTTGCCGCCCATACCGCCAGCTCCACTGGTCAGCGTGCAGCTCAGTCCTTCTTCTGCGTAGACTCTTTCTCCCTGTTTGCCAGCATGGACTTGTATAAGAGCTGTTCCATTTGTTTTTGGGAAAGGTAATATTTTTCCGACACATCTTCCATCAAGATATCCGACAATATACACCCGCTTCCTTGACTGGGGGACTCCGAAATCCTTGCTGTTAAGCACTTTCCATTCGACATGATACCCCAGTTCAGATAGCGTACTGAGGATGGTGTGAAACGTCCGGCCTTTGTCATGCGAAAGCAGACCGGGTACGTTTTCAAGGAGAAAATACGCAGGTCGTTTGTCTGCAACCAGTCTGGCAACTTCGAAGAAAAGGGTTCCTCTTGCATCGGCAAATCCTTCCCTTCGTCCAGCGATTGAGAATGCCTGGCAAGGAAATCCCGCACATAAAAGATCAAAGTCCGGCATTCGTTCTGTTTCAATATTTCTTGCGTCATTGCAGAACCACTCTCCTTCCGTATCAAACAGCACCCGGTAGTTGTGGTCTGCATACGCATCCGCTTCACAGTGTCCGACACAGGTGAAGCCTCCTGCCCTCTGCAGCCCTTCTCGGAATCCTCCGATCCCACTAAAAAGGTCAAAAAATCGAATTGTTCCGGCTATCAGCCTCCCTTCGCTGCGAAAAAAACAGTGCAGATTTCTCTGCACCGTTTCCGTCTTTTAGTTTCTGTTTTGTGATGTCTATTCTTCTGATTCCGCTTCCTCTGGCTCAGATTCTTCTGCTTCTTTGGTTTCCAGTTCTGTTGGCTCTGCTTCCGCTGGCTCTTCGTTTTCTGGCTCTGTCGGCTCTTCATCTGCTTCAGCTTTGTCCGGTTCTGGCATTTCTCCGTCTGTTTCAGCTTCCAGTGCTTCTGTCTCAGGCTCTTCTGCTTCAGGTTCTGCTGACTCTTCATCCGGTTCTGATTCCGCAGTCTCAGGATCTTCCATTTCTGATTCTGCTGGTTCTCCTTCTGTTTCTTCGGCTTCCTCTGGCTCTGCTTTCCATTTGGCTTCCTCTTTTTCGATTGCCTCTTCGATAAGCCCGATTAAGAAGTCTTTCTGTTTCATGCCATTCTTGGCGAGGACTGCTTTCAGTCTGGAAAATAAATCCTCGGTTACCTGTACTGCTACTGTTCTTAAATCTGCCATGTTCGTCTTTTCTCCTTTTCTTGTCATGTGTTCTTCGATTACCGTTTCAAGGTATTTTGGTATGCTGATTCCTAATTCTTCGATCTCCAGTTTCATCTTTTCATGTAAGTCTACCGGGATCTTTCCGCATATGTTTTTCATCTCCATGCGTTTGTTCTCCTTTCTTTTTTCTATACACAACATACCTTAAAACGAGGCAGAAAGCTATTCACAATACCCAACGAATATACGCTTCCCCAAAGCCCCCAAAGGATGCAGATCCAATAACACTCAATAGGCATCACCCCTTTCAAAGATCCGTGATTTATACTAATTTGACTGCTTGAATTTTGGCTATTTTAGCACCGGGAAAGACTTGACTTTTTCAGAATGCATCCTCAAGCCCGGAGAGAAAATCCAGCATCTGGGATGGGATTTCTTCCTTCTTTGAAACACTTTCCCCGGAGCCTGAAATGGAAATACCTGCCAGTTCTTCCCGGATTGCCTGCCGGATGCTTTTCTCCAGCTGGTTGTTTTCCTGATCTTTTAAGATCACCTGAACCAGATAGCTGCTCTTCTGTCCATCTGGAACACTTTGCAGGATCTCCCATGCCTTTTTGTGGTCCGTGTTATCAAGGTTCAGGCGGAACGAGAAAACGGGCCTTTTTACTTCGCACACATCTGCCCCACAATCCGCTCATAGCCGGAAGCGTTGGCGTGTACGTCTGTCAGGTAAATCTGCCGACACAGCCCGTCCTGCGGTGTCACGTGCCGTTTCAGAATGCTGGCTCCGCCGCCCATGATCACGGACGGAATTGCCTTCAGATCGAACCCGGCTTCCATAATTGCAGACAGTATTTTCTCCGTGTAGAGCCTTCCCTGCCGGACAATGATTTCTTTTGCGGCCGGGTCCATGCTGCAGCTCTGGCCGTTCAGAACACGTTCGATCTGAATATCCGTTACAGACAGTCCGGTATTTCTGCGTACCTGCTCGGTGATCTCATCCACACACCGGATCACACCAAGCTCCAGGCTGCGGCAGGTTGCGGCGTTTGGAACACTGTTGTCCAGCCGCATCAGATCTACGGTCCAGCCACCGATATCTGCGAGAAGAACAGAAGGCTCGTCCCGAACACATTCCGGGTGGAGAGCCAGGGCTGAGTATCCCTGTGGGAACAGTTTTACATCCTGAATCCGGATCTCATAGCTCTCATCCTCGTACCGGAAACGCAGAGGCTGCTCTTTCCGAAACAGATATTCCCGGAAGCCTTTTTTCTCCCTGCCAAAACTTGCCAGTGGAAGACCGGCTGCCAGAACTACATCTGTTTTCCGCTCTCCCCGGCGATAGCGGATTTCCTGGGCAATGGCTGCCATTGTCAAAAGATAATAATTGTCATTGGAAGTCTTACTTCTCACCAGCGTCTGCCGCCCGGTTCCACACACATAAAATTTCCCATTGTACTGCAGGACATTCTGCATGGTATACGGCTCGTAATCGTATCCGGTAAGTCCTGTCGGGAAACACACATGGGGAGTTTTGATGGCATAATATCCATGATCGATTCCTATAATGATAAGTCACCACATCCTTTCTGGTTTTTCTTGTTCTTTTCCAGCAGGTGGTCTTTTGGTCTGGAAAAAGAGAAAAAGGGCAGAACCCCGAAGAGCCCTGCCCGTAATAAAAAATACAGTTATGTATATTTACAAACAAATATGCATAACTGTATGCTATCACTTTTAATTAATTTATAATTTGGATTCTCTATTTCTGTTCTTGTAGCACATAAATACTGCTTTAAAATGTTCCTACTAGCTGCCTATGTTACTATTCTTTATTTCACCAATTCATGAATAGCTTTTACCATTGTAAGTCCATAATCAACAAGGAAATTTTTTTGTTCTTCGGAGTATGTCTTTCTTTCCTCTATTGCTTCATCTGTGCAATGTCTAAAGCACTGCATTTTCTTTCTATAATTCTTTACTATCGTATCGTCAATGAAGCCACAACATACATCTTCATATTCTGGTGTGATAAATTTTCCATCTTGTTTCAACAGGTTTTCAATAAGGTTTGCAATCTCAGCAATTTTTTCATCTATATGCATACTATTGAAAGATGCCTGTCTAGTAGAAATTTCAATAAATTTCTGATTTATAGAATCGTTCACCTCAATAT
>OJPN01001033.1_pt1 | contig 21451 bp, 16 predicted proteins | sample 1598511 | NCBI WGS metagenome assembly OJPN01 (sample SAMN03922485, study PRJEB24848) | human gut metagenome | isolation source: stool sample | host: Homo sapiens | place: Germany | collected 2011-05
GGGAATAATCGCATGGTGGTCGGACACCTTTGCGTTATTGATTATCCTGCCGTCGATGTTCAGCCCGTTTGACAGAAGAACGTTTACCGCCTTTTCTTCGAAAGCGCGGAGCATTTCGACGCGTCCGGGGAGGATTTCTGCCATGTCGTCCGTCAGATAGCTGCTGTCCGTTCTCGGATAGGTGAGCAGTTTCTTTTCGTAAAGGCTCTGCATAACTGAGAGCGTTCTCGCTGCTGAAAATCCAAGCTCATCGTTTGCGGCTATCTGCAAAGAGGTGAGCGAGAACAGCAGAGGGCGGTTCTCCTTTTTCTTCTGGGAGGTTATGCTCTTTACCGTAACCGGCTGACCTTTGCACATTTCAAGTATTTTTTCAGCGGCGATTCTTTCAGAAAGGCAGTCTGCATCGTTGTCAAACCATTCAGCGCCGTTTGAGAGTTTCACCTTATAAAAAGGACGCTTCACGAAATTGCTTATCTCGTTTTCGCGCTGAACAAGCATATTCAGTACAGCCGTTCTGACGCGCCCGATAGAGCATTTTGCGCCGAAATAGCTTGTGTAGAGCCGCGTCAGATTTATGCCCCACAGCCAGTCTATCTTGCTGCGGGTAAATCCAGCGGAATAGAGGTTATCGTATTCGCTTGCCGGTTTAAGGTCAGCGAACCCGGCACGGATACTCGCCTCCGTCATTGAGGAGATCCACAGACGGCGCACCGGTTTTGTACAGCCGATGTAGTCGTATATGTATCTGAAAATGCATTCGCCCTCACGTCCGGCGTCCGTTGCTTCGATAATCTCGTCGATTTTGGAGCTGTTCATCTGCCGGGCAAGCGTTTTCAGAACCGAAACCGCATTCTCTATCGGGACGAACTGAAAATCCGGCATAATGGGCAGGTCGGAGAGCGACCACTTCTTGTAGCCCTCGTTATATTCGTCAGGCTGTTTCAGCCGGACAAGGTGCCCTCTTGCCGATGTGACTATGTATCCGTTGCCGCAAAGCGCTCCGTCGGCGGTCTTTTGTGCTGCGCCGAGAACGGCGGCAATATCACGCATTACCGACGGTTTTTCCACTACTACCAGTTTCATTTTTGTTTTCCTCCTGTTCGATCGTGCTATTTATAGCACCGTTTTCTTTGCTGTTCGCAGCGCTGTTTTCATCATCGAAAATACCCGTGCTGACAGCTTCAATGACCGTTCCAATGCCGATACCCTTGTCTTTCAGCATACTGAAAAGCCGCTGTGCCTCCAGCTCAAAGATGTTCTTTGAGAGCGCGTCAATATCCGCTTTCAGAGCAGCGGCGGCAGCTTTCTTCTTTTCGATCACCGTATTAATTTCGTCGAGCTTCTTTTTCTTGACCTCGACCTTTTCGGAATAGGCGGCGATTTTCTCGTCTGTATTCAAGCTACAATCTCCTTTGCTTCCGTTTTTCGCGGATTTTGTGAATGATGTATGCGCCTGTCACGGCGGTGAGCAGTCCTATGTCAACAAGACTTATATGGAACTGCGGACGGTCAGCCGGTTCGGCTCCCTCTGCCGTATCAGGTGGCATATCAAAGATATTCGCCTTTATGATAAAGAACAAAAACGTCAGCAGCACGACCGCAATAATGCAGATGAATATGCGCTGTTTAACACTTTTGCCCATAAATGAATTGTACAGTTTCTTAATTGATACCACCCTCCCAATAATCAAGCATACTCTGTATTATCGCCTTTGACGCCTGATACCTTGCCTTTTCGTTATCCGTGAAATCGTAGATTTCGGAATAATCTTCGTTGTAATAATCCTTGACCGTATAAAACTTTACGGTCAGTTTGGTGTGATTGATAGGGCAGTACGGGTGTCCTTTGCAATAATAGTGCTTGTGACCGTCATCGTCCGTGTAATAGGCACAGCGGTCGGATTTGTATTTCGTCTTGCAGTTCTCGCCGGGGCAAGCAACGGGCGAGGTTTCGACTGCTGTCTTGTAGACAAACGTATCTCCCCAGCGGCAGTAATTCTGATTGACGGTTTTCATGAACTCCTCGAAATCCTCGCGTTTGAAATCAAAGTCGTATATTTCGCCGTCTGAAACTCCGTCAGCCTGCTGTTTCTCCCTCGTCATAAGTACGAAAAGCAGGGACATATAATCTGCGTAATCGTCTGTACCGAAAGCGTCTATCCACGAATTTATAGTCCTGTCAGCGCCTTTGGCGGGGTAGAAAGTGTTGTTGTGGCTCTTGTCGATGTACTGGATTATTTTTCGGGGAGCAGTAGTATCTCCGTCGCAAAATCCCGTCACCGTGTCTTTCAGAGCGTCTTTCGCCTGTTTTTCCATGACGTCCTTTGCCTGTTCGACGAATTCCTTATAGCCCTCGTAAATTTGTTCGGGGGTCTGATTACTGTTATCATCGACAAGCCATGCACCGCCGCCGGCGACAGAACCGCCTGCGCCGCCTATCATTTCGGCAAAGCACAAACAGATAACCAGCACTATCAGTATCACGCCGATAACGATAAGGCTGTACGGCATTGTTGACGAAATAAACGACGCTATCTTAGATACCGCCCCGGCGATCGCTTTGCCTGCCGCCTGTGTTGCTTTCTGCGCAGCTTTGGCGGCTGTCTTGGCGGTTTGAGCAGCAGCCTTTCCGGCTTTGGCAGCGCCTTTCTTCACGGCTCGCTTGGCGAGGAATTTGGCTTCTGCCGCGATGTTGTGATTTACACGTTTCCGCAGCTTTCGCCGTAATTCCGCAGAGGTGGGCTTGTGGATTTTCCGGTAAACTCTCTTGGTGATTTTATAGCCGTTCTTGGCTGTTTTCACTCCGGCATTTGCGGCGGTTTTAACTCCGCTGGCGCCGTGGTCGTATATCTGAACGCCGAGTTTCGCGGCTTTAACGCCGTTATCGTCGGATTTTTCAGCCTGAGCCACAAAGCCCTTTTTCAGCACCTCCGCAGGTTTTGCTGCAATGTTAGCGGCAGTTTTCGCTGCGGAGGAAAGTCTGCGGTATTTTGTAATATCCACCTTTGCCGGAGTAACACCGCCCATGGCAATGGAGATAAGCTCGGCTTTTTTGCGGAAAATCTTTTTCTGCTGTCTGTTAAAGGATTTGAGCAGTTTCAGACGGGATTTATCAATCTTTTTCCGCTTTATTTTCCGCAGCTTTTTGTTCTGCTGCTGGCTGTAAATCACACGCTCTTTCCGCTTGGTGAGCGTTCCGTTAGCAACCGTGCCGTTTTTCAGGACTTTGTATTTCTTGTTTTTCGGCTGGTGAGGTGACAACTTGTACTGCTTCGGCGGTCGGAACGGAATGGGTGTTATTTTCTCAGAAGAACCGGAAGTTTTAATTTCGGTTCTTGGAACGCCAACTGATGTTGCAGATTTTGAAAGCGGGATTTTACGGTCAGCAGCTTTGCCGCTGGCGTGTTCCTTGCGTTCGACAAACTGCCGCTGTTCGGTTGACGCCGATCCACTGTGGTGCGGCATAAGCTCATCTTTTTCAGAACGGCGTACTGTTCTTTCAGTTTTGCCCGAAAGCGCCTTTTCGTTCTTCTTAGAAAGTTCCGTTTTCTGAGATATGCTGTGTTCGATTGAACGGTCGTTCACGGAACGAGCTTTTACGCCGCCTTTTTCGGTAATGATTTTCAAATATATCACCCCTATACTATCTCTGACCATTACTCACCGAATTTCGTAGTCATAAGCTTATACAGCTTTGTATCCGTAGGAAAATCGTCCTTGAAAGGCAGAGAGCCGTTAAGTCCGCAGTAAATCAGACCGGAGCCTGCCGGCGCTCCGGTAACGAAACTCATCATGTTCTCGGGTATTTTCAGAAGATGCGACAGCTTGTCACGGTCGCTCGCCGCCTGATTGAGCATGAGAATAAACTCCGAATTTGAAAGCATGGAGCGCGCCGTATCGGATTTCAACAAATCCTCGACGTTCTGTGTAATTCCGGTCGGAATGCCGCCCCATTTTCTTGCGCGCTTGTACAGCTCAAACAGGAAGTTGGCGCTTTCCTCATTGAGGAACAGCAGATATATCTCGTCTATGTAAATGCGGGTGCGGATACCGCGCTCACGGTTGCGGACGATTTTGTCCCAAAGGTTTTCAAGCACTACCATCATGCCGAGAGGTTTGAGCTGCTTGCCCAGATCCTTGATGTCGTACACGACAACACGGTTATTGACGTCCACGTTGGACGGGTAGGAAAATGTTTTCATAGAGCCGTTTACATACAGCTCAAGCGACATATACAGCGGCTTTGCTTCCTCCGAGGTCTGTTTTGACAGAATATCGTAATAATCCTTGAGCGTAGGCATTTCCGTTGTTTTGCCGAGCAGGAAATCGCGGTAGACCTCATGCAGACAGTTGTCGATGATAGTTTTCTGTTCGGGAGAAATGCCCTGTTTTCCCATGATGGTTTCAAAGAACGACAGGAAAAAGTCGTACTTGGAGCTTACGACATCTTCACCCTTGTTGTATTCCTCGAGCGAGATTTCAAGCGGGTTAAGGTGTGTATCGCTGCTTTCGGAGATGTAGAGAAGTTCGCCGCCGAGCGCTCTGACGAGATTCGTGTATTCACGTTCCGGATCCACGATTATTATTTCATCATCGGTCGCAAGGAACACATTCACCATTTCCCGCTTTGCGCTGAACGACTTGCCGGAGCCGGGGCAGCCGAGAATAAATCCGTTGGCGTTTATAAGACTTGCACGGTTGAAGATGATCAGATTGTTGGTGGTCTGATTCAATCCGTAGTAAACGCCGCCTTTCTGCGACAGCTCCTTTGAATTAAACGGCATGAATACGCAGGCGCTCTCCGTTGTGAGAGTGCGGCGCACCTTTAAGCGGCAGTTTCCCAGCGGCAGACAGCTTGCCATTGCGTCCTCCTGCTGAAAGTTGGCTCTGGAGGTAGTGCAGACGTGCTTACGGAACACGGCTTCGATTTTATCCGTGTTGTTATCCAGTTCGTCAAAGCTGGTTCCCGTCACCATTACCACCAGATTCAGCAGGAACATCTTCTGATTTTTGCTCTGCAAATCGTTCAGCAGTTCTTCGGCTTCCGCAAGGGACTGTTTCAGGTCGTCCGAAATCACGTCAGAGTAAACGCCGTGCTGCGACGCCTTTTTCTCTTTCTGCATTTTGTTGGAGCGCATTGCGGTGAGCTGCCGCTTTACGACCTTTATAGCTTCGCTCGGCTCAACAGGGGCGATGTTCACCGTTACCACTATCGGCAGCGAGGTTTCGCAGAGGTCTTTCAGCATATCGTCCACCAGCGAGGACGGCAGATGTTTCAGATAGACCATTCGCGCGAATTTGTCGTTGTACATGAAATAGTCTTTCTTGAACTCAAAGTAATCGGGGCAGCACAGCGATTTTTCCGCGCCGCGCAGGAACTCCGAACTGCTTATCGGGCGTATCTCCTGATTAACGCCGCGGAAAATTTCTGCAATAATGCGGATACGCTCGTTGGCTTTCAATTTTTCGATGTTGCTGCCGATTTTCTGAAAACAGCTCCGCATATACAGTTCCTTTGCGGCGAGTTTCTGCTGCGCCAGTTCCAGAGTAGCCGCCGTGACTGTCACCGTGAAATACTTCTTTGTGGTAATGCCGTTCTGACCCTGCTGCATTTTATCCAAAAGCATTTCGTTGTACTCGTCGCGGTATTCGTCAAAGCCGTCGCCGGCGTGCTTCAGAAGTATCTGACTTGAAAACTCTTTCTGATTGATAACGTTGTTGTGGAGCGTTATCTGGATATCGTCAGAGGTATCAAAGCTGTTGAGCAGGTCGCCATATGCGAGGAAAATACGCTCCTGCTCGGCTGCGTCCGCAGCGTCGTAGGTCACATCTGAAAAAGAATAAGTGACGGAATAGCGGTTCTTCTCTACCTCAAAAATGTACTTGCCGTGAACGTGTTCGTAAGGAATGGTGTCCTGTACGGTACGGGCGACTTTCCGGACAGCCTTTTCCTTTGTCTTTTTAGGCTTCTTCTGCTTCGCAAGGCGAACCTTGTCCAAGTCCTTTGCCGAGCTTTCGGTAGTGCCGATCTTTGAAGAAAACATACTCATTTCTTCTTTCTCTCCTTTCGGATTTTATTTGTCTGCTTTGCGATTTGATGAGCTATCTCGTCCTCTGATATTTCATTACGGCAGTCCCAGAAAACGGGAAGTTCCTCATACTTGCGTTTCTGCGGCTCGACCCATTTCTGTCTGTACAGCAAAGCCAGAAATTTCTCAAACGGCATACCGTCGTATCTGAAAAAGCCAAACGCGAATATCGGCACGGCTATCAGGATAACCAGCCAGCCGACAACATCATCTCCGAGGAAGTCCTTTCCGAAGATGTACAGCGGAACGCAGACGGCGAGAGCAGCCACAGCGCATACGCACTGCCTTATCGTCAGCCCGAACAGAAATTTCTCCTTGTATTCGGTGATTTCTTTCGGTATCTTTATTTCTATCAAGTTATCTTCCTCCTCACGATGAGCCGACTATCCGCTTTGCCCATGTACCGGAACTCATTACTCCGATACCCAGCGTCAGCGTTGTTATAAGTCCCATTATTCCGTCAAGGGCAAGGTTATAGCTGCCTATGCGACCGGCTATGAGCGCATTGTTCACAGCAGCGTAGGCGATGAACATTATTGCAAGAACTATTGATTGCAGCGTTACTGCGGCGTAGGATTTCAGAAATCCCTTGCCGATATCTGATAAACCGTCGCAGGCGAATGTTGACAGCGGAACGGGCGCGATCATCGTGTAGACCGTCAGCTCAAACAGTCGGGCGATTACCACAACATTGGCTATAATCATAATGATTTTCATGATAAGCCCCTGTATGGAAATCTGCATATTGAGAATCAACGGCTGGAAGTTGAGAAATCCTGCGTCCGTATTGTTGATGATTTGCGACGCCTGCGATGAAGATACGAAATACTGGGCTGCGACCTGCCAGTCGCTTGTGTCGATGAAAGAATACTGCGTTATGGTGCCGCTGATTTCATTCACAAAGCTGTTAAAGCCGTTGTAAATCACCGTCGTAAAGAACTCGGAATTATCCACGCAGACCTTTGCAACGACCATTTTCAGAAACAGCATCATGACGTTTTCCCATGTCACCCACTGAAAATGCAGCGTTTTCGTGAAGAAATCTATAAGAAAGAACATCACGCACAATGTGAGCGATGTAGCCTTTATAGCGGATACCAAATCCGGAACTGTGTTTGTGGCAGATTGCAGAAGGCTGTCGTTCGTCAGCAGCTCTATCAGCATTGAGAACAAGCTGTTAAGTTCCATCACAATACCCTTGATAGTATCAAGGCATTGTCCATATCCCCACATAATTAATTCACCTCGTTTCTTCATACGGAAATACAGCGGCAAACAAGCCGCCTGCCGCTGTTCCGTCTGTTTTTCGCTTGTTTACCCGGTGATTCCGAACAGGTCAAGCGAAAGCGTGAGCGCGAACACCACAAAGCCCGACGCCAGCGTCATAAGTCCGCGGGTCTTTGCTTCCGCGTCGTCGTTCTTGATCGCGAGGGCGAACATAATGCCGCCGACAAAGGCGACTACCAGACCGATACGTCCGATCCACGTCGCGAAGAAACCGATAACGCTGTTGAAAGCCGCCTCGCCGTCGGCAACGCCCTCGCCGCCCTCTGCGAAAGCGGATACAGAGGACGCCATCGCCATCGTCACCATTGTGGTGAGGGAGAGCACAGCCTTCCTGCGCTTTGCGTTCAGAGCAGAAATGAAGTGCTTAATGGGGTTGTTGCGCTTTGCTGCACCCTGTGCAGCGGTGGTAGTGATTGTGTTTTCCATAAGAAAACCCTCCTTGAAAAAATATATGTACAACCGCAAATGCGGCAGTAACCGGATCAAAACGGGCTGTCCACGATTTCTCTGAAATCCGCTTCCCCTATGACCTTTGGCGTGGATAAATCCATAGGCATAAGGTTTTCGGGAACGGGTTCATCGGAGAAATCCAGCTCCTCGTTTTCGTTGAACATTTCTTCGCCGGCGGTCTGTTCCTCATGCTGTTTCAGAGCAGCGGCGATTTCCTTTGTGTCAAATTCTTCGTCAAGGTTTGTCATGTTATCCTCCTCGTCGGGAACGTCTATATCTGAAATGTCCTTTTCATCATCGGCAGGCTGGGCAACAAGTTTCGGCTCCACGGTTTCCGAATAAATTTCGGTTATATCCGGAGCTTTTTCGGTGTGCAAATCGTCGATGAGATAGGCATAGTTCTTGTTGCTGTCCTCCAGGTACTTGTAATTCTGGTGCTTTTCGATATCGAATTTGTGACAGAAAAAAGGGTAGAGCGCCCGAACGATCAGTACGCACTCGTTCGGTTTCATTACCTTGAGTTCGTCCGTCGTCATAAGTTCTCTACCCAAAATGCTGTTATTCTCCGAGGTTGACGGAGATTTGTGGCTTCGTGTGCGGTTCTGTGAAACCACATCTATCGTTTCCTTGCCAAGCGATTTCGATATCGCTTCAAGTGTGCTTGCTTCCTGCCCGCCGAGGAACAGCAGGCTGTCGCAGTTACCCGTGAGTATCTCCCATGATTTGTCGTACATCTTTTTGAGCTGCGCCAAATTTTGAATTATGATGTTTGCGGATATTTCCATGCTACGCATAGTCGCCAGCAGCTTGTCAAAGTCCGGAATAGTGCCGACATTTGCGAACTCATCAAGCAGACACCGAACATGAACAGGCAGCCTGCCGCCATATTTGAAATTCGCCGTATCATACAGCGTATCGAAAAGCTGTGTGTACATCATCGCCGCCAGAAAGTTGAACGTAGCGTCCGATGACGGTATTATAATAAAAAGGGCGGTCTTTCGATCGCCCAATGTATCAAGGTGTATGTTGTCCGTGTGCGTAAGGTCTGCGACTTCGGGGAGATTGAACGCTGCAAATCTGACCGCCGCAGAAATAAGTATCGACTTTGCGGTTTCAGCGGGAGCTTTCTTAAAGTCCGCATAGAACGAAACCGCCATGCTGTGCGGATTTTCGGTTCTAAGCTCGTCCATCATTTCATCAAGCGGGGAGCGGTGGTTTTCGTCCTGCTCGGAGATTTCCGCTAACCTCATCATCTTCATTACCGTGCTGAAATTACGGTCGAGGGAATTGCCGTTTTCGTCCGTCTTTTTTTCGAGAAGATAGAAAGCTATCGCAAGCGTGAGCGCCTTTGTGCTGTCGTCCCAGAACTGGTCGCCGCCCGAAGCGCCTTCCTGCTTTGTGTTCTTCATCAGGCAATTTACCATTTTCATGACGTAGGTCTTGCTGATGTTTCCGTCCTTGTCGTAGATGTAATTGAACGGATTGTAATTGTTGCTGTGCGACATATCTATCAAGTTAAATACACGAATTTCGTAGCCGGCTTTTTTCAGCAAACGTCCGCAAGAGCGCAGCAGTTCGCCTTTCGGGTCGGTAACGACATAACTTGTGTTTAACTGCATTATGTTCGGTTTGACATAAAATCTCGACTTACCGGAACCGGAGCCGCCGATTACCAAAACATTGAGATTTTCCCGGTGCTGGCGTGTGTTCAGCGACATTCGGACTTCTTGCGTGAGCAAGATATTGTTGTCTGTTTCAAACGGGGATTTCGGTGATTTCTTAACCTTTTTCTTTTCGGGCTTTGTCGCCGTCCGCAAGCTTTGTTGCGCGGCGTCCTTGCCGCGCTTTGGCTTGCTCCCTGCCGACATCCTGTCGGCAAGAAATTTTTCTTCCTTTTCGTTCGCCCAGCGAGCCGAGCCGTGTTCTACTCCCTTTCGGTGCAGGCGCTTTCGGGAGGTGTATTTCATAAGCGCATATATGCCGAGGGCGAAACCCACCATGAGCGTTATCTTGAAACTGTACGATGAAAAGTCCGTGAAATGCGCTCCTACCGTATCGGTAGAGGTAAGCACGGTTTCAAACTGCGTCATAAGCACATTGAAATCCAGCACGCCCTCATCGTCCACGGACAAGTCCATAGCCGCGCCAAGACCCGCCGAAACATACAGAACGGCAAAGACGATTATCACATAAAGCAATATCGTCAGCATATCAGGTTTCTTCTTTTTCAATGTTTCAACCCCTTGCTTTCGTTAAGTTTTAGCTTTGGAGCAGTCGGCGCGGCAGGCTGCTTTTTCAGCGAATTATGAATTTTGTTCTGGAGCAGGCTCTGCCTTTTCGCCTTGTCGATTATGTGAACAGAGTTTTCTTTCGGGATATTAAAATCTCTGGATATCTTATCCGAAACATTTATCGTGCTGAAATTGTAGGTCTTGGATTTGCCGCCGAGCGTTAGTGTAAATCCGTTCTGCGAAGTTCGCTCAATCCCTATGCTCTGCGAAACTCCGTCCTTGCCGACCGTGCGTTCTTCGATTTTGGACTTGACCTGTCGGTCGATTTTCTGGGACTTCGCAACAGCCTTTTCAGCCTGATACTCCGTCATTCCGAGCCGGTTGGTACAGATGTTCTTCATCTCTGTTTCGGTCATTTTTTCCGGAGTGAGGGCGGCAGTCTTATCTCCATTTGAAATGAAAATATGCGTCAACGAGCGTTCGCTTTGTATGTGCGGCGTCCTTGCCGCACTTTGGGCGAACGCCCCACGACGTCCTGTCGTGCCGCCGTCCTTGAAATTGACGGAATTAAACCGCATATCCCGCAGGGTAAGGTCGTCGCTGGGGTAGCGGATGTTCGTTTTCAGAGAATTGAGATTATCGTACTGCTCCGTATGAGCGAGGAACTTATCCTTGTCCAGCTTTAGGTCACGGCAGATTTTATTCGCCGCCAAATCTGCCTTTGCCTTAGAATAGCCGAACTGCTCCCGAAGTAATTCCATCGTCTGCGCCTTATTCATGGGCGAATATTCAAAGGACTTCCCGAGTTTATCATCGGCGATAACGATACCTTTATCATCTGACCGAATATCCAGATCGTCTGAAATCTCGCCGTGAACGCGCTTGTAATCTTCCTTGACAACGGCGACCTGCTCAGCGTTTTCTGCGGGATAAACGCATTTTATCTTGCCGTCCGCGGATTTCATGAACTGGCAGCTTAAACCCTGTTCCTCAAAAGCGGCTTTCATAGCGGTCACGTTGTTGGCGCTGATGTTAAAGCACTTTACGCTCTGCGGAGCTTCTTTCAAGCGTTCCTGCATTATCTCCTGCGTTATCTGATTGACTATGCCCTTGTCACGGTCGAGGAATTCGATAGTCTGCTTATCTCCCTTACCCACGACCGCAACAGGAATTTTGTATTCCTTTGCTTTTGCGGCAAAGGCTTTCGCGTCAGCGGAAAGAATGTTGCTCGTTGTGGATATGCCGCATTCCGCCTTATTGGCTTCATACAGTAGCTCGCCGTTCGTGACGGTTCCTTTCGCCAATCTCTCGGCAATGCTGCCGCCGATTTGATTAATGCTGTCAACGGAATTGCGGTACAGTTCTTTCAGCATTTTTTCAAAGAGGGGAGCGAGGAGCTTGATAAGCTCAGCTCCCACTTCGATGATTTTTTGCCCCGACTGCAATGCAGCAGAGCCGACTTCATCAGCCATATTATTACCTCCTGTTCTGATTTGGTGCTATAAATAGCACATTTAGTGCTTTGGCGGTGTGGATTTCTTTATCGTAAAGGTCTTGTCGGTCAGCTTTTTTCCTGCCCGCAGCTCATCACGCTTTTTCACATATTCCCATGAAAGTTCGGGATTTTTGCGGAAAACATCATTCACCTCGTCTATTTTGGCTCGGAGTATGCGGCATTTGCTTTCGCTTTCCTCCAGACGTTCCGACAGGGTAGGCTTGAAAGCCCTGACCATATCCTCACAGGAAGCGTTGTATTCTAGCAGCTTCGGGCGGCTGCCGAACGGGACATCGTTGCTCCACTTGGAAAATCCGTCCACAAGCGTAGTGGCTTTCTTCGCCTGTTCGTATGTATTGCTTATGCCGCTTCCGTATTTCGTCACCAGTTCCGGCTTGATATACCGACCTGTTTCAAGGAAACGGTTCAGCAGCCGTCCGAGAGCCTTGTTCCTGTCAAGTTCGTTATAGTGGACATATACCGAATATCCTAGTTTTTTAGCAGTGGAAATAATATTGAGAAGCTCTGAACTATCGCCGCCGACACGGGGATATGTGATATTCTCTCCTGCTTTAAGAGCTGCCGATAACTGCCTGTCTGAAATTAACTGGCTTTCTTTATGGACAACGCCTGCACCCCAGCCGTTGTTGAACTCCGGAAGTAGTTTCTTGGCTTCATCGCTGTCGATAACTCTTGACTCGTACAGTTCGGAAATAGGCTCCACAAGCGCCGATGATTTGCCGGACGCAGGCAGACCGATAACAATATCCAGTCTTTTTTCACGGCGTATCTCGCCGGAAAAAGAAACAGCGCCGTCACTTTTCGTAACGGCGCTGCCCATATTCTGTAATCTGTTATAAACACCGAGCTGTATACCGGTGCGGTTCCTCAACTCTATTGTAGGCTTGCTTGAACTTATGCAGGAATTTGCTTCCTTGATTTCTTTTAATGCGTAGATTTCGCTTTCGGGAACGGCTTCATTTACGGCAAGCCGTTTCAGAACGTTTTGCATTTCCTCCGAAACAGGCTCTCCCGTAAGCTTATTTATCATAAAATCACCCCTAAACGCAAAAAAGCGGAGAACTGTTACATTCTCCGCTTATAAGCATATATTCAATTGTAATTAAGCAATATCTCTAATATCGCTCTCCGTAAGAACGCCGTCTGCAATCATCATCTTTTCCTGTTCTGCAAAAGGCGTGTCCCACACAATGTTCCGATGAGCATATGCCCAGTTCAGAACATCTACGAATTTCGGATTGAAGTCTTTGTGATACGCTCTGTTTTCAAGCTCGACCATGAACCTGATCGACCAAGCCGAGGTGAACTCGCCCCAATCTACTTCCTCAATACCTATTGCGCTGAAACCTGTTGTCGGTAAAGCCATATTATGCTCCTTTCGCACAAGTCCGGTTGCTTACTTATATTATACATCTTTTGCATTCCGTTGTCAACGTGCTATAAATAGCACATTTTCAAAATCACAGCCTGTCCGCAAGTTTACGCAGCACCTTGAAATCCTCGCCCCTTGCCAGAATGAGAAGATCCTCAATGTATTTTGAAAGGGCTTCGGCTTCCTCATGGGAAAGAACGACAGGCGGTTCAGAAAATGTATCTTCATCTTCTGTTTCGTCCTCATCTTCTTCCTCGTCAGTTTCGGGAGCAGCGTCAGCGGAGGTGTTTTCCTGCCGCTGAATTTTCTTGACCTCCTTATGGGAAATCTGCGGCTTTTCAGAGATTATTTCCTGCTGCTTTTCGGGAGCCAGCTTTGCCACCTCGTTGGCTGTCGAAATCGACATATCTCCGGATTTTACCGCCTGCTCCACATCGGGGATAGCGTTGTGCTTGATGTTATCCAGTTTTCCGACCTGCGCCGGAGATACATTGAGTGCGTCTGCAATCTTATCCCTTATTCTGCCCTTGACAGGCTTTCCGGCAGCTTCAAGTTCCTTGAAAATCCGTGTCAGTTCCTCATATTCACGCATGGTATCTGCGTCCGAATACTTGCGCTGAGTTGCGTTCAGCATTATGAGGTCAAGTTCGGTTTCGGTATTCGGCTTTGCGCCCTTGATGAAACAGGGGACTTTGCCGCTTCTCCTGCGCCCGTCTGCGATAAGGGACTTGATAGCAGCAAGCCGTCTGTGTCCGCTGATAAGCTCATACTTGCCGTTGTGTTCGGAAACCACCAGAGCCGTCATTAAGCCCTGCCGCTCTATATCGTCCGCCAGAGCCTCTATTTCGGAATTTTCATAGAAATTGTTCCGGTTCGGCTCGATATTTTCAATGTCTATCATTTTTAGGCTGTCTATGTAGCTGTCGGCATTGACGGTCTGAATATCCGCTGCTATTGCGCTGTCAAGCTGTAATTTTCTGCCCATTATTCATCACCAAGCCTTTCAATAATTTCTGCCGCCAAATCTTCGTAAGCCTGCGCCGCAGCCGTCCACTTCATATATTCCTTTGCAGTCAGCTTGTAACTGAACGAGTTTTTGATAACACGGCTGAAAGGAATGGTGGTGTTCAGCACCTTGTTTCCGAGTGTGCATTTGAGATATTCCAGCAGTTCTATATCGGCAGGATTTTCCTTGTCAAACTTGTTCACGATACAGCCGCCGAATCTGGCATTGCAGTTTGCAAGCGCTCCTGTTACAGCAGGAATGCCCTGAATTGCGAATGTTCCAAGCTCGATGGGAACGAATACGCTGTCGGAGAGCGTGATTACCTTTTCTGTCAGCTTTGTCAGAGCCGGCGGCAGGTCAAGGACTGCGTATTCATAGCCGCTGTCGAAAGTCAGAACCTTTCGCACGTTTGCGGTCTGAATGTCATCGGGAAGCTGTTCAAACTGCGCCGCCACAAAGTTGAGCGCAGCAGTTGCTGTAAGTATGTCGATGTTCGGGTATCTGGTGGAGCTTCTCGCCACAGTAGGCAGGCAGTTTCTCTTTATCAGCGCTGTTTCAAGTCCCGCCTTCGGTTCTGCAAAGAAACGGGAACTGTTAGCCTGTCCGTCAAAGTCGATTACAAGCACCTTGCCACGCTCGGCAAGCTCATTTGCGAGGTTGATAGCCGTTGTTGTCTTTCCGACACCGCCCTTGTGATTGTAGATTGCGATTATGTTCATAAAATGTCCTTTCCGTGCTGTTGCCAGCACCCTCATTTACTGCCGTACATATCGTGATTGACCATTGCCGAATAGAAGCTGTCAATCGTCAGTGGAGCGTTATACAGAGCCGTTATGAGATACGCCCTGATATTGCGCACATCGCTTGTGTTCTTGTCGAGCGCCGTAATCACATACTCGATGTGGCTGCTGTCCAGTTTGAGGAACTGCGATTTTACAACGCTCTGCGGGAAGTCCTCGCCGTTCACACGGATATACTTTTTGGTGGAGCATACCACGTCGAGCATTATCCCGACGATTTCGTTTATCCTGCCTTTCTGCGTCGGACTGCTTTCGAGAAGATAATCATAACCGATGTTCTCCCGGATAATATCTGCGTAGTCCGTCCTTTCATCGGAGGAAACCGTATTTGGTATTGAAGAATCGATCCTATCCATCAAATCAGCGCCGTCCTTTGGATTGATTGATAGATGATTATTAACTATGGATTTATTAGCTTTAGATTTATATAATGAGGGAAAATCGGATTTTTCGGAACTAGCACCGAAGTTTGTGGGGAGCAGTACCGGAAGTTCCTTGACAGCCTGCTCCGGAGAATATTCAGAGCAAGCACCGGAGTTATCTGGGATAGGCTCGTCAGGGATTTCTTGCTCCGGAGTTTTTTCGGAGCAAGGGGGCGGTGCTTCGTTTTCAGCCTTGTTCTTACGCTTCTTCTCATAGGACAGAGCCGCAGCCGGCTTTATGGACATCTGCTTCTTTTCGCCCTCTGAAATGAGCTTTGAAATAAGCTCTATATTCTCGATTATACGAAAACAGCGCTTGGCGGGAAGTCCACGGTTCTTGCTTTCGATAAGTCCGGATTCCACCAGGTTCTTTATGCAGCGTTTCTGCTGATACTCAGAAAGGGCGGTGCTTGCTTCGAGGTCGGGAACGGTCGAGTAGAACCAGCCGCCATCGTCGAGCATACCGTTACGCTCGTAGTAGCTGCATTTCGATATGAGGGCGGCATATATCACCGCTTCTGACAAACCGATTGCGTGAGCAAGCAAGCGGTTCACGGTCAGCGTGTTGCTGGGGTTTAGCATTTGGAATATTGCGTTCATAAAAATTACGCCTTTCTGAAAAATAATTGCAGAATTATGGAAATTATTTCTTCTGCGATGCTTTCCACTTTTCAACCCTGTCCTTGCAGCGCAAATCTTCTGATGCTTTCGCTTCCTTATCTTTGAAGAAAGGGCAGCCGCCCTTAAAGCTGCTGCTTACCAAAGCAGAGCATTTTCCGTCCCAATAGGCAAAGCACTTACTGGAATTGCAGCGTGGCGATTTGGTGTTATAGAGAATGTTCAACATGATAGTCTCCTTTAGAGTGTTTTGGTATATTATGAAGCAAACAAATTTCAGCTATAATGCTAAATGTTTTGTCTGCGTTTTGTGCGCGATGATGAAATCTTTGTTATTTATTAACAAATATTTTTGCTAAAAACAGTATAATAGGCAGATTGCTCGAAACAAAAAGGAGAGCTTGAAAAAACTCTCCTTTTGTGTTTTTCAATTTTTTTGCTAATTTCTATACTATATTTATATATAGAAAAGGACGCCTTTCAGTGAAAAGCGTCCTTATTATTGGTTGGGGTATGGTCTGCGTTGGTTATGCGGCACTACTATTCCTTTTGTAATGCGGGTTTGCGACTATATCCCTTTGATGTCCCCTGTAAGCTGGGTCAAAAAATGGATTTCAAATGCCCGCTTCGCGGGCAAAAGACACTTTTTCGACAAGCAGCGGCTGCCCGCCTTTTTATTAGGAATTCAAAAACTGGTTTGAAGGTGAACGCCAGCTGAATAAATTCAAATTCTGACAAATTCCGGCTTCCTTCCGCGGAACACCGCGTAATACTTAAATCCTGCGTCCCTGAGGATATCCTCCGCCTTATCGAACTCCCAGGCGTAATGTTCCGCTTTATGCCCGTCGGAGCCTACGGTTATCATCTCCCCGCCAAGCTCACGGTAGCGCTTCAGCACCTCGGGGTGCGGGTGCGCCCAGCCAAGTCCGTATTTCAGACCCGCTGTGTTCAGCTCGATCCCCTTCCCCATGCTTATCAGAGTTTTCAGTATCTCGTCCGTGATATCGGAATACTCGGCAGGGCGATACGCCTTCGCGCGGCAGTACCTCACGATGTAATCCAGGTGTCCGTAAACGTCGAAGCCGTCAAACGCCCGGATATTCGCCAGTATGCTCTCGAAATAACGCAGAATGCCGTTGTGGTCGTCGTATTTCTCGAAGTACTCCGGATAGTACGGGTCAATGCCATCGACCAGGTGCGAGGAGCCTATCACGAAATCAAAGTCCCAGGCTCCCACATACTCCCTGAGCCGCGGCGCGAGGTAGTCCATCAGCCCCAGCTCCACGCCGAAAAGCACCTCTATCCTCCCGCGGAACTCCTCTCGCAGCTCCACCAGGCGGGAACGGTACGCGGCGGCGTCCAGCAGGAACTCCCCGCCGGGGTAGTCCATGTCCATGTGCTCGGTGAAGCATACCGTTTTCAGACCCTTTTCCACCATCGCGGAAAGGGCGTTTTCCATCGGCTCTTCGCTGTCAGACGAAAAACTCGTGTGAGCGTGGAGGTCAGCCGTTATCATTGCTGTTCTCCTTTGCCGGGTTTGCCTGTGTGGATCCCGCCTGCTTTTCGGCTTCCTCACGCTGTTTGTCCTCTACCGTCTTTATCGCGCGGACGCTCTCGAGAAGGCTGCTGATGTCCTCCTTGCTGGGAGTGCGCGCCATGCGCTCCTGACGGCGCTTTTCCTTTTCAGCCTTTTCGTTTTCAACGCCGGTACGCACCGCAGCGGCAAGTATCTGGGCTGCGTCTGCCGCCTGCTTTTTCAGTTCCGGATCGACCGGCTTTTCAACCACGGGAGCCTCGGGAATGTAGTCCTCGTCGACTGCAACGCGGCGGTCTGCGCGGCGGTTGATGGTGTTCAGCGCGGCTCCCACGCCGAGGAGTATCCAGAATACCGGCGCAACGCTCACTACCGAGTCGTTGAACATTCCGGCGGCGAGATATCCCACGATGCCGAGCATTACGGATATACCCATCGCCTGCTCCGTGCGGTATTCGCGCCTGAGAGCGTACAGCCGGAAGCAGTCCACAAGGTAGAATACCACGATCCCGAGGAACGCCAGCAGCGCGATAAGTCCGCTGGAGTAGAATATCTGGAGATACATGTTGTGCGGCTTGTCGACCGTTACATAGAAGCCTTCATTGAACTGCTCGTACGAGTAGTACTTTGCAAGAACATCGTTCTGCGGGAAGTTATATGTGAACGTATCAGGGCCGTATCCGGTAAACAGGCAGTTTCCGAGAAGCGGCAGAGTGCGCGACCAGATGTAGCCTCTCGAGGAACCGAGCTCCTCCTTGCCCTCAAAGCCGATGTGCTCTGCATTTACAGGAGCGAAAGCGGTCATTGTGTTGGGGTGGACCATCTTGATGGCAGTTCCGGTGTACTTGAAATACAGCGAGTTTGTAAAATCCCTGTAGAAGTTAAGGCATACAAGGTCGCGGTCGTAAATTGAGCCGTTTTCGTCTGCGGTCAGAAGAAGGGACACATCATTCATGATGTCATTCTTGAAGTACATTCTCTCGGTGTAGAACAGGTCTACGATATCGTCTGTGTACTCCGTGAAGAACAGCCTGTTATAGTCGGTATCGTACTCAATGTAAACAGTAGAGCCGTTGAGATCCACCGTTACGGTTCCGTAGGTGCTGTCGGTGCCGATGCTGCCGTTTCCGTCGGGGTCGTCAAGAACATAGTCTATATCACTGTTAAGCACAAGAGAGCCGGAATCGTCCACATTGAACCACGCCTGTGCTCCGTTGACCTTTACAGCCGCTATCATGTTGGCGTAATCAAATCCGGCTACAAGGCCGTCTAATTCGGGATTCTGCTCCAGCCTGATGGTGGATTTCATCGGAAGCGCGTTTCCGTTTTCATCTGTGAAGGTGTACACCTTCGCATCGCTGTCGTAGCCTATCACAGCGGTGGCTTCCTGACCGGTCAGCTTTACGGTGCCGTCGTTCTGGACGTCTATCTCGCGCAGGGGTATCTTGTCGAACAGGTCGGCGTCCTCGCTGTCAGCGGGCAGGAACATGCCAACGGCGTCGTTCACGATGGAGGGTATACGCGAGAACAGGCGGTTGCCCAGCGCGAAGTTCGCTCCAACGAGCACTACAGCTATCGAAGCGACTGCGATAACGCAGGGCTTCCAGTGCTTTGCGATAACCCGGGCGAAAACTATGATACCGACCACGAGCGCGGCTGCAATGGCGACGATACCGCTTCGCGCGGAGCTTCCCAGCAGCATGAATACGGAAAGCAGATCGAACACGATGAACAGCACGCGGTAAACAGCCTTCTTCGAATACATCGCCATAACGGTGAACAACGGAATGATAAGTCCGGTGAAGCTGCCCATGTAGTTGCTGTTATAAAGCGCACCGTACGCCATTCCATTTCGGATATCGACGGAAACGCCTGTCCAGCGGAGGTCGTTGCTGCAAACGAGGTTCACGAACCAGTCGTACTGGAGCAGGTTGTTGTTAAAGAACTGGAACGCCGACAGCACCGCGTTGAATCCGACGCAGATGAACAGCGCTATAGCGACGAATTTGAAGTTTCCGGAAGTGCGGAACGCGTACATTGTAAACAGGAACATCACGAAATAGCACGCGATGGTGTAGAATCCCTCGGCGCGGTCGTACTCGCCGTTGAACGCAATCTGGCTGTAAAGCGAATTTGCTGCGGAGGCGAGGGTCATGACGACGTACACAACGGAACAGCCCACGTATACGAACGAGCGCTTTTCAACGCGCCTGAACAGCGACAGGCAGCATACCAGCGCCATTCCTATCATTATCATCGCAAGCACGACTGCCGCAAGAGCCTTCCCCTGCGAGTAGAAATCTATAAGCTGGTAGGTGGTGCCGGAATCTCCGCTTACAACGGTGCCGCCGTTGTACATGTAGGTCTGCTGTAGGTCAGTCACTACGGTCTGGATATTGATTATGATGGGGATAAGCGCAAGGGCTATCACCGACGGCAGGAACATCACAAGCGCCAGCAGGTCGGTTTTTCCTTCTGTTTTTTTCATATTAGTTTTCTCCGGTCTGTATGGTTTTATGTATTTTTTGCTCCCGGGTTTGTCCGGGTTCAGCTTTTCTTTGTTCATGAAACCGCTCAGGGCGGTTCTTATCAGTATTCCGATATCCAGGAAGAAGCTCCAGTTTTCTATGTAGCGGATATCGTATTCTATGCGCTTTTCAATGGAGGTGTCCCCGCGGTAGCCGTTGACCTGGGCAAGTCCGGTGATTCCCGGCTTTACCTGATGCTTTATCATGTACATCGGTATCTTGTCCTTGAAGTCGTTGACGTAAAACGGTATCTCCGGGCGCGGGCCGACAAGGCTCATATTGCCTTTCAGCACGTTTACGAGCTGCGGAAGCTCGTCTATCGAGAATTTCCGTATGAACGCGCCGAATTTCGTGCGGCGGGGGTCGGCGTCCGTGCTCCAGGCGGTGTCGCTGACGGCGCTGTCGCGCATGGATTTCAGCTTATACATCGTAAAGACTTTCTTGTTAAGCCCTACGCGCTTCTGCCTGAATATCACATTCCCGCCCATGGTGATCTTTATTATCAGCATGCTGACCAGTATCACCGGCGAGGTCAGTATCAGCAGCACCAGCGAACCGACGATATCCAGGGCGCGCTTGAGCGCGGCGTTTCCCATATTGTCCAGCGGAATGCGCCGTATGTTCATCAGCGGGATATCTCCCACCATGTCTATAGCCGGGGTGGCGCTCATGTACTTGTATATGCTCGGGATAACCGAGATCTTCGTGCCGGTCAGCTCGCATGCCTCTACTATGTTTGAAAGCTGCGAGACGCCGTCGCTGTCGAGCGCGCATACCACCTCGTCGTAGCTTTTCTCTTCCAGTATGTCAAGGAGCCTGTCGTATCCGCCCAGCAGCTTCGCGCCCTCCAGCGGGGAGTCTGAAACGCAGCCGCAGCACTGGTAGCCGAGCCAGCGTTCCTCGTTTATCGTTTTCAGGTAGTCCCTGGCGGCGTGGCCGCTCCCGACGATAAGCACGTACTTGCGGTTGTATCCGCTCTCGCGGAACTTCCGGAGGGTCTTGCGCAGAATGAACCGTTTCAGCAGGACTATCAGGAAGTCCAGCGCAAGGAATATCGCCAGCGCCCACCGCGAAAAGTTGATGATCTGGATCACATACAGCAGCGCGATCATCGCCATGCCGTCCAGGAACAGCGCGGCGGTGAGCTTTCCGGTCTCGTTGGCGAAGCTCTTGCCGCGGAACGAGCTGTACAGCCCCATGCAGCCGTAGGTCACGAGCTGGAGCGGAACGAATATCAGCAGCAGCTTGAAGTAATCCACAAGCGGGTAGTTGCGGTCGAAATCCAGCAGGCTGAACACCAGCAGGTACGCCGCAGCTATCGAAATAAAAGCCGCAGCCGCGTCTGTCGCGACGTTCAGGCGGTTGAACAGCTTCTGGTTTTCTTTTATCATTTCAATTCCTTTATACGCAGCGGATTGTATTTACTGAGTTTTGGCAATACGTTCACTGCGTTTTTGCAATACATAATTATATCATATCCGCAAGGATATGATATAATTTGCCGATATGCACGGAGTTCACCGCAGGTGAACGCATGTGCAAGGCAACTTTAATAATATAATAAAAAATGCTCATGTTTTTTATTATATCACAAATTC
>OJPN01001062.1_pt1 | contig 20868 bp, 20 predicted proteins | sample 1598511 | NCBI WGS metagenome assembly OJPN01 (sample SAMN03922485, study PRJEB24848) | human gut metagenome | isolation source: stool sample | host: Homo sapiens | place: Germany | collected 2011-05
CGGCATGGGCGGCCGGGCGGTGAGCCTGCTCTCCGGCGGCATCGACTCCCCGGTGTCCTCCTGGATGATGGCCCGCCGGGGCGTGGAGCTGGAGATGGTCCACTTTGTCTCCCCGCCCTACACCTCCCAGCAGGCCCAGGACAAGGTACTGGAGCTGGCCCGGCTGCTGACTGCCTGGACCGGGCGGCTGCTGGTCCACATCGTCCCCTTCACGGAGATCCAGGAGGAGATCCGGCGGAACTGCCCGGAGGAGTACTTCACCCTCATCATGCGCCGGTTCATGATGCGCATCGCCGAGGCCATCGCCAGGAAGGCCAACGCCGGCGCCCTGGTCACCGGCGAGTCCCTGGGCCAAGTGGCCAGCCAGACCATGCTGGCCCTGGGGGTCACCGAGGATGTGACCTCCCTGCCGGTGCTGCGGCCCCTGATCGGCATGGACAAGGTGGAGATCATCCGCATGTCCCGGGAGATCGGGGTGTTCGACACCTCCATCCTCCCCTATGAGGACTGCTGCACGGTGTTCACGCCCCGCCACCCCGCCACCCGGCCCCGGCTGGAAGATGTGCGGCAGGCGGAGGCCGCCCTGGACGTGGAGTCCCTGGTGCAGAAGGCCCTGGCGGACGAGACCTGGGTGCGGGTGAAGTCCACGGATCCGGCCCGGATCTGACCCAATCTGTTCCCGGCCCCGCCGCCTGTCGCCGGCGGGGCCGCTGTTTCAAAAAGGAGGTCTTTCCATGTCACACACCGCGGAGATCATCGCCGTCGGCACAGAGATCCTGCTGGGTAACATCGCCAACACCGACGCCCAGATGCTCTCTCAGAGCCTGTCCACCCTGGGCGTCAACGTCTTCTGGCACACGGTAGTGGGGGACAACCCTCAGCGCCTGCGGGAGGCTCTGGACATTGCCCGGCACCGGGCCGACATCATTCTCACCACAGGCGGCCTGGGTCCTACCTACGACGATCTGACCAAGCAGACCATCTGTGCGGCCTTCGGCCAGAAGCTGGTGCTGCACGAAGATATTCTGGAGGACATCCGGGCCTTTTATCAGTCCGCCCTCCATGTGCCCATGCCGGAAAACAACACCCAGCAGGCGGAGCTGCCGGAGGGCTGCACCGTGTTCGACAATCCGGTGGGCACCGCCCCCGGCTGCGCCTTTGAAGCGGACGGCGTCCATGTGCTGATGCTGCCGGGGCCGCCCCACGAGTGCGAGACCATGCTCCGCCGGTGCGTGGAGCCGTACCTCCGCGCCCTCTCCAAAGAGGTCATCGTCTCCCACGATATCATGACCTTCGGCATGGGCGAGAGCTCTGTGGACCAGCTGCTCCATGACCGGATGGTCCGCATGGTGAACCCCACCCTGGCCACTTATGCCAAGCCCTGCGAGGTGCGGCTGCGGGCCACCGCCAAGGCCGCCGGCGCAGAGGAGGCGGAGGCCATGCTGGCCCCGGTGGTGGCAGAGGTCCGCGCGGCTTTGGGAGACTATGTGTACGGCGTGGATGTGAAGGGCCTGGAAGCGGTGTGCTTCCAGCTGCTGAAGGAGCGGAATCTCACCCTGTCCACTGCGGAGAGCTGCACCGGCGGCCGGGTGGCGGAGCGGATCACTGCCCTGCCCGGCGTCTCCAGCGTGTACCGGGGCGGCGTGGTCAGCTACTGGACCTCTGTCAAGGCGGCGGTGCTGGGCGTGCCCCAGGAAACGCTGGACCAGTACGGCGCCGTGTCGGAGGAGACAGCCCGGGCCATGGCGGAGGGCGCCCGGCAGATCACCGGGGCAGACATCGCCGTGTCCGTCACCGGCGTGGCGGGCCCGGACCGGGATGAGCGGGACAACCCGGTGGGGCTGGTGTACATTGGCCTGGCCACGCCGGAGGGCACCTTCTGCCGCCGGACGGACTCCGGCCGCCGCCGGCGGGACCGCATCCAGGAGCTGGCCGCCAACCACGCTCTGGACGTGGTCCGGCGGTATCTCACCGGCCTGCCCATCGGATAAGCGCGCACCCAAGGGGGCCTGTGGGGCATATACTGGCCTAGCCCTTCAGAGAGGAGGCTTCTGTATATGCATTATTCTCAGGGGGATTTCTGTTATCCCCCGTGTTGTATCATTCCCACTGTTACGGTGGGCAGCACTGTCACGACACCCCCCGGCACCCGGGCCCGGGTAACCGCCTCGCCCACGCCCTGCGGTGTGGAGCTGGACTTTGCCATTCCAAGGGGTAATCCGGGCCCGGCTGGACCCCGGGGGCCAATCGGCTGCCAGGGACCGGAAGGGCCTCAGGGGCCGGAAGGACCCCAGGGACCGGAAGGACCTCAGGGGCCGGAAGGACCCCAGGGGCCGGAGGGACCTCAGGGGCCGCAAGGGCCTCAGGGACCGGAAGGGCCTCAGGGGCCGGAAGGACCCCAGGGGCCGCAAGGGCCTCAGGGGCCGGAAGGACCTCAGGGCCCACAAGGATTCCAGGGCCCACAAGGACTCCAGGGTCCCCAAGGACCTCAGGGTCCGTCGGGTATTCCGGCCTATGCGTCTTTTGTCACCTACCAGCAGGAGTTTTTCAACGGCAGCTCAATCTCTTTGAGTGCGGCAGCAACGGATGTGACCGGCCACATTGTGCAGGAATCTACCACTCAGCTCCTCCTGCAACCGGGAGTATATCTCATCGCCTACCACTTTGCCGCCAACCTTCTGACCGCCGGATATCTTCAAATCACACCGGGCTACGGAGGACGCGGTCATCTGGAGTACGGCGTCTACAATCGGACCGGTATCGACAATACCAGTGTATCCGGCTCTGCCTCTTTCATCATCTCCGTGGAGGAGGCTACCCGTTTTTCCCTGAACAGCAACAGCAGCGTTACCGTTCGGGACGGCGAAGCCACTCTGGTGATTCTGGCTCTGCAGCCCAGCAGAGAGGCCTGAGCTGCGCAAGACCGGGAGACCGCCTGCAGGCGGCCTCCCGGCCCTTTTCTGCCGGAGTCCAGAGGGCGGTCTCAGCCGCCCAGTGCCACGTCCAGCACCATCATCACCAGGAACCCCATCACAAAACCGCAGGTCCCCGCCCGGCTGTGGGCCTGGGGAATCAACTCCTCCACCACCACGTACAGCATCGCTCCGGCAGCAAAACTCAGCAACCAGGGCATCAGCGGGTCCACGCCGGCCGCGGCCAGTGCCGCCAGCACGCCGAACACCGGCTCCACGGCGCCGGAGAGCATTCCCCCCACAAAGGCCCTGGGACGGGACCAGCCGCCCTGCCGCAGGGGCAGAGCCACGGCGGCTCCCTCCGGAAAATTCTGGATGCCGATGCCCATGGCCAGGGCCGCCGCCCCGGCAAAGCCCTCCCCTCCGGACACCAGGGCAAAGGCCAGCCCCACCGCCATCCCCTCCGGGACGTTATGTAGGGTGATGGCTGTCATCAGCAGAGTGGTCTGCCGCCAAGAGGCATCCTGCCAGGTCCGGTCCCGCCGCAGATGGGGCAGCAAGGCATCCAGAGCGGACAGGAAGACCACGCCCAACAGCATTCCGCCCGCGGCGGGCAGCCAGTCCGGCAGCGCCCCCTCTGCGGCCCGGTCGATGGCCGGCAGCAGCAGGCTCCACACGGAGGCCGCCGTCATGACTCCAGCAGCAAAGCCCAGCAGGGTCTTTTGAAAGTGGGGCCGGGGTTCCCCGGCGAAAAAAAACACCATGGCCGCGCCCAGAGCGGTCATCAAAAATGTGAAGCCCGTACCCAGGGCCGCCCAGCCAAGAGACTGCAGCATAGCACCAACGCCTTTTCTCTGATTCAGGCGGAACACCGCCCGTATGCCAGTATAAGCGGCAGGACTTCCCGGCGTGACAGGGCTTGCATCCGGGGACGATGTGTGATATGGTATAGGCAGCAGGAAAAGCTCATATAAGTTCGCTGTCATGGCGCGAACGTCTCTACGGAGCCGCCGAAGGCTCTTCTATGAGTGTCTGTTGGAAGGGGCCATCCCCTGCCGGCAGGCGCTTCTTTTCTGTCTGAAAAATCCGGAACGGAAACAAAAGGAGATTTGCCATGTCACTGACGATCATCAAGGGAACTATTCTGTCCGCTCCCACCCTGGGACAGCTGGATGCCCTGCCGGGCGGATATCTGGTGGCCGAGGACGGCCTCATCCGGGGTGTGTACGGGTCTTTGCCCGAGCAGTACGCCGGTGCCCCGGTGGAGGACTGGGGAGACGCGCTGATCCTCCAGTCCTTTGCGGATCTGCACCTCCATGCGCCCCAGTACCCCATGCTGGGGATGGGCATGGACCTGCCCCTGCTGGACTGGCTGAACGCATACGCCTTTCCCACAGAGGCCCGGTTCGCGGACACAGGCTACGCCCGGGAGATTTACAGCCGCCTGGCCCGGGAGCTTATTGCAAACGGCACCACGCGGGTGTGCATGTTCTCCTCTCTCCACACGGACGCCACGCTGATCCTGATGGAGGAACTGGAGAAGGCCGGCGTCACCGGCTACGTGGGCAAGGTGAACATGGACCGGAACGCTGCCCCCGGCCTGTTGGAGGAGACCACAGAGGAGTCCAGGCGTGAGACGCTCCGCTGGCTGGATGCCTGTCAGGACTTCCGCCTGGTGAAGCCCATGCTGACGCCCCGGTTCACCCCCTCCTGTACTAATGAGCTGATGGCGTTTCTGGGCAAACTGGCGGCGGAGCGGGATCTCCCCGTCCAGTCCCACCTGTCGGAGAACCAGGCAGAGATGGCCTGGGTGCGCCAGCTCCACCCGGGCTGCCAGCAGTACTGGGAGACCTATGCCAAATACGGCCTGTGGACCAGCCGCGCCGTCATGGCCCACTGCGTCTGGTCCGATGCGCGGGAGCGGCAGGCCATGCGGGACGCCGGCGTGACAGCGGTCCATTGCGCCGACTCCAACCAGAACATCTGCTCCGGCGTGGCGCCGGTGCGGGCCATGCTGAATGAGGGCGTGAAGGTGGCCCTGGGCAGCGACATTGCCGGTGGGGACCACCTGCACATGTTCGATGTGGTGGCCGCCTCCATCCGGGCCTCCAAGGCCCGGCGGGTGCTGGACAACTGGGAGACGGATTTCCTCACGGTGCCGGAGGGCTGGTACCTGGCCACCTCCGCCGGTGCGGCATACTTCGCCGAGCAGCCGGGCTTTGCCCCAGGCAATCATCTCCACGCCCTGGTCCTGGCGGACGATGATCTTCCCCAGCCCCATCCCATGACGCCCCAGGAGCGGCTGGAGCGGGCGGTGTATCTGCGTCAGGGCGGCGCCATCCGGGCGGTCTGGAGCGAGGGACGGAAGGTATTCTCCGCAGAGGGTTGATCAAAGAGCGGGATGCTGTGTGTCCCGCTCTTTTTTGTTCCCGTCAGGGAGGCCTCCCTGGGGAGTGGTATGGGCCGGCACACCCCTAAAAGCAAACGTGCGGCGCACCCTGAAACGGATGCGCCGCATCTATTTTGTATTGCTCACGCCCCGGCAAACTGCGCCGGGTCCCGCAGGGCGTCCGCCGTTTCCCGGGGCACTTCAGCGGTAAACGTCAGCAGACCGCCCAGTCCTTCCACGCCTACAAAGCTCCCAACGCCCTCCAGGGTATCGGACAGGACCTCCGTGGTGACGGCGTTGCTGCCCTGCCGCACCTGGGTCCGGAAGACCTCCAGGTATTCCCGCTCCGCATCCGGGTCCTCCCCAGCGTGGAGGGTAGTCTCCTGCCAGTAGACATAAGTGTAGAGAGGGTCTCCCTCCGCATTCCCGTGGTCGGCGTTCTCGCCGCCGGCCTTGTTGATGAGGGCGTCGATCTCTGCCACGGCCCCGCTGTCTGTGACGGTGTACAGCTCTTTACCGGCGGCGTCCAGAATCTGGTAGTAGTGGTCCTTCACTGCCTCCTCAGCGGTGTCGGCCGCAGCTTGTTCCCCGCCGCAGGCGGTCAGCAGCAGAGTCAGGGAAAGGATACAGGGGATTATATGTCTTTTCATGGCTGCCTCCTGTGTTTTTCAGTGGGTGGGGTTCGTTGAGGGCTCTCCCCGCTGCCGTTCCCCCGGCGGTCACGGGGCATCTGGGCTGCGGGTCGATGAGGGTATCGGCCCCTGCGGATGGGTTGGATCTCCTTCTGCCCTCGTTCGCCCACCGGGATGTCAGTCAGGTATCCATTTCGCAGAAATACAGCGTGTCGCTGTCCGCGTCATACACGGCCAAGGTGACATTCAGCGAAGCCCGCTCCAGAAGGTTTTGTCCATCCCCGGCGTCACTGTGGCGGTCAATCAGGCGGTAGAAGCCATTGGCGATCCCCGGCAGCAGGGGATCTCCGCTGTCATCGGTGAGATAAGGGCCCGCGCTGAAAACTTCGCCGCCGTCCTCTCGGGTGACGCCATAGGCCAGTGCCTGGGCCGTCTCGTCCAGGGGAAGCGGTGTCCAGGCGGCGTTCGCCGCAATGGCGTCGGCTACCTGGCTGTCAGGAAACTGCAGGGCAACGCAGGAAATGCCGTCGCCGTGGAAGCCGCCGTGGGTGTCAGAAGAGGAGATCTCCTCTCCGGCGGACACATCGATGTGCAGCGCTCGGGAGATCTCCTCTGCCGGGTCCTCACTGCCGCAGGCGGTCAGGGTAAACAGCATCAAGGAAATCATGCCACATGCAAAAAGGAATTTCCTCATAGATAACGAACCCCTTATAAGATTCAAAACAGCTGCACCACGCCGTAGGTCAGCGTGGTGACGATGGCCCCGGCAATCACCACGCCCAGGAAGATGGCGGGCAGCGCGTGGCGCATCCGGATGTCCAGCAGGGCCGCCACCAGAGCCCCCGTCCAGGCCCCAGTCCCCGGCAGGGGGATGGCTACCAGAATGATGAGTCCCGGCAGGCGGTACTTCCGCACCATCCGGCCCTTCAGGTGAGCCCGGCGCTCCAGCCAGTCGATCCTGGGGCCGAAAAGGCGGGTGCCCCGGAGCCAGTCGAAGATCCGGCGGATCAGCAGCAGGATAAAAGGCACCGGCACCATATTGCCCAGGATGGACACCAGGCAGGCCGCGGCCGGGGAGAGTCCCGCCGCCACTCCCACAGGAATGGCGCCCCGGAGCTCCAGCACCGGCACCATAGCGGTGCCGAAGGTCAGCAGGATCGCTTGCATCAGGTTTTCCTCTACGGGCATGGCGGCCTCCCTTAAGATTTCCGGGGCCGTGGGATCACTCCCACGGCCCGCCGGAAGCGTATGGTCCAGTTTACTCCAGATTCAAGCGCTTTTTCAAGGTAATTGTGGTTACAATATAGAAAATCGCACCGTAGAGCACTGTCAGCAGGAGCAAAGCCACCATCGTGAAGTGGACCGCCGCCACGCCGGTGAGCTGGAAATCCAGCGTCAGCAGGAACTGGTGCAACGGCCCCTCGTCCAGCAGGACCAGAACGATGGCCCCCGCCATCTGCACCACAAACTGGAACACAAAGAAGAACGCCACGGACAGGGCCATCTTATGGTTGGCAAAGCTGTGGCCCGCCGCCAGAGCGGCATAGAACTGCAGGGAGAAACTCATGCAGGCTGCCAGCATCAGCGCCAGAAGCTCCAGCGCGAAAACGGTGCCGTTGACGGCGTAGTAGGCGGTCATCTGCTGGAACAGCTTGGGGAAAACACTCGCCAAATCCGTCAAGAAGCTCACGTTGAAGGCCGCCACAAAAACAGACAGGAACACCACCACGCCGGTGGCGATGAACCACACGGCGGAGACGATCAGCTTGCTCCACACATGCTGGTGAACCGAGGCGGGCAGAGTGAACATGATGTAGCCCTCGTCCCCCAGCAGATTTTTGTAGAACCGCTGGAGCATCAGAATGAACGCCACAATGAACACGGCGGTAATGGCCACCACATAGGCCATGACCACCAAAGCGGCCAGCATATTCAGCACAAAGTTGCCTGAGTCCATCAGCCTGGCGGAGAAATTGAAGCCCAGGGCCACCGCCAGCAGAACCAGGTACAAAGGCCCCATGATGCGGGCCGTGGCACGGAATTCGTGCTTCAAGAGTTTCGTCAGCATTTGAACACCTCCCGGAACAGGGCGTCCACGCTCATGCCCTTCTCCTCCCGGATCTCATCCACAGAGGACTGGAGCACCACCTGGCCCTGATTGATGAAAATGACCTCGTCCAGAACCTTTTCCACATCGGCGATCAGGTGGGTGGAGATAATCACTGCCGCCTCGGGATTGTAATTGCCGATGATGGTGGAGAGGATGTAGTCCCGGGTGGCGGGGTCCACGCCGCCGATGGGCTCATCCAGCAGATACAGCTTTGCCGCCCGGCTCATCACCATGATGAGCTGCACCTTCTCCCGGGTTCCCTTAGACATCTGCTTGATCCGCTGGGTCAGGCGGATGTTCAGATGGGTGAGCATCTCCTCCGCCGCCTTCCGATTGAAGTCCCGGTAGAAGTCGCCATAGAAATCCAGCAGCTGCTTCACGGACATCCAAGTGGGGATGCAGGTCCGCTCCGGCAGGTAGCTGACGCTGGCGTGGCTCTCCTTTCCAGGGGCCATATCGCATACCAGCACCTCTCCCTCGCTGGGGGTCAGCAGGCCGTTGGCCAGCTTGATAAGGGTGGTCTTGCCGCTGCCGTTGGGGCCCAGCAATCCCACGATCCGGCCCGGTTCCACCGCCAGGCTCACATGGTTCAGCGCCGGCGCGTTGCCGTAGTGCTTGCTCAGATCTTTACATTCCAGAACTGCCATTGTCTTCTCCTCCCTTGGTCTCCTCCTGCCGCAGCAGCGTCAGGATCTCCTCCCGGCCATAGCCCAGGTGGGTCATGGCCTCCAGGAACGCCTGAATGTGGCGCTCCGCCAAACTTCTCTTTGCAGATGCAATCATGGCCTGATCCTCCGTCACAAATCTACCCGTGGTTCGCTGGCTGTATACCAGTCCGTCCCGCTCCAGCTCCGTCAGGGCCCGCTGCATGGTGTTGGGATTCACCCCGGCCTCCGTAGCCAGGTCCCGCACGGAAGGCAGCCGCTCCCCCGGCGGGAACGCGCCGGAGACAATGCCCACCTTGATCTGCGCGATCAGCTGGGAATAGATCGGCGCGTCATTGGAAAACTGCCACTTCACAGAAGCACCTCCCATTTGTGTTGTTGTACTAAGCAAGTAATACAATAGCACATTCTCCAGATTTGTCAAGTGGATTCGAAAAAAATTTTGGAGAGGCAAAAGCGCCGCAGCGGCTTATCGCTGCGGCGCAAGGGATTCATCGGTTATTCGATTTTGCGGAGGGAGGTTCTCTGATCATACCGGCAGCCCAGGATGAGGATGGCGAAGCCCAAAATGGTCACCAGAAGACAGGGCAGGTCGTCCCAAAAAGTCACCTCCACAAATTCCCACATATTCTCCGGCCCATACTCCGCCAGATACACCAGCAACGCAGTGGAAATACTCCAGACCGGCCCCGTCTGCAAAAACCGCAGAGGCGCGGGAAGGGGGAGCCGCATGTTCAGCAGACCCATCAGCACCAGGAGCCAGCCCAGATGATACCAACGAAGCCGCCCTGCCAATTGGCGGCCCCGGAATACCAGAATCACAGACACGAGAATCAGCAGCACATGGGGAATCATTGTGGGAATATACACCATCTGCACGTATTTCACCCAGGCAAAATTCTCGAGGTCCTGCGCCTGCTGGTATGTATTGGCCGCAAGAACAGCCAGGTCAACCAGGTTCCAGACACCCCAGGCCGCCAGAACCCAGGCCAGCAGATAGCCCCTGTTCCGGTACCATTGCTTGACCCGGACCCACAGGCCCGCCGCAGGAGCCGTGGTATTGGCCGTCTCCGGCTCCTCTAGTTCTTCCAGCAATAAGTAATCCGTGGACACGCCGAACTGGCGGCTGATGCGGACGAGCTTCTCCACCTCCGGCATAGCCTCGTTCCGCTCCCACTTGCTCACCGCCTGGCGGCTCACATCCAGCAGCTTGGCAAGCTGGTCCTGGCTCAATCCCGCCCGGGTCCGGAGCTTTTGCAGCTTCTCTCCAAAGGTCATGGCGCTTCCCTCCCCTGCCGTTTTCACACGTTCAGGATACCAGACGATACCGGGACATGCCAGCAACCAAACCTGGAATTTCCGCTACCACAGGTAGCGGAGCGGTGTTTCCGGCGCTCAGGCGTACATTTTGTCCAGGCGGGACACGATGTCCGCCAGAGTGTCGTGGTCCGCATCTGCCACGATGGTGGCCCCGCAGGCCCGGACAGCGGGTACGCAGTTGGCGGGGGCAAATCCCTCCGCCGCCCAGGTCAGCATGGACAGGTCGTTGGCCTCGTCCCCGGCGCAGTAGACGTGCTGGCGGGAGATGCCCAGCCGCTCCGCCAGCCGGGCCACCATGCCACCCTTGGTGGCGCCTCTGGCGGTGACCTCCAGCAGTGTCCGGTCAGAGAAGAAGATCTCATACTCCCCCGCCCAGGGCTGGGACTGCAGAAACGCCTTGACCTCCTCCAAAACGGCGTGGTCCTCCTCAAACATGATCTTTCCCAGCGGCAGGGGCACATCCAGCAGGGAGGGCTTTTCCACCACGCTCACATGAGTGACGTGCTCATGCTGGCGGGTATAGAGATTGGGCCGGACGGCGTGGATCACGTTGTCGATGTGGTATGCCTCCACCGCCAGCGTGGGGAATCGGTCCAGAGTCTCCTGTCCCCGCCGGCGGGTGCTCTCGTCCAGCAGAATGGTCTCCAGATACTCCCCCTTCTGAAAATCATACAGGGCCGCGCCGTTGCACACAATGCCCGGCGCGTTCATGGGCACCTGATCCGCGAATTTGATGAAGGCCGCCAGCGCCCGGCCGGTGGCGATGGCAAATCTCCCGCCGCCGGCCATGAAATACTCCAGCGCCTCCCAGTTCCGGCGGGACACCTCCGGCACCTCGGCGCCCGTGCGCCGGGCCGTCTCCGTATTCAGCAGGGTATTGTCAAAATCGCTGGCCAGCAGTACACCGTCAAATTTTCCCATAAAAACTCCTCCATCCTATCTCTCTGAAAAGGCAGATCCGCTCCATCTGCCTGCTCTCCCGGCATTTCAAAAGACCGCCGCCCGAAAAAGGGGCGGCGGTCCAGCCGGATTCACTCACTCTTGGGGGCGGAACCGCCGCCCTCGCCGCCGTTTTTGTTCCGGCGGCGCCCCCCCCGGTGGTGGGGCCTGCGGCGGCGCTTGGCCTCGCCTTCACCGTCCGGGGCCGCCGCCCTGTTCTCCCCAGGTCTGGCTTCTGTCGGCTTGGGCTGCGCAGGCCTGCTCTCCTGTTTGGGGGGACGGGGCCGCCCTTCCTTCTTCTCCGGCCCCCTGGCCTCGGCCTTGGGCTGCTCGACCCCCTCTCCGCTTTTGGCTCCCCCTCTCCGGCGGCCGCCCCGATGCCGGCGGCGTGGCTTGCCGTCGCCGCTGCCGGGTGCGCCGATCTTCTCCCGCATGGGCGCCTCTTCCAGCTGCGTGTCCATATAGAAGGGCGGCATCAGGGCCGGGGCCTCCTCCCGGAACTCCTCCGCCTCCTTCGGCTCCACATAGCGGGCGGGGCGCTCCGGAATGGCGATGCCCTCCCGGCTGCCCTTGCCGTTGCGCAGAACGCACACCTCACAGTTGTGATAGCACTTCAAAGGCTCCGGCGCACTGTCCAGGCTGACCTTCACGGTCTCCCGCAGCAGGTCCACGCTCTTCACATTGCCGGGGCCGTCCGGCGTCTGAACAAAGGATTCTGCCTTGGGCATCCGCTTGGCTGCGTCCTCATAGACGTTCTGCTCGTATTTCAGGCAGCACATCAGCCGCCCGCAGGTGCCGGAGATTTTGGTGGGATTCAGGCTAAGATTCTGGGTCTTGGCCATTTTGATGGACACGGGCAGGAACCCGTCCAGAAACTGGGAGCAGCAGAAGGGTCTGCCGCAGATCCCCAGACCGCCGATCATCTTGGCCTCGTCCCGGACGCCGATCTGCCGCAGCTCGATCCGGGCCCGGAACACCCCGGCCAGATCCCGCACCAACTCCCGGAAGTCCACCCGGCCGTCGGCGGTAAAGTAGAAGACGATCTTGTTGCCGTCAAAGCTGGCGGACACGTTCACCAGCTTCATCTCCAGCCCGTGGGCGGCGATCTTCTTCTCACAGATGTCAAAGGCCTCGCTCTCCCGCTTCTTGTTCTGCTCCACGGTGCGGCGGTCGCTGTCCGTGGCCATCCGCAGCATAGGGCTCAGGGGCTTGACAATGGCGGAGTCCTCCACCTCGTGGTTCCCCTCCGTGCAGGTGGCGAATTCCGGGCCCTGGGCGGTCTCCACGATCACCTGGTCTCCCATCTTCACCTGGTTGCCGTTTGGATTGAAATAGTAATTTTTACAGCCGCCTCGAAAGCGGACGCTGATAACTTCTGTCAAAGGATGCCCTCCAATTCCACCGCGATGGCGCCCAGCACATGGCCGGTTCCCACGTTGTACGTGCACTCCCCGCGATACTTCTGTAACAGCTCTATTGTGCGCATGATTTGGGATTTTGTCAAGTTTTTCGCGAGAATTGGGGCGATTTCCCGGCAGCTTTCCTCCGGTTCCTGTCCATATTGCAGCAGCAGCGCCGCCGCGCACAGGGCCCGGCTCCGCTCCAGCAGGGCGGACAGGTCCTCCCGGGTGATGCGCTTTTTCTCCAGCCGCACCGCCAGCTCCGTCACCTTTCCCCGCTTCCGGGCGGCCAGGCAGCGGCACAGGGCCTCTGCCGCCTGGACCTCTTCACCGCCGCCTTCCGCAGCCGGGTGCAGCTTCAGCTCCACGCACCGGGAGCGCAGGGTCTGGAGCACCACAGCGGCATTTTCCGCACAGAAGAGAAAGGCCGCATAGGGCGGCCCCTCCTCCACCACCTTCAGCAACACGTTCTGGTCCTGTTCCGTCAGCAGGGCGCAGTCCGGAAACACATAGACCTTCCGCCGCCCCTCGTTGGGGCGGATGTAGGCGTCTGCCCGGATGGCGCGCACCACGTCCACGGCGATGTTCTTATGGTCTGGGTCCCGGACGGTGATCACGTCCGGATGGATGCCCGCCAGCACCTTCCGGCAGGCGGGGCAGACGCCGCAGGGGCGGCTCTCCTCCCCCGTGCACTCCAGGGCGGCGGCGGCAAAGCAGGCGGCGGACATCCGGTCGCCGCTGCCGGTGAGCAGCAGGGCGTGGGACAGGGTGCCGCGAGTGGCGGCCTCCCGGATGCGGATGGCGGCTGGCTCCTCCGGCCGCAGGCCGAACAGGGACATGGCGTACTCTCCTTTTCCCGCTGTGAGCACGGGCTGATCTGCAGATTTTCCGGCGGCGCCGGGTGTTTGGGGCGCCCGGCGGCCTTCCGGCGGGCACACTGGAGCCATTGTACCACATGGCCCCGAAAAAGGAAAGAACGTAAATATTTTCTTTGTTGCGCAACTGTTAATTGTGTGGATTGCACAAACATTTGTGAAAATACTCCAGCTATCCCCAAATTTCTTAGCATTTTTATGTATTGTTTTCCGAAAAAATTCCCAATATAATGTTATCGTTATCAAAATGGGCTAATCGTTTAACCGCAGATTGGAGTCCACCCGACTTTCGACTGCGGCAGGAAAGAGAGGTTTGGACTACATGAGCAAAAAATATGTCTATTTGTTCAGCGAGGGCAACGCCAACATGCGGGAGCTGCTTGGCGGCAAGGGTGCCAATCTGGCCGAAATGACCAACATTGGCCTGCCGGTGCCCCAGGGCTTCACCATCACCACCGAGGCCTGCACCCAGTACTATGAGGACGGCCAGAAGATCAACGACGGGATCCAGGCGGAGATCATGGAGTATATCACCAAGCTGGAGGGCATCACCGGCAAGAAGTTCGGCGATCTGGAGAACCCCCTGCTGGTCTCCGTGCGTTCCGGCGCCCGGGCCTCCATGCCCGGCATGATGGACACCATCCTGAATCTGGGTCTGAACGAGGACGTGGTGGACGTGCTGGCCAAGAAGTCCGGCAACCCCCGCTGGGCCTGGGACTGCTACCGCCGCTTCATCCAGATGTACTCCGACGTGGTGATGGAAGTGGGCAAGAAGTACTTTGAGCAGCTCATCGACCAGATGAAGGAGGCCCGCGGCGTCACCCAGGACGTGGAGCTGACTGCCGACGACCTGAAGGAGCTGGCCGGCCAGTTCAAGGCCGAGTACAAGTCCAAGATCGGCGCAGACTTCCCCACCGACCCCAAGGAGCAGCTGATGGGCGCCATCAAGGCCGTGTTCCGCTCCTGGGACAACCCCCGCGCCAACGTGTACCGCCGGGACAACGACATCCCCTACTCCTGGGGCACCGCCGTCAACGTCCAGTCCATGGCCTTCGGCAACATGGGCGACGACTGCGGCACTGGCGTGGCCTTCACCCGTAACCCCGCCACCGGCGAGAAGAAGCTGATGGGCGAGTTCCTGACCAACGCCCAGGGCGAGGACGTGGTGGCCGGCGTGCGCACCCCCATGCCCATCGAGGAGATGGCCCAGAAGTTCCCCGAGGCCTTTGCCCAGTTCCAGACTGTGTGCCAGACCCTGGAGGATCACTACCGCGACATGCAGGACATGGAGTTCACCGTGGAGCACGGCAAGCTGTATATGCTCCAGACCCGTAACGGCAAGCGCACCGCCGCCGCCGCCCTGAAGATCGCCTGCGACCTGGTGGACGAGAAGATGATCTCTGAGCAGCAGGCCGTGGCCATGATCGACCCCCGCAACCTGGACACCCTGCTCCACCCCCAGTTCGACCCCGCCGCCCTGAAGAAGGCCACCCCCGTGGCTTCCGCCCTGCCCGCCTCCCCCGGCGCCGCCTGCGGCAAGATCGTCTTCACCGCTGAGGACGCCAAGGAGTGGGCCGAGCGCGGCGAGAAGGTGGTCCTGGTCCGTTTGGAGACCAGCCCCGAGGACATCGAGGGCATGGTCGCCTCCCAGGGCATCCTCACCGTCCGCGGCGGCATGACCTCTCACGCCGCCGTTGTGGCCCGCGGCATGGGTACCTGCTGTGTCTCCGGCTGCGGCGCCATCAAGATGGACGAGGACAACAAGCAGTTCGAGCTGGCTGGCAAGACCTATCACGAGGGCGACTGGCTCAGCCTGGACGGCTCCACCGGCAACATCTATGGCGAGGCCATCCCCACTGTGGACGCCTCCATCTCCGGCGAGTTTGGCCGCATCATGGCCTGGGCCGACAAGTACCGCGTGCTGAAGGTCCGCACCAACGCCGATAACCCCCGCGACACCGCTCAGGCCGTGAAGTTCGGCGCTGAGGGCATCGGCCTGTGCCGCACCGAGCACATGTTCTTCGAGGCCGACCGTATCCCCGCCATCCGGGAGATGATCTGCTCTGACACTGTGGAGCAGCGGGAGAAGGCCCTGGCCAAGCTGGAGCCCATGCAGCAGGGCGACTTCGAGGCCATGTACGAGGCCCTGGAGGGCCGTCCCATGACCGTCCGCTTCCTGGACCCCCCTCTGCACGAGTTCGTGCCCACTGAGGAGGCCGACATCGAGAAGCTGGCCCACGACATGAACAAGTCCGTGGCCGACATCAAGGCCATCATCGCCTCCCTGCACGAGTTCAACCCCATGATGGGCCACCGTGGCTGCCGTCTGGCCGTGACCTTCCCCGAGATCGCCGCCATGCAGACCCGCGCCGTCATCAAGGCCGCCCTGAACATCAAGGCCAAGCACCCCGACTGGGATATGGTCCCCGAGATCATGATCCCCCTGGTGGGCGAGGTGAAGGAGCTGGCCTTTGTGAAGAAGACCGTGGTGGAGACCGCCGACGCCATCATCAAGGCCGCCGGTTCCGACATGAAGTATAAGGTCGGCACCATGATCGAGATCCCCCGCGCCGCCCTGACCGCCGACCAGATCGCCAAGGAGGCCGAGTTCTTCTCCTTCGGCACCAACGACCTGACCCAGATGACCTTCGGCTTCAGCCGCGATGACGCCGGCAAGTTCCTGGACGCCTACTATGCCAACAAGATCTATGAGAGCGATCCCTTCGCCCGTCTGGATCAGACCGGCGTGGGCCGTCTGGTGGAGATGGCCTGCAAGCTGGGCCGCCAGACCCGCCCCGACCTGAAGCTGGGCATCTGCGGCGAGCACGGCGGCGATCCCTCCTCCGTGGAGTTCTGCCACAACGTGGGTCTGGACTATGTCTCCTGCTCCCCCTTCCGCGTGCCCATCGCCCGCCTGGCCGCCGCGCAGGCTGCTATCAAAGAAGGCTGAGCGAGATCCCAGACAAAATAGTAATCCGGTAGAGAATGTACCCCCCAATTCTTACGAATCGGGGGTACATTCTATCAACACCTGCTGAATCATTTTGCAGACCGCATGGACCGAGCACTGATGTCAAGCCCTCTCTTCATGAAATTATTCGATGTAGAACTTGCAATTCAGAGTGAGATGTAATATCATATAAAAGTGCAGAATTAGGACAACCGATGGCAGTTTTACAGACCATCCTGGAAATATTAAATTGATTAGGAGGCACATCCATGAATTACAGTGCGCTGATCCAAAACAGAAAATCTGTCCGTGAGTTCGCGGATAAGCCAGTGTCCGCTGCGGCGCTTGCGGAGATTGAAACTTATTACCAGAAGTCCTGCCAGCGCCTGGTTCCCGAGCTGGAGACGAAGCTGTGCGTTTTCGGTCAGGAGGCCCGGGAGGCTCTGGAGGGCGCCGCCGGTTACGAGAGCTTTCTGATCGGCGCGCCCAACTATCTGGTGTTGCTGTCTACCAAGGGCGAGCTGGCAGGTGAGAACGCCGGCTACATGATGGAGGACCTGGTCCTGAAGCTGACCGACATGGATCTGGGCTGCTGCTGGATCACCTTCACCGACAGCGAGAAGGTCAAGGCCGCCCTGAAGATCGACTCTCCGCTGGACGTGGCCGCCATCGTGGCTTTCGGCCAGGGCGTCAAGACCACCAAGCGCCTGCGGGTGAACATCCTGAGCATGTCCAACGTGGACATCAGCGCCAAGCGTCAGTACTTCGCCCCCAAGCACGGTCTCCACGACATGGTGTTCATGGACACCTGGGGCAACACTCAGGGCGTTGACGAGTATATTGGCTTCTATGACGACATGCTGTGGGAGGCCCTGTACGCCGCCACCCAGTCCCCCAGCTACCTGAACCGCCAGCCCTACGGCTTTGTGATCCACGACGGCCAAATCACCCTGGTGAAGGCGCCGGACAACTACACCGACGAGATCGACGCCAAGCTGGGTCTGGGCATCGTGCTGCTGCACTTCTCCAGCACCGCCTCCCAGTGGGCCGGCAAGATCCAGTGGGGCTTCGGTGCGGATGCCGCAAAACTCCAGCTTCCGGAGGGCTACGAGGCCGTTGCGTCCTGCAAGCTGTAACAGACCCCGCAATGCAACAAAAAGGCCCTGGAGAGGACTTTGCCCTCCAGGGCTTTTCGGCTTCCGCATACCCGAAGCCAAAACAGGTGAACATTGATTCAGAAGGAGCTGCCCATGATTTCTCAGGAGATTCATTATGTCGGCGTCAACGACCACGCCATTGACCTGTTTGAGAGCCAGTACCGCGTTCCCAACGGTATGGCCTACAATTCCTATGTGATCGCCGATGAAAAAAATGCCGTCATCGATTCGGTGGACGCCCATTTCACGGAAGTCTGGCTGGACAACATCCGGACCGTGCTGGGCGGAAAGGCCCCCGACTACATCATTGTTCAGCATATGGAGCCGGACCACTCCGGCAGCCTGCTCCGGTTTCTGGAGGCCTATCCCGCCGCGAAGGTGGTGGCTTCCGCCAAGGCCTTCCCCATGATCCAGAACTTTTTCAGTGGGGTTTCCCCGGAACGGCAGGTGACGGTGGGCGAGGGGGATACTCTGTCCCTGGGCAATCACACCCTGCGGTTCATCGCCGCCCCCATGGTCCACTGGCCGGAGGTCATCATGACCTACGACAGTACGGACAAGGTGCTGTTCTCCGCAGACGCCTTCGGGAAGTTCGGCGCCCAGGACACTGCGGAGGACTGGGATGACGAGGCCCGGCGCTATTACATCGGCATTGTGGGTAAGTACGGCACGCAGGTGCAGGCAGTTCTAAAGAAAGCGGCTGCTCTGGACATCCAAACCATCTGTCCCCTTCACGGCCCGGTGCTGAGCGGGGACCTGAGCCATTACCTGGACCTCTACAGCAAGTGGTCCTCCTACGCCCCGGAGGAGGAGGGCATTCTCATCGCCTACACCTCCGTCTACGGCAACACCCGCAGGGCCGTGGAGCAGCTGGCGGAGACGCTGAAGGCTGCCGGACAGACAGTAGTTGTCCGGGACCTGGCCCGCAGCGACATGTCCCAGGCGGTGGCCGACGCCTTCCGGTACAGCCATCTGATTCTGGCCACTACCACCTACAACAATGACATTTTCCCGTTTATGCGGGAGTTCATCCAGCACCTGACCGCCCGGGGCTTCTGTAACCGCACGGTGGGCATTGTGGAAAACGGCAGCTGGGCGCCCTCTGCCGCCCGGGTCATCAAGGGACTGTTGGAAAAGAGCAAAAACCTGACTCTGCTGGAGCCGGTGGTGACCCTCCGCTCCGCCCTGAGCGAGGAGAGCGCTGTCCAGCTGGAACAGCTGGCAAAAGCGCTGTGCGGCGAGAGCAGTCCTGTGGGAGACGAGTCCTGCGGAAAAAAGAAATTTGTCTGTAAGATCTGCGGCTATGTGTATGAGGGCGAAGCCCTTCCGGCGGATTTTATCTGTCCCATCTGCAAACACGGCGCCGTGGATTTTGAAGAAGTTCAATAACTGTAAGGAGGAAAATGATATGAGCGAACCCAAGTTTTACATCTGCGAGCACTGCGGCAACATTGTGGGCAAGATCAACGACGCAGGCGTTCCTCTGATGTGCTGCGGCCAGAAAATGAAGGAGCTGGTCCCCGGCACCGTGGAGGCCAGCACGGAAAAGCATATTCCAGTGGCCGCTGTGGAGGGCAATCTTGTCAAGGTGACCGTGGGCGCCGTGGAACACCCCATGACGGAAGAGCACCTGATCCAGTGGGTCTACCTGAAAACCACCTCCGGCGGCCAGCGTAAGGTCCTGACTGCCGGCTCCGCGCCTGTGGTCACCTTTGCCCTCACCGACGATGACAAGCCGGTGACGGTCTACGCCTACTGCAACCTCCACGGCCTGTGGATGGCGGAAATCTGAAACAGCATTGACATTCAATATAATCCCTTATTTTAATTAGAAGGAGTGTTTTTTAATGAAGTACGTTTGCGATCTGTGCGGTTGGGTTTACGATGAGGCTGCCGGCGATCCTGAGCACGGCATTGCCCCCGGCACCAAGTTTGCCGATCTGCCCGAGGATTTCGAGTGCCCTCTGTGCGGCGCCGGCAAGGACCAGTTCTCCGCCGAGTAAATTGACGGGAAGCAGGAAATTTCTCTCATTTCTGGAGGATCACTTCCGGTTTTGACCGTCAGGGGCGGCAACTGTTGAAGTCCAACTGATTTCCTCGCAATATCTACTGCCGCGCAGGCTGCCATCAAGAACCCCCGCAAGTAAGTTTTTGCACAATATGACAGCAAACACCCCCGGTTCTGCGGAACCGGGGGTGTTCTTGTCTCGTTGCATCTGCGCCGCACTTGTGATATGATGTTCAGGACATCAACACAGGAGCGGCTTACATGATTATTTTTGATTTGGAGTGGAACCACGGCTATAAGCCCCGGCTCCCGGATGAGATTTTGCAGATCGGCGCGGTGAAGGTAGACCGGCTGGGTGGGCGAATTATCGACACCTTCAACGCCTATATCCACCCCGTGGTGTATAAAAAGCTCTATCACAAGGCCAAGGAGCTGCCGGACAAGGACCTGTATCTGGCCTCGCCCCTGGATTTTCCCGCCGCCTATCGGGCCTTTTACGACTGGTGCGGCCAGGACGCCGAGTTTGCCGGGTGGGGGACCCAGGACGTGCCCACCCTGGCTAAGAGCGCGGAGTATTATCACCTGCCCCAGCTCACCGTGAAGCAGGAGTACGATTTACAGGCCGCCTTCTCCCGCACCCTGGGGGTGAACAACTGCATCGCCCTGGAGAAGGCCGCCGCCTATTGTGCCATCCCCTATACCTTCGAGTTCCACAACGCCCTCCACGATTCCCTCTACACTGCCCTGGTGGGGGAGTTTGTGAGGCCGGACTGTCTGACTGTGCCCCCTGCCGAGCCTACCCCCTTGGCGGAGCTGGCCCCCCTGTGCCAGCCGAAGGCTCTGCCTGGACCGTTTACGGACAAGTCTCTGCTGCTCAACGCCAAGGCCGCCCGGCGGGTGATCTGCCCCACCTGCAAAAAGATCTATGGGGTCAGCGTGTGGCACCCCTTTGACGACGACGTCTACTACAGCCGGGTGAAGTGCCAGGAGCATGGCCGCCTGCTGTGCCGGGTGGACGTGGCCCCCGCCCCCGGCGGGAACTGGAAGGGCACCCAGCTGGTCCTGCCGGAGCTGGACGCCGAGACCGCCGCCTACCGCGCCGCCAAAAAGCACGAGCCCATCCTCTGCGTCAAGGTCCGGGGCTACCACCGCCGCCGCCGGGGCCCCCGTGGGAACCGGGGAAACCGGTCCAATCGGGGCAACAACCGCAAAGCGGGATAAAAAATCCGCCCCCAAGCCGTTCCGATGGAACAGCTTGGGGGCGGTTCGCGTTTTGCTTTACTGCTGGCCCCGGGCCAGCTTCACGATGTCGCCCACGCCGGGCAGGACCACGGAGGGACGGTAGGAGTAAGTATTCAGAGTCTCCTCCGTGGACACGCCGGACAGGACCAGGACGGTGGACATGCCGCTCTCCAGGCCGGAGATCACGTCGGTGTCCATCCGGTCCCCCACCATCACCGCGTCGGCGGAGTGGCAGTTGAGCAGGCGCAGGCCGGTGCGCATCATCAGGG
>OJPN01001085.1_pt1 | contig 20590 bp, 17 predicted proteins | sample 1598511 | NCBI WGS metagenome assembly OJPN01 (sample SAMN03922485, study PRJEB24848) | human gut metagenome | isolation source: stool sample | host: Homo sapiens | place: Germany | collected 2011-05
CACGGCCACGATGGCCACCCGTTCCCCTTCCTGCATGATCTCGCCCTGAGCAGAAGGCAGCAGGCGCAGTTCGGCATCCAGCGGGACCCCCATACCGGCACCGCGCGGATAGCGTACGGCGCAGGGCCCACCGGCCGTGGTGGCCGTCAGCAGGCAATGGCGCAGCATGTTCTCGTCACGGGGCGCCAGCAGGGTCATCTCGGGGATATGGCGCAAGTAGGCGATATCGAAGACACCATGATGCGTGGCCCCGTCCTCGCCCACCAGACCGGCCCTGTCCACACAGAAGGTCACGGGCAGTTTCTGCAGACAGACGTCATGGACGATCTGGTCATAGGCCCGCTGCAAAAAGGTGGAATAGATGGCCACCACGGGATGGAAGCCGCTGGCCGCCAGACCGGCGGCGAAGGTGACGGCGTGCTGTTCGCAGATACCCACGTCTACGAAGCGTTCCGGGAAGCGCTCTTCAAAAAGGTTCGTCCCGGTGCCTTCGGGCATGGCTGCAGTGATGGCCAGCAGACGGTCGTCTTTTTCCGCCAGCTCGACCAGGGTCTTGCCGAAGATGCCGGTAAAGGAAGGCGTTTTGTTGCTGCTGGGGATGAGCAGGCCCGTTTCCGGCTCGAAGTGGCCCACACCATGGAAATGCGTGGGGTCTTTCTCCGCCGGGGCATAGCCCTTGCCCTTGCAGGTGCGCACATGCAGCAGCACCGGTCCGTCTTCCACGGCTGCCGCCATCTGCAAATGACGGCACAGGGCGGGCAGGTCGTGCCCGTCCACGGGCCCGATATAGGTGAAGCGGAAGGCCTCGAACAGCATGCCGGGCGTGAAAAAGGACTTGAAGCTCCATTCGCCGCGCATGGCATACAGGGCCAGCTTCTGGCCGATGCGGGGGATGGAGCGCAAAAGCTGGAGCACATCCTTGCGCGTCTGCCGCACCCAGCGCCGGGATAGCGTACGGCTCAGGAACAGGGACAGGGCACCCACATTGGGCGAGATGGAGATCTCGTTGTCGTTGAGCACCACGATGAGCCGCCGGCCCATATGTCCGGCCAGGTTCAGGCCTTCAAAGGCCTCGCCTGCCGTCAGGGAGCCGTCACCGATGACGGCCAGCACATGCTCCTTGCCGCCGGCCAGATCGCGGGCCATGGCCATGCCAAGGGCCGCCGAGATGGACGTGGAGGAATGCCCTACCCCAAAGCGGTCATAGGGGCTCTCGCTGCGGCGCGGGAAGCCCGCGAGGCCCCCCAGGGTACGCAGGGTGTGGAACTGGGAAGCGCGTCCGGTCAGCAGCTTGTAGGCATAGGCCTGATGCCCTACGTCCCAGACGATCTTGTCCTGCTCCATGTTGAAGGTATGCAGCAGGGCCAGGGTCAGTTCCACGACCCCCAGCGAGGGAGCCAGATGCCCGCCGTTCTTGGACACCACATCGATGATGCGCTTGCGCAGCTCCGCAGCCAGCAGCGGGAGCTGTTCGTCAGAAAGATCCATCACCTGTTTCGGTGAGGTCAGGCTGTCCAGCAGGGACTGTGCAGTGTTTTCCGTCATTTCTCAGGCCGCTCTCGTGATGGTGTACTCGGCAAGGGCGCGCAGGAATTCGGCCTCGGGACCGCTGAAACCGGCCAGCGCGGCGCAGGCGGCATCCGCCTGTTCGCGGGCCAGGCGGCGGCTTTCGTCAAGCCCCACCAGCGCAGGATAGGTGTTCTTGCCGTGTCGGAAACGACGTCCAGGATGTCGTCCGCGATCTGGAAAGCCACCCCCAGCGCGGCACCGTAACGGCCGATGCGCTCGCACACATCGTCCGCAGCACCGGCCAGCAGCGCACCGCACACGCAGGAGGCCCGCAGCAGGGCCCCGGTCTTCATGGCATGCATGCGGCGCAGCTCCGCCATGCTCACGGGCGGCAGGCCGGTGTAGAGCATGTCCCATTCCTGTCCGCCCACCATGCCGGACGAACCGGCGGCACGGGCAAATTCCGCCACGGCCCGCAGCACCTGACCGGCGGGCAGCTCCACCCGGCACATATGGGCAAAGGCATCCGTCAGCAGGGCATCCCCGGCCAGGATGGCCGTGGCCTCGTCGAATGCCTTGTGGTTGGAGGGCTTGCCGCGGCGCAAATCGTCGTCATCCATGGCGGGCAAATCGTCATGGATCAGGGAATAGGTATGGACCATCTCGATGGCGGAGGCGAAGGGCAACACGTCCTCCGGCTTCAGGCCGCACAGGGCGGCACAGCTCAGGCACAGGACAGGGCGCAGACGCTTGCCGCCCGCCTGCAGGCTGTACAGCATGGATTCCCGCAACCGGGGCGGCATCTCCTGCCCGTCAAGACAGGTCGCCAGATAGCTTTCCACCAGCTTCCCGCGTTCTTTCAGCAGGGATTTCATGGCTTCTGTAGACATCATCATCGTTGCTCCACACTCTGTTGCAGGGGATCTTCCATATTTTCTTCCGGCCGGAACGCCCGGACCTGTCCTTCCTGCCAGACCGTCAGCTGCTGCCGGGCCTGCTCCAGCTGGCGCCGGCATTGCAGGGAACATTCCATGCCTTCCTGATACAGGGCCATCCCCTCTTCCAGCGAGGGCTGCCCGTTCTCCAGGGCTTCCACGATCTCCTGCAGGCGCGCCATGCGCTCCTCAAAGGTCAGGTTCTTCTTGCTCGTTCTGGCTTTCATGCTTCATCATCTCCGGGCAGCGGGACGTGCTTCCAGCAGAGGTTCCGGGTCCACCGCCTGTCCCAGGACGATCAGGGAAAGATGCAGATGCGGCCCCGTGACCCGTCCCGTGGACCCAACTTTGCCGATGACCTGGCCACGCCGGACCACATCGCCCGGCCGGACAAGGATACGGGACATGTGCAGGTAAGAAGTGAACACTCCCTGCCCGTGGTCAATATATACGGCATTGCCGGAAAAATACAAATCGTCGGCCAGCACGACCCGGCCGTCGGCGCAGGCCAGGATGGGCGTCCCTTCCGCACCGCGCAGGTCGAGCCCGCGATGCACGCCGCGCGGCTGGTCATTGAAGACCCGCTTGAGTCCGAACTTGCTGGAAACGCTCCCCGACACAGGCCGCGCAAAAGGGGCCGTCCACAAACGTTCCGGGCTGTAGTTGTCCAAGGCCTTGCCGGCCTTCTCCCGGTCCCTGCGGATGCGCTCCCGCACCTCTGCCGGGGGATCCACATATTTTTTGTCCACCCGCAGGGCCTGTACCGGACGCTTTTTGTCGAACAGGGCCACACGGGCCTCCGCCTGCTGTCCGTCCTGCGTCCGCGTTTTCAGGGCAAGGCTTTTGGCGCTGCTGTCCAGCGGGGCAGGCAGCAGGAACTCCGCCTGCCAGCCGCTCCCTGACGGCTGTGCCGCCATGACATGCTCACGCTCCAGCCAAAAGACGGTCACGGGACGTGCAGGTCCGTCACCGGAGACCTGTACGCGGATGGCGTCGCCGCGGGCCGCCCGTGCGGGAACGTCCAGATGCATGGCCGCCATGGCCGGGAAAGACCACAGCAGGAGCAGGACCACTGCCCCCAGGATGCCGCTTACCGGCCGTTGGAAAAAAGAAGACTGTTCAGACATGCTCCCCTCCCTGTCCGTCATGAGGATGCACCGCGGTGATCCTGGCTTCCAGCTCCCCGTCCTGTAACAGGATGCGCACGTCCTGCCCGGCACTGCTCTGCCCGGTCGAAGACAGCACGCGCCCTTCGTCCGTGCGTACCACGGCATAGCCGCGCCCCAGCGGAGCCAGCGGATTGCAGGCCGCCAGACGCAGTTCCAGACATTCCAGCCCGTGCCCGCGATGCGAGACACGCGCCTGCCCCAGACGCGCCAGATCACGCGTGCAGTCCCGCACGGCCTGCTCACGACCGCGCACCATCAGATGCACGGCATTGCCAAGCTTTTGCTCCAGCAGGGCAAGACGCTGCTGCAGATGTGCCAGCCGTCCCGGCCCCGTGAGGGCCCGCAAACGCTCCTGGCTGTGCTGCAGGCTGCGCTCACGATCCCGCACCAGGCGTTCCCCGGCCTGGAGCAGACGCTGCCGCCACTGCTGCCATTGCTGCCCCGCCCCTTCAAGACGACGGGCGGGCGAACACAGGCGCAGGCCGCGCTCGCAACGCTGGAGCCGGTCTTCCTGCCGTTGCAGCCACCCCTGGCGTGCGCGCTCCAGCGCCAGGGAAAGCTCGTCCAGGCGCTGCCAGTATTCGCGCCGCAAGGGCCAGAGCAGCTGGGCAGCGTGGGAAGGGGTAGCCGCACGAACGTCGGCCGTCATGTCGGCCAGGGTCACGTCCACTTCATGGCCGATACCGGCCAGCACCGGGATCTTTGAGGAAAAAATGGCGGTCGCCACTTCTTCCTCGTTGAAGCACCAAAGGTCTTCCAGCGAACCGCCGCCCCGGATGATCACCGCGACCTGTGCCCAGCCCTGGCGGTTGATCTCGTCCAGGGCCCGGCAGATCTGCCCGGCAGCGCCCTCCCCCTGCACCCTCACCGGGAACAGGCGCACTTCGGCCCCCAGGCCCCGCACGGAGGCCAGCTCCATGAAGTCATGGATGGCGGCCCCGGCAGGTGACGTCACCAGCGCCACGCGGCTGGGACTGGCAGGCAGCGGACGTTTGCGCTCCGCGGCAAAAAAACCGCGGGCAGCCAGCGCCTGTTTGCGCTCCTCGAAGGCCTGGGCCAGCAGGCCCTGCCCCCCGGCCTGCACCAGTTCCACGATCAGCTGGTATCGGCCGCGCGGCCCGTAGACACTGATCTGCCCGGCACAGAACAATTCGGAGCCCTGCCGCAGCAGACGTACGGGATCCGGCCGGGGCTCGGCGAAGATCTCGCCGGTCAGGGGGTCGAAGTTCCGGCCGCGCATCTGGCGGTCCCGGAACCAGACGCATTGCAGCTGGGCACCGGCATCCTTGAGGGTAAAATAGATATGCCCGGATCCGGGGAAAGACAGTTCGCCTATCTCGCCCCGGACCCAGACGAAGGGGAAGGTCCCCTCCAGAGTACGACGCATCCTGTCCGTCAGTTCAGTGACGGACAGGATGCGCTCTTGTTCACACGCAGCGGGCATGCAGGGGCTCCGCTGTCAGCCGTCCTAGGCGCGGCGCTCGGCCCAGGCCTTGCGCACGCCTTCCATCCACTGGGGCAGCGCGGTCTCCAGGGCATCCACGGGCAGTTCGCCCTTTTCGCCCGTACGGCGGTCCTTGCATTCCAGCACGCCGCGGGACAGGCCCTTGCCGCCCAGCACCAGCTGCATGGGCGCACCGATGAGGTCGGCATCCTTGAACTTGACGCCGGGGCGCTCTTCGCGGTCGTCCAGCAGCACGGTCACACCGGCCTTGCACAGCATGGCGTAGATCTCTTCGGCCTTGGCGCGGACTTCTTCCTTGCCGGGGTCGAGGTTGAGCAGGATGCATTCCACAGGAGCCACGGTGGGCGGGAAGATGATGCCGTGCTCGTCGTGGTTCTGTTCGATGGCGGAGGCCACCACGCGGGAGATGCCGATGCCGTAGCAGCCCATGATCATGACGTTTTCCTTGCCGTTCTCGTCCAGATACACGGCATGCATGGCGTCGCTGTACTTGGTGCCCAGCTTGAAGATGTGGCCCACTTCGATGCCCTTGGGCAGCTCGATGGCGCCGCCGCAGCGCGGGCAGGGGTCGCTCAGGGTGATGCAGCGCAGGTCGGCGTAGGCCGTGACCTTCACGTCGCGGCGCAGGTCCACGTGCACCAGATGCGCGTCAGCGGCGTTGGCGCCCACCACGTAATCGGTGGCACCCTGCAGCTCGAGGTCGGCGTAGATGGGCACATCCAGGCCCACGGGACCGGCAAAGCCCAGAGGCGCGGCCGTGACCTTTTCCACCACGGCGGCCGGAGCCAGTTCCACGGTGGTGGCGTTGAGCAGGTTCTTGCGGTAGGGCGGGTCCAGGAAGACCAGGTCGAAACAGCCCATGGGCGTATTGTTCAGGGTCTTGCGCACGTCGTCGCGGATCAGGCGCACGCAGTCCTCCACGCCCAGCTGGCGGATGTTGTCGGCCAGGCAGCGGGCGGCCACGGCGGAGTTCTCCACCAGCACGGCCAGCTCGGCGCCGCGGCTCACGGCTTCGAAGGCCAGGCTGCCGCTGCCGGCGAAAAGGTCGAGCACGCGCGCCCCTTCCCAGACCACGCCCCGCGAGGTGAGCATGGAGAACAGGGATTCGCGCGTTTTGCCCATGGCCGGGCGGTAGCCTTCGCCCTCCACGGTCTTGATGCGTCTGCCGCCCAGTCTGCCGGAGATGATGCGCATGGTTTTTCCTGTATTTTCTGTGCCGTGGGTGAACGGCGGTTGGCTGTACAAAGGGTGCCCTCAGGGCAGGGACAAGACTTTTACCTGCGGGGCGGCCCTTCCGTCAATGGGCGGCCGGGGCATCCCGTAAAGCGCGGAAGGGCGCGGCCCCAAGGCCGCGCCCCGTAAGACGGTCACATGCGGGAAAGGAGACGGGTCAGGGCGTAATCCATCTTGGCCAGGGCGTCCTGCAGTTCGGTCTGCTGGACCCAGGGGCTCTGCTCCACGTCGGCCAGCTTGCCCTTGAACATGCCCCACTTGCGTTCCACTTCGCCGGTGAGGAAGTCCCAGTTGATGCGGGGATGGGCCAGGGCCTCGTGCTGGACGGTCTGGGCCACCTGATGGCCTTCGAGGATCATCTCTTCCATATAGCCGGGCACCAGCGGGGTCACACCGAATTTTTCCTTGATCAGGCCGGAAAGGGTGGTCTGGGCCTTTTCTTCACCGTGGACCAGGACCACGTTGGCCTTGTCGTGGACCAGGGGCTCCAGCCAGGAGAGCAGCTGGTCCTGCCCGGCGTGGGCGGAGAAGCCGTTGATGGTGTAGATGCGGGCGGCGATGTCCATATCTTCACCGAACAGGGTGATCTTGCTGGCTTTTTCCACGATCTTGCGGCCGGGGGTGCCCACGGCCTGATAGCCCACGAAGACGATGCTGGCCCCGGGCTTCCAGATGTTGTGCTTGAGGTGATGGCGCACACGGCCCGCGTTGCACATGCCGCTGGCCGAGATGATGATGGCCGGGCCCTTGTAGTCGTTGATGCTCTGGGATTCCGCGGCAGACAGGGTGTAGCGCAGGTTTGGCAGCTCGAAGGGGTCGTCGCCCTGGTGCAGCATCTTCTGGGCGTCCTCGTCGAAGAGCTCGCGGTTGCGGCGGAAGACCTCGGTGGCGCGGATGGCCAGGGGGCTGTCCACGAAGACGGGCATGTCCGCGGGCAGCTTGCCCTTGCTCTGGAGGATGTGCAGACAGTAGAGGATCTCCTGCGTGCGCTCCACGGCAAAGGCGGGGATGATGACCTTTTCGCCCTTGCTGTAGCTGTAGGCGATGGCGTCGGCCAGTTCCTGGTCGCTGATGTCCTCGTCCTTGTGGTTGCGGTCGCCGTAGGTGGACTCCATGAAGATGTAATCGGCCTTGGGCGGGCTTTCGGGGTCGCGCACGATGAGGGCCTGGGGACGGCCGATGTCGCCCGAGAAGATGATGCTGGTGGTCTTGTCGTCCTCGGTCACTTCCAGGCGCAGGGAGCCGGAGCCGAGGATGTGGCCCGCATCATAGTAGGTGACCTTGATGCCCGGGGCGGGCTCGAAGTCCTCATGGTAGGCCACGGGGTGCAGGAGCTCGGCGGTCTTGAGGGCGTCCTCGGTGGTGTACAGGGCTGCGGGCGGGTTCTTGAGGCCGCGGCGGCTGTACTTTTTGGCTTCCCACTGGGCTTCCATCTCCTGGATGTGGGCGCTGTCCTGCAGCATGATGTCCAGCAGTTCGCTGGTGGCCTTGGTACAGTAGATGGGCTTGCTGAAACCTTCGCGCACCATGAGGGGCAGCAGACCGGAATGGTCGATGTGCGCGTGGGTCACGAGGATGAAGTCGATATTGCCAGGGGCGTAGGGACGGGGATTGCGGTTGCGCTCCTCGATGGCCTTGTTGCCCTGGTGCATGCCGCAGTCGATACAGAAACGCTTGCCGCAGGCCTCTATCATATAACAGGAGCCGGTAACGGTCTGGGCAGCGCCGAGAAACTGGACTTTCATGGGATGCTCCGGGGTGATGTTCTGCTTGCCGGATGCAAGCGGGGGATTCTTCACTATGCGCTTCCTGCCCCGGAAGCGCAAGGCCCCATAAACCTTTGACGGGCTGTTCCGGGCGGTTTAAGATGAAGATTCATTCTTCTTTTCTGCGATCCTCGCAACAAGGAGGCTTTCATGGAGATCCGGCAGAACGTCATCGACGATCTCAATGCCATGACTACGGAGTCCTGGCGCACCATCCGCATCATGGCCGAAATGGTCCAGGCCCTGGATACCCTGAACAAGCTGGGCACCAACTGCGTGTCCATCTTCGGTTCGGCCCGCTCCACCTCCGACACGCCCGAATACCGGGATGCCGAGCGTCTGGCCCGGATGCTGGTGGAAAAGGGCTTCGGCGTCATCACCGGCGGCGGCCCCGGCGTCATGGAAGCGGCCAACAAGGGCGCTGCCGAGGCGGGCGGCGTTTCCGTGGGCCTGCACATCGAGCTGCCCCACGAACAGGGCTGCAACCAGTATGTGAAGACGCGCTGCAATTTCCGCTACTTCTTCACCCGCAAGTTCATGTTCGTGAAGTACGCCATGGCCTATGTGGTCATGCCCGGCGGCATGGGGACCATCGACGAACTGTCCGAGGCCTTCGTGCTGGCCCAGACCGGACGCATCCGGCCCTTCCCCATCATCCTTTATAATTCTTCCTACTGGGCGGGCCTGCTGGAGTGGCTGCGCACGAGCATGGCCAACGGCGGTTTCATCAACCGGGAAGAGATCGACAAGCTCGTCACGGTGTGCGACACGCCCGAGCAGGTGGTGGAGCATCTGTGCAAGATCGTGATCCTGTAAGCAACGGGGCGCTGGTACGCCCCTGCGGCGGGCCCGTGCCTTCCGCGCCGCCGGGCTGGAGCTGGGAGTCCCTCATGCGTCTGGCCCTGGACGAGGCGCGGCAGGCCGCCCGCGAGGACGAAGTGCCTGTGGGCGCGGTGCTGGTGGCGGCGGATGGCCGTCTGCTGGCCCGCGCCCACAACCGGCCCGTGGCCCTGCACGATCCCACGGCCCATGCCGAGATCCTGGCCCTGCGGGCCGCCGGGGCCGCCAGCGGCAATTACCGTCTGGGCGGCGGGGTGCTGGTGGTGACCCTGGAACCCTGCGCCATGTGCGCCGCGGCCCTGGTCCATGCCCGGCTCGCCGGGGTGGTCTACGGGGCGGCCGACAGGCTGGCCGGTGCCGTGACTTCCTGCACCGAGACGCTGGACCAGCCTTTCTTCAATCACCGGGTCTGGCATATGGGCGGCGTGCTGGCCCGGGAAAGCGTGGACCTGTTGCAGGACTTCTTTGCCGGACGGCGGGACTGACCCCGCTTTTTTTGCGGGTACGCCCGCGTACGGGACGACGATGCTGGAGATCATCGCTTTTTGTTGCGGCGCCCTGGTCATGGTGCTGGAGATGGTGGGCGCGCGCGTGCTGGCCCCGCATGTGGGCACCTCGGCCGTGGTCTGGACCAGCCTCATCGGCGTGGTGCTGGCCTGTCTTGCCGTGGGGGCCTGGCTGGGAGGCCGCCTGGCCGACAGGCACCTTTCCCGGCGGGGGCTGGCCTTCATCCTGACGGGAGCTTCCCTGGGCAGCGCCCTGGCCGCCGGGACGCACCGTCTGGTGGGGGAGGCGCTGAGCGTCGCCATCACGGACATCCATCTGGCCGCCGTTGCCTGTGCTCTGGGCATCCTGGCCCTGCCCGCCCTGTGCTGCGGCATGATCAGCCCCTACATCATCCGGCTGCGCATCCGGGACGTGGCCACGTCCGGCGCCACGGTGGGGCGGCTGTACGCCCTGTCCACGGCGGGCAGCATCGTGGGCACCTTCCTGGGGGGCTTCGTCCTCATCTCCTTCTTTGCCAGCGGCACCATCCTCTGGGGCGTGGCCCTGGGACTGCTGCTGCTCTCGCTGCCGACCGAGCCCTCCCGTCCCTGGGGGCGGCTGGGCCTTGTGCTGTTGCTGCTCCTGCTGGCCGTCTGGGACCGGCAGTTCCGCCGGATGGAAGGCCCCCTGATGGTGGAGAGCCCCTACAACTGCATGTTGATCCACGAGAGCCGCGACAGAGGCAGGCCGGTGCGCATCCTCTCCACGGATCCCGACTACAGCCAGTCGGGCATGTATCTGGACGATCCTGACGAGCTCTATTTCGACTACACCCGCTTTTATGCCCTGGCCGTGCTGGCCCGTCCGCAGGCCCGGGACATCCTCATGCTGGGCGGGGGCGGCGGCTCCGTGCCCAAGTGGCTGCTGTCCGGCAAGAGCGGGCTGGACGCCGCAGACCTGCGCCTGACCGTGGTGGAGCTGGATCCCGGCATGAGCGCCGTGGCCCGGCGCTGGTTCTTCCTGCCCGGGGACGACCCGCGTCTGCGCCTGATCCATGCCGATGCCCGGACCTTCCTCAACCGGCAGCGGGAACAGTATGACATCCTGCTGGTGGACGTGTTCAACTCCTGCTATTCCATCCCCTTCCATCTGGGCACGCAGGAGGCCTTTGCCGCCATGCGCCGTGCCCTGCGCCCCGGCGGCGTGCTGGCCATGAACGTCATCGCTGCTGTGGAAGGCGAGGACGGCCGCCTGCTGCGGGCCATCCATGCCGGGCTGCAACGGCATTTCGCCCGGGTGGAGGTCTTTTGCGTCACCGATCCCGGGCATCCCGGCCAGTTGCAGAACCTGATGGTGCTGGCGTTCAGCGACGCCGCCACGGCCGCGGCCCTGCGTGACGGCCCGGGGCATTCGCCGGAGATGGCGGCCATGCTGGCCTGCCGTTATCGTCCTTCCCTGCCGGTTACGGAGCCCCTGCGTGACGACTTCGCCCCGGTGGAACGTTTCGCCCTGTCGCTGCTGCGGCGTCCCTGAGCCGGAAGGCTCGTCCTTCCCTGTGATTTTCTTGATGTGATGCAGGCCCGTTGCGGCAGGTCGTGCCCTTCGTCACTTTCTGCGGCGAGAGGGCGGCACGGCCATCCGTTTTGGGGAAACGGCAGGGGGCAGGGGCCCATACTGCGCGGAGCCGGGAAAGCCGCATGCGCCTGTGCGGGCCGCAGCCATGCCCGCCCAAGGGGGGCAGGCTTGCCGTTTGGCCCCGAAATGCGTAGATTGTGCGCCATGAGAGGGATGGCACGGCCCTGGCGGCCCGTGCAGACTCTTTACTTCAACCGTGCACGTCCCGGGTGCGCGTTCGCAAGGAAGGCAGTTTTGAGCGAATCCATCGATGATCTCACAGTGGAATATGAGGAGAACGGACAGATCATCCTCAAGGAACTGGACAAGATCGTCCTGAGCAAGGGCGCCTGGACCACTATCCTCTTCCGCTATCAGGAGTGGAAGCCGCAGACCTCGTCCTACGGCCCCGACAAGTATGTGATCCGCCGCTACAAGAAGATGGGCGGCGAATACCGGCAGCAGAGCAAGTTCACCATTTCCAGCGCCGATCAGGCCCGCAAGATCGTGGACGCCCTGCAGACCTGGATCGGGGAGGCCGAGCAGGAAAAGTAGCCGGGACAGTCTGTGCCTTCCCAGAGGTGCTGTTTGAGGAAAAAAGGGCGCTGCATGTGCAGCGCCCTTTTCGTGTCCATAAGGGATGAAAAAAGGACCGTCGGAAAAGGGCGGTCCTTGATGGGACGGGATGCGGGGGAGCAGTCCCGCCCTCGCGGGGGCAGAAAGGAAACCCGGCAGTATGCTGCCGGTCATAAAAACATGGAAGAAGTATAGCCCCTTGGCCGGGCAAGGCAATGCCCCGGGCCCGGAGTGTACAGTTTGATACACAGTTCCGGCAGGCAAGGCGGTATACGGGCATCGCGTCCATCCCGGGAAGGAGCGGGGCCGTGCCTTGCCATGTGCCTGCGTTTGGGAGGGCCGGTGCCGGTCGCGCTTCTTTCCGGGCAGTTCTTCCGCTTTTGCGTTCCGGCCCTATCCGCCTTGTCGGGACCGTCGGCTGCGGCTATACAGAGGGGGTATCAGGCTGAGGTGCCGCCGCAGGGCCCCGGTACGGGCACGGCAGGCGGCGGTGACGTTGGGCAATCTTCAACTTCTGGAAAATCCTGTGGAAAAATGTTCCTTGCGCGAACTGCTGGCCAAAGCCTCTCCCTTGCGTTCGGGGGACGTGCTGGCCGGCATCGCGGCCGAGAATGAGGAGGAGCGCATCCGGGCCCAGATGGCCCTGGCCGATGTGCCCCTGAAGCGTTTCCTGTCGGAGTGCGTGGTGCCGTACGAGACGGACGAGGTCACCCGGCTCATCATGGACAGCCACGATGCGCAGGCCTTTGCGCCGGTCAGCTCCTTCACGGTGGGCCAGCTGCGCGACTGGCTGCTGACCCCTGCCGCGGACACGGCGACCCTGACGGCCCTGGCGCCGGGCCTGACCCCGGAGATGGTGGCCGCGGCCAGCAAGCTCATGCGCATCCAGGATCTGGTGCTGGTGGCCTCCAAGTGCAGCGTGGTGACGCGCTTTCGCGATACCATCGGCCTGCCGGGGCGTTTTTCCTCGCGCCTGCAGCCCAACCACCCCACCGATGACGCGCGCGGCGTGCTGGCCTCCGTCATCGACGGCCTGCAATACGGCTCCGGGGACGCGGTCATCGGCATCAACCCGGCTTCGGACAGCCTGCCCGCCATCGGGCGCCTGCTCCGCCTGCTGGACGATGTCATCGCCCGTTACGACATCCCCACCCAAAGCTGCGTGCTGACCCACGTCACCAACACCCTGGAGATGATCCGGCGCGGCGTGCCCGTGGACCTCTGCTTCCAGTCCATCGCCGGTACGGAAAAGGCCAATGCCAGTTTCGGCATCTCCCTGTCCCTGCTGGACGAGGCCTGGGACGCCACCCTCTCCCTGAAGCGCGGCACGGTGGGGGACAACGTCATGTATTTCGAGACCGGGCAGGGCAGCGCGCTTTCCGCCGGGGCCCACTTCGGCGTGGACCAGCAGACCCTGGAATGCCGTGCCTATGCCGTGGCCCGGCGCTACCGGCCCCTGCTGGTCAATACGGTGGTGGGCTTCATCGGGCCGGATATCTGTTCAACGGCAAGCAGATCATCCGTGCCGGTCTGGAGGACCATTGCTGCGGCAAGCTGCTGGGCCTGCCCATGGGCGAGGACGTCTGCTACACCAACCACGCCGAGGCCGACCAGGACGACATGGACATGCTCCTGACCCTGCTGGGCGTGGCGGGCTGCAATTTCGTCATGGGCATCCCCGGTGCCGATGACATCATGCTGGGCTACCAGTCCACCTCCTTCCACGATGTGGCCTGGCTGCGGTGGGTGCTGGGCAAGCGGCCCGCACCGGAATTCGAAGCCTGGCTGGAGCGCATGGGCATCCTGTCCGCCGCGGGCGAGCTGCTGCCGCCCGGTGAGCGCCGGGGCATGGCCGCTCTGGGCCGGGAACTGGAGGAGGGCGGCCATGGCAACTAGGCAGGATGCGCTCGCGGGCGCCGCGCCCGCCATCGTGACGCCGGACCCCTGGGAAGAATTGCGCCGCTTCACCGATGCGCGTATCGGTCTGGGCTATTGCGGGGTGAGCCTGCCCGTGAAACGCTGGCTGGAATTCCGTCTGGCCCATGCTCGCGCCCGGGATGCCGTCATGACGCCGCTGGATGAAGAGCAGGTGCGCGCCGGTCTGGCCGCCCACGGTCTGGAATGCCTCTCCCTGAGCAGCGCGGTGGCGGACAGGAACGAATATCTGACCCGGCCGGACAAGGGGCGTCGTCTTTCCGTAGCTTCGCGGCAACTGCTGGATGCCTGGATGGACGCGCATCCCGGCAGTGCGCCGGACGTGAGCGTGGTCATCTGTGACGGCCTGTCCGCACGGGCCGTGCACGAGAACGCCGTGCCCTTCGCGTCCCGTTTTCTGGAAGAAGCGGCCGCTGCCGGGCTCAGTGCCGCGCCGGTGGCTCTGGTGAAGTTCGGCCGCGTGGCTGTGGGCGACGATGTGGCGGCCCTGCTCAATGCGCGGCTGGTGGTCGTGCTGGTTGGCGAACGTCCCGGCCTCAGCTCGCCCGATTCGCTGGGCGTCTACATGACCCACGCGCCCACGCCCGGTCTGACCGACGAGGCCCGCAACTGCATCTCCAACGTGCGCGCCGCGGGCCTGCCCGTGGAGGAGGCCGTGCGCAAGCTCTGCTATCTGGTGGAGAATGCCCTTGTCCGGCGCCTGTACGGTGTGGATCTCAAGGACGACGTGCCGCCCGGCTATCTGCCGTTCGCGGAGACGCGGGCATTGGGATAGGGAAGACGGGGAGGCCCGGCAGGACGCCGGGATACCGTTGAAAAATGAAAAGGCAGGTTTCCGCGAAGGGAACCTGCCTTTCAAATATTGGTGGGCCCACCAGGACTCGAACCTGGGACCTGCCGGTTATGAGCCGGAGGCTCTACCAACTGAGCTATAGGCCCACGAAGGAAGCGAACTATAGCCGGAAGGACACTAGGCGGTCAAGCCCTTCCGGCAGGGCTTGAGGGCCGGGCTCCGGCGGGGACAGCCGGGCGGGCCTGTGGCGGTTCCGCAAAAACGAACGGGGCTGCCCGCATGTACGGACAGCCCCGCAAACAGGCAGGTATCGCAGCGGGGCGCTACATGGCGCCGCCGGCGTTGAGCTTGCTGATCTGTTCGTCCATGGCCTTCTTCAGGGGCGCGGGCAGGCCCATGATGTCCACGTTGAGGAAGCCGCGCACGATGGTGGAGGTGGCTTCGTCCTCGTCCAGGCCGCGGGCCATGAGGTATTCGATCTCTTCCTGGGCGATCTTGCCCACGGCGGCTTCGTGGGAGAGTTCCACACCGTCGCGGCAGCTGTCCAGTTCGGGGATGGCATGCACGCGGCCGCCGCCCACGATGAGGCCCTTGCACTCCAGATGGCCCTTGACCGGGGTGGCCGAAGCGCCGATGAAACCGCGGTTGATGATGGTGCCGCCGGTGGTCAGGGTGCGGGAGATGATCTCGCCGCGGGTGTGGGGCGCGTTGAGGTGGATGGCGCTGCCGCTGTCCACGTAGGAGCCCGTGGGCGTCACGATGACCGAGTTGAAGGTGGCCACGGCGCCTTCACCGTTGAGGTCGATGCGGGGATAGGATTGCAGGCTGCCCACGCTCTTGAGCAGGATGTAGTTGTTCTGGAACACGCCCCCGGCTTCCACCACGCCCGCCGAGCGCGGCCGCACGGTGGTGGAGTCGCCCCAGTTGTGGATCATGGTGAAGGTCAGCTTGCCGCCCTTTTCCACATAGTATTCGGTGATGCCCAGATGCGCGGCATCATTGCTGTGCTGGGAGGTGGCGCAGCCGCCCAGGATATTGAGCTCGGCGCCTTCTTCCACCACCACGATGTTGTGCACGGCCTGTCCGGCGGCATTGCCCTTGATGAACATGCAGGACTGCACGGGCTGGCTGATCTTCACGCCCTTGCGGGCACGCACGAAGTAGCCGCCGTTGAGGTGCTCGTAGGCCATGCGGGTGATCTCGTCCTTGTTGGGATCGAGCAGCTTCCAGTAGTACTGCGGCAGGCCGTCGAACTTTTTGAGGGCCGCGCGGATGTCCATGAGGTCCAGGCCTTCCTGCCGGGTGGTGCAGTGCACGTCGGCATGGTTGAGCTGCATGAAGGCGCCGCTGACCTTGGTGTCGTGCACGTCGATGCCGGCCAGGACCAGGCGCTGCTGGTCTTCCTGGGGCAGACGGGTCAGATCTTCGATGGGGGCGGAGTTCTCACCGCCGCTGAAGTTGAAACGGGAAAGGTCGATGCTGCTCATACCAGGGGAGCCTCCGCGATTTTGCCGAACATGTCGCCGGCCAGGCAGCGCAGGCATTCCTGGTAGCCGTGCTGGGCGATATGGTCGAGGATGACGCGCGGGCGCGCTTCACAGCAGAGCTTGCCGTGATACATGACCTGTCCGCGGTCGGCGTTGACGTATTCAAGGATGTGGCCGGTGTGGGTGATGATGAGCCCGCTGGTGGAACGCTGGCGACCCTGCTCGCGCAGGGTGGCGCTACAGCAGTCGGGCACGCCGTCCAGCAGCTTGCGCACGGTCTTGCCCACCAGGGCCATGTTTTCCAGGTCCACGCCGGATTCCGGCTCGTCGAAAAGCAGCAGGTTGGGCTGCTGGGCCATGAGCTGCAGCAGCTCGGAGCGCTTGATCTCGCCGCCGGAGAAACCGGCGTTGACGTCGCGGTCCAGGAAGGTATCGAAATGCACGCGCTTGGCCATGGCGGGGATGTCCATCTTGCGGCCGCGGCCGCACAGTTCCACCATCTTGCCCGTGGGCAGGCCGTGGATGGTGGGCGGGCGCTGGAAGGACATGCCGATGCCCAGACGGGCACGCTCGTACATGGGGGCGTAGGTGATGTCGTGGCCCTTGAAGATGATCTTGCCCCGGGTCACCTCGTAGCCGGAAAAGCCCATCAGCGTCATGAGCAGGGTGGTCTTGCCGGAGCCGTTGGGGCCGAACAGGATAAAGGTTTCGCCCGCTTCCACCTTCAGGTCGATGCCCTTGAGCACCGGCGTGCCGTGGACGGAAACGTGCAGGTCTTGGATCTCAAGCATTGTTTCCCTCAATTATGCCGGAAGTCCTCCCCCTTGCGGGAGCCCGGCAGGCTTTCTAGTCCTGGGGGTCGGTTTCACCCAGATATTCCATGACGTCGTAGTGCACGTGGTCCAGCACATGCGTCAGGTAGGAGACGCATTCGTCGCCCACGGCATGGCCCAGCAGGTCCACGATGAACGCGGCGCGCTTGGCGTTGACAAGGGCGACATTGCCGGGATCGCCGTCGTCGGGGATGGCGCTCACGGCTTCGTGGAAGGCCACGAGGTCATCTTCGGTCAGGTGCTTGATGGGCTGGGGTTCGTCATTGATGTAGGGGACGCCTTCCCGCAGTTCCAGCATGACGGGATTGCCGTGCATGATCGCGATGCAGACTTGCATGATATTGATACCTCGCTGTGAAGTTGGGGGCATAGTGGCAAACTTGGACAGGCATGTCCAGTAGGGCCCCTGTTTCGGAACGCGTGCTCGCTGCGGGCCGGCGGACCTTTCCCCCCGCTGTAAAGATGGGGTCGCGGCGGCAAAAGGCAAGGCCGCTTCCGGCCGGGCTCCGGGATTTTCGGGCAAAAAAAAGGCCGGGGCAGGGCCCCGGCCTGGAAAGGCGTGCTCAGGCTAGCTCAGCTGGGAGATCAGGGTCTCCTTGATGGAGTCGATGGTGCCTTCGCCGTTCAGTTCGATGTACTTGGTCTTGCCTTCGGCGGCCAGGTTCTTGAAGAAGTAGGCCGCGGCCAGGGTGCCGTTCTCGGTGTTGTAGTAGATGTCGTGACGCTTGTTGATGGCGGCTTCGTCCTGGTCGTCGGAACGGGTGGAGAGCTCACCGCCACAGACGCGGCACTTGTCACCGTTGGGCTTGATGGCGTCGATGAAGATGTTGTTGGGATGGTTGTTGTTTTCCTTGCACAGGCGACGGCCCATGATGCGGTTCTTGGCGATCTCGCGGGGCAGCAGGATCTCGATGACGTAGTCCAGTTTCAGACCTTCGGCCTGCAGGGCTTCCCACAGTTTCTGGGCCTGCACCATGTTGCGGGGGAAGCCGTCCAGCAGCCAGCCGTCCTTGCCCTTGGTCTTCAGGGTCTCCAGCACCATGGGGATGGTGATGTCGTCGGGCACCAGGTCGCCGCGATCGATGTATTCCTTGGCCTTCTTGCCCAGCTCGGTGCCGCCGCCGATGTGCTCACGGAAGATGGCGCCGGATTCGATGTGAGCAAGATTGTACTTAGCCTTGACCAGGTTGCCCTGGGTGCCCTTGCCGCTGCCGTTGGGACCAAAGATGAGGATATTCATGGCGCTTCTCCTTATTGAGACGGACCGTTGTTGGGTTTGTGCAAAAAAGAACAGATAGAGCCTGTCTACCCTTTGCAGGCGGTTCTGTCAACGGGGGCGGGGAAAGTGCAAGGCCTTTTCCGGCAGGGGAAGGCCGGTGGGACCGGAACGAAAAAGGCCGGGACGCGGGATCAGCGGAACAGGTTCCAGGTGCCTTCCATGACCCCGCCCAGCAGCTCGAAGATGCCGTGGGTCAGGCTGGTGACGGCGTAGAGGATGGCCGTCCCTGCGCTGACCGAGGTCTTGGGATCATGGAGCTTGCCGGTCACGCGCACGGGGAATTCCTGCATGCGGTCGGTCTTGACGAAAAGGTTGCAGTCCAGGTCTTCGTTGTTGAAGTCGATGCGGCCGCCGCCGCGCACGCGCATCTCGGCATCCTGATAAAAGATGTTGCTGCTGCGGGCCACACCGCCCTGCATGTTGCCCGAGGCGCTGAGGCGCTGGAAGCGGGTGGGCTTGCCGCCGGGCCGCCCGGCCTTGTCGCGGTTCTGGTAGCTGCCGTTGATGATGGCCACGCCCCAGGTGCCGGAAAGGGCCGCGGGCATCTGGCCGCTGCCGGTCAGGTGGGCGCTCATCTCCGATTCCACCGAGGCCAGCCCCCGCACGGCGCGCTTGTCGTTGCGGTCGTTGCTGGCGGCGTCGAGGTTGATGTTCAGGGCCCTGACCTTGGTGGTGTAGCTCAGGCCCCGGTCGAAGCGGAAGTCGCCCGAGGCACGCAGGCGCGAATTGTAAAAGTTGCCTTCCAGCGCAGGCACGGAAAGGTGGCCGTCCTTGAGGCTGAAGCGGGTGGTCATCTGCTGCATGCGCAGGCGCATGAAGCGCACCCTGTCCATGCTCAGGCTCCCCTGGGCATCGAAGGCCTTCATGAAGCGCAGGTCCCAGGGAGCGCCCGGGGCCTTGCTCCGTCCCTTGCTGCGGGCCTGGTCGGGGAACATCTCCGCCAGCAGGCGGTCCAGATCGAAGTCCGCGGCATGCAGGCGCAGGTCCAGTTGCGGGGTGCCGCTCCAGTTCACGGCAGCTTCGCCGTCCACCTGCTGCCAGCCCAGGCTGCAGCGCAGGTCCTTGAGGCGCAGGCTGTCCGGGGTGCCGGAGGCCGTGCCCTTGAGGCGCAGGCTGTTGAGGGAGGCGGGCAGGGAGGCGGGCGCACTGCCCCGGATCTGCCGGAGGCTGTGCTTCAGGTCGCGGGCGGCAAGGTCCACGTTCCCGCCCCAGGTCAGGCCGCTGCGGCCGTTGCTGACGTCCAGATCGCCCTTGAGCTGCAGGCCCAGCGCCGAGAGCGTGGCCTTTTTCAGCTTCAGCCCGGCAGGGCCCGCACAGCTGAACACGCCGTCGGCATCCAGATCCATGCCCTGGGGCAGCAGATCCTTTTCAAGGGACGGCAGGTGCAGGCGCAGGGAACCGGGCAGATCCTGCCAGGCCACGAACTCCTTGCCGCCGAACCAGACGAGGCCGTCCAGCTTCTGCGTCAGGGAAAGATCCTCACCCTCCAGCGAGGCCGTCCAGCGGCCTTCGAAACCGGCCCGGGCCGGAGTGGGACGCAGGTCGCGGCGGGCGCTTTGCAGGTCGAGGCGCAGCGAGAGCTTGTCGAAGGGCAGGCTCTTTTTGCCTCCGGCGGGCAGCAGGCCCTTGCTGCCGTCGGCCGTGACCGTGCCGCGCATGCTCTTCAGGAACACGTCCAGGTCGCTGCCCCGGCTGGTGATGGCCGCCTGGGCGGACAGCATGCCGCGCCGTACGGGGATGAGGCCGAAATCCCTGACCAGCTTGCTGCCGTGGACCTTGTCCAGGCGCAGGTCGATGTCGAAGGTGGGCATGTCCGAAGGCCCGCCGATGGCGCAGCGGCCCTTGAGGCGGCCTTCGTAAAAGTCGCCTGTGGCCCGGATCACGGCCGTGCCGTTGCCGGCCTTGTCGGGGGTGCCGGGTTCGATGACCACGGCCGCGCCGGTGATGGTCACAGGGCCGTAATGCACGGTGCGGGCATTGAGGCGGATGTCATAACCGATGTGCAGGTCCGTGGCGGGATCGGGCGGCGGCAGCGGCGTGGAGCGCGAGGCCCGCAGGCTGGTCAGGGGCCCGTGCGGGAAATAGACCTGCAGGGGCAGGGTGCCCACGGCTTCCGGGATGGCCCGGCCCAGCTTTACTTCCGGGGCGGTCAGGTCAAGGGCCACCACCGGCTCGGCCCAGCGGGCCACGCCGCCGGAACCGGTAAAGCGCGAGCCCGAGGCATGGGCCACGATATAGGGCACGCGCAGGCCTTCGGCATCCAGTTCGAATTCCAGAAGACTGTCCGTGATGTTGTCCAGGGCCATCTGCAGGCCCGGAGCCAGATCACGGGCAAAGCCCAGCCAGCGTGTCAGGCTCAGGCGGTGGGCCTGCAGGCTGCCGTTGAGGACGGGGCCCCGCTGTTTGTCGAGGATCAGGTTGCCGTCGAGGGTGGCGCTGTCTTCGCCCAGTTCCAGCCGGATGCGTTCCAGGCGCACGGGCGGGCGCGTCCCTCCCGCAGCGGGCAGGTCGGGCTGGGGGGCCACCTGGGGTGCGGGAACTGTCTTTGCAGCGGCGGCATCAGCGGCCGGTGATTGGGGGGCGGACGGGGCAGGAGCCGTTGCGGGACCTTCCTTTCCGGCTGCGGCCAGCTCCTGCGGATCGGGCAGGAAAACCTCGCGCAGCATGCGC